>ERZ1370068.5977-contig-4979_pt1 | contig 119062 bp, 148 predicted proteins | sample MGYA00561227_ERZ1370068 | MGnify/ENA primary metagenome ERZ1370068 (study PRJEB38410, sample SAMEA6850437) | metagenome | study: Metagenomic assessment of the ecological functions of the soil: analysis of the soil microbiota associated with the...
CGTTACGTATTGCTGGTTGGGCAGCCCAGGCATACCGGCCAGCGTGTCAGCGCCAAACTCGGTCATAATCACCGGCTTGTGCCACTGCTCCCACACCCCATCAAGCTCCTGCTCAAGGCCCACAGCGCCCATCCAGTTCGCCACCCAGCACATACCAGCCCCAGTAGCGGTTCATGCAGATAACGTCGCAGTCCGCATCCAGCTTCGCGGGCCGCCCATCACCGTCACCAAAGTGACTGGGCGGGTCGAGTCGAGCGCGCGGGCGCGGCGCAGCAGCGTATCCAGGAATTGCTTCCCGCGCCGGACCGGAGGGTCCGGCGGCTGCACCAAGATTCCCAGGCTCAGGCTGGCGGCATGTGGGTTCAGGCGCCACCACCACATCACCACGCTGGCGTGGTTCTTGTCGGCGAGCGATCAGCTCATCGACCTGCTGGAGGCACATGCGCAGGCGCTCGGCCGCGTTTTCATCGCTTCGAATTGCAGACTGACCGCCGGAATCTCGTCGATGATCAGAAAGCCCTCGCGGTCGGCCAGCTGCATTTCTTCTTCGCTGTAGGGGTAGTGCGACGTGCGATAGCTGTTGGCGCCAGTCCAGCGCATCAGCTGGTAATCCTGACCAGCAGCGGCAGGTTCAGGCCCCTGCCGCTGGCGAAAAATCCTCGTGTCGACCAAAGCCGTTCAGCTGCACCTGGCTGGCCGTTGAGCAAAATGGCCTGGCCCTGCACCGCGATGGTGCGGATGCCGACTCTGGCAGGCGTGTAGCGGTCGTCCTCGGTCTGCACGGTCAGGTCGTAGAGGTACGGGCGCTTGTCCGACCAGAGCCGCGCGTCCGGCGACAGCGAGGCTTGCTCGAAGCCAGCGCCGCCGGTAAAGGTCAAGCTCGGTCCGCTGCAGCGACATGGGCGCCGCCGCGCAGCGTGACCTGGCCCGGCTCCTTGGCCGGCCACCGGCAGCGCTTCAGCCGCGCGGTCACGGTCACCGCGCCGTCGGCACCATCGATGCTCGGTGACGACGGTGACATCCTCGATCGAGGTCGGCGGGACAGCTAGTAGAGCAGCACCGGGCGGTGCAGGCCCGCGAAGGGGAAGAAATCGTAGGTGGTGCGCGCGGAAGCTGGCGAAGGGCCCCAGCGCGGTGTTCATGTTGCCGGCCGGCACGCGGCGTGGGCTTGAGCGTGTTCTCGACCACTGCGATGGCGATGACGTTCTCCTGGTTCCACTGATCGTGATCAGCTGATCTCGAACGCGAAGGGCAGGTGCCCGCCCTCGTGCTGCGCCGACCTGCACGCCGCTGACATACACGGCTCCAGCGTAACAGTTCGCCGAGCCGGCACGGATGTGAACACCGCGCTGGCTCGCCAGCTGGTCGGGCACGTAGGTGCGCCGGACGTACCAGCTTAGGTCGGTGTAGTCAGAGATGTCTTCGTAAACTGCCTCGCTCCAGCCGCCCGGCACCGCGATCGGGCGCGCCGTCCGCGAGGCCTTTGTTGAACCAGCCGTTCTGCGCTCGCCGACCGCGGCCGGGATCGGTCTTGAAATCCCAGATGCCTGAGAGGTCGAGCTCTGCTGCGAACGTCATTTGATGGGTACAGCATATGAGCTCCATAGGCTTCATTCTCTTCGATGAGGGCAATGTCAACCTGAGCTGTCATATGTTTTGCATGTGTATGCGGGGCGATTGAAATCGCACCTCGTGAGCCTGCGGGCTGACTCCCCGACGGGGACGGAAAACACGTCCTGGGTCCCCGGACGGTCGTCGGAACGACCACAGGTACCCGCTGGGTGCCGCGATTTTAATCGTCGGGCAAAACCTTCCGTCATACCCAAGGCGCAGCGCGATCTGCTGACAGGCCACCTCTGCGCCATTACAATCGCCGCACCGGGTCAGGGTTTGCTGCATTATACCCGATGTGGAAGCACAGAGAGGCAGCTGCAAAACCCTCTACAGGGTAACCCGATTTTGGCTAGTTCTCCACGTCGGCCGTCCATCGTCGGCCGTCCACTACAGGAGGCAAACTACGTGCAAATCCTGATTGAGAAAACGTGCAGATGAGCACGCGAGACGGCGTGGGACTGGCCGCCGATGTGTATCGTCTGATGGGGCTGGGCCGTGTCAGTGCTGCTGGCACGCACGCCCCAATAAAGATTTTGCAGTGCGTCAAGCGGTGGCATGTTCGATATCCCGCGTGGTCCAGGCTGGCTATGTCGTCGTTGTGCAGGATACGCGCGGGCGCTTCGCAATCGCGGGAAGGCGAGTTCACCCCGATGTTTCAGGAGCGCACCGCCGGCTGATGCGGTCGCCTGGGGCCAGGCGCGCCAGCCCTGGTCGAACGGCGTGGTCGGTACCTTGGCGGCTCGTACCCGGGCACCACACAGTGGCTGGCCGCATGGGAAAGAGCCCGAGGGGGCGCTGCTGGCGATCGCCCGGCGGTGACACCTGGGCCGAGCTGTAAGGTGAGTAAGATGCAGTACCAGGGCGGGGCGAACGCATGCACGGCTGCTCTGGTCGGTCGGAATGATTCCGAGGAGATCCCGGCTGCCGGACGGCCAGCGCGACCGGGTGCCGCCGCAGGCGCTAGCCGCCGCTGGCGAGGCCGCGCCGGGATAGACGCGCTACTTGCGCACTTACCGCTTGACGATCATCCACAGCTGCGCGCACTTGCGCCACATTATTTCGAGCGGATGGATCACCCAACGCCTGGCGAATATTGGCAGCCAGCTCACCCAATCGCGCCTACGAGCGCGATGCGCACGCCTGCGCTGCACATCGGCGGCTGGTACGACATTTTCTGTGGGGACGCTGCAAAATTATAGCGGCATAGTGCCAGCGCGCGGGCAGCCAGCAGGCCCGCCAGCATCAGCACCTGATCATCGGCCCCTGACCCACGGCAACTACAGCGGCAGCTTCCCGAGCGCGAGTTCGGCGGGTCAGCCGGAATCGACGCAATCGACATGACTGGCACGCACCCGCAGTGCTGGTTCGACCGCTGGCTGAAGGACGTAGAGACGGCGTCGTGAGCAGCAGCGGCCAGTCAAGATCTTTGTGATGGGCAGCGATAGCTGGCAGCAGTGGAAGCCGAATGGCCACTGCCCGACACGATCATCGCCGCTACTACCTGCACAGCAGTGGCCAGGCGAATACGCTGTGGCGCCGCCTGCGCAGCCGGCGACGGATACGCCCGGCCAGCAGCCTGCCGACACATACCTGTACAACCCACTGCGACCAGTGCCACGCTGGGCGGCCAGGTGTTATTAATCGGCGGCAATGCCGCCGGTCTGCGCGACCAGCGCGCAGCCGAGGCGCGAGGATGTGCTGTGTTATACCACGGCACCGCTGGAGCAGCCGCTGGAAGTGACCGGCCCGGATCGCGCTGAACCTGCTTGTATCGTCGTCGGCCTGCATTAATTGATTTCACCGGCAAGCGGGTAGATAATCTTCCGGATGGCCGAGCGATCATCCTGACCGGGAGGCGCTGAGTGGCGCGCTACCGCAGCCCATGACCGCGCCGGAGCTGCTGGAGCCAGTGATCTACGAGCTGAAGCTCGACCCAAAGGGCCACGCCAACGTCTTTTTCTGCCCGGTCACCGGCTACGGCCTGGTCTCCAGCAGCAACTTCACGGCTCGCGCGCAACACCAATACTGGCGGCGAGATCGCGGCGGAAGGAGCCGAACAGTGCCTGCCGCGCTCAACCGGATCTCTTCACGATGCTGAGCACCCGTCACATCTGTCGCCGTGCCGATTATCGAGAGAAGCACACATGACCCCCGCGCTGAGCAGATGACCTGTGATAGTCGAGATCGCGGCCGCGCTTGATCGCCAGTTGCCGTCGCGCGTGATCCTTAATCACCGGCGGCACCTTTACAGGCCCGGATATTCGCGGGCAAGTTATAGCCGGCGGTGCCGACTGAACCTGACTCCGCCCGGACGGCACCGCTGAGGTGGGCGCGCTACACGCTGTGTACCGATGATGGCGTGCTGATCTCGATCACCACAACCAGTGGTGATAGATTCTTCGCGCGTCGATGGCGCCTGTAAGGGCGAACGGTTCCGCAGTTTGAAGTTGCCGATGGCCGCTACGCCTGGCTGCGTTTACAGCATTCTCGTCGGCGACCTGACACCACTGAGGGTGTGGCTGCGGTCGAGCTGCGGTTCTTCCGGGTGACGTAGGGGAGTATTTTTCCTGTCGGGTCAGTCATTTTCGCCTGCGGACCGAAAGCTGCTCGGTGCTGAGCCGCAGCGAAGCATGACAAAACGGAATATTATGCCCCGTCTGACGCGCCCGGCAAGATCGAACTGGATTGATGACACGGGCAGAAGAAGCCGCCCAGCCAATCCGGGCCCAGATCCCCAGGTGCGATTTCCGGTCGAAAGGTCGGCGAGCAGCCGAGGTGCGTGCAAATGCCCACCGCGACCAAAATCTCCGGCTTTCTCGAACGGGCCTCGTTTTTGGCGTAGCGGGCTGATTATCGACGTCCGACTTGGGATCAGCCACCTTGTCATCGAGCTTGGGCAAGGTCGCCAGCATCGCCGGCGTGCGATTGATGATCCACACGACCTTGCCGCGCCATTCGACCTTGATCTGCTGACCGGGCTCGAGCTTGCTGGATGTCCTGCTCGACGGGCGCTCCGGCGGCTTTCGCGCGCTCGCTCGGCCAGAAGCTCATCGCGAAGGGAACGGCGGCCGCCGCCGCGCCGATACCGCCAACCACCGTCGTGGCGCCGATCAGGAAGCGGCGCTTCTTGTTGTCCACCTTCCCGCTCTCTGACATGACGCTTTAGGCCCTTCGAGGCAAATCTGCAAACCCGCGCGAGTATAAATGATTTGGCCCCTCCGCCGGAAGCCTTTGTTCAAAAAAGCGTCTGAAAAGTTACAACAAAACAATAGATTAGCGGCAAGCAGACCGGTTTTAAGCACCAATCCTGACCCGAGGCCCATGCTGCATTGCGACAGCGGCCGTCTATAATCGCAATCTCGTCCTTTTCGTCTTTGACCGGGCCTATCGTGCTACGACGTTTCTGGCTGCTATTCGCGCAGGTCGCGACCATCTGTCTCGCGGTGCTGTTCGTCGTAACGACGTTGCGGCCGGACCTGCTTGCGCGCTACACGGGCAGGAACAACGTGGTGCTGATGCAGGAAGCTCCGGTGGCCGTCGCCGCCGAGGTCAAGATCCACAGCCTGGCCGATGCCGCCAAGAAAGCCATGCCGTCGGTCGTCAACGTCTACACCAGCAAGGAAGTCCGCCAGCGGCGTCCGCTGATGGACGATCCGATGCTTCGCCGTTTCTTCCCGGGCCTCGGCGAACCGGAGACACGGCGCGCAACCAGTCTCGGCTCGGGTGTCATCGTCAGCAGCGAAGGTTATGTGCTGACCAACAATCACGTGATCGAGGAGGCCGACGACATCCAGATCGTGCTGTCCGACGGCCGGCGCTTGCGCGCGAGAGTGCGCGGCAGCGACCCCGAATCCGATCTGGCGGTGCTGAAAACCGACGCCACCGATCTGCCCGCGATCACCTTCGGCAAGCTCGACTCGGTGCAGGTCGGCGATACCGTGCTGGCGATCGGCAGCCCGTTCGGCTTCGGCAACACCGTCACTCACGGCATCATCAGCGCGCTGGGCCGCAACCAACCTGGGCATCAACCGCTTCGAGGATTTCATTCAGACCGACGCGGCGGTGAACCCGGGCAATTCCGGCGGCGCGCTGGTCGACAGCGGCGGCAATCTGATCGGCATCAACAGTGCCATCTTCTCGCAAAGCGGCGGCTCGCAGGGCATCGGCTTCGCCATTCCGGTATCGCTCGCCAAAAGCGTGCTCGAACAGATCATCCGCGACGGCGAGGTCACGCGCGGATGGCTCGGCATCGAGCCGCAGGAGCTGACCCCGGAGCTCGCGACCGCGCTTACGCGCGCCGAGCGGCGACGGAGTACTGATCCGGGGCGTGATGAAGAGCGGCCCGGCCGATCGCGGCGGAATGCTCGCGCGCGACGTGGTGCAGGAGATCGACGGCAAACCGACGCACGACGTGACAGCCCTGCTGTCGCAGATCGCGGCGCTGACGCCGGGCACTCAGGCAAAGCTGCGAGTGCTGCGCGAAAGGAAACCGGTCGATCTGGAAGTCACCGTCGGCAAACGGCCCAAGGCGCGCGCGTCAGTAAGCACGAAGTGCGCAACGCCTAATCGATCGTCATCACCTGTCGCAGTTGCCGCTACGCGGCGGCTTCGCCTTCCTTGTCGCTCTTGGGGACGGTTATGAACCGCGCGCACAGCAATCCCAGCTCGTAGAGCAGCCAAAGCGGAACCGCCAGCATCACCTGCGACAGGATATCCGGCGGAGTGAATACCGCGCCGACCACGAACGCGCCGACGATCACGTAGCCGCGAATCGAACGCAGCTTTTCCAGGCTGACCATGCCGAGGCGCACCAGCACGATGACCACCACCGGCACCTCGAAGGTGATGCCGAAGGCGATGAACATGGTCAGCACGAACGAAAGATACTTGTCGATGTCGGTCATCATCTGCACGCCCACGGGCGCGTAGTTGGCGAAGAAGCCGAACGCGATCGGGAACACGGCAAAGTAAGCGAAGGCCATCCCGAGCGCGAAAAACACCACGCTCGACATGATCACGGGTATCGCCAGCCGTTTTTCGTGGTGATAGAGCCCGGGCGCGACAAACGCCCACATCTGAAACAGCACGTACGGCAGCGCGATCAGAAACGCCGCCATCAGGGTCACCTTCAGCGGCACCAGGAAAGTACCGGTGACATCGGTGGCGATCATCGTTCCGCCTTGCGGCAGGGCCTTGAGCAGCGGCGCCGCCAGCAGCGCGTAGATGTCCTTTGGCCCATGGGAACAGGCACAGCAGGACGATCACGATCGCGATGATCGAGCGCATCAGTCGGCTTCTCAGCTCGATCAAATGCGAGATGAAAGTGTCCTGCGTACCGTCGGGGCCGGGTGTTTGATCGCTCATCTTGGGGTCAGATACGATCGAACCCCGGCAGCGCACCCTGGCGCGGCGGCTCGCCGGCCGCGGCCGGATGCAGGCGACGGCGAGGACGTCGCAGTGGCGGAAACGACCGCGGGAGCCGGACGCGCTGAGCCGCCGACTTCCGCCTCGGGCACCGCGTCGGAGCTCGGCGCGAAGGGCTGCCGGCCTCGTTCAGCTGGGTCTCGACCGACCGCACGCCGCTTTCCACCTCGCGCGCGGCACTCGTCATCGAGGATTCGAGATCGCGTGCCGCGGTCTGCACCTCGCCTTGCAGCTTGCGCAGCTCGTCGAGCTCCAACTCGCGGTTGATGTCGGCCTTGACGTCGTTCACGTAGCGCTGCAGGCGACCGAACATGTGGCCGAGCGTCTTGGCGACCTTGGGCAGGCGCTCAGGGCCGATCACCACCAGCGCCACCACGGCGATGACGATGATTTCGCTGAATGCTATGTCGAACACGGTTCGAACACGATAATGAGTGCCGCTTGCGTAGGAAGTGCGCCGCCGCGGCGAGGGCAGCGAAGATCAGACCTTGGTCGAGGTCTCCTTGGTGACCTCGCCCTCGATCGTCTTGCCGCCCAGCTGGGCCGAAGATTGCTCCGAAGGCGCGTCCGCGCCCGGAGCAGCAGGCTCGTCCTGGCTCTTCATGCCTTCCTTGAACCCCTTCACCGCGCCGCCGAGATCCTGCCCCGATGTTGCGCAGCTTCTTGGTGCCGAATATCAAGACGACGACCAGCAGCACGATCAGCCAGTGCCAGATGCTCAGTCCGCCCATGACGGGTCTCCTTCAAACATTGGATTTGGGCAACATCGCGCCCAGCGGTTCCGGGCCGCCGACGACGTGCATGTGCAAGTGCATTACATCCTGCCGCCCGATACGCCCGGAATTGATGATGGTACGGAAGCCTTCCGGTGAGCCCTGCTCGCGGGCAAGCCTTCCGAGAGCGTCAGCATCCGCCCGAGCACGCCCGCATCCTCCGCCGCCGCGTCGGCCAAGAGACGCGATGTGCTTTTTCGGCACCAGCATGAAATGCACCGGCGCCTGCGGTCGAATGTCATGGAATCCGAGAACCTCGTCGTCCTCGTAGACTTTCTTCGACGGCACCTCGCCGCGCACAATCTTGCAGAATATGCACTCGTCCATTATGTCGCCGGTTATCGCGAGCCGGTTGTGGCGAAATCGTCGCGGCCGGAAAGCAGGACGCGGATGCCGGTCGCTTTTCTCGCGTCAGCCGCGCGACGCTTTTTCGTCGAGGCCGGAGACGCCCTCGCGCCGCTCGAGCTCCGCGAGCACGTCTTCCGGACCCAGGCCCTGGCGCTCGAGCAGTACTCAGGCAGTGGAACCAGAGGTCCGCGATCTCGGCTGTCAACCGGATCTTATCACCATCCTTGGCGGCCATCACGGCCTCGGTAGCCTCCTCGCCGATCTTCTTGATGATCGCGTCCTCACCTTTGGCGAAACAGCGTCGCGACGTAGGACTTCACGGGATCGACGTTGCGGTGCTCGCCGATCGTCGTCGCAATGCGCTGCAAAATATCGTCATGTCTGGCCATAGATGACTTTCGGATCCTTGATGATGGGCTCGACCGTGTGCCAGGCGCCGTTGTCGAGCCGCTGGAAAAACACCGGTGCCTGCCGGTATGACAGGCAATCCCGCCAGTCTGTTCGACGATCAGCAGAATTGCGTCGTTGTCGCAGTCGAGGCGAATTTCACGGACCCGTTGAACGTGACCCGAGCTTTCGCCTTTCTGCCACAGCCGGCGGCGCGAACGCGACCAGTAATGCGCAAGGCCCGTGGCCGCCGTGCGCGCAAGCGCCTCGCGGTTCATCCACGCCAGCGTCAGCACCGTGCCGCTTGCCTCCTGGGCGATGGCCGGCACCAGGCCGTCGGCATTCCAGAGTACGGTATCGAGCCAATCGCTCATCTTTGCCTTTCGACTCAGTTTAGCTCTGGCTCGAGCGATCCTGCGACGAAGCGCTGCAGGCGAGGAGCGCGCGATCAATCCCTGATCTCGATCCCGGCGGCGCTCATGGCGTCCTTGGCCTGCCTGACCGTGAATTCGCCATAGTGGAAGATCGACGCGGCGAGCACGGCGTCGGCGCCGCCGATCGACGATGCCATCCACCAGGTCCTGCAGCCCGCCGACGCCTCCCGATGCGATCACCGGCACGTCGACCGCGTCCGCGACCGCGCGGGTGAGACCAAGATCGAAGCCGCTGCGGGCGCCGTCGCGGTCCATGCTGGTGAGCAGGATTTCGCCCGGCGCCGAGCCTGACCGCTTCGCGCGCCCAGAGGACGGCGTCGCGGCCGGTCGCCGTCCTGCCGCCATGGGTGTAAACCTCCCATCGACCCGGCGCGATCGCCTTGGCGTCGATGGCGGCGACGATGCACTGAGCGCCGTAGCGTGCCGCAGCTCGCTCGATGAGCGCGGGATTGTTCACGCCGGCGGTATTGATGCTCACCTTGTCGGCGCCGGCGTTGAGCAGCGCGCGCATGTCGTCGACGTGGCGCGACGCCGCCTCCGACCGTCAGCGGAATGAACACCTGGTCGGCTACCGCACTCGACCATCTCGTAGAGCAAGCCCCGCGTCTCGCACGCTGGCGCGTGATATCGAGGAAGGCGAGCTCGTCGGCGCCCTGGCTGTCGTAGCGCCGCGCAACCTCGACCGGGTCGCCGGCATCGCGCAGGTTGATGAAATTGACGCCTTTGACGACGCGGCCCTCGGCGACGTCGAGGCAGGGAATGATGCGCTTGGCGAGACCCATGGTAACGTGGGTCAGACCCCGTTTTCCAGGGAGAGCCGGACGGAAGTGAAATGGCGAGAAACAAAACGGGGTCTGACCTCTATTTGCCTTTGGCCGCCTTGAGCGCGGCCTTGAAATCGAGCGTGCCTTCGTAGAGCGAGCGCCCGGCGATGGCGCCGATGACGCCTTCGCTTTCGAAGCTCGCCAGCTCCTTGATGTCCTTCAGGCTGTTGATTCCGCCGCTGGCGATCACCGGAATCCTGAGCTCGCGCGCAAGCTTGGCGGTGGCTTCGATGTTGACGCCGGTGAGCATGCCGTCGCGTCCGATGTCGGTGTAGATCAGCGCTTCGACGCCGTAGTCCTCGAATTTCTTGGCCAGGTCGACCACGTCGTGCCCGGTCATCTTCGACCAGCCGTCGGTCGCGACCTTGCCTTCACGCGCGTCGAGCCCGACGATGATGTGTCCGGGAAACGCGTAGCACGCGTCATGCAGAAAACCCGGATTCTTCACCGCGGCCGTGCCGATGATGACGAAGGTGACGCCGTCGTCGAGATAGCGCTCGATGGTGTCGAGATCGCGTATGCCGCCTCCAAGCTGGATCGGGATCTCCTCGCCGATGACGCTGACGATCTCGCGGATCGCCATCTCGTTCTTGGGCTTGCCGGCAAACGCGCCGTTGAGATCGACCAGATGCAGCCGCTCCGCGCCGAGATCGCGCCAATGGCGGGCCATCGCCGCCGGATCCTCGGAAAACACCGTGGCCGACTGCATCTCGCCTTGCTTCAGGCGGACGCAGTTACCATCCTTGATATCGATCGCGGGAATGATCTGCATGTCGGCGGGTGTGCGACTGCTTCAGACGCCACCGTGGTAATGCGCGGATAAGTGTTAGGCGCGGCCGTCCCAGGTGACGAAGTTGGCAAGCAACTGGAGACCGGCGCTATGACTCTTCTCGGATGGAACTGCACGGCAAAGATATTAGCGCTTGCAATCGCGCAAGTAAACGCCGCCGGGTATTCGACCGAAGCGGCCGTCACCTGGCTGTCATCGGGCACCGGGTAATAGCTGTGCGCAAAGTAGAATCTGGTGTGATCGGCTACGCCATGCCACAAGGGGTGGCGCTGCTGTCTGGGCCACCGGGCTCCAACCCATGTGCGGAACCTTGAGCCGGTGCCCGGCGGGGTCTTGCATGCGGTCGTCGCGGAATCGAACGACACGTCCCGGGAGCGCACCGAGACACGAAGTGGGTCCTTCCTCGCTGTTATCGAACAACATTTGCAGGCCGAGGCAGATGCCTAGGAACGGCCGGTCGCGGACAACTTCCATGACCACCTGCCGCAGACCGCTCCCGTCGAGGGCGCGCATGCAGTCCGGCATCGCGCTCTGACCCGGCAGCACCACGCGGCTCGCGCTCCTTATGGTCGCCGGATCCGAGCTCACCACGATGGTGCGCTCGGGTGCGACGTGCACCAGCGCCTTGGCAACCGAACGCAGGTTGCCCCGTTCCGTAGTCGACGACGGCGATATCGGGCATCGGGAATCAGAAGATGATCAGGAATCTGGAATCGGGAACCAGGACACACCGGCGGTCGGGCAATCAGGCTCGCGCGCGAGACGGCAGGGCTGTCAAAAACGCGACCAAGACCGCGGCAAAGAGCAGGGACCGAGCTATGAGGCACCTTTGGTCGACGGCACCTTGCCTCCGGCGCGAGGATCGAGCTCGACCGCCATCCTGAGCGCGCGCGCGAATGCCTTGAATACCGTCTCCGCCTGATGATGCGCATTGTCGCCGCGAAGATTGTCGATATGGAGCGTCGCCAGCGCGTGATTGACGAAACCCTGGAAGAACTCGTGCGTGAGATCGACATCGAAGGCACCGATCATCGGCCGCGTGAACGAGACGTGATATTCGAGCCCGGGACGGCCTGAGAGGTCGACCACGACCCGGGACAGCGCCTCGTCCAGCGGCACGTAAGCGTAACCGTAGCGCGTCAAGCCGGCCTTGTCGCCGAGCGCCTGCTTGACCGCCTGGCCGAAGGTGATGCCGACGTCTTCGACCGTGTGATGACCGTCGATGTGCAGATCGCCCTTGGCCGAGACCGTGAGGTCGATCATCCCGTGGCGGGCAACCTGATCGAGCATGTGGTCGAGAAACGGCACGCCGGTGGCAACGCTCGGCGCGGCCGGTGCCGTCCAGATTCACCTCGACGCTGATCGAAGTCTCGCGCGTGACGCGCCTCGATGCGCGCCGTACGCGCCGCGCCTGTTGCCGCCGTTTTCAACGAGGCGGTCACTGGGTCGGCCCGCGGGTTGACTCGACGAAGGTCCCGAGCTCGGCCAGCGCCGCAAGCAGCAAATCGTTCTCCGCCGGCGTGCCCACGGTCATGCGCAGGCAGTTGGTCAGCAGCGGATGCCAGCCATGCAGGTTCTTGATCAAGATGCGTCGCGCCTTGAGGCCGTCGAATATTCTGTTTGCGTCGTTCACGCGCACCAGCACGAAATTGGTCTGCGTCGGGTACACGCGGACTTCCGGCAGTCGCGCCAGCGCGGATTCTGCCGCACGCGTTCGGCGCGGATCGCCAGCGCCTGCTCGGCAATCCAGTCCGTGTCGAAGAGCAGCGCCTCGACCGCGGCTTGCGTCAGCGCGTTCACATTATACGGCTGACGGACTTTGTTCAGCTCCGCGATCCAGGCGGGCGCCGCGACGGCGTAGCCCAGCCGGATGCCGGCCATGCCGACTTTCGACAGCGTGCGCAGGACCAGCAGATTGGGGAGATCGGGCACGCGGGCGAGAAAGCTCGCGTCGGCAAACGCGTAGTACGCCTCATCGACCACCACCAATCCTGGCGAGGCTTCGATGATGGCGCTCGATGTCGACATCGGCAAAGAGATTGCCGGTGGGATTGTTGGGATAGGCGAGAAAGATCACTGCCGGAGACTCGCGCTCGATCGCCGCGAGCATCGCGTCGCGGTCGAGGCTGAAATCCGGCTTGAGCGGCACGCCGACAAAGCGCGTCGACGCGTACAAGCGCGTCCATCCGGTACATCACGAACGAGGGATCGGGCGCGAGCACCACGGCACCGGGCTTGGCCAGCGCCGAGACGATGATCTGTATCAACTCATCGGAGCCGTTGCCGAGCAGGAGCCCGGCATCTTCAGGAATCGCCAATGCGACGCAGCGCGCGCTTGGCTCCTTCGCCGCCCGCGTCGGGATAGCGGTTGATCGGAACGCGGGCGAGCGCGGCGGACAAACGCGCCTTGACGGCGTCCGGCAGCGGATAGGGGTTCTCCATCGCATCGAGCTTCACCCACGCGCTGGCGTTGTCATAGGCACCAGGCTTGGCGACGGCGTAAGCGGAAAGCGCGCGGATCTCGGGTCGAACGACGCCGGCGACGGTCTCCTCTGCCAGAATGCCACGCCTGCCATCGGTCATATCGTTTCCGTATCGGCGATGTACAGGTCGACGCCGCCGGTGGCGAAATTGCCCAAATCTGCCGCGGTCGCCTGGCCTTGCGGCGAAACCAGCGCGGCGTTGATCGCGACCAGCGACGAAAAACTGAGCGTTACGATCAGGTGATAGCGGCGCCGACCCGCCACCCACGTTGAAAATGGGTCCGCGCGTGGCTTCATAGCCCGTGAGCCCGGGAAGGGTCTTCGCCAGAGGCACGTGCACGCCGTAATAGTAGCGGTCGAAAGCGGCTGCATCGGCGGGATGCTTGTACATCGCGTAAATTTTGGCCACGGTTCCCTCTATGGAGTTATTTGTCGAGACGATACTCGGCGCTCGCCGCGTGCGCCGGCAATCCTTCGCCGCGCGCCAGCGTCGACGCCACGGCGGCCGAGCGTTTGAGCGCCCTGACGCGAAACCGCGATCACGCTGGTGCGCTTCTGGAAATCGTACACACCCAGCGGCGACGAAAGCGCGCGCTGCGCGCGGTCGGCAGCACGTGGTTGGGCCCGGCGCAGTAATCGCCTATCGCCTCGGAACTGAAATGGCCGACGAAGATTGCGCCGGCGTTACGAATCTTCGCCACCAGCGTCCTCCGGTTTGGCGACCGCCAACTCGAGATGCTCCGGGGCAAGCTCGTTGGCGATGGCGCAGGCTTCGTCAAGATCGCGCACGTGCACCAGGGCGCCGCGGCCGGCGAGCGATGCCGCAATGATCTCCTTGCGTGCCATCTCCGGGAGCTGGCGCGCCATGCTCTTCGCGACCGCGTCGATCAGGCCGGCATCGGGCGACAACAGGATGGCTCGCGCGGCTTCGTCGTGCTCAGCCTGGGAAAACAGATCCATCGCAATCCAATCCGGATTGGCGCTGCCGTCGGCAATGACGATGATTTCCGGATGGGCCGGCGATCAGGTCGATACCGACCACGCCGAACACCCTGCGCTTGGCCGCGGCGACGTAGGCATTGCCCGGCCCCACGATCTTGTCGACCGCGGGAATCGTCGCGGTGCCATAGGCAAGCGCGGCGATCGCCTGTGCGCCGCCGATGGTAAAAGCTCGCGTCACGCCGGCGACGTGCGCGGCCGCCAGCACCAGCGGGCTTTGGGCGCCATGCGGAGTCGGGACAACCATCACGATCTCGCGCACTCCCGCGACCTGCGCCGGAAGCGCGTTCATGAGCACCGACGATGGGTAGGCCGCCTTGCCGCCCGGCACGTAGATGCCAACGCGGTCCAGCGGTGTGACCTGCTGGCCGAGACGCGTGCCGTCGGCTTCGGTGAACGACCATGATTTGACGCGCTGATGCCGATGGTAGGTCCGCACCCGCTCGGCCGCGGTGACCAGAGCGTTGCGCTGCTCGGCGCCGAGGGCATCGAACGCCGCTTCGAAGGCGGCGGGCCCGAGCTCCAGCGCCGCGACCGAGGGCGCCTTGATGCGGTCGAACAGATGCGTGTATTCGAGCACGGCGGCGTCGCCGCGCGCCCGCACATCGACGATGATATTGGCGACCGAGGTGTCGATCGCCTCGTCCTGGGCGGTGTTGACCGCCGTCAGCCGCGCAAGCGCCGCGGCGAAATCCGCGGCCGACGAATCGAGGCGGCGCATTTCAGTCACCGCTTCAGGCGCTGCTGGGTACTCTGGCGGTGCTGACAGCGTCCGCGGTGCCTGGTGCGCTCCGCGCGCTTCGGGCGAGGGCGTCGAGCACCGGCTGGACGCTGTCGCGCTTGAGCTTGAGCGCCGCCGGATTGACGATCAGGCGCGCGCTGATCGCCATGATTTCTTCCACCGCGACCAGACCATTGGCCTTGAGCGTCTTGCCGCTGCTGACGAGATCGACGATGGCATCGGCAAGCCCGACCAGCGGCGCGGAGCTCCATCGATCCGTAGAGCTTGATCAGGTCGACATGCATGCCCTTGGCCGCGAAATGCTCGCGTGCCGTCATCACGTACTTGGTCGCGACCGAGAGGCGCGCACCGCGCCTGAGCGCACCCTCGTAGTCGAAGCCGGTTTTCGCGGCGACGACCATCCGGCAGCGGCCGATGCCGAGATCGACCGGTTGATACAGCCCTCCCCGCCGTGCTCCAGAAGCACGTCCTTGCCGGAGACGCCCAGGTCGGCGGCGCCACGCTGGACGTAGGTGCGGCACGTCCGACGCGCGGACGATGATGAAGCGAACGTCGGGACGGTTGCTGTCGATGATGAGCTTGCGCGAGGTTTCGGGGTCCTCGGCCGGAGCGATGCCGGCCGCGGCGAGCAACGGCAAGGTCTCATCGAAGACGCGACCTTTGGACAGCGCGATAGTGAGCATGGCCATGGACGGCTAACACGACTGCGCGCAAACGCGCGCAAACGCGCATTCTAGCAGTCGGCCGCGGGCGACGCGCCGCGCGCGGCGCCGCATCTAGGAGACGCGATGAATGCGCGCGCCCAGCGCGGAGAGCTTTTCCTCGATCCGCTCATAACCGCGATCGAGGTGATAGATGCGATCGATCACCGTCTCCCCGTCCGCGATCAGACCGGCGATGACCAGGCAAGCGGATGCGCGCAGATCGGTCGCCATGACCGTGGCGCCGGTGAGCGCACGCACGCCCTTGATGATCGCCGTGTTGCCTTCGACCTCGATGTCCGCGCCGAGACGCTTCAACTCCTGCACGTGCATCATGCGGTTCTCGAAAATGGTTTCGGTAATGACCGCGGTGTCGTCGGCGATGGTCATCGGCGCCATCAGCTGCGCCTGCATGTCGGTCGGAAAACCCGGATACGGCATGGTTCGAAGCGCCACCGACTTGAGCAGTTTGGGGCCACGCTGGCGCTTGATGCGAATTCGCGTCGGCTCGGTAGCGATCTCGGCGCCGGCCTCGATCAGTTTGTCGATCACGGCCTCGAGCGTGTCCGGGCGCACGCCCGCGAGCGAGACGTCGCCGCCGGCCGCCGTCGCCGCGGCGAGGAAGGTGCCGGTCTCGATGCGGTCGGGCATGATCGCGTGTCGCGCACCATGCAAGCGTCGCGACGCCTTCGATGACGATGCGATCGCTGCCGGCGCCGGTGATTTTCGCACCCATGGCGATCGAGGCAGTCGGCGAGATCGCCGATCTCCGGCTCGCGCGCCGCGTTTTCCAGAATCGTCGTCCCCGCCGCCAGCGTCGCCGCCATCATCAGATTCTCGGTGCCGGTCACCGTGACGACATCGAACACGAAGCGCGCCCCGGTCAGACGCGCCGCCTTGGCATCGATGTAGCCGTGATCGAGATCGATCTCCGCGCCCATCGCCTGCAGGCCCTTGACGTGCTGATCGACCGGCCGCAGCCCGATGGCGCATCCTCCGGGCAGCGATACGCGCGCCTCGCCGCACCGCGCGAGCAGCGGACCGAGCGCCAGAATCGACGCCCGCATCGTCTTCACCATCTCGTACGGAGCGAGCGGCCAGTCCACCTGCTTCGCTGGACAGCGTCAGCGCTCCGTCGTGCGCTTCCATCCGCACGCCCATCTGCGAGAGCAGCGAGCGCATGGTGCGAACGTCGTTCAGCTGCGGCAGATTGTCGAGCGTGAGCGGTTCCGGCGTGAGCAGCGCCGCGCACAGGATCGGCAGCGCCGCGTTTTTCGCGCCGGAAATGACGACCTCGCCCTTGAGCGCGACACCGCCTTCGATCGCCAGTTTGTCCACGTACTGCGCAGATCCCAGCGCAGACCACTGCGCCGGCGTCAGCGTCTGCATCGACAGCGCGTGGATTTCCTCACGCATCCGGTCGCCGAGCGCGCTGTACACGAGCTGATGCTGCTTGACTTTGGGCAGGCCCGCGAAGGCGGCGCTTACGATCACGGCCTGGAAATGCTGGCCGTCGCCGGCAACTTCGACATGCTCGCAGGCGAGGCCGGCTTCAGATCGCGCGTTGGATGTATTCGGGGTGACCACGACTTGCTCCAGAGAAACCCGCTCGGTGCTTCGGATACATGGCGCTCGCTGTCGTACTTGGAAGTGGACTCGGTGTCTCACTTTGGCGTCGTACTCAGAGGCGTAACTTGTAGCCGCGCTTGAGTACCCAAAGCGTCAATGCGCTCAGCGCGCCGCAGGACACCGCAATGACCGCGAGGCTCGAGCCCGGCTCGATGTCGGAAAGCCCGAAAAAGCCGTAGCGAAAGCCGTCGATCATATAGAAGAACGGATTGAAATGCGACAGCGTTTGCCAGAACGGCGGCAGCGGTATGGATCGAGTAGAAAACGCCCGACAGGAACGTCAGCGGCATGATCAGGAAATTCTGGAACGCGGCGAGCTGGTCGAACTTGTCCGCCCAGATGCCGGCAAGCAAGCCCAGCACGCCGAGGATCATGCTGCCGAGCAAGGCAGAATGCGAGCGCCCACAACGGATGCGCCGGCGCGATCGGCGCGAACCACAGCGTGACCGAGAAACACGCCGAGACCGACCGAGATGCCGCGCACCATCGCACCGACCACGTACGCCGCGAACAAATCCAGAGGCGACAAGGGCGGGAGCAGCACGAAGATCAGATTGCCCGTGATCTTCGACTGGATCAGCGAGGAGGAGCTGTTGGCGAACGCGTTCTGCAGCACCGACATCATCACCAGGCCCGGGATGAGGAACGCCGTGTAGCGGACGCGTCCGTCGAACACCGAAACGTGCGACTCCAGCACGTGCGAGAAAATCAACAGGTACAGGAGCGACGTCAGCACCGGCGCGAGATGGTCTGAAAGCTCACCTTCCAGAATCGCAGCAGCTCCTTGTAGAGCAGCGTCTGCCAGCCCGAGCGGTGCCGGATCGGCTCCGAGCTCAGGTTCGTGCTCATTTCCGTGCTCGATTTCGTGCTCAGATCGTTCTCAATTCGTGCTCAGTCTCGCGCTCACGCGGTCCGCTTCATGATTCTGAGGAAGACCTGCTCCAGATCGGCCTCCTGCAGCGCGAGCTCGGCAATAGCGATCCCGCGCTCACGCAAGGCCGAGAGCAGGCTCTCGAGCTCGTCGTAACTGGTCAGTGACAGCAGGTAGGTCGCGCCTTCGTGCCTCAGGACGCGTTCGCGCCACGCGTCGGGCAAGGCGGCGGCGGTGAGCCGCACCGTCAGGCCAGCGAAACTCGACAGCAGATTCTGCGTGGTGTCGAGCGCGACAACCTTCCCGGCCTTGAGCATCGCGATCCTGCCGCACAAGGCCTCGGCCTCCTCCAGATAGTGCGTCGTGAGGATGATCGTGTGGCCGTCGCGGTTGAGCTTGCGGATGAAGCCCCACAGGCTCTGGCGCAGCTCGACGTCGACGCCCGCGGTGGGCTCGTCGAGAACGATCACCGGCGGCTTGTGCACCAGCGCCTGTCCGACCAGCACCCGGCGCTTCATGCCGCCGGACAGCGCGCGCATATTGACGTCGGCCTTCGAGGCGAGGTCGAGGTGGTGCAGGATCTCGTCGATCCAGGCGTCGTTGTTGCGCAAACCGAAGTAGCCTGCCTGAATTCTGAGCGTTTCGCGCACGGTGAAAAACGGATCGAATACCAGCTCCTGCGGCACCACACCGAGGAGCCTCCTCGCCCGGCGATAATCGGTCACCACGTCGTGACCGAGCACTCGCGCCGTCCCGCGGTCCGCGCGAGTGAGTCCGGCGACGATCGAGATCAGCGTGGTTTTGCCGGCGCCGTTGGGTCCGAGCAAGCCGAAGAATTCGCCCTCCTCGACGACGAGATCGACGCCGGAGAGCGCCTGCACGGCGCCGAAGCGGCGCGCGACATCGACGATTTCAACCGCGGCGCCCATCATGGCCAGATGGCGGCAAAAGGATCCGTCTCGAGCGCGCGGTCGAGACCGGTTCCGCGGCCAGGAGCTCCTCGACGCCGTAGAGCTGCGCGAGCGAAGCGAGGCTCGGCGGAAGATGAACAAACGCAAGCGGCTTGCCTTCGGCCGCCGCACGGCGCTTCCAGGCAGAGCAAAGCGCGACACCTGCCGAGTCGACCGCCTCGACACGTTCGAGATCGATAACGCCGGTCGCGGGCAGCGGCGGCTTCGGTGCTCGCCGCGAGCACCGTCGCGACGCAGTCCATGGTCAGCGCGCCGGTGGGCAGCCACCGCTCGTCCTCCACCTCAAACGCGGTCGTGACCTCGCTCACTTGGCAGGCGGCGGCGCGGCGCCTTGTTCTTGCTGTCGAGCGTCTTGATCAGCCCGTCGATGCCGGAGCTCTTGACGATGTCGTTGAACTCGTCGCGGTAATTGGTCACCAGGCTCACGCCGGCAACGGCTACGTCATAGGCCTTCCAGCCTTCCGGCGTCTTGGCCATGTTGTAGTCGATCTGCACCGGTGCCTGCCCGGGACGCCGCACTTCCGTCCGAACGATGACCTCGGTGTCACCGGGGTTCATGCGTGCAGCGGCTTGTAGTCCATGGTGTTGTCGCGATAGCCCGTGAGCGCTCCCGAATAGGTGCGTACCAGCAAGCGTACGGAACTGGTCCGTGAGCTGCTTTTGCTGCTCGGGATTGGCGCTGCGCCAGTTGCGGCCCACCGCCAGCGCAGTCATGCGCGCGAAGTCGAAATGGGGCGCAAGCTTGGTTTCGATCAACTGCTTGACCTTGGCCTGATTGCCGGCCTGCAGGTCCTTGTCGGAGCGTGATCGTGGTAAGGACGTCTTCGGCGACGCGCTTGACCAATGCATCCGGCGCTTCCTGCGCCAATGCCGGCTCTCCCGACAGCGCGAGCGGCAGCAAAATCAGGGTCGACAACAGCGTGCGTAGCATGATGCTCCTCATCGTATTCATGGCCAGTGAACCCATGGACAGCGCAATTGGGCGTCGGTTCTTCGGTTTGACCGGGGCTCTAGCACCGATCTCGCGTGGGTAGCCGTCGCGCATCAGCGAGCCGCTCGACATCGCGGCATCATTCTTCCTCCGAGTTCCGGCGGCGGCTTGCCGTCGTAGAGCTGGTAGCGCCGGGACCTCAAATAGGCGTTGCGAAGGAAGCGGTATTTGTCGATGGCGGCGGTGTCGAGCACGTCTCCGGCCTGGAGCAGTTGCGCGCGAGTGTCCCCGTAGCCAATCACCACAGATTGAATTGCGAAGCGGAATGTTATCGATATATCCCGTCGGAGTGGTGTAGAACCGCACCAGCCATCCGGCGCCGTCGCGCACGGTGGTCGGACCGAACAGGGGAACGAAAAGGTAGGCCCCCTCGACGCGCCCCACGTGCCGAAGGTCAGGCCGAAATCGTTCTTGTCCTTGGCAATGCCCATCATCGACGCGAGATCGAAGATTCCTACCACTCCGAAGGTCGAGTTCAGCAACACGCGGCCGAACGTCGTCTCCGGCGCGATTGCCCGTTGCCCTCGCAGCGACGTCGTTGATGCCGGTAAACAGATCCTCGATGTTGCCGAAGAAATTCGACACGCCGGTGCGTATCAGCTCCGGCATGTTCTCGACGTAGGCCCTGGCGACGGGCTTGATGAGGTTGCCGTCGACGACCTCGTGCACGCGAGTACATCGCGCGGTTCCACGGCTCGAAGCGGGTCGACCTTCGATGCGGTGGCCGCGGCAGCATGTCGCGGCGAGAGCACCGCCGCGCAGAGCAGCGCGACGCGATTCTGAGGTCTAGTGTTTTCATTTCTTGGCCCCTGCCGTCCGATGCCTTGTCGAAAAGAAACTGTCTGATCAGCTTCTCGATCACCACTGCGGACTGCGTTTTGACGATGCGTTCGTTGTCCTTGAGCATCATCAGATCGCCGCCGGCATCGAGGCCCGATATACACCTCGCCGAGCAAGACCGGAGGTGTTGATCGACGCGATCGTGTCCTTGGTGAACTCGATATCGCTGATTGATGCGCATGGTGACGATCGCCTCGTAGGTTCTTGGGTCCAGCCGGATGCCCTCGACCCGGCCAACGATCGACGCCGGCCGCCTTGACCGGCGCACGCAGCTTGAGCCCGCCGATATTGTCGAAGTTCGCCGACAGATGATAGCCCGGCGCCCGGTCCAGCGTCAGCAGATTTCCCACCTTCAATGCCGATGAACAGTATCGCGCCAAACCCGATGGCGACGAAAATGCCGACCCAAAGGTCGATCGTGGAACGATTCACGTGCCAACTCCCTGAACATGAATACGGTCAACACAAAGTCGAGCGCGAGGATCGCCAGCGACGGATATTACGACGGTGCGCGTGGTGGCGATGGAAACGCCTTCGGCGGTCGGCTTCGCGTCGTAGCCATCGAACACCGCGATCAGCGACACGGCGAGTGCCGAAGACCACGCTCTTGATGATGCCGTTGCTCACGTCGGGCCACACCTTGACGCCGGCCTGCATCTGTCCCCAGAACGCCCCGGCGTCGACGCCGAGCACCCGGACGCCGATGAAATAGGCGCCGAAGATACCCAGCGCGGAAAACAGCGCGGCCAGCAGCGGCATCGAGATGACGCCCGCCCAGAAACGCGGCGCCACGACCCTCGCGATCGGATCGACCGCCATCATTTCCATCGCCGAGAGCTGCTCGGTAGCTTTCATCAAACCTATCTCGGCGGTGATAGCCGAGCCCGCCCGGCTGGCGAACAGGAGCCCTGCCAGTACCGGCCCGAGCTCGCTTACCAGCGACAGTGCGACCACAATTCCAAGCTGCTCGTCGGCGCCATAACGCACCAGCACTTCGTAACCCTGCAGCGAAAGCACCATCCCCACGAACAAGCCCGACGTCAGGATGATCACCAGCGACAGGACGCCGGAAAAGTAAATCTCGCGCAGCGTCAGATGCAGGCGCCGGAATGCTCCCGGCGAGTGCCAGAGGATCGCTACAAAGAAGCGTGCGGCGTAGCCGACCCAGGCTATGCCGCCCGTGACCGCGCCGCCGAGGCGACGCAGCCCTGCCCCAGCCCGTCTAGCGCTTCAAGCGACATCAGGTTTCGACATCGGCGAAAAGCGTGTCGCGATAGGACGGGGCCGGATAGTGAAACGGCACCGGGCCGTCGGGCTGGCCGTCGACGAACTGGCGAACGTAAAGGTCGGTCGACGCGCGGACCTCGTCGGGAGTGCCCTCGGCAACGATCTTTCCCTCCGACACGAAGTACAGGTAGTCGACGATCTTCAGCGATTCGTAGACATCGTGAGTCACCACCACCGAGGTCATGCCCAGCGCGTCGTTCAGATCGCCGTATCAGCTGGCCCACGACGCCGAGCGAGATCGGATCGAGCCCGGCGAAAGGCTCGTCGTACATCACCAGCATCGGATCGAGCGCGATCGAGCGCGCCAGCGCGACGCGGCGACCCATGCCGCCCGACAGCTCGGACGGCATCAGCTGCGCGGCGCCGCGCAGGCCCACGGCGTGGAGCTTCATCAGCACGAGGTCGCGGATGATCTCCTCGGGCAGCTCGGTGTGCTCGCGCATGGGAAACGCGATGTTCTCGAACACGCTCATGTCGGTGAACAGCGCGCCGAACTGAAACAGCATGCCGCAGCGGCGCCGCAGCGCGTACAACGCGTCGGGCTCGAGGTCGGGCACCGACTGGCCGCCGACGCGCACCGTCGCCCGAGGCGGGCTTCAGCTGGCCGCCGATGAGCCGAAGAATGGTGGTCTTGCCGCTACCGCTCGCCCCCATGATCGCGACGATCTGCCCGCGAGGCATCGACATCGTGATGCCCTTCAGGATCGTCGCGCTTGTCATATGCGAAAGTGCACGTCGACGAGCTCGATCGCCGCCGCATCGGGATCGAGTCGGCGCCTCGGGGTCAGCGCGGCGTGCGATGCCGCGGTCGTTGCGACGGGCATTTCCGTGGACCGGTTTGCGAAGGACGTTGAATTGTAGCGGGTTCACCCGAGCGCTACAACGACAAACGCCTCGCCAACGACCGGACATGATGCTTGCGATCAGCCTTGCAACAGCTTCTTTTCGGCCAACGCCAGACCTTCGGGCCGGCCCAGCAGCACGAGTATGTCGCCGGCTTCGAATCGATATTCTGGCCGCGGAACTTCCGAGCGCGCACCGCGGCGCCGTACGCCCGTGACCTCGACCCCGGCGGTCAGTGCAATTTCGCCAAGCGACTTGCCGACGGCCGACGAGCGCTCGCGTCAATCAGCACCGAGTGCAAGCGTGGCTGAAGGTTTTCCGCCGCGTCGGCGGCGTCGGTCGCACCGTGGAAGAAACCGCGGAAGAGGCTATAACGCTCCTCGCGGATCGCCCGGATGCGCAACAGCACGCGGTTCGAGCGGCACCCCGACCAGGAGCAGCGAGTGCGACGCGAGCATCAGGCTGCCCATCGAGCACTTCGGGCACGACTTCGGCGGCGCCTGCCTTGAGCAGCTGGTCGAGCTCGGTGTCGTCCAGCGTGCGCACGATCACCGGCAGCTCGGGACGCGCCTCGTGCACATGGTGCAGAATCCTGAGCGCGGTCGGCGTATCGGCAAAGGTCACCACCACCGCGCGCGCCTTGGACAGACCGGCGGCCATCAGCGCCTCGCGGCGCCCGGCATCGCCGTAGACCACACTGCCGCCGTCTGCCGCGGCCTCGCGCACGCGCTGCGGATCGGAGTCGAGCGCGAGTAAGGAAATCTCCTCGGCCTCCGAGCAGGCGCGCGAGGTTCTGTCCGCTGCGCCCATAGCCGCAGATGATGACGTGTTCCTGGCGAGTCAGCGTGCGCGCCGCGATGCTGGTGAGCTGCGTGGCGCGCGTGAGCCAGTCGTTGGCGGTCAAGCGGCGCACGAGCAGGCTCGGCGAACTGGATCAGGAACGGTGCCGACAGCATCGACAGCACCATCGCCGCCAGCACCAGCTGCGACAGCGTCCTGTCGATGATGCCCAGGTCGCGTCGACAGCGGCGAGCAATACGATGCGCGAACTCGCCGGCCTGCGCGAGATAGAAACCGGTCCGCAGCGCGGTGCCGAGCGGTGCGCCGAAGACTCTGCGCCAACACGCACGATCAGCGCAAGCTTCGCCAGCACCGGGCCCAACAGCAACAGGCAGACCCAGCCGAAGTGCTGCCCGACCACGGTCAGATCGAGATACATGCCGACGGTCACGAAGAACAGTCCCAGCAGCACGTCGCGGAATGGCTTGATGTCCTCCTCGACCTGGTAGCGATATTCGGTCTCCGCGATCAGCATGCCCGGCGAGAAACGCGCCGAGCGCGAACGACAGCCCCGCGAGCTGCGGTGAGCGCGCGCCAGCCCGAGCGTGACCAGCAGGATGTTGAGCATGAACAGCTCGGACGAGCGCTGTGCGCGCGACCAGATGAAACCACGCGCGCATCGGCCCCTGGCCGAAGAACAGGATCACCGCCAGCGCCAGCGGCGGCTTTGACGCCGGCAAGCGCCAGACGCCTCCAGAGATCGGCGCCGCCTGCGGCGAGCGTCGGGATCGCGATCAGGAACGCCACCACGGCGAGATCCTGAAACAGCAGAATGCCCATCGCGTCGCGGCCGTGCGGCAGTGTCGAGCTCGGTGCGCTCGGCCAGCATCTTGGATACGATTGCGGTCGAGCTCATCGCCAGCGCGCCGCCAAGTACGAGTCCCGCCAGCCATCGGTAGCCCAGCAAATGCAGCCACGAACATGGCCGACCACGGTCGTGATCGCTACCTGCGCGAGGCCCGAGTCCGAACACCGCGCGGCGCATCGCCTTCAGCTGCGGCAGGCTGAACTCGAGGCCGATCGAGAACATCAGGAACGACGATGCCGAACTCGGCGAGATCGCGGACATCGGCGTTGTCCGGCACCCACGCCGAGCGCATGCGGGCCGACTGCAACGCCAACGACGAGATAGCCGAGGATCGGCGGGAGCCGCAGCAAACGGCAGGCGACGACCACGCACGACTGCCGCAGGCCAGCAGCAACAAAATGAGCTGCAGTGTCTGGGGCATTGGTGGTCCGTGAACACGCCGAAGACGTGATGCGAATGTAGCACAGCGTCCGAGCCGGCCCGTCGAGCGTTCGGCTATACTTTGACCGCATGTCCACGCCGATCCGAGCAGCCGAGACCGGTGCCTGCTGTGGGCATCGATCCGCAACGCGTGCTTACGCTCGCTCGCGATGTGCTCGCGACCGAAGCAGCGGCGATCCGTGCGCTCGAAGGACGCCTCGGCTGCATCGTTTCTTGCCGCCGCCCGTGCGCTGTTCGAATGCCGCGGACGAGTGGTCGTCACCGGCATCGGCAAATCCGGCCACATCGCGCGCAAGCTCGCGGCGACGCTTGCGTCGACCGGAACGCCGGCGTTTTTCGTGCATGCGGCCGAGGCGAGTCACGGCGACCTCGGCATGATCACCGCCGACGACATCGTGCTGCTGCTTTCGAACTCGGGCGAGACCGACGAGCTGGTGTCGCTGGTGCCGCATCTCAAGCGCCAAGGCGCGCAAATTGATCGCGCTCACCGGCAACGAGCAGTCTTCGCTGCGCATTCGCCGCCGACGTGCATCTCGACGCCAGCGTCGACACCGAGAGCCTGCCCGCTCGGTCTGGCGCCGACCGGCGAGCACCACTGCCGCGCTCGCGCTCGGCGACGCGCTCGCCCTTACGTTGCTCGATGCGCGCGGCTTTTCGGTCGAAGACTTCGCGCGCTCGCATCCCGGCGGCTCGCTCGGCCGCAAGCTCTTTGACCCATGTTCGCGATGTCATGCGCACCGGCGCCGCGTTGCCCACGGTGCCATTGACCGCGACCTTCGCCGATGCGATCGTCGGAAATGAGCAGCAAGGGCATGGGAATGACCGCGGTCATCGATGGGAATCACCGCGTCGCCGGCATATTCACCGATGGCGACCTGCGGCGATGCCTTCCCAGGATCACGCGATTTCGGCACCGCGAACGTCGCCGAGCTGATGACGGCCAATCCGCGCACTATCGGTCCCGAGCGGCTGGCGATCGACTGCGTGGAGCTGATGGAGGCTCCGCCGAAGGTCAGCCAGCTTTTGATCGTCGACGATGAAGGACGCATTGGTCGGCGCGCTGCACCTGCACGATCTTTTCAGGGCGAAGGTGGTATGACGCGCCGCTGGAACACGCGATGACCGCGCCCGACCTCCTGGCGCGAGCGCGCGCGGTGCGTATGCTTTCCTGCGATGTCGACGGCGTCCTCACCGACGGCAAGCTCTACTACGCAGACGATGGCAGTGAAATGAAGGCGTTTTCGACGCTCGATGGGCTTGGCCTGAAAATGCTGCACGAGGCCGGCATCGTCGTCGCGTGGATCACGGGCAGCTCCGCGCCCGCGGTAACGAGGCGCGCGAAAACACTTTCCGTCGCCCACGTAGTCCTCGGCGCGGAGAACAAGCTTGCGCCATGGGAGCGCCTGCGCTCGGAACTCGGCATGGCCGTGGAAGAGTGCGCGCACATCGGCGATGATCTTCCCCGATCTGCCGCTGCTCTTGCGTTGCGGATTGAGCACGACGGTGCCGCATGCGCCCGAGGTGGTCAAGCGGCGGGCGCATTCATGTAACGCGAGCGGATGGAGGCGCCGGCGCGGTGCGGGAGGTTTGCGAGCTCATTCTCGGTGCGCGCGGCGATCTCGCGCAACGCATCGCGCAGTTCGAATCATGACCCGCGGCCGCGCGCTGGCTGGATCGGATGATCGCTTGGTCTCCGGTGTTCCTCCTGGGGGCATTCACGGCCTTGACCTATTGGCTGAACGCTCAGGTGCAATCCGGCACCGGGCGTTCGACGGCTCCGGCCGCCACGATACCGACCTTTATATCGAGGATTTCAAGGCCCAGAGCCTCGACCCTGAAGGGCGGGTCCGGCAATCGATCTCCGCCAGGATTGCGCGTCACTTTCCCGGATGACGACACGACCGAATTCGAGTCGCCGCTGATCACCTTCAGCGATCCCGGCAAGCCGCCGGTGACCATCTCCGCCGATCGCGGCGTGATTACCGGCGACCAGAAAGACGCGTACTTCACCGGCAACGTCAAGGGCATCCGTGCGGCGTCGGCGGAAGATCGTGAAAAGGGCCCGGTCATTGTGACGAGCGAATACCTTCACGTCCTGCCCAAGGAGGATAGGATCGAGACCGACAAGCCGGTGACGATCTCCGACCCCCGTGGGATAATCAACGGCACCGGAATGGAATTCGACAACAAAGCCAAGACCTTCAAGTTCAAGTCCCGTGTCAGCGGACAGTTGCAACCGAACAAGTAGCGTGATGCCCCGCCCGACCACTCCCACGTCGTCTTTCGCGCGCGCCGTCCTGCCATCGCTCTGCGCATTGCTGTGCGCATTCGTCGGTCATGTTCCGTGCGCACTCGCGGAGAAGGCGGATCGCGACAAGCCGATCAATTTCCAGGGCGACTCTCTCGGTGGCAACACCGACACCAAGATCAGCGACTTGATCGGCAACGTCGTCATCACCCAGGGGACGCTGACGATCCACGCCGATCGGATCCAGTTCCATCAGAATCCCGATAACTCGGTGTCGGCGACGGCGACCGGCAATCCGGTCAGTTTTCGCGAAAAGCGCGATGGCGCCGACGAATACTACGAGGGCTACGCACAGCGCATCGTGTACGACGGCACCAAGCGCATCGTCGAGCTGTTCGACCGCGCACTGCTCAAGAGAACCGGCGACGAGCTCCGCGGCAACTACATCTCTTACAACGCGGAGACCAACGTCTACAAAGCCGAAGGTCGCCCTGACAGCAAGCCTCCGCCGCCGGCGAGCCCTCGCTGGGTTCGCGCGTGCGGGGCGTTTTTCTGCCGCAGCCGAAAGAGGGCAAGGATGCAAAGGATACGAAGGACTCGAAGGACGGCAAGACAGCGCCGCAGAAATCTAACGAATCGGTCCCGCTCAAGCCCGACGCGTCGTTGAAGCTCGAGTCGGTCAAGTGAGCGCCAAGTGACTGCCGCGGCGAGCACCCTTTCGGTCGCTAAGCTGAACAAGCGCTACAAGTCACGCATTGTCGTACACGATGTGTCCCTCTCAGTGGGCAGCGGAGAAGTGATCGGCCTTCTCGGCCCCAACGGCGCGGGCAAGACGACCTGCTTTTACATGATCGTCGGCCTGGTTGCGACCGACGGCGGCACCATCGAGCTCGACGGCGACGACCTGACCCGCATGCCGATTCACGTGCGGGCGCGGCTCGGGCTGTCGTACCTGCCGCAGGAGAGCGTCGATCTTCCGGAAGCTTTCCGTGGCCGAGAATGTCCAGGCCATCCTCGAGCTGCAGGGAGTCGATGGCGACGAGATCGCCAATCGCCTCGACGCGCTCCTCGAGGATCTGTCGATCTCGCATCTTCGCGACGCGTCCGCCGTCAGCCTGTCCGGCGGCGAGCGCCGGCGAGTCGAAATCGCCCGCGCCCTGGCAACCCGCCCGAGGTTCATACTGCTAGATGAGCCGTTTGCGGGTATCGACCCGATCGCGGTGCTCGACATCCAGAAGATCATCGGTTTCCTGAAAGAACGCGACATCGGCGTCATGATCACCGACCATAACGTGCGGGAAACGCTAGGCATCTGCGATCGCGCGTACATCATTAACGAAGGGCGGGTCCTCGCCTCGGGAACGCCCGACGAAATTGTTTATAATGAAAGCGTGAGAAAGGTCTATTTGGGGAGCACTTCCGGCTTTGATGTTGGCTGCGAAAGTGCATCACCATGAAGCCAACCCTCCAGCTCAAGCTTTCGCAACATCTAACGCTCACTCCGCAGCTGCAGCAGTCGATTCGCCTGCTGCAACTTTCGACGCTCGAGCTCAATGCCGAGGTCGAGCGCCTGCTGCAGGAAAATCCGCTGCTGGAAAAAGCCGACGAGGACGAGACGCCGGCGCCGCCGCCTGAGTTTTCGATGGAAGCCAGCACCGCGACGGTAAGCACCGAATCGTCATCCAGCGATGAGCGAGACGAACGGTCGGCGGGCGACTTCGATCTGATCGCCAATGCAGGGAGGCGACGGCGACTGGGGCTCAGCCTCGGCGACGACGACGATGAGAGCTTTTCCCCGCAGCAGGTGGCGACCAGCTCCTTGCGCGATCACCTCAACGCGCAACTCGCGTTGTGCAACCTCCCGCTTCGCGATCGGCAGATCGTGTCCGCGTTGATCGACGCTCTGGACGAGGACGGGTATCTGCAGACTTCGCTCGAGGAGCTGGTTGAATTATTCCCCGAGGAGCTCGGCCTCGAAGCCGACGAGCTTTCCGATGAGCTTTCCATAGCGCTGCGCCGGCTGCAGAACATGGAACCTGCGGGCGTCGGCGCCCGCGACGCGGCGGAATGTCTCGGCCTGCAGCTGAAAGCGAAGCCCCCACGACGCCGTTCCGGGCCGAGGCGATGAAATTGGTTGAGCAGCACCTGCCTTTGCTCGCCGCGCGCGATTTCGGCAAGCTGAAACGTCTGCTCCACATAGACGATGCGGAGCTGCGTTGCGTGCGCACACTGATCACAAGCCTCAATCCGCGTCCCGGCGCGGCGTTTTCCAGGACCGAGGCGAACTATGTCATCCCGGACGTGGTCGTACGGAAAGTGAGAGGCAAGTGGGTTGCGACACTCAACGATGCCGCGATGCCCAAGCTGCGGCTGAACCGGATCTATGCCGACATCCTCACCCGCAATCGCGACTCGTCGAATCAGCAGCTCGCGGCGCAGCTGCAGGAGGCGAAATGGCTGATTCGCAACGTCCAGCAGCGATTCGAGACCATCCTGCGCGTGTCGCAGGCCATCGTCGACCGGCAGCGGCATTTCTTCGACCATGGTGACGTTGCGATGCGGCCGATGGTGCTGCGGGAAATTGCCGAAATCCTGAGCCTGCACGAATCGACGATTTCACGCGTAACCACGCAGAAATACATGCTGACCGCGCGCGGAACCTACGAGCTCAAGTATTTCTTCGGCAGCCACGTCGCGACCGATACCGGTGGCGCGGCATCCGCGACCGCGATTCGCGCGCTGATCAAGCAGCTCATTGCCGCCGAGGACCGTAACACACCGCTCACCGACAGCCGCATCGCGGACCTCCTCGGCGACCAGGGAATCGTGGTCGCGCGGAGGACGATCGCAAAATATCGTGAAGCGCTGCAAATACCGCCAGTCAATCTGCGCAAGACGATGTAGCCCACTTATGCAGCTCACTTATGTAGATCAGACACCGCAACCACAAGGAGCGTTGAATGAATCTAAACCTGACCGGCCATCACCTGCTGATCACCCCCGCCATTCGCGAATACGTAACATCCAAGCTCGAGCGCGTGACGCGTCACTTTGACCATGTAATCGACGTAAATGTCGTGCTATCGGTCGACAAGCTCAGGCAACAAATCACCGCCAATCTTCACATCCGAGGCAAGGATATCCACGCCGAGTGTGTCGAGCCCGACATGTACGCGGCAATCGACGCCCTCGCGGACAAGCTCGATCGGCAAGTGCTGCGGCACAAGGAGAAACGCAACGGCAGCCGGCACGAGCCGGCGGTGATCAAGCGTGCCGCCAATGCGCCCGCCACGGGCAAGACACGTTCGCGCTAGCTTCAGCACGCTCTCATATCATCGATGACCCACATCGCGGACCTCCTGCCCGAGTCGAATATCGCGCTCGACGTGGAAGCGACGAGCAAAAAGCGGCTATTCGAGCAGATCGGCCAGTTGTTCGAGAACCACGCGCAAATCGCGCGCTCGGTCGTCTTCGACAGCTTGTTCGCGCGAGAGCGTCTCGGGTCGACCGGCTTGGGTCAAGGCATTGCCATTCCTCACGGTCGGATCAAGGGCCTTCCTCGAGCGCTCGGAGCGTTTGTTCGACCGCTGCAGCCGATTCCGTTCGATGCTCCCGACGGCAAGCCCGTCGAGCAGGTGTTCGTGCTGCTGGTGCCGGAGCAGGCGACCGAAGAGCATCTGGAGCTCTTGTCCGAGCTCGCTCAGATGTTCAGTGAAAAGACTTTCCGCGACCAGGTCGCCACCGCGACCGACGCCGTGGGCATTCATCGCCTGTTCTCGACCTGGGCCCCGCGCCGCGATGAACGACGACCGCGCCATGCGGCAGGTGAGCTTCGAGCGCGTGTTCGAGGACAACCACGAGCGTCTCGGACTCGAGTGGATTGCGGGTCGCCAGGGCGGGAACCGCATCCTGGTCGGCGAAGCGGCGCTGAAACCGACCATCGGGCAAGTCGGGCACATGAATTTCATCCATCCTTTTCGCGTCCAGCTCATCGGCGCGGCAGAGGCCGCGCACCTTGCGCGCCTTGCCGGAGGACGCGCTTCAGGCTTCGATCTCGCGGCTGTTCACGACCGAGCTGGTGGCGATCATCGTTGCCAATGGCGAGGACGTGCCGCCGCACGTGCGGGAAGAATGCGACAGGCACAACGTTGCCTTGCTGACCTCGCCACAGCCGTCGCCGCACCTGGTCGACGTGATACGACTGTATCTGTCGCGGGTGCTCGCGGAATCGACCTCGCTGCACGGCGTCTTCCTCGACGTGCTGGAAATGGGCGTTCTCATCACCGGCGATTCCGCCATCGGCAAGAGCGAGCTGGCGCTGGAGCTCATCTCCCGCGGCAACGGCCTGGTCGCCGACGACATCGTCGAGCTGTATCGCATCTCTCCCGACACGCTGGAGGGCCGCTGCCCCGCCGTGCTCAAGGATTTCCTCGAGGTGCGCGGCATCGGCGTGCTCAACATCCGCACCATCTTCGGCGAGACAGCGGTGCGTCCGCGAAAGCTGCTCAAGCTCATGGTCCACCTCGAGGACCATAGCAACGAACAATTCTCCGAGCTCGACCGCCTGCAGGTCAGCGCGACCTACCAGGAGATTCTTGCCGTGCCTATTCGCAAGGTGACCATTCCCGTCGCGGCCGGCCGCAACCTTGCGGTGCTGGTCGAAGCCGCGGTGCGGAACTTCGTCCTCAACCAGCGCGGCATCGACAGCACCAAGGAATTCATAGAGCGGCAGCAAAAACTGATGGAAGAGGGCGGCTGACGCCAGCGATGGGCGAAGATCGCCCGGCTTGCCGCGGCGAGCCGCCACGGTCGGCGCGGACCAAGCCTTCCGAAGTGCGACTAGCCGTGCCACGACGACGATGGACCTGCTGCTGATCGGCGGTGTATCGGGTTCCGGCAAGAGCGTCGCGCTTGCCGCGCTCGAGGACAGCGGCTATTACGCGGTCTCGAACCTCCCGCTCTCTCAACTGTCGCCGCTGCTCGCGACACTCAAGGCTACGGCGCAGGATCGGGTCGCGATCGTGCTGGACGTGAAGACCGAGCCCGGCCTCGATGGACTGTCCAGTGCCATCGACGCCGCGCATGCACAAGGCTGGACGGTTCGCTTTCTGTACCTCGACGCCAAGACCGATACGCTGGTCAAGCGCTTTTCCGAGACCCGTCGCCGGCATCCCTTTTCGAGCGACGATCGCACGCTGACCGAGGCGATCGAGCTCGAGCGCGAACGGCTGGCGGAGGTCCGCTCGCTCGGCTACAGCTTCGACACCAGCGACCTGTCGGCGGCGGCGCTGCGTTCCTGGATCAGGGATTTCGTCAGCGTCGATCCTTCACGCTTGACCGTGCTGTTCCAGTCCTTCGGCTACAAACACGGCGTTCCGCTCGATGCCGATCTTGTGTTCGACGTCCGCTGCCTGCCCAATCCGCATTACGAGCCGCTGCTGGCGCCGAAGTCCGGCAAGGACGCCGCGGTCGTCGCCTATCTCGAAGGGCACCCCTAGTCGAGCGGATGTACGCTGACATTCATCATTTTGTCTCCACCTGGCTGCCCGAATACGCTCGCGACAATCGCAACTATCTGACTGTCGCGATCGGCTGCACCGGAGGCCAGCATCGCTCGGTCTATCTGGCCGAGCGGCTGCGCCGCGCGTTTACGAGCCAGTACCAGGTGCTGACGCGCCACCGCGAGCTGCCCTAGCTCCTTGGCTGACGGCGTCGATTTCATCCGCTCCTTTAACTTCGGAACTTCTGACTCAGTACACTAGAATCGACGGATGAATCGCCCCGAGACCGTCACGCTTGCATGGACCGGCGCTTCCGGCATGCCCTACGGCCTGCGCCTGCTCCAATGCCTGCTCGCGGCAAAAGTGCGCGTGTATTTGCTCTACTCGAGTGCCGCGCAGATGGTCGCAAAGCAAGAGCTCGACCTTACGCCTGCCCACTCAAACGGCCGCAGCCGCCGCGCTATTCGCCGAGCGCTTCGGCGCCGACCCTGGTCAGCTCACTGTATTCGGGCGCGAGGATTGGATGTCGCCTGTAGCATCAGGGTCAAACCCCGCGGACGCGATGGCGATCTGCCCGTGCAGCTTGGGCACGCTGGGCGCGGTCGCGGCAGGCCTTGCCGACAACCTGATCGAGCGCGCCGCCGACGTGATGCTCAAGGAGCGCCGGCCGCTGGTGCTCGTTCCACGCGAGACGCCGCTTTCCGCGATACACCTCGAAAACATGCTCAAGCTTGCCCGCGCCGGCGCGGTCATACCTCCCGCCTTCTCCCGGCTTTTATGGCCATCCGCAGTCCATCGGCGATTTGGTCGATTTCGTCGTCGCCCGGATACTCGACCAGCTAGGCGTCAGCCACTCCCTCGGCCCGCGCTGGGGTGCTCGCGGCGGCCAAGCGCCTTGTGGTCGAGCGCGCTTAAGAGCAAGCGGTTACAACGTCGGATGCCACAAATGTTTCCCTTTCTTCGTGCCGGTTCGCGCTCGCCGACGACGCTGCCGCTTTTTCCGTTGAAGACTGTCCTGTTTCCGGGGCGACTGCTGCCGCTCAAGGTGTTCGAGCAGCGCTATATCGACATGACCAAGACATGCCTCAAGGACGAGCAGCCGTTCGGTGTGTGCCTGCTCACCCGCGGCGAGGAGGTTGCACCACGGGTCGGAGAGCGCGATCAGCTTGTCGCCGGCGCGCCCGTTGACTTCGCCCTTATCGGAACGCAGGCGCGTATCGTGTCGTGGGACATGCCGCAGCTGGGCATACTTCATCTGAAGACCGAGGGCGGCACGCGATTTCAGGTGCAATCGAGCAGCGTCGCCGACGATGGTCTCGTCGTCGCTCAGGTAACCCTTCTGCCGCCGGAGCCGGAGGTCAAGCTTCCGGAATCGTTCGCGTCGCTCGCCAGCCTGCTCGAGCTCATGATCAACCGCGCCGGGCCCGAGAATTTTTCCGCGCAGCTCGCATTGGACGATGCTTCCTGGGTCGGCTACCGACTTGCCGAATTGCTTCCGCTGCCGTTGGCGATCAAGCAAAGCATGCTCGAGATCAACGACAGCGTCGTTCGCCTGAAGGTCCTCGCGCAATTCCTCAAGCAACAGGGGCTTGTCTGAGCGCATAATTCTCGCCATCTGCATTGAACCTGACTCGTCATGGCCGGCCACAGCAAGTGGGCGAACATCAAGCACAAGAAGGCTGCGACCGACGCCAAGCGCGGCAAGATCTTCACTCGCCTCATCCGGGAAATCACCGTCTCGGCCAAGCTCGGCGGCAGCGATGTCTCGACCAACCCGCGGCTGAGGCTCGCGGTCGACAAGGCAGCGGCTAACAACATGCCGAAGGACACGGTCGACCGCGCCATCAAGCGCGGCGCCGGCGAGCTCGAAGGCATCGAACTACGAAGAAGTGCGATATGAAGGCTACGGCATCAATGGCGCCGCGGTGATCGTCGATTGCCTCACCGACAACCGCGTTCGCACGGTCGCCGATGTCCGTCACGCATTTTCCAAATACGGCGGCAATCTGGGCACCGACGGCTCGGTCGCCTTTCTGTTCAGGCATTGCGGCCAGCTCGTCTTCGCGCCGGGGACCGACGAGAACAAGCTGATGGGCGTGGCGCTGGATTCCGGCGCCGACGACGTGGTCAATCACGATGACGGCTCGATCGAGGTCATCACCGCGCCGAACGATTTCGTTGCGGTCAAGGACGCTCTGGCAAAGGCGAAGCTCGAACCCGAGTTTGCCGAAGTGACGATGAAGCCGATCACGGAAATCGATTTCAGGGGCGACGAGGCGGCCAGGATGCAAAAGCTGCTCGACGCGCTCGAGGCGATCGACGACGTTCAGGATGTCTACACCACGGCGATCATGGAAAACGCATGAGCGCGCCACGCTTGCACAAGGCGCGATCCGGTTGACCATACGCCGCATCCTGGGCATCGATCCCGGCCTGCGCGTCACCGGGTTCGGGGTCATCGTCGCTTCCGGCGGCAAGCTCAAGTACGTGGCCAGCGGATGCATTCGCAATACCCAGGGCGAATTGCCTGAGCGGCTGGAACTTATCCTGCGCGACCTGGCGAGCGTTATCCTCGCCCACCAACCGAGCGAAGTCGCGGTCGAGAAAGTCTTCGTGAACGTCAACCCGCACTCGACGCTGCTCCTCGGCCAGGCGCGCGGCGCCGCCATTTCGGCGGCGGTGCTCGCCCACCTGCCGGTCTCCGAATACACGGCCCTGCAGGTCAAGCAGGCGGTCGTGGGCCATGGCAAGGCCGCGAAGCAACAGGTGCAGGCGATGGTGATGCGCCTGCTCGAGCTGCCTTCGGCGCCTTCCGCCGACGCCGCCGACGCGCTCGCCTGCGCCATCTGCCATGCCCACGGCAGCGAGGGCATGGGCGGCCTGCGCCGGGCGGGCTATCGCGTGCGCCGCGGGCGGATCCTGTGATCGGCCGCCTTTCCGGCAAAGCTGATCGAGAAGAACCCGCCGCAGATTCTGCTCGACGTGCAAGGTGTCGCGTACGAACTCGACGTGCCGATGAGCACCTTCTACAACCTGCCGAACGTCGGCGAGAATGTGGTGCTGTTCACGCATCTGGTCGTGCGCGAGGACGCACATCTCCTCTTCGGCTTCGGATCGGAAAACGAGCGGCGCGCATTCCGACAGCTGATCAAGATCAGCGGCATCGGCGCGCGCATCGCGCTCTCGGTCTTGTCGGGCCTGTCCGTCGCCGAGCTCGCGCAGGCGGTGACGATGCAGGAGTCGGGCCGCCTCACCAAGATACCGGGCATCGGCAAGAAAACCGCCGAACGCCTCCTGCTGGAGCTCAAGGACAAGCTGGGCGCCGATCTCACCACCGCGGTCGGGATTCATCGCCCCGCGCCGGTCGCATCCGACGTCCTGCACGCATTGATCTCGCTGGGCTACAGCGACAAGGAAGCGGTCAATGCGGTCAAACAGCTGCCCGAGGGTATCGCGCTCGCCGACGGCATCCGGCAGGCGCTGAAGCTGCTGGCGAAGGCATAATAGTCCGATGATCGAAGCCGACCGCCTCGTCGCCGCCGCACCGGTGAACCCGCAGGAGGAAGTGCTCGACCGCACGCTGCGGCCGCGCGCGCTCGAGCGAATACATCGGCCAGGAAAAATCCGCGGCCAGTTCTCGATCTTCATCGAGGCCGCGAAAAGCGCAAGGAGTCGCTCGATCACGTGCTGCTGTTCGGTCCGCCGGGCCTCGGCAAGACGACGCTGTCGCACATCATCGCGCACGAGCTCGGCGTCAACCTGCGCCAGACCTCGGGCCCGGTGCTGGAGCGCGCCGGCGATCTCGCGGCGCTTGCTCACCAACCTCGAGCCCAACGACGTACTGTTCATCGACGAGATCCACCGCTTGTCGCCGGTCGTCGAGGAGATCCTCTATCCCGCGCTCGAGGACTTCCAGATCGACATCATGATCGGCGAGGGCCCGGCGGCGCGCAGCGTCAAGCTCGACCTGCAGCCGTTCACGCTGGTCGGCGCGACCACCCGCGCGGGCATGCTGACCAATCCGCTGCGCGACCGCTTCGGCATCGTTGCCCGGCTCGAGTTCTACTCCGCCGAGGAGCTGACGCGCATCGTCACGCGCTCGGCGAGGCTGCTCGAGATCGCGCATCGAGCCCGAGGGCGCGGTCGAGATCGCGCGCCGCTCGCGCGGCACGCCGCGCATCGCCAACCGGCTTCTGCGCCGGGTGCGCGATTTCGCCGAGGTTCGCGCCGCCGGACATGATCACGCGCGAGGTCGCCGATGCCGCGCTGAAAATGCTCGATGTCGACGGCTCGGGTCTCGACGTCATGGACCGCAAGCTCCTGCAATGCGTCCTCGACAAGTTCGGCGGCGGTCCGGTCGGCATCGACAACCTCGCGGCGGCGATCGGCGAGGAGCGCGACACCATCGAGGACGTGCTCGAGCCGTTTCTCATCCAGCAGGGATTCCTGCAACGGACCAACCGCGGCCGCATCGCGACCGCCGCTTGCCTACCGTCACTTCGGGATCGTTCCTCCGGCCGCCGCCGGCCAGCTGTTCACCGAATGAAAGCGGCGGCAACGCAACCCTACTTCTGGAACGTGCGCGTTTACTACGAAGACACCGACGCCGCAGGAGTTGTCTATTACGCCAACTACCTCGAGTATCTCGAACGCGCCCGCACCGAGTGGCTGGCGGCGGCTCGGTGTCACCTTGAGCGCTCTGGAAATCGAACATAACGCGGTTTTCGTGGTCCATCGCCTGGAGATCGATTACCGCCGGCCGGCGCGCCTGGGCGACTCGCTGACGATAAGTCTGGCGCCGGTCGAACGCGCGCGCGTGCGCCTGGTCGTCGCGCAGGATATTTTGCGCAACGACGAACTGATCTCGAGTGCGCGCGTAACGCTCGCCTGCCTGGACAGGCGGACATGGCGGCCGGTCGTCATCCCCGAATGCATTCCGGGTCACGCCCGCCGCATCGGACGCACAGGGTCGACAGCGCCCAGGAGAAGCCAAGTTGAACCTGCACCCCGATCTGTCGTTTGTTTCGCATGGTCGCCCACGCCAGCGTGGTGGTGCAGGCAGTGATGTTGCTGCTGCTAGCTGCTTTCGCTGTGGTCGTGGTGGCAGATTTTCTCTCAAGATGTTCGTCGCTCAAGCGCGCGGCGGCGAAGACCGACGCCTTCGAGGATGAGTTCTGGAAAGGCGGAGATCTGAACGCGCCTCTTCCAGCGCGCGAGCCAGAGTCGCGAAAACGCTGCGCTGGAGCGCATTTTCTCGGCAGGCTTTCGCGAATTCGCCAAGCATCGCAAGCAGGGGACATCGTCGGCCGCGACCATGGACAGCGCGCGGCGCGCGATGCGGGCGTCCTACCAGCGCGAGATCGACGCGCTCGAGGCCAACCTCGCCGGGCTGGCCACGGTCGGCTCGGTGAGCCCCTACATCGGGCTGTTCGGCACCGTGTGGGGCATCATGAACGCCTTTCGAGGCCTTTCCAACGTCAGCCAGGCAACGCTGGCGCAGGTCGCGCCGGGCATCGCCGAGGCGCTGATCGCCACCGCCATCGGCTTGTTCGCGGCGATTCCGGCGGTCGTCGCCTACAACCGCTACACGCACGATGTCGATCGCCTGGCCACGCGGTTCGAGACATTCATCGAAGAGTTCTCGAACATCCTGCAGCGGCAGGATGATCCTGACCTAAGCCCTGACATGCGCCGCCCTCGCAAATCGATCAACCAGATCAACGTCGTCCCGTACATCGACGTGATGCTGGTGCTGCTGGTGATCTTCATGGTCACCGCGCCGCTGATCAATCCCGGCGAGATGCAGCTGCCAAGCGTCGGCAGCAAGCTCACGACGCCGATCTCGCCGCTGGAAATCACGGTCAGGCGCGATCTATCGCTCACCTTGCGCGAGGGCGCGGCGCCGCCGTCGCCCGTCTCTCGCGACGTGCTGCTGTCGCGGATCCGCGACCGCCAGGCGAAGAATCCCGAACAGGCGGTGGTGATCTACGCCGACGGCGACGTCCCTTACAAGGCAGTGATGGGCGTGCTGGACATGCTGCAGACGAACAATGTGCGCAAGGTCGGCCTGATGGCGCGTCCGCAGTCCTGACCGGCAATGCCTCCGTCGCGAACGGCCACGCGCTGGTCGACCGGGAAATGGATCGCGGCCATTCTCGCGGTTGCCGTTCACGTCGGTTTCATCGTCTTCCTGATCTTCAGCGTCACCTGGCAAAACCCCAAGCCCGAAGCGGTGAGCGTCGAGCTTTACGCTCCGCCGGACAAAACCACGCCGCCGAAGCCGGCACCCGAGCCGCCTAAACCTCCACCCGAGCCGCCTAAACCTCCACCCGAGCCGCCCAAGCCGACGCCAGAGCCGCCGAAGCCTGCGCCCAAGGTCGAGCCTCCCCAGCCGACCAAGGCGGACATCGCGCTGAAGGAAAAGCAGGAGCGCGAACGCAGGCAAAAGGAGGAGAAAGAAAAGAAGGACGTCGAAAAGCGCGAAGCCGACAAGCGCGACGCGGAAAAGAAGAAACAGGAGGAAAAACGGCTGGCCGAGGTCCGCGACCGTCAGACGCGCGAAGCCGAAGCGCTCAAGGCGCAGGCAGACAGAGAGCGGCTGATGGCGAAGCAGGCATCGGATGCCATGCGCACCAAGGCGAACGACGCTTACATCCGGGCGATTCAGTCGAAGATCAAGGGCAACGTTCTGGTCGCCACCGGACATCGCCGGCAATCCGGAAGCGATCTTCGACGTGCGTGCAGCTGCCCACGGGCGAAATCATCGACACGCAGTTACGAAAATCCAGTGGGGTGCGGGCCTACGACGAAGCGGTGCAGCGCGCGATCATCAAATCTTCGCCATTGCCGAGGCCGGAAACGCCGGAGTTGTGGCAGCGCAGCCTGACGCTGAGATTCCGCCCTCTCGATTAATAGCCCGCTCACTATCGAGCGAATTTCTGACTCAGTACACTAGCCTTCGCGTGACTTCTTTCGACGATTTGAATCGTCACCCAGCTCCAGTCGGGACGCTGCTCGACCAAATGCCGCAGCGAGACCGTGTACACGGAATGCGCGGTGGTCAGGATGATGTTGCGGCCTTCGGCGTATTCGGACGTCGGCACGATGACCGTTTTCATCGCCAGCGGCTTGTCCGGTCGCGAAGGCGGAGGAAGATAAAGCCCCTCGAAGCGCTCGCCCATGGTCGACATGTCCAGGCCGTTGACGACGTAGCCCAGCTCCTCGTTCGCCCGGCGCTTCGCCGACAGCGTGACCGCGACCATGCGCTCGGCGATGATGTTGACGCCCGCTTCGACTTCCTCGTTGGACACCTTGTTCAAGCGGCGAACCACGCCAAGCAACCAGCCTTCGGCATCGGATTGTCTTACGGCCACCAGCGCGCCGAGGGTCAGGCTCTGGCCGATGCCTCCGGTGGCCGCGATTCTCAAGCCCGCAACGCTGCGATCCTTGACCTCCCACATCGGATCGCTCCACGACGACAGACTGGCGGCGAGCGAGTCGTCCTCGACCAGCGGCTTGCGCTTGGGACGCGGCGCACCGGCGACCGGATAGACCTCGATCTGCTCGGTACCCGATTCCACCGAAGCGTCCTCCAGCTTTGCTGCCGATGTCGACGCAGATCCGCGAGAGCCCGATGCGCACCCGCGCCGAAACCGCCACCGCGGTCCGCGGATCGCGGCGCAACTCGGTGTGAAACGTTGGCGCCAGCGCCGGCTGAATCTTGCGCAATACGGCGAGCCGCTGCTGGTTGATCGCCGCGATCGGGCCTTGGTCCGTCATTTCCGCATCGCGGAGCGCATTGATGGCGCGGTCCATGCCCTCCGCCAACGGCGTGGTGTCCAGATAGCGCAGCATCGAGCCGCGGTCGTTGCCGGTGCGGCGTACGATCCCCTCGCGGCCCGCGAGATCGACAAAAAAGCCTTCCATCGACTTTGGAATTTGCTCCAGCGAAAGGCGACGGCTCCACGCCCGCAGCTGCGAGCTCGCCCAGTCGATCTCCGTGGGACTCAGGTTACCGGTATTGAGCTGGTGCACCAGCAGCACGTAGAGATATTCCTGTTCGACCGACCACGGCTGCGCGGCGGAGCCGGCCGCGGGAAGCGCCATCGGTTCCCGGTCGCATTGCATCTCGCACGAGCGCAGGTACGTGCCGTGCATCTCGATCCATTTAGCGGGAATCCAGCGCTCGTACTTGAACACGCGCAGCTTCGCATCCGTGCCGTGAAAATGGACCAGCCGCACGAACAGCAGCGGAAGAGCGGCTTTCCAGCGCGCGTTGTCCGCCTGCCGCACCGCAGTCTCGAGGGCGGACTGGTACGCCAGCGTGAATGACTGGCTCATCTCCCACAAAGCCTGCCAGATCCGGTCTGCCAGCTTGGGCGCACTCTCGGAATTCTCGATGTATTGCTTGATCAACTGGCGCCGGTCGGCGCCGAGTGCTGCATCGACGAACTGGATGGCATTGATGCGGTTCAGGTCCGGCGCGCGCTGCGCCTTGCGCATGGCGTCCAGGACGGCAATGACCTGCTGTTGCCTGCCGATGACGTCGAGGGACGGCAACTGGCGCAACCACACCGCCGCTGCCTTTGCGTTCTGCAGTGGGTCGGACAAGTCTTTCGCCTGCGGTGTCAGAAATTCGAACATCGCTTTCATCGGTGTTGCCTGTCGGCGGTGGGTTTGCACATGGCGCGCGCCTGAAACCGTAGTCATCGCGGCTCCACAGGACACGGATTCGCTCTGAAACGAACGACCCCAAACTTATAGCCCAAAACTGCCTTCAGCGCAAAAACCTCCGCGGATTAGGTTAACATTCGCGTCTCTCGAAACCAGAACCGCGTGCTCCGCCGCCGTGGTGTCGATGCGTGAGGTCAAAATGACGATAAAGGCAGTTTCGAACCGGGTCTGTCTGGTGGCGCTCTTAACCGCCGCCGCCTGTCTCGGAACCGGCGATCCGGCATACGCTCAGCCGGCCGGATCTCCTCCCGCAGCGGTACCAAGCAAGTTGGATGCCAAGGGGAAAGAATTGCAAAAGATCGATGTCAAGGTGGGTTCCGGCGCCGAAGCAGTTAAAGGAAAGGCCGTTATTGTTCACTACACCGGCTGGCTTTACGATCCTGCGACTAGCCAAAAAGGCGCCAAATTTGACTCTTCGCGTGACCGCAATCAGCCATTCGGATTCCCTCTCGGCGAGGGCCGCGTTATTCGCGGTTGGGACGAAGGAGTGCAGGGAATGAAGGTCGGCGGGCAACGGACCTTGATCATTCCGCCCGACATGGGCTACGGCGCAAAGGGGCGCGGGCGGGGTGATTCCGCCCAACGCAACGCTGATTTTCGACGTGGAGCTGATCGAGGTCAAGGGCTGAGGGGATGCCGGATCGAAGACCTTAAGCGCATGGTCGCCGAACATTCGCGGCTTGAGAACGCTCGGCGAATAAGAGAGTGAGCGCACGCTAACTACAGGGCTGGCCTGAAGCCCTTGCAATGCCCCCGCAGCAAGTTTCGCGTTACCAGTACGTTTCCAGGGTGAAATGGCCGGGCTCGCGGCGGCGGTGACGCCGCATGCCGCGCCCTTCGAGCACTTGTTGCGTCTCGCGCACCATTTCCGGATTTCCACATAGCATGGCGTGCGCGTTTTCGGCACCGATCGGCACTCCCGCCCAAGCTTCCAGCCGCCCGTCGCTGATTGCGGCTGGAATCCGCCCTTGTAGTGCACCGCGATGGGGTTCGCGACTGACAAAGGGAATGAAGCTAAAGCGTCCGGTTTGTGCCGCAGCGACCCGGGCAATCTCGTCGGCATAGGAAAGGTCTCGCGCGTATCGCACCGCGTGGACCAGGACCACACGCTCGAATTTTTCCCAGGGATCGGCGGTACGCAGGATCGACAGGAATGGCCCCAGGCCGGTGCCGGTCGCGAGGCACCACAGCGCTGCGGCTGACGGCACCTCCGGCATGCTGAAAAAGCCGTTGGCGCGATCGAGCAGCCACACCGGATCGTCCGGATCGAGGGCGGCAAGCCTCGGCGAAAGAGGGCCCTCGGGCAGCACGTTGAAGTAAAACTCGTGTGGAGCGTCCTGAGGCGCATTGACGAAGGAATACGGGCGCCCAAGCATCGGCTCTTTCGAGCCTGCGGGCGCGGGCAACGCGAGACGCGCGAATTGCCCCGCGACGAACGCGACTTCGGGCGCAGCGACTTGCAGCGAGAACAGCCTTTCGGACCATTGCCGCTTGCCTGCCACCCGACCTTGCACCCATTTGCTCATCGCCGTGCCAGTATGCTTGTTGGATTTGAGTCACGGACATTATGCCAGCGACCCGAACAGTGCTCGCCCGGGGCACACTCGTTTACCTGCGTCGGCCGGTTCCGCGTGACGCCGCGCCATTCCTGACTGCCGTCCTGTCCAGCAAGCGCCTGCACAAGCTCTGGGTGCAGCCGCCATCGACGCCGTCCCGCTTCACAACTTACGTGCGCCGCTTTTCAGGCCCGAGATCGCACGATTCCAGGCATGCAACGCACGTCGGCATGCTCGTCTGCCGACGAGAAGACGATGCGCCGGTGGGTGTATTCAACTTCAGCGAGATTGCACGCGGGGCATTTCAAAGCGCCTATCTCGGCTATTACGGATTCGCGGAACATGCCGGCCGAGGTTACATGGGCGAGGGACTCGCGCTCGCGCTGCGGGTGGGTTTTGGCACCTTGCGGCTGCATCGAATCGAGGTCAACGTTCAACCGGGCAACACGCCGTCGATATCTCTGGTCCGCCACGGAGGCTTCACGCGCGAAGGCTACTCGCGCCGGTACGTCAAGATTGCCGGCCGCTGGCGCGACCATGAGCGCTGGGCGCTCCTCGTGGAGGACTGGCGCGGCCCCCCTGCTGCAAAGGCGCAGCTAAGGGACCCGGATCGGTCTTGCCGTCATGCAGGCGCTTCCTCCGGTGCGCAATTTACTTGCGAGGCACCGGGCAGCGTAGTGCACCTGACCATGCCGCCCCATACGACGATGGCAATGCACGGCGCGGTATTCTGGATCGCGGTGAGCGCCGGTTGCGCTTCCGCTCCTGCCCGCCTGCTGGCGCCCAAAGCGGTGTCCGGTGTCGAGCTTGCGCCCTACGCCATCACTCGAGGAATGCGTCGTGCTCGAACCCGGCGAGCGCATTGCCTATCGATTCGAGTCGCGGCTGCCGGTGGCGTTCAACATCCACTTCCACGAAGATAACGCGGTGATCATGCCGCTGAGCCGCGATGCCACGACCTCGGAATCGGGGGATTTCGCCGCCGATCGCAAAGAGGTCTATTGCCTCATGTGGGAAGCGGGAGCGGAAGGCAGCGTTCTCGATTACCGGGTCAGTCCCTGGCCGCGGCAGCGATGAACGACCTGCGTTTCCTGCTCTTCGGCCTAAAGCCGCTGAGCGCGGCCACAAGCATTGGCATCTGGCAAGGCGCCGTGAAGGTCTTCCCGCCACGCTGACTGCCATTCTGAGGCAGACGGGTCGTTGTCAGAGCTCGCGGTAGTTGTACGTGCGGCCCTGCTCGACGTCGCTCAAGACGAGCTTGTCGACGATCTTGCCCGCCACCGTTTCCGGCGCGACGAGGCGATGTTCGCGGTGGAAACCCTTGAATAGGTCGATGCTCGGCAACGCTTCCTTCGTCTGCGAGCGCGCATGAAGGTCTGCATGTCGGTGTCGATCACGCCGGGGCGCACGGTGATTGCGCGAAACATCGCCGCGTCGTGTTCGGCGGCGAGCTGTCGAGTCAGCATCTCGAGCCCCGCCTTCGGCGATCGAATAGGGCCCGCCGCCGGGAAGCGGTGAATCCGCCGCGCCGGATGAGACATTGATGATGCGTCGCGCCTGCGCCGGATCGACGAACATGCGGCAGAACAGATTGGCGACGGCGATAGGTGCAACCAGGTTTGCCGCCATCGATGCTGCCAACGCTACTCCGTCGAGCGAGCCGATCGTGCCGACGGGCCCCGCGGTCGCGGCGTTGTTGATCAGACACAGGAACTCGGGCCGCGCATCGGCAATGGCGCGAAAGGCCGGCGTCAGCGCGCGCGTCGATGTTGATCGTGTCCGCAAGATCGCAGACTACGAAGCGATAATTCGGCGCGGTCAGCGCCGCGCCGCTCGTGCGGCCGATGCCGGTCACCGCGAAGCCGCGGGCCAGCAGCGTGCGGGCGAGCGCTTCTCCCAAGCCGCGCGATACGCCGGTAACAATGGCAGTCTTCATGCGATTTTCCTGCGTTACGTGCGCTTCAGCGATGGCTGCCGAGCGAGAGCGCAATGACCAGAACGATGATGACGGCGAGGACGAGCAAGGTGACCTTGACCCAGCTCTTGGATACTCGCCGGCGACGGTTCCGGTAAAGCCGTTCATGACCGCCTGAAACGCCTTGGTGCCGAAGTGATAGCTGAGCAGCCACACCGGCGCAAGAATGTGCTTGAAGGTCTGCCCGGAATAGTTCGCGCGGACGTCGAGGTTGCGATAGGTGTCGCCCGGAATCTGCGCGGCGCACATCTGACGGAGCTTGCGCATCCATATCGTCGCGCGCCGCCTGCGCGGCAGCGACCAGGTCGATCTGATATCGCTCGACGACCCAGCCCGCCACATAACCCGCGTCGTAGGCTTTGAGCTCGCCGGTCGGAAACGGCTCGATCCCGCGCAGCAGCGGCGCATGCACGCCCACCGACGCGCAGATGAGATCGTCGTCGAAGAAATGCTGGAGCTGCCCTGACGCGCTCTCCCAGCGCACGTGCTGCACCTGCCGCGTCTGCGATCGCCCGCTGCTGTCGGTATACGATTCCGTCGTGTAATAGTAGTAACCCGGCCTCCGCCGTCCATGCGCGCATCGACCTTGGCATCGAATGTCCAGTACGGCAGATAGATGCCCTTGACGGTGTCGGTGAGCGCCGTGCGCTTGAGCTTGTTCGGCGCGAGCCACAGCCTGCCGTACCAGGCGCGGATACCGTCGCGCGCCTTGTCCTCGGTGACCTTGAACGGCAGCAGGCTCTCCGGCCGGAACGCGTCCTTGGTCTGCTCGTAGGGCACCAGTTGCGCCGACCCGCAGAAGTCGCAGCGCTGTGCCTGGCGTTGCGGATCGAGCACCGAAATCGCCTGACAGCTCTGGCACTTGACGTAACGCTTTTCGGTTTGCCAGCCGCGCTTGTCATCGGTGATGCCGCGCAGCGCGGTGACCAGGTCGTGCTCGACGATGCCGCCGGTGGCGGCGTCGAGCTTCGCCGGCGAAGTCGTGCCGCAGAACGGGCAGACCAGCGCTTGCTTGGCAGGATTCCAGATCGCCTCCGCTCCGCATGCGGGACAGGCGAATTTCTCTCGGGCTAGTTCCTCGGCGGCCATGGGCGCTGATGATAGCGTGATTTGATCGCCAGCGCCTCGCCGTGCAACTCGTTGCCGCGCGACCTGCTCACTCCAGCCGGCGTCAGTGTATGAAGTAGCCGATCACCCGCCGAGGCGTCGTCGGCCTCGCGCTCCAGCGTCACGGTCTCGCGAGCGTTGGTTTTCTTGGCGAAGCTGGTGCGAAACTCGAGCAGCGCATAGTCACCGTCGGGAGCGCCAGGAATTTGCCTCGTCAATTGGGTCGACATCACGGTGCGGTCGACCAGCTCGCCCAGCGGCGGCCGCACCATCCCGCAACGACTCGGTCCATCGGTCGGCGGTGATCGCAGTCTGGAACTTTTGCCCGCGGCGCGCCAGCTCGCTGCGGCATCGCCATGGTCGGCCAGCTCGAGCCAGCTGCGCTGCCGCTTTTTGCGCGGTCGTGGCCCGCGGGTCCTGCGCCCATGCCGGGCCGATACCGGCCGCGGAAAAACAACACAGCGATGACGACGCGCAACGCGCCGCGGCGGGTCATGCGCACGGTGGCTCCTGGTGGTGTACTAAGAATGGAGGAATTGGTCGACGGCGGTCTTGGTGACGCGCCACTGGCTGCCGATTTTCTTGCCCTTCAAGTCGCCCGAGTCGAGACTGGCAACGACGTCGGATTCGGCAACGCCCAAGAGCTGCGCGACCTGGGCCGGAGTCATCAAGTCCGACACACCCGAAGGCGGCGTAGCCGGCGCCGGCCCGGCGACGCCGGGAGTCGCCTGCGCGCCCATGATGCCGCCAGGCTGATTCATCATCTGCTGCGCCATCGCCATGCCGACCGCCATTTCGGCTCCGACGCCGGCGATCCCGCCGCCTCCGCCCTGCGCGCCGAGCCCCTGCGCCAGCTGGAACTTGACGTAATCGTTGAGGTTCCCCACGGCGGCCATGCTCGAGCGCTTGTCGATCGCCTGCTCGACCTCCGCGGGAACCGATACGTTTTCGACGATGAAGCTTTGGACCTCGATGCCGTACTTCGAGATCATTTGCGGGTTGATCAGCGGCCGCAGCGCTTCGCCCAGCTCGCCGTAGCGCGCCGCGACGTCGAGCGCCGGAATCTTCGACTGTGCCAGCGCCTCCGAGAACACGCTGACGACGCGCGAGCGCATGGTGTCGCTGAACTCGTCCAGCCGGAAGTGATCGTCGGTGCCGGCGACCTCCTTCAGAAACAGCTTCGGGTCGACTACCTTGAAGTCGAAGATCCCGTACGCTCTCATGCGCACGATGCCAAAGTCCTGGTCGCGCATCATGATCGGATTGGCAGTTCCCCACTTGTTGCCGGTGAAGACGCGGGTGATGACGTAATAGACGTCGGCCTTGAACGGCGATTCCAGTCCGTACTTCCAGCCCTTCAGATCGGAGAGAATCGGAATATTGTCGGTGACCAGGTCGTATTTTCCCGGCCCGAAGGTGTCGCCGAACTGACCGAGGTAGATGAACTGCGCGACCTGCGATTCGCGCACGATGAGCTGTGCGCCGCGCTTGATTTCCTTGTCTTCGTCCGGGAAGCGATACGAAAGCGTGTCGCGCGAATCGTCAGTCCATTCGATGATGTCGATGAACTGTTTTTTGATGAAATCGAGTATTGCCATATTGTCCCCTTGCGTTGTCCGGGATCGCGTTCGTGCGCGCTCGCTCTTGCGTTACTTCCGCGCCGTGGGAAGCTTTTTGATTTCCGCCTCTGCCTGTTTCATTTCCGCCTCGATCCGGTCCAGCGGCAGCGCTCCCGGAGTGATCGAGCCATCGGCGAATACCAGCGTTGGCGTCGCGTTGACGTTGTACTTCTGGCCGAGCAGCGCGGTTTGCGCGATCGGCGTCGCGCAGTCGCCCTTGTTGTCGGGCAGCTTGCCGGCGTCGAACCATTCGTCCCATGCCTTGACCCTGTCGGGCGAGCACCAGATCATCGCCGATTTGCGCGCCGAATCCGGGTGCAACTGATCGATCGGAAACAAAAACGTGTAGATGGTCACGTTGTCGAGGCGCCTTCATCTCGGTCTCGAGGCGCTTGCAATACGGACAATCGGCGTCGGAAAAATCGCCAGCTTGCGCGATCCGTCGCCCTTGACCTTCTTGATCGCGAGCTCCAGCGGCAGGGAATCCCACGCGACGCGGTTCATCCGCCTCATGCGCTGCTCGGTGAGGTTGGTTCTGGTCGCGGTGTCGTACACCGAGCCGACGATCACATAGTTCACCTTGCCGTCGGTGTACAACATGCGATCGTCGAGCTGTGCCTCGTAAAGCCCGAAGTACGGTGATCTGGAGACGTTTCTGATCGGCGCGCCGGGAAATTTCGCTTCCAGCGCCTGTTTGACCGCGGCGAGCTCCTTGACAGCGGCGTCGGACTTCGTCGCGTCCTGGGCACGACAGTGGCAATGCAAGCGCCAGGCACAAGCCGGCGACTCGACAACTGACGCAAAACGGTTCGCATTACGGCGACTCCGGAAACAAGGGATGGCGATTGGACAGTTTACCGCAGCGCTGGTTGCGCCAGCAGTCGCTTCAGCGGTCCGATGGATCCGACCAGGCTCATGCCGCGATTGCGCAGCGCGCCGATCCACGGAGACGCGGCTGCCGAACAGGCGCACCAATCCATCGGTGACGCCCTGCATCGCCGACACCGGCTCCAGACGACGCCTCGCATAGCGCTGAAGCAACAGCGACGACCCCGGATCGCTGACGGCGCCGCGGTCGGACAATATGGAGCTCAGCACGGCCGCATCGCCGAAGCCGAGATTGACCCCCTGACCCGCCAGCGGATGTACGCCGTGCGCCGCGTCGCCCACCAGCGCCAGGCGTTGCGCGATCACCGACGGCAGCCTCAGCAGGGACAGCGGAAAGCGACGCCGGCGCAGTGATCGTCGTCAGTTCGCCCAGCGCCCGCGCGCCCGCCAATGCGACTCGCTCCGCGAGCGCGCCGCCATCGAGCGCGAGCAGCTCATCCGCGAGCGGCTCGGGCGCCGACCAGACCATCGAGATCCGATGGCCCGGAAGGGGCAGCCACGCGAGCACGCCTCCGTCGGGCAGGAACCACTGGAACGCGCGGCCGCGATGCGCGCGTTCGCTGGCGAAATTAGCTACCACCGCGGTCTGAGCGTACGGTCGTGGATCGTGGTGCATCCCGGCCTGCGCGCGCGTCCACGATCGCACACCGTCTGCCCCCACGATCAGTCGCGACGATAACGCGTCGCCACCATCGAAGCGCAACTCCGCGGCGCCGGCGCTGAATGCGATGCTTGCCGGCGCTCGCGGCGCCAGCACGTCGATGCCCGGCGTATCGCGAACGCAAGCTAGAAGCGCGGCATGAATCTCTCGGTTCTCCACGATCCACGCCAGCGCCCGCTCGCCGAGCTCATACGCCGAGAAAGTGAGCCTTGCCGCCCGCATCGCCGCGAACGTCCATCGATTCGATCGGCGCAAAGACGATCCGATCGCAGCCGTTGCCACGCGCCGATGCCGCTCAGGAACGTAACGCTGCCCGGGCTGATGGCATAGACGCGCGCGTCCCAATCCTCATCGGTCGAGGAACAGGAGGCAGGGTTGACGTTCGAGCCATCGACACTCGAGCGATCGACGATCGCCACCCGCATCCCCGCGCGCGCCAGCGACGCGGCGAGCGACAAGCCGACGAGGCCCGCGCCGAGAACGGCGACGTCGTAGTCTCGTGCGCGCCGTCCATCAATCCAGAACTTCGATGACGTGATTCTGGTTGGTGTAGATGCAGATCTCGCCGGCGATGGTCAACGCTTGCTTGACGATGTCCGCCGCGGAAAGCTCGGTGTGGCTCAGCAACGCTCGCGCAGCGGCCTGTGCATATGCGCCCCCGAGCCGATGGCGACGATGCCGTGCTCGGGCTCCAGCACGTCGCCCGTGCCGGTGATGACCAGCGACGAAGTGTTGTCGGCGACCGCGAGCATAGCCTCGAGCCGGCGCAAGATGCGGTCGGAGCGCCAGTCCTTGGCCAGCTCCACCGCGGCGCGCTGCAGTTGACCCTGATGCTTGTCGAGCTTCGCCTCGAAGCGCTCGAACAGCGTAAATGCATCTGCGGTGGCGCCCGCAAAACCGGCCAGAACGCGGTCGTTGAAGAGCCGACGGACTTTGCGCGCAGTCGACTTGATGACGACGTTGCCGAGCGTCACCTGGCCATCGCCGCCCAGCGCCACGCTGGCGCCGCGCCGGACCGACAATATGGTAGTGCCGTGAAAGATTTCCATGATGCGAAATTCGAGGGATGCCGAAGTTCGACGGCATGGCATTGAATCCGCCGCGCAACGCGACTGGATCAGCGACGGACGCTGCGACGCCGCCGCATTTCGGCTCAATCAGTCGCCGGCGCTTACTGCGCCTTCTTGACGAAATGCCGCGGCGAAATGCCGATGAGCAACAGCAGCGCGCGAATGATCGGTGACGCGCCGATGATTTGCACGCCCTTGCGCTGCGACTCCGCGCGAATGATCGCGTTGGAAAAGGCACCGGCGCAAACAAAATCCATGCGATCGACCGCGCTCATGTCGATCGGAATGGTATGACGGCCCTCGCGAAACACGATGAACTTGGCGAGCTGCGGGTCGGACGAGCCGGCAAGCACTCCCTGCCAACAAAGCTGGTCGACATTTTCCGACGCGGCGGTGGGGGCGGCGGACTCCTCGGCTTCCGCGGCAGCGAGCGCGGAATCCGGCGGCGGCTCCCAGGAAGGAGGCGAAACTTCGAACGCCACCGCGAATTCGACCGCGCGATCTTCGAACACCTTGAAATCGTGCTGCCACTGCATGAGTTCCAGCAGCAGCATCCAGTAGCCCTCCGCCGCGCCGCGACCCTGGGTTACCGATTGCTCGAGGGCGCGGCGTATTTTTTCGGGGTGTTGCAGAACCAGCGGGTAATGACGCTTGCGAAGCTGCGCCAGAGCGTTGGCCAGCAGCGTGGCGCCGGCGTCGTCGGCGCCGGTGATCGAGCCCAGATCGAGCCGCATCTGCGGCTGCTTCAGCGAGACGCACAGCATGCCGGCGATCTGCTGTGCATGCCCGCGCTGCCAGTTTACCGGTCAATCCGACATAACCGCCGGCGACGGGCCGCGCCCCGGTGGAACATGCCCGCCGCGATCTTCCCATGCCGGGGCCGAGCGCTCGAACGCCACCGACGTAGCGCAACGCGAGCTGGTCGAACGCGGCTCGATCGTTCGCGCGCTGCAGCAGGTCGAACAGCGCCAGCCATGCCAGTGGCGAGTTCTTGGTGTCGTCGTCGCTGACAATGCCCGTTTCGAGCACCTCGCGCGCCTGCAGCGCTTGCCCGTTGGCATAGTGGAGCGCGGCATTTTCGAGATCCGCGCACAAACCGGGATTGGCTTCGGCGACCTGGATTTTCTTGTTCGCCGGACTCCATTCGATCATGCTGTGGGGCCCGGTCAGCGTGATTTCCGCTCCACGGGCCCCGTTTCGTTCGCGCCCCGCGGCGCCTTCCCGCCAGAGCGCGTCTTGACCGAAGCGGCAAGCTCGCGTGCCGATGCCGACCGCGCGACAGGTCTGGATTCCGGGACCGGCTGGGCTTTGGGTTCCGGAGGCTTCGCGCTCGCCCGGCTTACCCTTGATCGGTGGCTTGGGAACAGGTTGAACGCCATTGCGACCGCTATCGGCTTCCACGATCAAAGGGGACAATTATGTTCCGATCGCCAACGGGCAACAAGCCGAGGGCCGGAACGGCGCGCTGAGCCATGGCAACGCTCTGCGCCTTTTCCAGATTTTCGGCGGCAAAATCCCAGTTGAGCAGTTTGTCGATCACGGCATTGACGTGATCAGGGCGCCGATTCTGGTAATCGAGGTAATACGCGTGCTCCCAGACATCGATGGTCAGTAACGGCGTCTGGCCCTTGGTGAGCGGGTCCTCGGCGTCTCCGGTCTTGACGACCTTGAGCGAGCCGCGCATCCGCGACCAGCCAGGCCCAGCCGGTGCCGAATTGCGTCACCGCAGCTTCGGCGAACTCGGACTTGAACTTGTCGTAGCTTCCAGAAAGCACCGTCGATTTTCTTCGCCAGGCGCGCCGCGGGCAGGACCGCCGCCTTTGGGCTTGCAGCGAATTCCAGTAAAACGTGTGGTTCCACGTTTGCGCTGCGTTGTTGAAGATGCCGCTCTTGTCCGCCTTCCTGCACGTGGCTTTGATGATCGCTTCCAGCGACTGCCCTCGAACTCGGTCGCCCGCAACCAGCTTGTTGAGGGTCTCGACGTACGTCTTGTGATGTTTGCCGTAATGGAAGCCGATGGTTTGCGCCGAAATAACGGGCGCGAGCGCGCCCTCCGCAAACGGAAGAGGCGGCAGCGTGAACGGTTTGTGCCATGGTGAAATTCTCCTTGAGTTGCGGGTTAGAACCGGTAAAGTCACTCTACAAACCGGCGCGTCGCCAGCGAGGCTCTCGAATCGCATCGAAGGCGTTTTCGCCGCGGCCACCGAGTCAGGGACATGACCTGCTTGTTGCGGCTGCCCGCTACAATTTCAACGACACTTAGAACGATGCCAAAGTTTCAGCCATCCGGTTCCCGCCGGATGGCGGCTACGAAGGGAGGAGATCATGAAGAATCCGCTAGATTCTCTTTTGGGGAACGATCATCTGCGGGGTGCTCTTACCGCGGTCCTTTATTTCGTCGTCAAGAGCCTACTTACCTAAAGGAGCGCCGCCATGGATTGGGTTCCCGCGATGTCTCGCTGGTTGCACTTCTTGTCCGGTGTGATGTGGATCGGCCTTCTGTATTACTTCAATTTCGTACAGGCCGCCGCGCTCAAGGCAGCAACTGCCGACGGTACTGCGGCGGGCATCACCAGCACGTCGCACCGCGCGCACTGCTTTTCTTCCGATGGGCCGCCGTCGTTACCTGGCTCTCCGGTGCCGCGTTGCTAGGGCAATCAGTTTGTTCACTGCCTTCACGCTGTCGAAGGGCATGGCGGCGGCATCGGCGTGGGCGCCTGGCTCCGGGACTATCATGCTGATCAACGTGTGGGCGCTCATCTGGCCCAATCAGCAAAAATTCTTGGACTGAAGCCCGCGACCGACGAGGAAAAGTCAAGGCACGCCGGGTCGCGTTTCTGACCTCGCGCGTCAACACCATGTTGTCGATTCCGCTGCTGTTTTTCATGGCGCGCGGGCTGGTCGCACCGCGGACCTTCGGTCTCTAGCACGACAAGCCGCGGTACTGGGCATCCCAGATGAACAATGGCCCGGCAATTGCCGGGCCATTGTTTTCGCATTCTGGCGGACTCTCGGTGCGTCCTAGCTTAGTCGCCGTAGAGCTTCTGAACCCGCTCCCGCCGCTCCTGCGCCTCGAGTGACAGCGTCGCCGTCGGGCGCGCCAACAGCCGCGGAACGCCGATGGGCTCGCCTGTTTCCTCGCAGTAACCGTAGCTGCCAGCGTCGATCATCTTCAGCGACTTTTCGACTTTCTTGAGCAGCTTGCGCTCGCGATCGCGAGTCCGCAGCTCGAGCGTGTATTCCCTCTTCGAGCGTGGCGCGATCCGACGGGTCGGTGGTGACCTCGTTCTCGCGCAGATGCTGGCCGGTGTCGTCGGCGTTGTTCAGGAGTTGCGCACGAAGCTCGAGCAGGCGCTGCTTGAAAAAGCGAGTTGCGCCTCGTTCATGTACTCCTTGTCGGGCGCCTTCAAGCAGATCTTGCTCGCTCAGGTCCTTGAGCTCCTTGCCCTTTTCGCGGGACTCTTCGCCGTCACGCGTCTTGGCTGCGGCGGTCTTCGCCGCCGATGCCTTTGCCCGCGATCGCTCCTGGTCACTACACTTTTGGTTGCCACGCAATCACCTTCCTGCAACAGCCGCGAACCGACGTCCGCAGCATCAAACCTCGCATTATATCTCGAATGACTCGGCGCAAGCCATCGTCGGCGCTGTGAGCAGCGAGCCGAGGTCCCGCTCGCAGCCATCGCGAGCGACCGCGAAGCGAGCCCCGGCCGGCGACACGAGACATCCCGCCTCGCGCCCAGCATTCAAGGAGCCGGCCAGCGAGCGCCGCCACCGCCGCGGCGGCTGCCACACGCCCCGTATAATGCGTAAAAACAAGCCATTTGTGCGATTTTTCCGTGATGTTTCAATGACCCTCACGATGACCCGCCCCGACGACTGGGCACCTTCACCTGCGCGACGGCGAGATGATGCGCTCCGGTCGTCGGCGCGACGCGCGCGGACGTTCGCTCGCGCCGTCGTGATGCCGAACCTGATGCCGCCGGTGACCACGGTAGCAGCAGCCGCGGCGTATCGCGATCGCATTCTGCTGCGCTGCCTGCCGGCGTCCACTTTCGCGCCGCTGATGACGCTCTACCTGACCGACACACACGGCCGCGGAGCGAAATTGCCGGCCCGCGCGTCGGGATTCGTCATCGGCGCCAAGTACTACCCCGCCGGGCGCGACCACCCATTCGGATTCAGGCGTCACCGACCTGGCCGGCGTGTATGCCGGCGCTCGCGGCGATGGAGAAGCATGGCCTGCCGCTGCTGGTGCACGGCGAGGTTACCGACCCCGATGTCGACATTTTCGATCGCGAACGCGTGTTCGTCGATCGGCAGCTCTCTCGCATAGTGCGACGATTTTCCCGGCACTGAAAATCGTGCTCGAGCACATCACCACGACGGAAGCCGCGCAGTTCATCGACGCGGCAGCGCGCCAACGTCGGCGCGACGATCACGCCGCAGCACCTGTTCATGGTCGCGAAACGTGCTCTTCGCCGGCGGCATAAGGCCGCATCTCTTTTGCATGCCGATACTAAAGCGCGAAGCGCATCGACTATCGCTGGTGCGCGCGGCGACCGGCGGAAGCCCCAAATACTTTCTCGGCACCGATTCGGCGCCGCATGCCAGGAACGCGAAGGAGGCCGCTGCGGCTGCGCCGGATGTTATTCCGCGCACGCCGCGATCGAGCTCTACGCGGAGGCATTCGATGGCGCGGATGCGCTCGAACGGCTCGAAGCGTTTCGCGAGCTTCCACGGCGCGGACTTCTATGGCCTGCCGCGCAACACGGCGACCATCACGCTCAAGCGCGAGGCGTGGGTCGTTCCGGCGACGTATCCGTTCGGTGAGCACACCGTGGTTCCTCTGTGCGCAGGAGAAACGGTGCGCTGGCGCCTCGACGCGTAGCGACCGCGCGTATCGAGCGCGAAAACGCACGTGGCGCGCCGTGCTACCATTCGCGTCCGAAGCCAGCCAGACCGTCGCTGCCCGCCGGTGTAAGCCAGTGCGGGGAGAGGAAAGTCCGGGCTCCGCAGAGCAGGATGCTGGGTAACGCCCAGCCGCAATAAGGCGATCGCGCGAGCGGTCGACGAAGGCGAGGAACAGGGCCACAGAGACGAGTCGCTCCCGGTCTGGCTTACGCCAGGTCCGGAGCGGGTGAAACGCGGCAACCTCCATCCGGAGCAACACCAAGTAAGCGGACGAAAGATTCAACCCAAGGCTGCTCGCTGAGTCCGCGGGTAGGTGGCTCGAGCGTCGCGGCAACGCGACGCCTAGACGAATGACGGCCATAGGGTGCGCTCACGGCGCGCCCGTAACAGAACCCGGCTTATCGGCTGACTTCCGACTTATTCGACTGTCCGCTGCATCTCGCCTGCAGCGGGATTCAACAGTGCTGGCAGACTGGCCTGCGATCCACGGGATTCATTGTCAGCCGCGCATCGCGAAGAATTTCCCGCGCCGCGTTATGTCCGGGCACGCCGGTGACGCCGCCTCCGGGTGAGTGCCCGCGCCGCACATGTACAGCCCCTTCAGCGGCCCGCGATAGTGCCCGTGGCCCAGAACAGGGCGCGCCGAAGAACAGCTGATCCAGCGCGAGCGAGCCGTGGAAGATATCTCCTCCGATCAGTCCGAACTCGCGCTCGAGGTCCAGAGGCGACAGCGCCTGCCGGCCAATGACGCTCGCCGCGAAATTCGGCGCGTGGCGATCGACCGTGGCGATCATCAGCTCCTCGACTTCCTGTTTCACCGTATCCCACGACGCGCCATCCGGCAATTGCGGATTGGCGTGCTGGCAGAAAAGGCTCGCCACATGCTTGCCGGCCGGAGCGAGCGACGCGTCGACCAGCGATGGAACGAGCATCTCGATGATGGGCTCACGCGACCATCCGGTGAGGCGCGCGTCGAAATAGGCGCGCTCCATGTAGGCGAGCGACGGCGCAATGATGATCCTCGACCTGAGATGTGCTCCGTCGCCGCGAAGACAGGTGAAATCGGGCAGGGCGTCGAGCGCGACGTTCATGCGGAAGGTGCCCGAGACGCAGCGATAGGCCTCGATCCGCCGCAGGAAGTCGCTATCGAGCGCTTCACGGTCGACGAGTTGCAGATACAGGAGCTTGGGATTGACGTTCGCGATCACGCGCTCGGACAGGACTTCGGTGCCGTCGGCAAGCGCGATGCCGTAGACGCGACCGTTTGCGCATAGCACGCGCGACACCGCGGCGTCGGTGAACAGTGTCGCGCCGCGGGCGATCGCCTCCGCCGCCATCGCCTGCGTGATAGCGCCCATGCCGCCGAGCGCATGGCCCCATTGCCCGCGCTTGCCGTTGACCTCGCCGAACACAGTGATGCAGCAGCACATAGCCCGAGCCGGGCGTGTAGGGGCTGGCGAAATTGCCGACGATCGAATCGAAGCCCAGCGCGGCCTTGATCGGCTCGGACTCGAACCAGCGATCGAGGATCTCGCCCGCGCTCTTGGTGAACAGGTCCAGCACATCCGCGGCGCTCGGCCATCCCCAGGCGCTTGAGGCGCCCTCCAACTTTCCACGTCTGGAAAAGATCGTGCACGCCGCCGCCGACGTTGGGCGGAGTCTCGAGCAGCAATTCGCGCAGCACGTCCGCGACGCGATCGAGCATGGCGTAATAGGCCGGGAGTGCGTCGGCGTCCCTGGCCGAGAATCGCGCGACTTCGGCTTGCGTCGCCGCGCGAGTTGCTGACCCGCGTTGCTCTCGGCGTTGATCGATCCCCGCCGACCTTCAGATAACCCTGCGCCGACAAGGGAAGGAAGTTGGACATCGGGCGCTCGACGATCTGAAGTCCGTGCTCCGCGAGCCGCAGATCGCGCAGCACCCGTGGATGAAGCAGGCTCACGGTGTAGCTCGCGGTGGAGTTTCGAAATCCGGGATGGAATTCTTCGGTCACCGCCGCGCCGCCGAGCATCGCTCGACGCTCGAAAACCGCAACCGACAAGCCTGCCTTGGCCAGATAGCAGGCGCACACGAGCCCGTTGTGGCCGCCGCCGATGATGACGGCGTCGAAGCGTCCGCTGGTCGTGGTCATTCCATCATTCCATTATTTCGGCCGGCGCCTTAGTCACCGCGGAGCGACGACGACGGCGGATTACGTACGGCGAGACGCCGCGACCCAGCGGTCCGCTATTCGTCGGCCATGCCCGCGGCGACCGTCGAGAATCCGCAATCGACGTAGGTTACTTCGCCGGTGATGGCGCTGGAGAGATCGGAAAGCAGAAACGCGGCCGCGTTGCCGACCTCGTCGGGCGTCACATTGCGCCGCAGCGGGGCGGTCTTTTCGACAAAATGCAGAATCTTCGAGAAGCCGGCAATGCCTGCGGCGGCCAGCGTCTTGATCGGCCCGGCGGAAATGCCGTTGACGCGGATGCCCTCCGGACCCAGGCACTGCGCGAGATAGCGCACGTTGGCCTCGAGGCTCGCCTTGGCCAGGCCCATCACGTTGTAATTGGGAACGACACGCACCGCGCCCAGGTAGGTAAGCGTCACGATCGCTGCCTGGCGCTCCTGCATCAACGGCCGCGCGCCCTTGGCCGAACGCGGCCAGGCTGTAAGAGCTGACGTCGTGCGCGATCGCGAATGCCTCGCGCGTCAGTCCGTTCAGGTAGTCACCGGCGAGCGCTTCACGCGGCGCAAATGCGATCGCATGCAGCAAACCGTCGAGCCCGCCCCATTCGCCGCGCAGCGCACTCGAACAGCGCGGCGATCTGGTCGTCGCGGGTGACGTCGCAGCGCAAAACCGGCGCGCTGCCGAACTCCGCCGCGAGCTTTCGTACGCGCTCGTGCAGATCGTCGTTGACGTAGGTGAAGGCAAGCGTCGCGCCTTCGCGCTGGCAGGCCTGCGCGATGCCATAGGCGATCGATCGGCTCGAGAGCAGGCCGGTGATCAGTATCTTTCGATCGTTCAGGAACCCCATGCTGCGTCTGCCCATTATTGGCGTTATATGACGCCGCAGGCCAGCCAAGCCGTTTCGAACGCCGAACTCGGGTCGCGGATCGGGATCGACGCCGCTGTGGACCACGACCGCGTGGCCGACGATGTCGAGCGGGCTGCCGTCGCCCACGGTAATCCCTTGCAGATCGGCCACCACGTTGGCGTTCCCTCACTGCCCGCGACCAACGCCGGCAGATCGCCGATGCGCGCTCTTCCGGGTGCCGCGCCGACCAGCGCCCACACCTTGCCGGCGCTTCGCCGCGTTCGGGGAACTGCAGTTGCCGACCTCATGGATATACATGCTGTGCGGCCCGGGCGTGAGCTCGTTGTACGACCGCGGCAACCACGATCTTGTCGCCGCGCTGCGCGAACGTTACGGTGCCGCCCACCGAGCTGCTATTCTTCGAGCGACAATTTGGCAACCGCGCCGGGGCCGCTTTTGGGCATAACGTCGGCAAAGGTCCAGCTCGGCATGCTCGTACTGCTGCAGCTCGCGAGTGTGGTCAGGAGGGCAAGCTGCGAGAGACATCGCAGCACGCGGCAAACCGGCGCCGCACCGGGAAATTGCATCAGCTCTTGGCGATCACGCCGCACGCGACGCGCGCGCCGGCGTTGCCGGTGGGCTGCGTCGTGTAGTCATCCGGATCCTTGTGCACGATGACCGCCTTGCCGACGATGTCGGTGGCGCCGCTGCCGACGCGTCATCGCACCGAGCTCAATCGACAATGACGCATTGCCGGAAGCATCGGCGACAAGCATCGTCATGTCGCCGGCGTGGTGGTCCGGAACGCTTGGATTACCGTGCGGCTTACCGGTGGGATTGAAATGCCCGCCCGCGCTCATCCCGTCTCCCGAGCTGCAATCGCCTTTTTCGTGGATATGAAAACCGTGGCCGCCGGGGGTCAATCCGGAAACCTTCGCCTCGACGGCGACTTTGTCGCCCTTTTGCGTAAAGGTGACCGTGCCGGCCGTGGCGTTGCCCTTGGTCGGTTCCAGTCGCGCGACGGCGGATTAGGGCATGCGCGCACCGTCATCGCGCTCGCAGCGAGGCGCGCCGGCTGCCGACAAGAATAGCCAACGCTTCATTGGGCCTCCTGAAAAGTAACGGCACTCTGATAAGGGTCGCCGGTGCGTGGCATCATAAGCGATCATCCAAGCCTTGCCAAACTTCAGGACACGCGAGCGATATGGACAAAGAGCTTACCCGCGTGACTTCCGCATACTCCCGCAACCTGCCGCGGCGCTGCCGCGTCTTTCGCCCGACGAAGCTACCTTGCTTCAGTTCTCTATGCCACGCCAATGAATTTCGCTATTGTTCCGTCATTGCGCAACCCCGCCTCCCGGTTCGGTGTCCTGACACCAGATCCCTTAACAGCTAGGAAGAAGCCCAACATGACATCCAATTTTCGAGCCTCGGCCTCTTGACCAGCGTTGTCGCCTCGGTTCTCTTCGCAAGCTGTAGCGGGGTCGACACGGTTTCTCGTCCACCCGGTCCTACCGCGCAGAATCGTGTGCTCAACTCAACGCGCGTCAACATCGGAGCAGCAAGCATTGGCCTGCCGACGAGCGGAGGGTAGTCACCTCCTCCGAGCTGATAGCTCCGTCCGGCGAACCTCCAGCCATTGTCGGCGAATACTGCAAAGTGCTGGGAGTGATTCATCCCGTCGATCCATCGGCATTCGATATCAAGTTCAGCTCAACCTGCCAACGCGCTGGAACACCAAGAGCATGATGTACGGTGGCGGCGGATATGACGGCGCGATTCCGGCCGTGACCGGGAACTCGTTTCCTGGGCCCGTCGACAAGGCAGGTACCGCTCGGACAGGGTTACTGCAACCTTCGGGAGCGATTCCGGGCATCAAGCGAATGCGGCCGGGAAGCCGCGACGCTTCATTCGGGCTCAACGACGAGGCCATTAACAACTTCAATGGCGATGCGCTGGAGCAAAACCCGCGACGCCGCGATGTTTCTGATAGGCAAGACGATACGGGCGGTCGCCCACCCGCAGCTATTTCGTCGGTCACTCCACCGGCGGTCGCGAAGCGCTGCTGGCGATACAACGCTGGCCGAACGACTTCGACGGCGCGATCTCGCTTTACCCTGCCTGGAACGCGGCGACCCTCGATCTCCATTTGGCAGGTTGTCTCGTGCGTTCTCCGTTCCCGGGGCTTATCCGAACGAAGCGAAAAAGAAACTATTGTTCGACGCAACGATTGCCGCGTGTGATGGGCTCGATGGCGTGCAGGACGTGTCTCATCAGCAACGGCGAGCGCGCATGCAAGTTCGATCCGTCGACGCTCCGCTGCGCCGGCGGCTCCGACACCGGCGATACCTGTCTCTCGGATGCCCAACTTGCCGCCTACAACGCCTACAACACGCCTATCACCTTCAATTACCCTCTCGCCAGCGGAGAGAAGCAATATCCCGGCTTCAATGTCTTTGCGGGCGCCGACTCCCGCGGAACGCTGAATATGGGTACCACGGCGCCGATGAATTCCGCCGGCCAATCCTTCCGTCCTGACGCAACCCTTCTGGGGCGCTTTCTGGAGAACAGTGGGTCAGGTTCTTCGTGACCAGGGATCCAGGCTACAGCGCATTGAACCTTGACCCGCAAAACCCCGGCGTTTATCAGCAGCGGATAAGTTTTTTGACAAGGATTCAGCAAGCGAATGCGACGGACTTCTCGGCCTTTGCTGCCAGAGGCGGGAAGTTGCTGATCGCGCATGGCACTGGGGACGCGCTCGTGAAGCTGCACGCTCGACCCAGGACCTTTTACGCTCGGCTCGAGGGAACAATGACCGCGGCAAAGGTCCGCAGCTTTGTTCGCTATTACGAGATACCCGGGCAAGGTCATGTTAGCGGGAGCATTCCGCCACGGCATGGGATTTCCGGTCCGGGCGCTCGAGGACTGGGTCGAGCGCGGGCGTGGCGCCACCAGATCAGATCATTGCCGACACCAACGCATCGACCAAAGGTCGCACGCGTCCGCTTTGCGAATATCCCACTTGGCCGAAATATGTTGGCACGGGCAGCCTGAACGTCGCGGCTAGCTTCAAGTGCGTAGCGCAGTAACGCAAGCGAAATGTCTTTCGGTCCGACGCGAGCCACCATGTCGTTCATGACGCCTTCGGAGATCGTCCACGAGCTCGACAAGCACATTGTCGGACAGCACGCCGCGAAGCGCGCGGTCGCCATCGCGCTCAGGAACCGCTGGCGCCGGCAGCAGGTCGCCGAGCCGCTGCGCCAGGAGATCACGCCGAAGAACATTCTGATGATCGGTCCGACCGGCGTCGGCAAGACCGAGATCGCCCGCCGCCTGGCCAAGCTCGCCGACGCTCCGTTCATCAAGGTCGAAGCGACCAAGTTCACCGAAGTCGGCTACGTCGGCCGCGACGTCGATACGATCATTCGCGATCTCGCCGAAACCGCGATCAAGCAGACGCGCGAAGCCGAGACGCGCAAGGTTCGCGACCGCGCCGCGGACGCCGCGGAGGAGCGCGTGCTCGACGCGCTGCTGCCGCCGGCACGCGAAGTCAACTTTGACGACATGCAGCCGACCGACTCGGCGACGCGCCAGAAATTCCGCAAGATGCTGCGCGAGGGCAAGCTCGACGACAAGGAAATCGACGTCGAGGTCACCGTGCTGCCGCCACAGATGGAAATTCTCGCGCCGCCCGGCATGGAAGATTTGACCGGCCAGATCCAGGGCATGTTTCAGCAGATGTCCGGCGGACGGCGGACGATCAAGAAGCTGAAAGTCGTCGATGCGCTCAAGGCGCTCATCGACGAGGAAGCCACCAAGCTGATCAGCGACGACGATCTCAAGGCCAAGGCACTGGCCAACGTCGAGCAGAACGGCATCGTGTTCCTGGACGAGATCGACAAGATCGCCAGCCGGCAGGATACACGCATGGCGCCGACGTCTCGCGCCAGGGCGTGCAGCGCGACTTGCTTGCCGCTCGTCGAGGGAACGACGGTGGCGACCAAATACGGCATGATCAAGACCGATCACATCCTGTTCATCGCCAGCGGCGCGTTTCACTTTGCCAAGCCGTCGGATCTGATTCCCGAATTGCAGGGGCGCTTTCCGATCCGCGTCGAGCTCGCATCGCTGCTCGGTCGCCGACTTCGAGCAGATTCCTCACCGCGACCGACGCCTGCCTGACGCGGCAGTACCAGGCCTTGCTCGCCACCGAGCGCATCGATATCGACTTCCAGCCCGAGGGCGTGCGACGGCTGGCTGAAATCGCGTTTGCCGTCAACGAGCGGCAGGAAAATATCGGCGCGCGTAGACTTTACACGGTCATGGAGCGGCTGCTCGACGACGTTTCCTTCGATGCGACAAAGCTCCAGGGCGCAACCGATTTCCATCGACGCCGCGTACGTCGACGAACGGCTCGCCGGCATCGTCAAGGACGAAAACTTGTCGCAATACATCCTCTAGCGGCCTAGGCGCAGACGTTGTTCCAGCGCGTACTCGGCATCATCCTGCCGGTGTTCAGCATCATTCTGCTGGGCTACATTTACGCGCGGCGCAAGAACCCCGACATGACGTGGGTCAATCAGCATCAACGTCAACGTGCTCGCGCCGGCGCTGATCTTCACCGCGCTGGCGAGCAAGGATTTCGACGTGGTGACGCACGCGGGATTGATACTCGGCGCGATCGGCGTTGTCGCTGGCTTTGCGCTAACCGATGGGTAATCGCGGCACAGTGCATTGCGAAACCGTCTCGAAACCAGAATGAGGAGCCTTGGTGTCCGACTTCAACGCTGAAATGCGCGATGCCGCGGCCCGCCACCTTGTCGCCGCTCGCACCGCGCGGCGCCCCGGCGAGCGCCTGCCCGGGGCCTGCCGCCCCGTGGATGTCGCCGATGCGCTGGCGATTCAAGAGCGTGTGCGCGAGCTTCTGGGTGCAGCGATCGGCGGCTGGAAATGCTCGGTGCCGAGCGCCCAGCGCGAGATCGCCGCGGCGCCCATTTTCGCGTCCACGATCACTTCGGATGTCGCCCTGCCCGATCTTGCCGATCGGGGGAAAGCGCGGATCGAGCCCGAGATCGCCTTTGTCATCGGCCAGGTCTTCCATCGCGTGCCGCACCCTACAGCGACGCGGAAGTGCGTGCGGCGATACGCGAAACGCGCGTCGTGCTCGAGCTGATCGGACCCCGCTACGCCGACCCCGCGGCAGTGACTTATCCGGAATTCCTTGCCGACAGCATCGCCAACCAGGGCCTGTTTGTCGGTCCGGTGGTGGCCGATGGGCTGGGGCTGCCGCTGGAAGCGTTCCGGATCACCATCGACACGCCCAATCGCCAGCTGCTGGTGCGCGACGGCATGCATCCCGACGGGTCACCCGTTGCGGCCGCTCGTTTGGCTCGCGAACTACCTGGCGTCGCACGGTACCGGCTTGACCGCCAAACAGGTCGTCACCACCGGATCGTATTGTGGAATGGTCGACGTGCCTCTCGACACGCCGCTGGTCGTACGCTTGGCAATTTCGCCGCGGTGTCCGTGCATCCACTCCCGGAAAAGTAGTGCCGTGAGCCTTGCCGGATCTGGGCGCGGTTTGCATCTGGCACGATCTCGCTTCCCGAAGCCGTCGACGAGTTCTATCAGTGGCACAACCGCGAGCATATGCCCGAGCGCCTGGCCATCGCCGGCTTTCGGCGCGGCAGGCGCTTTATCGCCGTGGCGGGAGCGCCGACGTATTTCAACTTGTACGAGGCCGACAACGCCGAGGTGCTCGGCGGCCGGGATTATCTCGAGCGGCTCGATTGCGCCGACCGCCTGGACGCGGCGCGTGGTCGCATCGTTTCGCCGCCGTATCGCGTTCGATCTGCCGCGTGGCCTACAGCGAAGGCGTCGGCGAAGGCGGCTTCATGCTGACGCAGCGCTTCGACGTCGACGCCGCCGAGGCCGGCGCGAACGAGCGATGCGCTGCGCCGGCGTTGCTGCCGCCGCTCGCCGGTCGCAAGGGGATCGCCGGCGTGCATCTCTGCCTCGCCGACGAAGCGATCAGCAGGATCGAGACCGCAGAAAAAGCGCGCGCTCGGAGGCGACCGCGATTCCGGGCTGGATCGTTCTGATCGAAGGCACGTCGGAGATCGACGTGCGGGGCGCCGGCGAATCGCTGACGGCGGATTTGCGCGCACTGCCGGGCATGCCGGCGCCGGCGATCGACACATCGACCTATCAGTTACAGCACGCGCTCTCGAAGGCGCCGTAAATTACAGAGTCATGTTGAACGTCTGCCGCGCGCAACTCCGACGGACGTGGTGGCAGCGGCGCCGCTTTAGTCGCCGACCGCTTGCATCGCCTCGCGCGATTGATGAGGCCGGCGCGCTCCGCAAGGCGAGAGAGCTCCGCCCGCTCGGCATCGTCGACGCCGAGCTGCGGCGGCCGCACGGCCGCGTGCGGAATCAATCCTTGCAGCTTGAGCACTTCCTTCATACGCGGACGATAGTCGCGAATCGGCGCGCGCCAGCAGAAGCGCGCCAGCGGCCCCAGGCGCTCCCAGATCGCGAACGCGGCGCGCGAAATCGCTGCGCGGCGACGGCGCGATGCATCGCTACCAGCTCCGCGGTCGCGGTGCCGGCGAAGCCGATCAGCGCGCCGTCGCAGCCCATCGATCATCGCTTCGAGAATGAACGTGTCGCTGCCGGTCATGATGCCGAGCTTGCGCGGCAGCGTCTTCGCCGTCGCGATCGTCTCGATCGTCTTGGTGGTGTCGAACGAGGCTTCCTTGAGGCCGACAAGCTCGCGGATCTTCACCAGCTCGCGCAGGCAATCCGGCGGAAAATCCGGTCCCCACGCCTTGGGAAACTGAAACGCGATCAGCGGCAGTCCGACGCCGTCGCCGATCGCCTTGTGATAGCGATAGATCATCTCGGTGGGCACCGGGTTGCCGAGGAACACCGGGAACGGCGGGAAGACCGCCAGCGCGTCGGCGCCGCCGCTGTCGAAGCTCCGCGCCCCACGCGACCGCGTCGGCGGTCGACGCCGGCGATCAAGCCGGAAACAAGCGGCAATGCGCCGAGATTGCCTCGCGCACACGCGCAGGACCTCGAGCTGCTCGTCGCGCGCGAGCGACGGACCTTCGCTTGCGTCCATGTTCATCGCGATCGCCGTCGGCTTCTGGGCGGCGACCCAGCGTATGTACGTGGCAAGCGCGGCCCAGTCGATCGACGTAGTCCGGGCGCATCGGCAAAAACGGCGCCGCGACGATGCCTTGTAGCGTGAAGCTCATGCCCTTGCTCCTCGATCGCTTTCGGCGCTCGCGATCCCGCCCATCGGTTTCGCGCCGCGCAGCACGCCGCGTGCGAGAAAGATCCCGGTAATCGCGTCGGCCGCCTCGGTGAATGCCATCTCACGGCGCGCGTCGAGACCGCGCGGCCGCGCGCAGCCCGATATCCATGATGCGCTCGATGTGCCCAGGCCGCGGCGACATGACGACCACGCGGTCGGCGAGCAGCACCGCTTCATCGATCGAGTGCGTGATAAAGATCACCGTCTTGCGCGTCGCCAGCCACAGCGCCTCGAGATCGAGGCGCATCTGCTCGCGCGTCAATGCGTCGAGAGCGCCGAACGGCTCATCCATCAGCAAGCAGCGGCGCGTCGTGAATCAGCGCACGGGCGATCGCCACGCGCTGCCGCATGCCGCCCGAAAGCTCGTACGGATAGCGGTCGATGAAGTCGCTCGAGACCCACCTGCCCCAGCAGCGCAACCGCGCGCTCGCGATAGGCACGCGGATTCTCGCCGCGCAGCTCGACCTGCATCAGCACGTTGTCCAGCGCGGTCCGCCAGTCGAGGAGCACCGGGCTCTGAAACACGATGCCCAGGTTCGTCTGCGGTCCGGCGACCACGCGATCGGCAACGCGCACCTCGCCGGTGGTCGCCGAATGCAGGCCCGCGACCATGCGCAGCAACGTGCTCTTGCCGCAACCCGAAGGACCGACGATCGCCAGAAATTCCCCTTCGCCGACGATGAGGTCGATCGCATCCAGCGCCAAGGTCGACGTGCGGCCGCGATGGAAGGTCTTGCCCGCGCGGCGCAGCTCGACATACGGCCGCGCGCCTGCGCGGCGAAGCCGGGCTGCGCTTCGCGCGACTTGTCGTAGGCGACGCGCAGATTCACTTCGGCAGGAACTCGTTGGTGTGGAACGCCGTCCACGGCTGGTCGGTCTTGAGCTCGCGGTATTGCTTGAGCAGCGCCAGCGTCTGGTCCCAGTCGCCTTGCGCGCCCCAGCCGATCCTGCCCTTCGAGTTGTTCGAATCGAGCAGCTCGATGTCGACCATCAGCTGCTCGAGCTGCGCGACTGGCGGTTCAGGTCCGGCTTCACCTTCAGCGTGGCATCGACCGCCGCGCCCGGATCTCTTCTTCGCCTCCTCCCACGACTTGACCGTCGCGCGGACGAAGCGGCGGACCAGGTCGGGATTCGACTTGATCAGATCGGTCTTGGTGACGATGGTCATGCCGACGATGTTGGCGCCGTAGTCCGCGTAGCGCAGCGCCGCGGGCTGGATGCCACGCTGCTTGATCAGGAAATACTGATCGTCGGCGCCGCCCAGCAGGCCGTCGGCGCGCTTTTCCAGAACGCTCACGACCTTTGCCGCGGGATCGACCTGAATCAGCGTGATCTTGGACATGTCGAGCTTGTTGTGTGCGGCGAGAGCGAGGAACAACTGGCCCAGCGGATCGCCGGGCGTGACCGCGAGACGCTTGCCTTCGAGGTCTTTTGGCGTCTTGATGCCCGGTCTCGGCCAGCGAGACGACCGAGTAGCCGGTCGAGTTCAGCACCGACATCACCGATTTAATGTCCGCACCCTTCGACGCCGTCAATATGACGCTGCTCGAATCGGCGAGGCCGAACGTGTCGGCGCCCGCGGCGACGCCCTGCACCGTCGTCACCGAGCCGCGGCCTTCGTTGATCGTCAGATCGATGCCCTCGGCGGCATAGAATCCGCGCTCCTTGCCGTAATAGAACGGTGCGTGCAGCCCGCCCAGATACCAGTTCAGCCGGAACGAAACCGCGTCCGCCGCAATCGCAGTCGCGGAAGACACCGCCAGGGCGACGAGCGCGGCAGTGAAAACGATGCATCGGGACAGCTTCATGTTGCTCCTCCAGGTTGTTGCGCGGCGTTCGTGTACTTCTCCGCGCGGCGAATCGGTTGCGGCCGTCACATCGTGGCGTCGGCCGCCGTTTGCTGCTGCGAAACGTGCCACGGTATCGCCAGTCGCTCGATGATCTCGACGACATAATAGACGGCGAGCCCGAGCAGCGATAGAAGGACGATGGTCGCGAAGACCATCGGTGTGTCGATGTTGCCGTTGTACTGCAGCAGCAGGTAGCCGAGACCCTTGTCCGATGCGACGAACTCGGCGACGACCGCGGCGGTCGCCGCGAGCGCCGCGCCGACCTTCAAGCCCGGTGAAGATCTGCGGCAGCGCCTGCGGCAGGCGAATCTTGAAGAACAGCCGCCAGCTCGACGCGCCGGTCGTGCGCGCGAAGTCCATCACGTCGCGGTCGGCGGACTTGAAGCCGGCGAGGCTCGACACGACGATCGGAAAGAACGACAGCAGGAACACCAGCAGCAGTTTCGGCGTAAAGCCGAAGCCGAACCAGATGATGAACAGCGGCGCGATCGCGATCTTCGGAATGATCTGCAGGAACACGATCACCGGATAGACGGCCTGTTCCATGAAGCGCGAATACGCGACCGCGAGCGCGAGCGGAATGCTGACGACGATCGCGAGCAGGTAGCCGGCGACGATCTCCTGCAGCGTGACCCAGGCGCTCGGCATCACGATCGCGTAGCGCTTGAGAAACTCGGTCCAGACCTTGGATGGCGGCGGCAGCAGATATTCCTTGATGCCGAACAGATGCACCGCGAATTCCCAGAGCAGGAAGAGCGCGGCGAACACCAGCAGCGCACCGACGCGCCGGCGCATCCAGCCGCCCAGTGCGCGCCATCGGCTGGTTGCCGGCGGCCGCGCCGCGGTCATCGCATCCGAGCTCATCGGTTTCCTCCCGCGGCAGTGCCCTCACCGACTTCCCAGGTACCGTAACCGGCGGGCATGTTGATCTCGATCAACTCGAGGTCGTCGGAGCGGCCCACCACGTTGTGCGCGACGCCCGCGGGCTGCGAAAGCGATGAGCCCGCCGTTACGGTCACCACGTCCGCGACGCCCGCGTAGCGAAACTTGAGCCAGCCTTTGAGCACGTAAATGAAATGGCCGCTCATGTCGTGCCAATGCCATCCGGTCTCGGCGTCGAACGGCCGAATCGCGCGTATGTGCTTGGCACCGATCGCGCCGCCGGTCGCCGCGGCCCAGCCCAGATCGCGGTATTCGACGTCGGCGCGCGGCCCGTCGCGGGTGAACGTCTCCTCGCCCCGCGTCAATTGCGTCAGCGCCTCCGAAAGCAATTTCGGGCCGTCGTAACGCGGTGGAAAGCGCGTGCCGGTATCGCCGTGCCGATGTGCGCTTGTCGCTACGTCGTTCGCGGCCGAATCAGGCGACTCGGGCATCGTTGTCACCTTCTTCGCATCGGTTCGCGCGCTGAAATTACCGCACTTGCACCCGCACCGGCCCGTACTTGCCATGAGGCACCGAACTCGCGCGCGGGAGAGTAGATGATCATGCGGTGGTAAAGCGGAAACGGGTTCCACAATAGGCGTCGCCCGCATCGTACGTCAAGTCGCAATGTATCCATGCGCAACGGCGACCCGAACCCGCTATGGTCCGTGGGCTAGTCCAGCGTGCTGCGAAACGTCCGCAGCCCGATCGCGATCACCACCAGCGCGAAAAGCGCGATCGGCCACGCTTCGGGAATGACCTCCGGCCAGCCGTTGCCTTTGAGCAGGACGCCGCGCACGACGCGCAGGAAGTGCGTCAGCGGCAGCGCTTCGCCGATGCCCTGCGCCCAGTTCGGCATGCCGCGGAACGGAAACATGAAACCTGAAAGCAGCATCGAGGGCAGGAAAAAGAAGAACGTCATCTGCATCGCCTGGAGCTGGTTGCGCGCGAGCGACGAGAAGGTGAGCCCCAGCGTCAGGTTGGCGGCGATAAACAGCAGCACCGCGAGATAGAGCACCGTCAGGCTGCCGTGGATCGGCACGCCGAACAGGAGCCTCGCCAGCGACAGCACTATCGTCACCTGGATCAGGCCGATCAGGATGTAGGGACGATCTTGCCGGTCATGACCTCGAGCACGGTGGCGGGCGTGGCGAGCAGGTTCTCCATCGTTCCGCGCTCGCGCTCGCGGGTGATCGCGAGACCGGTCATCATCACCATGGTCATGGTCAGGATGACTCCCATCAATCCCGGCACGATGTTGTACTGAGTGATCGCTTCCGGGTTGTAGCGCGCGTGGACGCGCACCTCGAAGGCTTCGGGCGTTCCCGCGAGCGACGCCAGCGGGCCCGTAAGATCGTGCGACAGCACCGTTTGCGCGAGCTGATTGACCGCGGCGATCGCGTTGCCGGTGGCCGAGGGGTCGGTCGCGTCCGCTTCCAGCAGCAACGCCGGGCGCTCGCCGCGCACCAGCCGCCGTGAGAAGTCCGCCGGGATCGTCACCACGAACTGCGCTTTGCCGGTGGCCAGCCAGCGATCGCTTTCCTGCTCGTTGGCCGCCTCGCCGATGTAATCGAAATAGTTGCTGTTCTTGAGGCCGGCGAGAATGCTGCGCGAAAACTCTCCTCGGTCGGCGATCAGCGCGGCGGTGGGCAAATGCTTGGGGTCGGAGTTGATCGCGAAACCGAACAGGATCAACTGCACCACCGGGATGCCGACGATCATGCCGAAGGTCAGCCGGTCGCGCTTGAGCTGAATGAATTCCTTGGCGACGATGCCGAGCCAGCGCGAAAGCGAGAACCACTGCGTCATTTATGTCGCCTCTTCTTTCTCGCCGACATTGCGCATCAAATGGATGAACACGTCCTCGAGGCCCGGCTCGACCTCGCGCCAATGCCGCCCCGGCTCCTCCATCAGCGGTTGAAGCGCCGCCTTGAGCCGCTCGCGATTCGAGCCGGTGACGTGCAGCACGGTGCCGAACGACGCCACCTGCTCGACCGCCGGCAGCGCGCGCAGCTTCGCCGCGAGCGCGGGCAGGCCCTCGCCCTCGACGGCCCAGGTGATCAGCGCCTGGCCGGCGATGACTTCGCTCGCGGTGCCCTGCGCCAGCAAGTCGTCCGTTGAGGATGTAGCCGAGCTTGTGGCAGCGCTCCGCTTCGTCCATGTAGTGGGTGCTGACCAGGACCGTGATGCCCTGCGCGGCCAGCGCGTGCAGCTCGTCCCAGAAATCGCGGCGCGCCTTGGGATCGACGCCCGCGGTCGGCTCGTCGAGCAACAACAGGTCGGGCGAGTGCAGGAGACATGCGGCGAGCGCGAGACGCTGCTTCCAGCCGCCGGAAAGCGTGCCCGCAAGCTGATTCCTGCGCTCGGTGAGTCCCAGATGGGCCAGCGTTTCGTCGACGTGACGGCGGCGCTCGGTCATGCCGTACATGCGAGCGATGAAGTTCAGGTTCTCGCGGATGGTCAAATCCTCCCAGAACGAGAACCGCTGCGTCATGTAGCCGACGTGGCGCTTGATCTGCTTGGTCTGGCGGAGAATGTCGTAGCCCAGGCACGTTCCTCGCCGCTGTCCGGCGTCAGCAATCCGCAGAGCATGCGTATCGAGGTGCGTCTTGCCGCTTCCGTTGGGACCCAGAAAGCCGAAGATCTCCCCCGCCGCACTGTCAGCGCGAGATCCCTGACCGCGTGGTTGTCGCCGAAGTGCTTGTTCAAGCCCCGCACGTCGATGACGACGTCGGAGTGCGCCGCCTCCATCGTCAGCTCCGCGGCAATGACACGTCGATCGGCTGTCCGGGATTGAGCCGCGTGGCGACACTCGCTTCCGGCTTGGCCTCGACCAGGTAGACCAGCTTGGCGCGGTTCTCCTTCGAATACAGGACCGGCGGCGTGAATTCGGCGCGATCGGCGATGAAGCTGACGGTCGCGCTCATGGCGTCGCCGCAACCATCGCACGAGAAGCGCACGACCTGACCCGGGCGCAACGCGCCGAGCTGCGGCTCGGCGACGAAGAAGCGGATCTTGATGTTGCCCGGCGGCAGCAGACTCGCCACCACCGCGCCCGCGGGCACCCAGTCGCCGACGACGAAATAGGTATCGCTGACGTGACCGCTCGCGGGCGCGGCGACGGCGCGTTGGCCGAGCCGCCAATCGGCCTGCGCCAGCGCCTGCCGCGCGGCATCGGCCTCCGCCTGCGCGGCGCGAATTTCGTCTGCCCGCGCGGGCATCTTGGCCGTCTCGACGGCGGCTTTCAGCTCCTGAACGTGCGCCTCGTCGTTCTTGAGCCGGGTGCGCGCATCGTCCAGCGCGGCGCTGCTGATGAAGCCGGATTTGAACAAGGACTCCTGACGGCGGAGATTCGCCGCCGACAATTCACGCGCCGCCATCGCCTGGCGCAATTGCTCGGCGACCATCTCGACCTCGGACGCGCGCTTGCCGGTCTTCAAGTTGGCAAGCCGCGCGTTGGCCGCCTGCAGTTGCTGCTCCGCCTGACGGCGGCCGGCTATTTCATTCTCGCGCTCGAGGGTGAACAATGGAGCGCCCGCGGTCACCTCGCCGCCGCGCTGCACCGAGAGCTGCTGCAGCGTGCCGGCGAACGGCGCGGCGACGCGCACATACTCGCCTTCGACGTATCCCTGCAACGGCTGCTCGGCGCGCGGACCGCACGCGGCCAGCAGCGACAGCAACGACAAGCATGCCGCGAGCGCGCAACGCTGATGGCGTGACGGTTGGTTCAATCCATCCGCCATTTTCCGGGGCCCTGTTCGATGGTCGTCGAAGCATACCGGACGAAGAAAAAAGCCAGCGGGCATGAACCCGCTGGCTCGTCTGCTGATGCTTGTTTACGTTCTGGCGATAACCGCTTCAATACGCGATTGAGCACCCGTAGGGTGTCGTATTGGCAGGATCGACGGCCGCGCCGCCGGTGGCGGCGGTCAACGCCGTGCGCACGTAATTCTTCGCCTTGCGGGTGTCGTCCGCCGATGCGCGGGGTTATCGTCGATGGCGCCGGCGTAGACAATGCGACCCTCCGGATTGATCACGAACATGTGCGGAGTCGTCTTGGCGGCATAGAGTTTCGCCGTTGCGCTGTCGCCGTCGATGAGCACGGCTTTTTGCGATCCCTCGTGCGCGCTCATCCAGGCGTTGAGCTGGGCGGCGGACTTGTAGTCCCGGCTGTCGCGATTCGACGAGTCGATCGACAGCCATGTCACATCGCGCGCGCCCCATTCCTTCTGCAGCCCGGGCATGTTCCGGGTGTTGTAGTGCCGCTGCACGAACGGACACTCGGGATTGGTCCATTCGAGGACCACGTACTTACCCCGATAGTCGGACAGCTTCACCGCCTTGCCGTGAGTATCCGTGAGCGTGAAGTCCGGCGCCGGTTGTCCGGCCGCGGCAGCGAACACTGAGCCGGCCGCGATCGCGCAAATGAGGGTGGCGAAAGCGCCGATGAAGCGATGTTTCGATTTCATGTCAGCCTCCAGTCGAGGGACGAAGCGGGCTCGTCACGGCCTGCGCGGGTGATGGAGCGCCTTGCGTCGCGGCCGTAGCGGTCGGCGTGTCGATGGCATCGAAGATATCCTGCTTGGTTAGGACTTCCGGCAAGAGCAGCGGTTCCTTGCCCGGTCGGAAGAAAACATACACCGGAACGCCGTTGCGGCCAAGCGCGGCCAGCGCGGCGCCGATCGCCGGATCGCGACGCGTCCAGTCCGCCCGCAACAGCGCGACCTTGCGGCGCGCGAAAGCATCCCGCACCGTGTCGGTATCCAGCACCAAGCGCTTGTTCACCTGGCAGGTGACGCACCACGCGGCGGTAAACTCGACGAACACCGGGCGGCCCGCCGCGACCAGTTGCGCAACGCCAGCGGCGGAGTATTCCTGCCACGGTCCATCGGCCGCGGGGCGCCTGGCGACATTCGACTCGGCGTCCATGGCCGAGGTTCCCACCACCGGCCAGCCGACGGCGAGGGCGCCGGCGATGCTGGCCACGCCAGCGATGCCCCAGCCGCTGGCGCCGCCGGTGCGCATCGTTTGCCACGCCCAGAGCCCCAACGCGATCAGCAGCAGCGAGGCGCCGAGCCGCAGCACAGCGTCGTTGTCCAGTTGCGCGCCGAGCACCCACGCGAGCCACAGCACCGTCGCATAAAGCGGAAACGCGAGCAATTGCTTGAGCCGCAGCATCCACGCGCCCGGCTTAGGGAGCCTCTTGCGCCAAGTGGGGAAATAGGCAAGCAACACATACGGCAGCGCCATGCCTATCGCCAGCACCGTGAACACGATCCACGTCGACAGCATCGGCCCGGCCAGCGCGTAGCCGAGCGCCGCACCCATGAAAGAGGCCGAGCAGGGCGAAGCGACCACCACCGCGAGCGCGCCGGACAGCACGTCGTTGACCAGCGGGTTTTTCGCGTTCCACGTCGCCAGCGACGAGGGCACGAACTGGCGAACCTCGAACACGCCGGAAAGGTTCAGCGCCAGCACGAAGAACAGCACCGCGAGGAAGGCAATGGTCGCCGGCGATTGCAGCTGGAATCCCCAGCCCAGTTGCGCTCCCGCGGCGCGCAGGCCGATCAGCGCGCCGGCGAGCAGCCAGAAAGACACCAGCACGCCGGCGCCGAAAGCGAGGCCGTGGTGACGCATCGCGGCGTTGCTTTCGCGATGCGTGGCGAAACCGAGCACCTTGAGCGAGAGCACCGGAAACACGCACGGCATCAGATTGAGAAGCAGGCCGCCGACCAGAGCAAAAAGATTGCGGTCACTAGCGACAGCGCTGGAGTCCGCGCCGGGCGCCAGATTCAATGGCGGCGCGGCTGATCGCTGGCGCCGCGGACCCGCGACCACCGTTCCGGCCAATGGCACATCGATGGCGAGCGCGTGTGGCACGCTGGCATCTCCCGAAACGACAACTCCGGCCACCCGCTTGAACTCGCCGACGCGCTGGCTTGCCACCTGGCAAACTCATGTGCCATTGCGATCCCTCACGCGTAAGCGACTGCGGACCGGCGGCCTCGATCTGTCCTTCCGCGTACGGGAAAAAATGCGAGCCGGCGAGCGACGCCGCGCTTTCGCGGCCGCCTGCGGGCACCCATTGCAGCTCGACCGTCGATCCGCGAGCTGTCGCGGTCACTTTCAATCGTCGGCCGGTCGTGGCAAGCTCGCCCGAGTTTTCGCGATCGCGTCGCTCCAGCGCGGATCGCGCGCGACCTGCGCCGCATCGGCGATCACCGGCAAGGAGAGCGACAAATCGGCGCCTTCCGGGATGCAGATTTCCTTGCACACCAGCCAATCCGCACGCGCCGACAGCGTGACGGTCTTGCCGCTCAGAAAATCGGGTACGGTGGCAATGTCGGAGAGCAGCAGCACCTCGCCCTGGTAGCCATAGTTGACCAGGGGGCCGACCGGCAGCGCCCGCGGCGCGGGCCACTGGATCGGGCCGGCCTTCAATCCCTCGGGGAGTTTCAGAGTAAGCGTGGTGGGCAGCCCCGAGTCGCCGGCGTTCTGCCAGTAGGTATGCCACCCGCGCTCCATGGCGAGACGCAAGCGCGACGGTGTTCGGGCGACCCGGTATCAGCGCACTTTGCTCGGCGACGAGCTCGGCCTCGACGTGCGCGGTGCGTAATCGGCTGCGGCGTCTGACACGCGAACGCCTCCGACCGCCACGAGTAGCATCAGAAGGAGCGTATTGAAGATCATCGAGCGCGGCATGGTAATTACCCGGTGCGGCGTCCTAATTCGCAGGTAGTGATTGAAAGCGCGATCGGCTGCTTGCGATGCTTTGATCGCTATTGCCGGTAGACTTCCCGATTCTAGCAGCCGCATGCCCCTTCATTGCCCCATCAGACCGCGCGGGAAGGCGAACGTTGCGCGCGGTCCGACGAGTGGGGCCCACTCTGACGATCTCTCGGATCCGCGGTCGAAGGTCGAGAGAGCGCTGCCGGTATAATCGACTGTTTCCCGAACGAGCCAGACCAGGCAGCATGCAACCGTACCGTCCCGCCGATATCGAAGCCGCCGCGCAGGCGCATTGGGCCTCGCGCAAGGCGTTTCTCGCCACCGAAACGTCGTCGGCATCCAAATTCTTTTGCGTCTCGATGCTGCCCTATCCATCCGGCAAGCTGCACATGGGGCACGTGCGCAATTACACCATCAACGACATGATGTACCGGTATCTGCGCATGAACGGAAGGAACGCGCTGATGCCGATGGGATGGGACGCATTCGGACTGCCGGCCGAGAATGCGGCGATAAAGAACGGCGTCGCCCCGGCGAAGTGGACGTACGAGAACATCGCCTACATGAAGCGGCAGTGCCAGGCGATGGGCTGGGCGATCGACTGGTCGCGCGAGTTCGCCACCTGCACGCCCTCGTACTATCGATGGAATCAGTGGCTGTTCCTGAAGATGCTCGACAAGGGCATCGCCTACCGCAAGAGCGGCATCGTCAACTGGGACCCGGTCGACCAGACCGTGCTCGCCAACGAGCAGGTGATCGATGGCAAGGGATGGCGCTCCGGCGCGCCGGTCGAGAAGCGCGAGATCCCGATGTATTACCTGCGCATCACCGGACTACGCCGAGGAGCTGCTGGCCTATCTCGACAAGATGCCCGGCTGGCCCGAGCGGGTAAAAATCATGCAGGCCAACTGGATCGGCAAGAGCGAGGGCGTGCGCTTTGCGTTCACGCACGACATCAGAGGCGAGGACGGCAAGCCGATCGGCGACGGCCGGATGTACGTCTTCACCACCCGCGCCGACACCATCATGGGCGTGACCTTCTGCGCGGTGGCCGCCGAGCATCCGCTGGCCGAGCACGCCGCGAGATCCAATCCGAAGCTCGCCGCCTTCATCGAGGAATGCAAGCGCGGATCGATCATCGAGGCGGACTTCGCGACCATGGAAAGAAAGGCCTGCCGACCGGCCTCTTCGTCATGCACCCGCTCACCGGTGAAAAGCTCGAGGTGTGGATCGGCAATTACGTGCTGATGCGCCTATGGCGACGGTGCGGTGATGGGCGTGCCCGCCCACGACGAGCGCGATTTCGAGTTCGCCAAGAAACATGGATTGCCGATCAAGCAGGTGATCGCAGTCGACGGCGAGACCTTCTCGGCCGACTCGTGGCAGGCGTGGTACGAAGACAAGCTGCGGGGCCATTTGATCAACTCGGGCAAAGTACGACGGCATGCGCTACCAGCAAGCCGTCGACGCGATCGCCGCCGATCTCACGGGCGATGGGGCTCGGCGAAAAGCGCGTGACCTACCGGCTTCGCGATTGGGGCATCTCGCGCCAGCGTTACTGGGGCACGCCGATCCCGATCATTCATTGCCCGAGCTGCGGCGAAGTGCCGGTGCCCGAGCAGGACTTGCCCGTGATCCCTTCCGAGGATTGCATTCCGGACGGCAGCGGCAACCCGCTCGCCAATCGCGCCGACTTCGTCGACTGCACCTGTCCAAAGTGCGGAGGGGCGGCAAAGCGCGAGACCGACACCATGGACGTTTTCGTCGATTCGTCGTGGTACTACATGCGCTACGCCTCGCCGAATGCGCCGACGATGGTCGATTCGCGCAACGATTACTGGATGCCGATGGACCAGTACATCGGCGGCATCGAGCACGCGATCCTGCATCTGCTCTACGCGCGCTTCTGGACCAAGGTGATGCGCGACATGGGCTTGGTGCATATCGACGAGCCGTTCACGCGGCTTTTCACCCAAGGCATGTTGCTCAACCACATCTATTTCCGGCGCGACGAAAAGGGCGGCATCGACTATGTTCCACCGGTCGAGGTCACGCCGGTCACCGACGAGCCGGGCCACATTGTCGGTGGACGCCTTGCCGACGGGACGACCGTCGAGTACGGCGGCATCGGCAAGATGGGCAAATCCGAGCGCAACGGCGTCGAGCCGCACGATCTGGTCGACCGTTTCGGCGCCGACACCGCGCGCCTGTACGTCATGTTCGCCGGCAAGCCCGAGGACGCCGCGCTGTGGTCGGATACCGGCGTCGAGGGGCGAACCGTTTCCTCAAGCGCTTGTGGACTTACGCCCAGGGGCGCGCCGACGCGCTGGCGCGCTCGGCGACGCCGATCGACTGGCCGCGCGCGTCGCCCGAGTTTCGCGCCGCCAGGCGCGAGCTGTATCTGCAATTGAAGCAGGCCGACTTCGACTATCAGCGCCTGCAATACAACACGGTCGTGTCGGCTGGAATGAAGATGCTCAATACGCTCGAGGCCGCGCCGGCGGACGCGACCAGCGCGTCCACTGAGTTCGCCCGCGAGGGGCTTTCGTTGCTGCTGCGCGTGCTCAACCCCGTCGTTCCTCACATCACCCACGCACTATGGGAGGAGTTGGGCTACGCAGCCAGACTGGGCGACATCGTCGACGCGCCATGGCCGAAAGTCGACGCCACCGCGCTCGTGCAAGACGAGATCGAGCTCGTGCTGCAGGTCAACGGCAAGCTGCGTGGCAAGATCAGTGTTGCGGCAGGCGCCGACCAGAGCGTCATCGAAGCAGCGGCACTGGCCTCGGCTCCGGTGCAAAAAGCGATGGCGGAAAACGGCGGGGCCGGGCGCGAGCGTCCGTCGACGAGGGTCATCGTCGTGCCGAACCGGCTGGTCAATGTCGTGCTGCAGACCAAGCTGTACCGGCATGACCGGGAACAATCCGGCTGGCATCACGGCGGCAAAGAGGAGAAGACGGGTCATGACCATCGGTCGACTCGAACGCATTGCCGGCGCGTTGTTGCTGATTGCGCTTGCGGCGTCGTGCGGCCCGAAGGACAGGCCGATTCCGGCGGAGCCGAAGGCGCGGAGCGAGTTTCTGAGCGCGGCCGCGACGAAGCTGACGCCGGACGAGCGCAGTGTTCTGAACCGGTTTTCCGCGCGTCTCGATACTCAAACTGCGGCCGGCGCCGCGCCGCCGGAAATTACGGTGCCGCGTGCGCTGGAGGTGCAGCGCACCTACGAAACCCAGGTCACCGACGCCCAGCGCAACTTCCAGAAATTGCTGGAAGCCGCCAGTACCACGCTGGCGATCGATGTTCGGGATACGACGCTCGTCAAGGATGAAAAAGCGCGCGCCCGGCGCCAAGGCGCTTCGGTACGTGATCAACATCAACAATCGCGGACAGCGCACCGTGGAGCAACTGGCACTGCGAGTGGAATTCCGCGATGCTTTCGGAAAGTATCAGGCTGCGATCCCCGACCTTAAGGTCAGCGGCTTGCTTCGTCCCGGGTGAAACCGCACGCTCGGTGCAGACGCTGCCGCTCGATGCTCAGCGACACCAGTACATCCTGGACGGCAAACCGCTGCGAATCTCCGCCTATCCGACCCGGATCGGCTATTGGCGGCGGCGAGAGCATCGAACCGGGCAAGGAGTTGCAGGCGCTGGAGTCCCTGCATCAGGCCGAAGATCGAGTAGCCATGCGCGGGGCCGCAGTGCGCATCGCCACCCACTCACCCCTCGCCCATGGGACTCTTGCGCGTGCGGATTTCATCTGCGCGGCGAGGCGCATTACGCCTTCGCCACCGCTTGTTCCTCAATTCGTCGCCGGCGCTGCCCGATCACCACGGAGCTGAAGCGCTCGCTGGAAGGCATCGGCTCGGCCCAGCTGGTTGCTGCCGCGGCAGGCGCGGAGGCGGTGCTGGAACGTGAACAGCGTCGAAGACACCAAGCAGATCCTGTCCTTGTCGGGAGGCGGCAAGGTGGCCGAATACCTTCTCACCAAGCGCGTGCATGTTCCGCGTTCACGACAACGACGGCAAGGATTGGCTGCCGACCGCGGAAGTGCTGGTGCGGCGCAGCTACACCTACAGCGACACCGAGGCGCTGGCCAAGGAGGCGCAGGAGCAGCGCCTCTGGCGCGAAATGCAGACGGACTCGGTGCAGCAGATCGTGCGCCGCCTGCAAGCCGCGAAGAAGCCGGTCGGCGTGAGCTGGGACTGAAGTAAACCAAGCGTAACCTGAGCAAGCCTCGAGCTGAACGCGAGCACTGCATCGATGCGACTTCGTCCCGAGCAGCTGCGCGCGCACCTGGCCAGGGCCTGGGGCCGCTCTATGTCGTCTATGGCGACGAGCCGCTGCTCGCCATCGAAGCCGGCGACGCCATTCGCGCCGCCGCCCGCGCGGCGGGATGCGAGGAGCGCGAAGTTCTGGTGGCCGAGCCGGGATTCAAGTGGGACGCGTTTTCGGCGGCCAGCCGCAACCTCGGTTTGTTCGGGACCCGAAAGCTGGTGGATCTGCGCATCCCCGGCGGCAAGCCCGGGATCGAAGGCGCACGCGTGCTCGAGGACTGCGCCGCCCATCCCGCACCGGATACGACGATCCTTGATCACCTTGCCGCGACTCGACCGCGGCAGCGTTGAGCTCCGCATGGTTCGCGGCGCTCGAGCAAGGCGGCGTCGCCGTCGAAGTTCATCCGCTGGAACGCGCCGACCTGCCGCGCTGGATCGCTTCGCGGCTCGAGCGCCAGCAGCAGCGCGCGTCGGCCGAGACGCTGCAGTTTCTCGCCGACACCACCGAGGGCAATCTGCTCGCCGCGCGACAGGAGCTGGAAAAATCGGCCTCGCTTCTGCCGCAAGGCGAGCTCGACCAGGCGGCGGTCGAGGATGCCGTCGCCGACGTGGCGCGCTTCGATGTCTTTCAACTCTCGGAAGCATGGCTTGCCGGCGACGCCGCGCGCGCCGTGCCGCATCCTGACGTCGCTCGAGAACGAGGGGCGAAGGCGTTCCGCTGCTGCTGTGGCAACTCGGAGAAGACCTCCACGCGCTGGCCGCGGTGCTTGCGTCGACAGCCTCGGGCACGCCGGTCGCCATCGCGGTGCAGGAACGCGCGGGTGTGGGGCCGGCGCCAGGCGGCCATGGAACGTGCGGCGCGGCGCATCGCGCCCTCGGCGATCCCGACGCTGCTCGCGCGTCTCGCGCGCCTGGACGCGCTCGCCAAGGGCATCGGCCGCGGCAGCGTCTGGGACCACTTGCGCGACGTCGCGCGTGGCGCTGGCCGGACGCCCGGCGCTCGCCGACAGCTAAGTACCTCGACAGCTAGTACACTAGCGCGCACGCGGGAACCGCTGAGGAGGTGGCCATGTATCGCAAGATCCTCGTCGCTTACAACGGCACCCCTGAATCGCGATTGGCGCTGGACGAAACGATCCGCTTTGCGCCGGATGCCTCGGTCGAAGTTCACCTCGCCGGCGTCGTTCATTACCCTTCCGCCTATCTGCTCGCGGGAGAATACGTGCCCGAAGTCGCGCTTGCCGACGAGCGCGAGCACATGGAAGCCGACCTCAAGAATGCGCACGCACTGCTCGCCGGCAACGGACTGACGGTGATCGATCATCTCTGTCGTCGGCGAGCCGGTGGATGTCCTGACCAAGCTGGTCGCCGAGCTCGGCATCGACCTCCTCATTCTCGGCCATCCGCGCAGCAAATCCTTCGCGCTGCGCTGGTGGCGGGGATCGGTCGACGCGGTATTGATCGAGCGGGTCCGCTGCAGCATACTGGTCGCCGCCGACAATCCGGCCGCGCCGGGTGCGCGTTCGACTCGGCTCGCGGCAACGCTGCTCAGCGTCAGACGCGCGCGGCTCGACGCGTGACGCTACGGCCGCTGAGCGCGCGAGGCGCGACGCTGATGTCGCCGTAAAGCGCTTCGGAGATGCTGTTGGTATTGTCGGTGTCGGACATCACCTGATCGCGGTGACCCTGCCCGGCTCCTCGCCGAACGCGCGCCGGAAATCCTCCACCAGATTACGCGTGTAGCTCTGCCAGCGGCCGATGCCCTGATCGTCGACGGCGACCGCGAGCATGCGGATGCGCGAAGTCAGCGGCGCTGGTCGTGATCGAATCGACGGCAACCTTGCCGCCCCAGACGTACATGAGCTCGGCATACGGCAGTGCGCTGACCGGACGCCGACTGGGCAAACGACGAGGCGGCGCGATCGAACACGCTGAGCTTGCTGGTGTCGCCGGCGAACGAAACCATCACGCGCGCCGGTGCGTCTTCGCGCAGGCGGTTGTGCGTTTCCGCCGCCGGGAATGCCCTGGATCACCTTCCACCGCCACGACAGAGTGGGAAACGCGCGAGGGTCGAAGTCGGTACGAAATGCCATCAGCGAGGCGCTGCCGTGCGCGCTCGCCTTCAGCACCACGACCCCTTCGTCGACGACGGTCGTAGTATTCGGTTTCCTTTTTCGACTGCGACAGCGGCACGTGCTTCCATCCCGCAGGCATCGCACCCGCCTGCGTGGTCGAAAAGCGGGTAATCTCGGGCGACGGTTGCGCAAGCGCCGCGCCGGCGAGGGCCGCGATACAGATGCCTGTGCCTAGCGTGCTCTCACGGCGGCGTCCCCGTCGCGCAGATGCGTCCTGCCATGCTGCGCAGGATGCAAATGGTCATGAGCCTGACCGTTCACGTCGCGGGCCTCGATGCGCCACAGATCATTCCTGTCGGGATCGCGCTCGAGGACCATGCGAAGCCGTAGCGGTTGGCTCGAGGCGATGGTTTCGATGACCGTTCCCGGCGCGACCGACGCGCACCGCGGCGGCAAGGGCTGCGGTAGCGGCGCGATCGGCCCACGTGCCGCCGTTGCCGGAGATGAGCTGGGTCGGGTGCGACGACACGAAGCTCACCATCTCGAACAGGTGGTTGTGGCCGGCGATGAGCGCTCGCACATTGGGCGGGAAAAGACTCGGGCCATTGATCGGCGCCAGCACCGATTGCAGCGCCTCGTTGCCGGGATAGACTGCCGGCTGCGGGCGCGAGGTATCGAGGTGCGAAGCCGAGGATCGGATGATGGCTCACCCACAGATTGTGCGCAACGTCGCGCGACAACGCAAACGCCATGCCGAACTCCGCCGCGTAGTTGCGGTACATCGGGTCCGACGGCAGAAGTGCCTTCACGCCGACGCGGGACGAGTCGAATACCAGGATCTGCGCGTCGCGCGATATCGGGACGGCGTAGGGCTCGCTGTAGTCGCCGCGCTCGTCGTCGGTCGCGCTGTTGCAGTCGCGTCCGGCAACGCGCGGCCGGAAGTCGAGGAATCGCCACCAGCCCTGGCCCGCGCGGTTGCACGATTCGTGATTGCCGCGCACGAAAATCCACGGCGCCGCGGCGAGCAGCGGTCGCGCCGGCGTGAAAGTCCGCGTCCCACGCGTCCCAGCCGTAACCCCACGGGCTGTTCGCGCAGCCGGCGTTGCCGGCCGGGCAGGCATTTTCCCGATAGTGGTAATCGCCGACGTGGATCACCAGATCCGGAAGCGTCGCCGCGGCCGCGGCCGCGACCTGCGCGAATGGCCAGCGCTCGCGATCGTTGCACGCCTGGAACGCGTTGTCCGGAGACCTTGATGCGGCAGCCGGTGTCGCCGATCACGACAATGCGCCTGGCGCGCGTCGGTCAACAGCGGGAGCGTTCGTCCGGCGACGATGGCGCGAGACGCGCCATGAGGGAGTGCTCATGTCGCAGACTCGCACCGGAAACCGCGACGGTTTGGAATCGGCCGGATCGCTCTCTGCGTCGGTCGCTGCGCCATCGTCTCCGGCGCGGCGCGCAGCTGCATCGGTCGTCGTCATTTCGTCGACCGCGATCGCGGGACAGGCATCGTCGGTGGTGATAGCCGCGCAGCAGCGCGCCGCCGGCGCCGATCACGACAAAGGCCGATCTCGACGGCGCCGGCGGCGCGAATGTCGGACGCCGGCGGATCACGACGGTGGCGCACGCCGTCAATAAGCGCGACGATGAGGAGCGCCAATGCAGTCGGCCGACGCCGCGCGACCCGGAACCAGACCGCCGGCCGCGATCGCTATTCTCACCGCCAGTCGCCCCACAGCGCACTTCATCGCCGCGAGCACCGCCACGCCGGCAGTCTCCGTGCGCAGCACGCGAGGCCCGCAGCCGAACGGTCTGATAATCCCGGCGCGCTGCGCGGCGATCAGTTCGTCGCGGCGCGAGCCCGCCTTCCGGCCCGATCAGGAGTCAGAATCGCGCCGAGGGGCGATCGAATGCGCGCCGAGCGGTCTCCCTTCGGCCGGGCGAGAGCACGCAGCGACGGTGCCGACGGCCGGTCGGCAGCGCCGGAGTCGACCGGCGTCGCGCAATCCGAGCGCGGCGTCGAAGTCGCGCAAGCGATGAAGCACCGGCAGGCGGTTGCGCGCCGCACTGCTCGCACGATGCCACGATCGACCGAGCGCCAATGCGCGGCGCGCTTGCCGCGCGCGCGGCGTCGAGCGCGCGTGACGCTGCGCGCCATCGGTCACCGGCGCGATGGCGGCAACGCCCATCTCGACCGCCTTCTGGATCACGTAGTCCATGCGCTCGGCGCCGGCCAGGCCCTGCAGCAGCGTGACGTTCAGGGCGACTTCGCGCTCGACCGCGTGGTGCGTGCCGCACGGTGGCCGAGACCGAGCGCGTACCGATCCGCGCGAGTCGCGCGTCGAACTCTCCGCCTTCGCCATTGAACAGCGTCACCGCGATCGCCCTCGCGCAGGCGCAGCACGCGCGACGCGTGATGCGCCACCGCGAGCGGCAGATCGATGAGCCTCGGCGGCGCAGCGAGCGGCATCGGGCAGTACAAGCGCGGGCTCATGCCGGCGACGGCGAGGAAATCGAAATGATAGTGGTCCGCCGCGCGGCAGGTAGCCGATCTTGCGATAGATGCTGTTGCTGGTGGGATTGGCAACGTCGGTGGTCAGGAACATCGCCCGCTTTCCCTGCTCGAACAGCTCAGCGCGAGAGCTCGCCGACGAGCGCCGAAGCGTAGTTCCGCCTGCGGTGCTCAGGCGGAGTAAACACCGGGCGCGACGCGCGCGCAACGTCGGTGCCGCCGTCGCCGTATGCGGCCAAGGCGACGACGCCGTCATCGTCCCAGACGCGGACCATGCCCTGCTCCAGGCGGCGCGCAAAGATGCGCTGCACCTTTGCCGGCTCGTCCGACAATCTGACTTCGTCGATGTAACGCGTGAGCTGCCAGCCGAGCAGCAAATCGTGCTCGTCCTGCCGCGGCACGCGCATGTGTCCGCGCGCTCGTGGCACCGATGGACGGCCGACGCAGCTCGTAATGACGAAGATGGAAGCGAAGCGCGTGCCGTTGCCCGGTGCGGCCGTTCCACTCGTGGCGCGAAGGCCTCGCACGCGGCAAGCGGTCCGATCATGCTTTTGGGTGCGCGCCCCGCTCGGCCATGTCCGCCGCCAACAGCGCGTCAGCGCCGGCCGCGGGCCCGGCGGTCAGCAAGCACGCCGCCGGCGCGCCGTGCAGAGCGCCGCCGCGACGACGGCACCGGCGTGCTCGATGCTGGCGAGATAGGTGTCGGCATCGTCGCGAATCGGCGCGCAGAAATCAATGCGGCGCGGCGGAAATCGAGACGATGCTGTTCTCCTGCCTCCGAGGCGTTCAGGAACGCGCCGGCATTGGTGAGAAAACCGGCCGCGCTGTCGTGTACGGTGATATGCATCGCTGCCATGCCGCGGCGCCTGCATTTTGCCACACGCGCCGTGAAGACGCGGGACACGCCGGCGTTTCGTGCGCGGCCTATTCGGATTTACAGAAGAAACTCGCGCAAGCGCGTCGAGCACGGCGTCGCGGCGCTTCGGCCATCAGGCTGTGGCCGCAGCCGGGCAAGGTGATCGACACGCTTGTCGGCGAGCGCTTCGATCAGCGCTCTGCGTTCGCGCGGCGGCGCCATCAGGTCGCGCTGAGCCGAGCATCACCAGCGCGGACAGCGCACGCGCCGCGGCTCGCACTCAGTCCATCGCCGTAATCGCGGCAGGCGCGGAGGTCGGTGTGAGCAGCGCCCGGCCGCGAGCGCTCCATCAGGCGCAGCGCGTTGCCGCTCATCCAGACGCCCGGAGCTGTTCGCTGCCGCCGAGCTGATGCGCTCGGCGGAAAAACTCCAGCTGGTGATGAGCTCGAAGGCGAGCGTGATCGTTCGCCTTGCGCGGCGTCGAGCAGCACGTCCGCCACCGGCATCGGCACCGACGGGCCGAGCAGCGCGATTCGCGACACGCGCTCCGGATAGCGCGCCGCCAGCATCGAGCACGGCCAGCGCGCCCAGGCTGTGGCCGACGAACGCGGCGCGCGTCGATCGCCAGCGCATCGAGCAGCGCGACGAGCCAGTCGGCGATCGCTCGCACCGACGCTCGCAGGCATCGCCGCCGCTGCGGCCGTGGCCGGGCAGTGTCGACCGCGAGCACGTTGCGCCATGGTGCGCGAAGTAACGCGACTGCAGCGCCCACACGCTGTGATCGTGCGCGCGCGCCGTGAACGAAGACGATCGTCGGCCGCGCCGCGTCGAAAGCGCGCGCCGCCGGTGTAGGCGTAGACCGGACATCCGTCGACGTCGAGCTCCACGGCTATTGCCGTCTTCGACGGCCGCGTACAGCGGCGCGGCTCAGATCCTCGATCAGGTCGTCGGCGTTCTCGAGCCCGACCGACAGCCGGATCGTGCCTTCGGTGATGCCGGCGGCGGCGAGGTCGTCGGCCGAGACGCGGAAGTGCGTCGTGCTCGCCGGATGGATCACCAGCGACTTGGCGTCGCCGACGTTGGCGAGGTGCGAAAAGATCCGCAGCGACTCGATGAAGCTGCGGCCCTGCTCGCGCGTGCCGCGGATGGCGAAGCTGAAGACCGCGCCGCAGCCGCGCGGCAGCAGCGCTTGCGCCAGCGCGTGGTCGGGATGCGTCGGCAGCTCCGGGATAGCCGACCGACTCGACACAGTCGTGCGCGCCGAGGAAGCGCGACGATCTTGCGCGTGTTGTCGACGTGGCGCTGCATCCGCAGCGGCAGCGTCTCGATGCCCTGCAGGATCTGGAAGGCGGTCATCGGCGCCATGCAGGCGCCGAAATCGCGCATGCCCTCGCGCCGCGCGCGCAGCAGGAACGCCGCGCGGTGGTCGATTCCTCGGTGAAGACCATGTCGTGGAAGCCCGCGTACGGCTCGGTCAGCGTCGGAAACTTGCCCGACGCCGTCCCAGTCGAACGCGCCGCCGTCGACCAGCACGCCGCCGATGACCACGCCGTGGCCGGACAGGAACTTGGTCGCCGAGTGGTAGACGAGGTCCGCGCCGTGGTCGAACGGCCGCATGCAGATACGGCGTCGTGAACGTCGAGTCGACCAGCAGCGGCAGGCTCGTGCTCGTGCGCGAGCGCCGCGACACGCGGGATGTCGAGCACGTCGAGGCCCGGGATTGCCGAGCGTCTCGCCGAACAGCAGCCGCGTGTTCGGGCCGGATCGCCGCGCGCCATGCGTCGAGATCGCGCGGATCGACGAACGTGGTCTCGATGCCGAAGCGCGGCAGCGTGAAATCGAGCAGGTTGTGCGAGCCGCCGTAGAGCGCGCGCGAGGCGACGATGTGCGAGCCCGCGCCCAGCGAGCGTGGCGATCGCGAGATGCAGCGCCGCCTGGCCGCTCGCCACCGCGATCGCGCCGACGCCGCCTTCCAGCGCGCTGATGCGCTCCTCGAGCACCGCGCATGTCGGGTTGGAGATGCGCGAATAGACGTGGCCCGCGCGCTCCATGTTGAACAGCGCCGCCGCGTGATCGCTGTCGCGGAAAGACGAACGACGCGGTCTGGTAGATCGGCGTCGCGCGCGCGCCGGTCGCCGGGTCCGGCGCGCGCCCGCGTGCAGCGTCAAGCGTATCGAAATGCGCGGATCTTGGGTTTGGTCATCGAGCGGCTCAACGCGTGCGGAAACGCGCGGCGCTCTGCGTAGCGCGTCAGTCGCGCGGCGACCCGCGGCGCTCAGCCCGGCGCGTCGCGCTTGCAGATGTCGCGCCCTTCGCCGCGCAATCGGCGCGAGGGCTTACACTGCAGGTATCGGCGACCGCGTCGCAATTCCGGAGACAACCATGCAGCGCAAGGCATCCGCACGCTGGCAAGGCACCGTCAAGGAAGGCAGCGGCACGCATCTCGACGCAAGCGGCGCGCTGAACGACGCGCCGTACGCGTTCAATGCCCGCTTCGGCGACGGCAAGGGCACCAATCCCGAGGAGCTGCTCGGCCGCGGCGCACGCCGGCTGCTTCACGATGGCGCTCTCGTTCACGCTGAACAACGCCGGCTTCACCGCGGAAGCGATCGACACCGAGGCCGGCGGTCACGCTGGAACAGGTCAACGGCAGCTGGACCATCACCGCGATTCATCTGACCACGCGCGCGCGGTGCCGACGATCGACGCCGCGAAGTTCGCCGAGATCGCCGGCAGCGCCAAGGCCAACTGCCCGATCTCGCGCGTGCTGAACGCAACCATCACGCATGGACGCCAAGCTCGGGCGGTTGACCACGGCGCCATGCGCCGGCAGCCAATCTCGAGCCGAGCCAGCCGACGCGCCCGATCAAGGGCCGCGGCGCGACGTTCAACCCGGGAAACCGCTTCCGCCGCGACACGCGCGAGGCGGTCGACGACGGCTGGACGCCGTCGTCCGCCGAAGGCGAGCGATGAGCGAGGACCAGGACGCCGCCGCCGCTCAAGACCACCGTCACGCATCCAGCGCGCGCGGACCATCATCGCCCGCAACGACTCGCCCGACATCCCGTTCACGCAATCGATCAACCCGTATCAGGGCTGCGAGCACGGCTGCGTCTACTGCTACGCGCGCCGACGCACGCCTACCTCGATCTGTCGCCGGGCTCGACTTCGAGACCAAGCTCTTCGCCAAGCCGAACGCCGCGGCGCTGCTGCACCGACGAGCTTGCGAAGCCTGGCTACGTCTGCGACGCGATCGCGCATGGGCACCAACACCGATCCGTACCAGCCGATCGAGCGCGAGTGGAAGATCACGCGGCAGATCCTCGAGGTGCTTGCCGCGTGCGAGCATCCGGTACCGATCGTCACCAAGTCGGCGCTGGTCGAGCGCGACATCGATCTCCTCGCCGCCGATGGCGGCGAAGCATCTCGCGCGCGTCTACGTGTCGATCACGACGCTCGACACGCGAGCTGGCGCGGACGCTCGAGCCGCGCGCCGCGGCGCCGCATCGCCGGCTGGCCGCGGTCAAGGCGCTGAGCGACGGCGGGCATCCCCGTCGGCGTGATGACTGCGCCGATCATCCCGCAGCTCACCGACAAGGATCTCGAAGCGATACTCGACGCCGCAAGCGCGAACGGCGCGCGCTACGCCGGATGGACACTGGTGCGACTGCCGCACGAGGTCAAGGATCTGTTCCGCGACTGGCTCAGCCCAGCACTATCCGCTGCGTGCCGAGCACGTCATGAGCTCTGATTCAGCAGATGCGCACGGCGGTCGCGACAACGATCCGCAGTTCGGCTCGCGGATGCGCGGTGACGGGACTCTTCGCGGACCTCATCAGCGCGGCGCTTCGACGTCGTGTCGCCAGAGCTCGGCTTGAACACGCGAGCGCGCGCACCATGGACACCTCGCTGCTTCCGGCCGCCTCGCACCGACGGCAGCGCGCAGCTCAACGCTGTTCTAGATGCCTGCGAAGCGGACGCGCGATGCACGCAGGTGCGCAACTGACCGAGCGGCTCGCGCAGCTGCTACACCGGCGCGGTGCACGACGTGCTGCGCATGATGGGACACGACAACGTCGTGCTGCCGCCGGAGATCAAGGCCATCGCGCCGGGGACGCGTCTCGCGGGACCGGTGTGGACCGTCGTCCGGCCACATCGATCGCACCGAAGCGCGCGATGAGACGCTGCTCGCGTGGTGCACGCTGTTGTCCGCGGCGCCTGTCGGGTCATGTGGTCGGTCTGCCAGCCGCAGCAATCACGAGAGTCGCGCTGATGGGCGAGCTCTCGGCGCAGACGCTGCAGGCGCGCGGCGTGCTGGGATACGTCGTCGACGGCGGCTCGCGCGATACCGACCGTGCTCGCGCAGGGGTTTCCGGTGTTCTGCTCGTTCCTGACGCCGGCGGACATCGTCGAGCGCTGGATTCCCGACCGCCTTCGGCGAGCCGGTCACCATCGGCACCGTCACCATCGCGACGCGGCGATTACCTGCTGGGCGACCGCGACGGCGTGGTGGTCGATCCCGCAGGCGATCGCGGAGGAAGTCGTCACGACGCACCGAAGCGGTCGTCGCCACCGAAAGCGACATGCGACGGGCGCTGATCGGCGGCATGGATCCGGTCGAGGCGTACCGCATCGTTTGGCAAGTTCCCGTGGAACCGGCGCCGCCCGCGGGCCGGCCCTCAGGAAGCTGCTGAAAACCGACGGCAGCGAGCGAAGACGTCCCTGCACCGCGCCACGGCAGGCAGATCGACCCGCGCCGGCAGGCGCCGCCGGTCCACGCGCGCGGCGAACCATCTTCTCCTGAGAGTCCAGCGCGCTATTGGGAGGGCCTCATCCGTCGAGCTCGTTTTGCGACAACGCGACGATGAAAGTTTCCACAACAGGTAGGGACCATGAGCCGACCGGACCGCACGCGCACTACTCGCTGTGCACTCTCCGCCGCGCTGGCGCTGATGCTGATGTTGATCGCCGCCCCAGCCGCGCGGCGCAAAGCTGTCCTGGGCAATTTCTTCGACACACCCCGAAAGCAAGACTCGACACAGACGGGCCGCGAAGCAGGACATCGGCAATGCGTCTGCAAGGGCCGGGACGTCACGGTGCGCGGCGACGCTGCTCGACGTCGCCGGGCAGGGCGACGTCTACGCGCTGTACATCACCAGCCAGGCGCGCGAGCGGCAACCGCATGACGGTCACCACGTGCGCGATCCACCGGGGGGGGAGAGCATACGTCCAAAGCCGTGGAAAAGCAAAAAGCGCCTCGGTGGTGACCATCGCGTAAGCAGAAGCTGCGCGAACTTTACCGGATATCAGAACGAATTGTCGTCACGCTGCGAAGACGGCAGCTGCAAGGATTGGCAGTTCCGGTAGCGGCTTCCGCGCCCATCCGGGTGTGAGCTGGCGCGAGCGCGCCGCTTGTCGGCGCGCAATGGTGCTGGGTTTACGCTCACGCTGCGATTGGAGCCGGTGCTGCCCTCACCGCGTAGCCCGAGAGGACGGTTCACGCGGGCGGGGTCTCTTCGCCGGCGACAGGCGCCTCGGCCTTCGCGCGCTGGCGCCCGGCCCTCGGCCTTGCTTATCGAGCTTTGCGCTTGCGCTTTTCTTCCTGCTTTTCTTCTTTTCCAGTTCTTTCTGGCGCTTCTGGTACTGATAGTTTGGTTCTTGCCGGGTGGGCACCGTTTTCGTTAGTTGGTGGGCTTGGAGACCCCATTGTAGGGGCAACTGCCGCCCAACCGCCAGCGATTGCGTGCCGGGCGGAGGCGTAACCGCCTGGATGCTGCCTCGGGGGACCGTGCATCGCCAACACAACGTGGCTCGGGCGAAGGCCGGCAGTAGAGTCTTCCTCTGCCGTTCACGACGCTCGCCGCCGGCGTTGCGGCGCCGTCGGCCGCCTTTCCTTTTGCCCATGATGTGTGCAGAACCTCCACCTCGCACCTGGAGCGCGTCGGCAATGAGCGCCCGATGGCAAGCGCCACCCACGGCGCTCCGGCGCACATGATCGCCGTCCTGGTGTGAGCGGCGTCGCCCATCAGTCGCTTCAGTGCATCGTCGAAAGGGAGCGTGTCCATAGTCGGCATAGCCGCGAAACGAGGCGCTCCGCCACCGGGTATTTGCGGAACCGGCGCGCGGGCTCCGGCGGCCGCCAAGCTCGGGATAGCCCTGGTAGCGCAACGCCGGCGCCGGCCAGCGATGGAAAGGTGTGGCCCCGGCGTTGTCAGCGGATGCATCCTCGACGCGGATACCGTCGCACATCGGCCACGAGCCGGGACTGCTCCTGGCCGCGCAGCAACTCAGACGAATTCCTCGAAGGATCGGGTCGAGCGGCCGATGCGGTCCAGATGACTCAGCAGGTCCCATCTCTGCTGGACACCGGTGCAGGAATTCCGGTTCTGCGACCGGCTGCATGCGCGTTTTTCGCCGCCAAAAGCTAGATCTGGTCCGACCCTGCCGGGGCTTTTCGGAACGGGAGTCTAACGGAACACGATCATCGTTTTGCGGCGACGGCGGCAGCGTGGGGCCGAACCATGTTGTCGGCAAACCCTGCGCTACGTCCCACTTCCTGCAACTTTCCGCGAACCGTAAAGGCATCGCCCTGGGACGCGCTGGCGAGTCACCCACGAACGTGCGAATGCCGCGGGAAAGCGGGCGGACTGACCTGATCGTCGTTGGGCACCATCTCCACCACCACCGCGGCAAGGCCGCCGGGCGCAAGGGCGCGTCGTGCACGTCCGAGAATGCCCACGCACGCTTCGGGCGATCGAAGCGATGCAGTGAAGTTGGGAATGAGGACCAGGATCGTAACCGGCGCCCCATTCGACGTCGAACGCGCTGCCGCGGGCTGGTGTCGTAACGCGTCCTCGCAGACGCTCTCGTGAGCCGCGCAGACCGGAAGCGCGACTGCCAGGACCGGTCGCCAATCGAGCGCGACGATCCGGGCGCCCGGCACCGCTTTGCTTCGATCGGCGATTCCGAACACGCCGTGGCCGGCCGCCACATCGAGTGGCCTTGCGCGGCGGCGAGGGCCATCGCGCTGACTTCGGCGGCGATGCGCCTTTGCGCGACGGGCGCCATGAACGGGGCCATGGCTCGCGCAAATCCCCACCCGTGATCGGGTGATCCGGCGCGAGATTGGCGAGCCCGGACCGACCCGCCAGCGTTGCGCACGTACGCTGCCGGATCCTCGAGAAAAGAGCTGCATGAGCTCGGGTGCGGTGCGAGAAAATCGACGACGCCGGCCATGCACGCGGGCGAGCGCTTGTCGAGAAATACCGACGAGGACGGCGTGGAGGCGGTAGCGCTGTCCGTCCTTGATGAGAAGCTCCTGCACCGTGAGGTAGTCGCAGAGGATGCGCGTGGACTCCACGCGGCGAGGTGGCGTTGACTTTCGCGGCCAGCGTTTCAGACGCTGTCCCGCGCCGGCGCTGACACTGCGGTGGAGAATCAAATCGAGCTCGATGCTGGCCGCCTGACGGCAGCGGTCCTCTGATAGGCGAAAACATTGTCGATAAAGCGATCGGGCGCGATGTCGCTCAACCAGGGTCTCCTGGCGCCCGGGCAATGCGAGCTCGGACGGAACGTGCAGACGCTGAAAATGCGGGATCGAATGTCACGAGGCGATACGCGCGCCGGTCTTCTGATCGAAGACGTGGACCATGGCCGGGTCGACGGCGAGGCCGATCTTGTCGCCCGGATTGACGACCGGACGCCCGTGGGTGACCAGCACGATCTGCGCTTCGCCGGCCTGCACCAGAAGCTCGGTCTCGGCTCCGGTCGGCTCGACCACGATGATTTCCGCCGGCACCGCGTCGCCGCCGCCGAGCGAAAGGTGCCCGGCCGCACGCCGTAGGCCACCGCCTGGCCGTCGGCGCCCGCGGTGTGCCCCAGCGGCCAGCGCACTCCCCCGCAGCCTCGACCCATGCGCCGCCGTTCGCGCGCCGCACCGTGCCGCTGACGACGTTCATCGCCGGCGAGCCGATGAACTGCGCGACGAAGAGGTTGTCCGGCCGATCGTAGAGCTCGAGCGGCTCGCCGATCTGCTCGACCCGGCCGTCGTGCATCACCACGATGCGATCGGCCATGGTCATCGCCTCGACCTGGTCGTGCGTCACGTAGACCGTCGTCGTCTTCAGCCGCTGGTGCAAGGCCTTGATCTCGGCGCGCATCGCGACCCGCAGCTTGGCGTCGAGATTCGACAGCGGCTCGTCGAACAGGAACACCTTCGGGATCGCGCACGATCGCGCGCCCCATCGCGACGCGCTGCCGCTGCCCGCCGGACAGCTCGCGCGGAAACGCGCCGAGGTACGGCTCGAGGTTGAGGATCTTCGCCGCCTTGCGCACACGCGCTCCGCGATGACGCGACGCGTCGGCCTTGCGCAGCTTCAGGCTGAACGCCATGTTGTCGGCGACCGTCATGTGCGGATACAGCGCGTAGCTCTGGAACACCATCGCGATGTCGCGGTCCTTCGACTCGACGCTCGTTGACGACCTTGCCGTCGATGGCGATGGTGCCGCCGCTGATTTCCTCGAGTCCCGCCAGCATGCGCAGCAGCGTCGACTTGCCGCAGCCCGACGGCCCGACCAGCACCATGAACTCGCCATCCTTGATGTCGAAGCCGATGCCATGGATGACCTTGGTGCTGCCGAAGCTCTTCTCGATGTCTTTGAACGTTACCGATGCCATGGTCGATGCCCGGAGGTCATTGGATGAAAGGACGATGCCGCTGATACCAGCTCAAGTTTCACCGCGCCGGCGGTCAGGCCGCCGACCATGTAGCGCTTGAAGGTGTAGTAGATCGCCGCCGGCGGCAGCGCGTAGATCAAGCCGACGGTCATCAGCAATTCCCACGGCGAATCGTCTGCCGCCGAGGAAATTGCCCAACGCGACCGCCGAGCGTGATCTGCCTGTCGTTGGACAAGAGCAGGAACGCGTACAGGTACTCGTTCCAGGCCAGCAGCAGCGAATAGGTGCCGATCGCGACCAGCGACGGCATCATCAGCGGCACGTAGACCAGCCGGAACAGCTGCAGCGGCGAGGCGCCGTCCATCTTCGCCGCCTCGTCGAGCTCGTAGGGCAGCTTGTCGGAGGCCTGCTTCAGCACCCAGATCGAGTACGGCGAGGCGATGGTCACCATGGCCAGGATCAGCGCCCACTGGTTGTTGAGCAGGCCGTAGTTGCCCATCGTCTTGTACATCGGCACCGCCAGGAACGCCGCCGGAATGAAGTAGGTGAACAGCGCCAGGTTCATGATCGTCCGCCCGCCCCTGACCTTTGAGCCGGCTGATCGCGAAGGCGGCAAAGGTGGCGACCAGCAGCGTCAGCACGCCGACGGCTGACCGCGATCAGCAGCGAATTCCAGAGCTGCAGCCAGAAGTGGCCCAGGTAGTGGTGCTGCTCGCTGAACACGATCGAGAAATTGCGCAGCGTCGGATGGTCCGGCCAGAGGTTGCCCGGCGAACGCCGAGTCCTTCGGGCGAGATCGCGAACAGGAACATGTGGTAGACCGGCAGCAGCGTCCAGATCAGCACCGGAATGCCGATCAGCAAGCAGCTTGGCCTCGGTGGTGACGTCCTGAGTGCAGGCGTCATGGCAGCTTCATTTCGACAGTCGCTTCATCATGAAATACACCAGCGGCAGCACCAGCGGCATGCGCGCACACGATCGACGCCATCGACAGGTCGACCTGGTCGAGGCGCAGATAGCGGATGCCGAGCGTCGCCAGCACGTGCGTCAGGTCGGCCGGTCCGCCGCCGGTCAGCAGATAGACGCTGTTGAAGTCGCCCAGCGTCCAGATCATCGACAGGATCGTGCAGGTCAGATACAGCGTCCGCATCGACGGCCAGGTGATGAACTTGAACTTCTGCCAGCTGGTCGCGCCGTCGACCGCCGCCGCCTCGTACATCTCCTTCGGGATCGCCAGCCGCCCGGCAATCAGGATCAGGGTCCAGAACGGCAGCGATTTCCAGATGTGCACCAGGATCGCCATGCGCCAGCGCGATGGTCGGATCGTTGAGCCAGTTCGGCCCGTCGTTGCCGGTGAAGCCGAAAGATCAGCGAGTTGACGATTCCCCATTCGGGATTGAGCATGAAGCGTATCGACAGGATGGTCGGGATCGACGGCACCGCCCACGGCAGGATGAACACCAGCGACAGCCACTTGATCCAGGTGCGCGCCTGCACGAAGAAGCCCGACAGGACCAGCGCGACGACCATCTTGAGGTTGATGCCGACGATCAGGAACACCAGCGTGTTGATCACCGATCGCGCGAAAGATCGGGTCGTCGACCAGCTGAACGTAGCTCTCGGGATGGCGGGCCAGCCACAGGCCGTAGCCCACCGGGATAGACCACGAAGACAATGAAGATCAGGACGTACGGCGCAATGAGGATCATTCCCCATTTCTGCCACGGCGACAGTCCCTTCTTCGCCGGGCCGGACGGCGCCGCTGACCTCGGAAGGGCGATGGTAGCCATGTCAGCGGCCTCGTTCTCAGGCGGAACGGCGGGCGTCGCTCGAGCGTTCGAGCGCGTCCGCCGTGACCGTCGGCACTACGCCGCGGATGTCAGCCCGCGACCTGCTTGATGCGCGCGATCATTTCGTCGACCGCCTTGTTCGACCGGCACCTTCGTCGTTGACGACGCGGCTCATCGCCTTGGCCCAGACGTTCTCGTTGTTGAGGATCGTGAACTTGTAGTTCTTGGTGAATTCGAACGGCACGGTGCCCGCGCGCGAACTGGTTGAACACCGCCTTGCGGTGCGGGTCCGCCTGCCAGAACGGCGCTCTGCGTCCCGCGCCTTGGTCACCGGGAACCAGCGCCCGAGCGAGCCTTCGACGTACGGCTGCAGGTTCTCTTCCTGCAGCAGGAAGGTGACGAACTCCTTGGCCCGCTTCTTGTTCTTCGCGTCCTCGAAGATCGACGCCGGTCTTCACCGCCGCACGATAGACCATCGGCGAGCCGTCGGGCTTGTTCGGGAAGCCGGCGGTCGCGATCAGCTCGTCGTAGTTCTTCTTGGCCTGCGCGCGCTGCTCCGGCGTGAGTTCGCCGCGTTGTTCGCGTCGTCGAGCCACTTCGCGGCGATCGAGATCGTCGCGTTGTGCGTCATCACGGTCGTCTTGTTGTGGAAGGCGACGTTGTTGTCGGGATCCTTCCAGCTCGTCGATGACGGCGGCGTGCAGCCGTTGGTGTAGGATGTCGGTGTAGTCCTTGAGCGCGCTGATCAGGCCCTGCCTTGACCTTGGGATCGTCGACCAGCAGCTTGCCGTCGTCGTCGACCAGCTTGACGTTGTACGCATCCATGAAGGTCAGGAACGAATAGAACGAGTCGCTCGAATCGACGCCCATCGGCTGGCCGATGCCGATAGGTGCGGCTGGCCGGTCTTCTGCGGTAGCGCCGGCTGCACCTTGTCGCACCAGAACGCCCAGTACGTCCTTCCATGCCGGTCGGGATGTCCGATCTCCTTGAAGCCCGCGTCGGCCAGCATGTCGTTCCAGTACTGGATGTGCATCGTCTGCTGCTTCAGCGGAAACGCGTAGTACGCCTTCTTCTTGGTCTTGTCGTTGTAGAGGAAGGTGGTCTCGACGGTGTTCGGCGAGGAACTCGTCCTTCATCGGCGCGATGACGTCGGAGATGTCCTCGAGCTCTGCCGTCGAAGGCCCATTTGCCGGTGACCTGGAAGTCGTAGACGTCGGCATAGCGCGACGTCGGGCGGCGTGCCGGCGTCGAGCGCCGCCACGGTCTTCGGGATCATGTCCTGCACCGGATATTGCGAGAGCTCGACCTTGACGCTGGTCTTGTCCTCGAACTTCTTGATCGCGGCGAACAGCGCGTCGTCCTCGGACTTGTAGAAGCCCTTGACCCACCAGCACCGTCAGCGTTTCCTGCGCCAGCGCCTGGCCGCCGAATGCGATGCGCAACCGGCGACGACGCCGGCAATTGACCTTCTTCATGAAACCTCCTCCTAGGTAAGAATCCATCTGCGAAAACTCGTCTTCGATGCAAAATCGCTCTTCGGCGCTCGTCGACTGTCTGGCCAGCGTACGGACAAGCCGTCTTGGCACTGTCACATTGACGCGCCGCCTGCATTTCACGACGGCATCACATCACCGCGCCCAGATACCAAGGCACGAATTCGTTCTGTCCGTAACCGTGCAATTCGCTCTTTGCTCTTCTTCCCGACGCCGTGTCGAGGATCATCTGAAAGAATCGCTCGCCGATCGCCTCGACCGTGCGCGCCGCCGTCGACGATCTCGCCGCAGTTGATGTCGATGTCTTCTTCCTGCCGCTCCCACAGCGCGGTGTTGGTCGGAGAGCTTGAGCGACGGCGACGGCGCGCAGCCGTAGGCGGAGCCGCGTCCGGTCGTGAAGCAGATCATGTTGGCGCCGCCCGCCACCTGCCCGGTCGCCGAGACCGGGTCGTAGCCGGGCGTGTCCATGTAGACGAAGCCCTTGGCCGTCACCGGCTCGGCGTATTCGTAGACGGCGACGAGATTGGTGGTGCCGCCCTTGGCCACCGCGCCGAGCGACTTCTCGAGGATCGTGGTGAGCCCGCCCGCCTTGTTGCCCGGCGAGGGATTGTTGTTCATCTCGCCGCTGTTGCGCGCGGTGTATTCCTCCCACCACTTGATGCGCTCGATCAGCTTCTCGCCGACGTCGCGCGACTACCGCGCGCCGCGTCGAGCAGATGCTCGGCGCCGTAGATCTCCGGCGTCTCGGACAGGATCGCGGTGCCGCCGTGGCGCACCAGCCGGTCGACCGCGGCGCCGAGCGCCGGGTTGGCGGTGATGCCCGAATAGCCGTCCGAGCCGCCGCACTGCAGGCCGAGCACCAGGTGGCTCGCCGGGACCGGCGCAGCGGGTGACCGCGTTCGCATGCGGCAGCATCTCGTTGACCATCGCCACGCCCTTGGCGATCGCCTTCGCGGTGCCTCCGCGTGTCCTGGATGCTGAACGTGCGCAGGAGCGGCCCTTCGCTCAAGGACTCGGCGCCAAGCAGCGCGTTGATCTGGTTCGCCTCGCAGCCCAGGCCGACGATCAGCACGCCGGCGAAATTGGCGTGCTGCGCGTAGCCGCCCAGCGTGCGCCGCAACACCTGCATGCTCTCGCCCTGCACGTCCATGCCGCATGCCGCTGCCGTGGCGTCAGCGCGACCACGCCGTCGACATTTGGAAACTGCGCCAGCGCCGCGCCCTTGAACGCATCGCGCGATGCCGTGGGCGACGGTCGCCGAGCAGTTCACGGTGGAGAGGATGCCGATGTAGTTGCGCGTCGCGACCCGGCCGTCGGCGCCGAACGATGCCCATGAACGTCGCCGCAGGGTCGGCGTACTGCGTCGGCTTGACGTCGACGCCGAACGCGTAGTCGCGCGCGAAGTCGCCCATCGCCAGATTGTGCAGGTGGACATGCTCGCCGGCGCGCGATCGGCCGCTGGCGAAGCCGATGATCTGGTCGTAGCGCTTGACCGGCTCGCCCACGGCTAATGGCGCGCGTCGCGACCTTGTGACCCGGCGGAACGAGCCCTGAGACCTTGACGTTCTCGTCGATGAGCGTGGTGCCCGAGACGAGCTGCTGGCGCGCGATCACCACGTCATCGTTGGGATGCAGGCGGATCGTGAAAGAAGTTTTGGTTAGCATGCCAGCCTCCCGGCCAAGCGCCAGTAAGAATCGGCGAAATGATTGCAGATGGTTAGACGTCTCGCTGCAACGACGGTTCATTTGTAAAACAGGTGCGGCAGCCACAAGGAAATCGACGGCACGTAGGTGATCGAGAACCAGGCTCAGCAGCAGCGGCACCAGCCAGGGAAGGATCGCCATGGTGGTCTTCTCGATCGACAGCTTGGCGACTCGCGCCAGCACGTAAAGCGACCATGCCCATCGGCGGATGCAGCAGCCCGATCATCAGGTTCAGCACCATCACCAGTCCGAAATGCACCGGGTCGATGCCGAGCTGCTGAACCACCGGCATCAACACCGGGACCAGAATCAGTGATCGCCGCGGTCGGCTCGAGGAAGCAGCCGACGAACAGCATCAGCAGCGTTGGCAAGCAGCAGGAATACCCAGGGGCTGTGGCGTGAATGCCAGGCACCCAGGCGGCGACCATGTCGGTGACCCGTGTCGCGGTCGAGCAGCCAGCCTGAAAATCGACGCCGCGGCGACGATGAACATCACCGTCGCGGTCGTCTCGATGGTGTCCATCGAGACTTTCACCAGCATCCGCCAGGTCAGCGTGCGATACCAGACGAGCCCCAGGAAGAGCGCCCAGACGCAGGCCGCGATCGCGCCCTCGGTGGGCGTAAACACGCCCGTGGTCATGCCGCCGATCAGCAGCACCGGGGTCATGATCGGCATCACCGCATCGAACTTCCACGCGTAGTCGGCGGCCAAGAGCCCAGCAGGCAGTCATGCCGAACGCGGCATTGAACGGCATGCCGGCCACGACCATGCCCCCACATCACCAGCGGAAAGCCGATGACCACCGCAAGCTCCAGCAGCGCCTTGCCGACCGCGGCCAGCTGAACGACGATGTCGCTGCCCCAGTTGTACTTGTGCGCGTAGTAGGCGACGGTCAGCATCATCAGCAACGCCATCACCAGGCCGGGAACGATCCCGGCGAGAAAGAGCTGGCCGACCGACACGTTGGCCATCATTCCGTAGATCACGAACGGCAGCGACGGCGGGATGATCGGGCCCAGCGTGGCGCGACGCGGCGGTGACGCCGACCGAGAATCCGAGGTCGTATCCATGATCGCGCATGGCCTTGATCTCGATGGTGCCCAGGCCGCGCGGCGTCGGCGATCGCGGTGCCCGACATGCCGGCGAAAATCACCGAGCCGATGATGTTGACGTGGCCGAGGCCGCCTTTGAGCCAGCCCACCAGCGACAGCGCAAAGTTGTAAATGCGGTTGGTGATGCCGGCGTGGTTCATCAGATTGCCGGCCATGATGAAAACGGCACCGCGAGCAGCGGAAAGCTGTCGATGCCGCTGACCATGCGGTGGATCACCACGAACGGCGGCAAGTCGCCGGTCAGCAGGATGTAGACCAGCGCCGAGCTCGGCCATCGCGATGGCGACCGGCACGCCGGTGGCCATCATGCCCAGGAAGGAAGCCGAGCAATGCCGGGATCAAAGCGTCTCCGTCGATCGCGATTTCGGGCCGCTCGAGCACGCTGTAGCCCTGCCGCCAATGCTCGATCGGCGACCTGGACCGAGCGCACCGCGGCGCAGGCGAAGCCGAAGCAGCACACCGCGTAGACGCTGTTCATCGGGCAGGTCGACGATGGTCATCTTGTAGTTGCCCATCTTCTGCATCATCTGCCAGGTGAGGACCACCGCGTAGGCGAAGAACACGATGCGAACCATGTCGACCAGGGTCGACATGACGCGACAGACAGCGCTTGCGGCAAGTAGCGGTACGCGATGTCGACCTGGATGTGGCGGTTGCAGCCGCACCAGATCGCGCGATGCCGACGAAGACCACGCAGATCAGGAGGTAGCGGGCGATTTCCTCGGTCCACGCGGCCGAGTCGTTGAGCGCGTAGCGGGTGAAGAACTGGTAGAAGATGGTGACCGCGAGGACCCAGAAGAAAAAGAACGCGATCCAGGCCTCGAAGGTGTAATGCGAGAGGTCGATCGGCGCGTCGGTAGATGTGCATGTGCCCCGTCTCGTCGAGCACATGCTCTTCCGGGGGCGCGGCGGGCGGCGTTGGTTTCGGTATTCGCGTGCGGATCGCGTGTGCCCAGATTGTTGCGCCATCGCGTTACCGCCGTCGTTCCCGCACGAAAGCGGGAACGTCCGGTGGACGTTCGTCAGCGCAATCGCAGCGTTTCAAAGATCACTGATCCCCGCTTCCGCGGGGATGACGCATCCGTCTGCCAAGCGCGGATCGCCTGCGCGGCCCGCTCTTGGACGGATGCGTCACTTCTATCTGCTGAATCTTGTCCCAGTCCGCCTTGGAATAACCCATCGACTCGAACGTCACGTTTTTCAGGATCGCGTCCTGGAACGATTTCTTGTCGACCGCGGTGACCGTCAGGCCCTTCTTGCGGAACTCGTCCGCCAGCTCGCCCTCGCGCTTCTGGATGTCCGCGGTCGCGCTGGCGGCCGCTTCCAGCGTCACGTCGGTGAAAATCTTCTTTTCCGGGTCGGACAGCTTGGTCCATACGTGCGGCGCGATCTGCGTGGCCAGCGAGTCGACGATGTGCCCGGTCAGGATGATGTACTTCTGCACCTCGTAGAACTTCTTTGGCCTCGATCGTCGTCAGCGGATTTTCCTGCGCGTCGACGGTGCCGTTCTGCAGCGCGAGGTAGACCTCGGCAAACGCGATCGGCGTCGGGTTTGCGCCGCACGACTTGCGGCAGCGCCAGATAAGCCGGGCACGTCCGGGACGCGCATCTTCAGGCCCTTCATCCCGGCGCAATCGGTGAACGGCTTGTTCGATGTAGTATGCCGCGATGCCGTAATAGGTCATCGCGGTGATCTGGATGCCTGATCTTGTTGCGGTATTCGTCGACCATTTCCTTGAACACCGGGCTCTTCGAATACTTGATCAGGTGGTCGCCGTCGCGGAACGTGTACGGGTAGTAGCCGACGCCGATCCGCGGCATGCGTGCGCGCGGCGAACGACAGCCCGGAGATGATCATGTCGACGGTGCCGAGCGTCAGGCCCTGGTTGAGGTCGGATTCCTTGCCCAGCGTCGACGCCGGAAAAACGTCGATGTGATATTTGCCGGCGGTGCGCTTTTCGATCTCGCCGGCGGCCCACACCGACCACTTGTGGTACGGCTCCGACGTTTCGTACACGTGCGCCCACTTGAGCTTGGTCTGCTGCGCGATAGCGTTGCCGCTGCCTACGGCAACGGCAAACGCGAGCGACGATGACGACATACCTGGCAATCCGAAACATGCTGCTCCTCCTCGTTGTCGGTAATCATGCGGCGATCACTTGAACCTTGGTGCTGCGGGTCTTGTCCTTGGCCAGCTCGAACGCCTTGACCGCGTCCTGGAGCGGGAATTGTCCCGAGAGCAGCGGCCGCACGTCGACCCGGCGCGACGACAGGTAATCGACCGCCCAGTCGAACTCGATCCCCCAGCGGAAGGCGCCCTTGAGGTCGAGCTCCTTGCCCATGATTTCGTTGACGACGAACGGCAGCGGCTCGTGAGGCAACGTGCCCGACCTGTACCACGGTGCCGCCGCGCTTGACCGCGGCGACGCACGCTTTCAGCGCGGCGAAGCTGCCGGAGACTTCATAGGCGACGTCGAATTGCGGAGCGGCCAGCGCGTCGGCATCGCGATCGGCTCGAATCGTGCGATCGGCGCCCACCTGCGGTTGCGGTGGCCAGCGGCCGATCGAGAACGTCGGACACCGTGATCTGTCGAGCCCCGGCGAGACGCGCGGCGATCACCGTGAGGCAACCGATCGGTGCCGGCGCCGGTGATCAGCACCGATTTACCCATCAGCACCGGGCCGCGATTGACCGCGTGCAAGCGCGACCGCCAGCGGCTCGGCAAACGCAAGCTCGCCCAGCGAAATGTCGCCGGCGACGGGATAGCACTGCCGCTCGCCCATGACGAAGTATTCGCAGAACATGCCCTGCACGTGCGGATACAGGCTCGCGCTGCCGAGAAAGCGCATGTTCCGGCACAGGTGCTCGCGTCCCTCGCGGCAGTAATCGCAGTGCCCGCAGGCGTGCGAGGGCGACACCGCGATCTTGTCGCCGGGCTTGACGCGCGTCACGCCGGCTCCCACCTTGGCCACCACACCCGACGCCTCGTGCCCGGGAATCAGCGGCTCGCGAATCACGAAGCTGCCGTTCCTGCCCTCGAAGTAGTAATGCAGATCGGAGCCGCAGATGCCGCCCGCGCCGAGCCGGATCAGCACCTGTCCCGGCCCGATTTGCGGGTCTTCGGCGGCCTCGATACGAAGGTCATCCTTGGCGTGAATGCGGCATGCAAGCATGTTTGCTCCGATCTAATGTAGCGCGTCCCAGCCGGTGCTGAAACGCTTGTAAGCCTGATTCAGGTGACGCTGCATCGCGGTCCGCGCGGCAGCGCTGTCGTGCGCCGCGATCGGCTTCAACACCGCGCGATGCTCCGCCAGCGCCGATACCCACAACTGCGGCGAGTCGTAGTGGTGCTCGAGTTGCTTGTACAGCGGGCCGCTCGCGCTCCTCCCACAGCATTTTCACGACCTGGACCAGCGCGCCGTTGCCGGTCGCCTCGGCAATGCGCAAATGAAACAGCCGATCGGCGTTGAGAGGCTGCTTTCTCGTCCGGTCATCTCCTTCTGCATCAGGTCCAGCGCTTCCTCGATGGCTTCGATCTGAGACTTCTTCGCCGACTTCGCCGCCAACGCGGCGCATTCGCCCTCGATCACCCAGCGCGCCCTGAGCAACTCGAACGGGCCGGACGCCGCCTGCACCTCGTCGCTGCCGTTGCGCCCCGGCGCGAGCACGTAAATGCCGGAGCCGATGCGCACGTCGACCAGGCCTTCGACCTCGAGCGCAATCAGCGCCTCGCGCACCGACGGCCGCGAAACGCCGAGCTGGCGCGCGAGATCGCGCTCCGGCGGCAGGCGCGATCCTGCGGTAAACTCGCCGGACGCGGATCAAGGTACGGATCTGATCGGCGATCTGGCGGTAAAGCCGGCGGGGCTCGATGCTGTGGATGGGCATGTGCGCGCTCAGGACGCGGATCGGAGTGACTTCGCGCCGCCGCCTTGTCTCTGGACCGAAACGTCGTAGCTAAACAAAATTCCGGCGCTTTGGTCAAGTGGTCTTACCAATTTCTGACGATTGCCGCGGCGCTTGATAAAATAGACCCGCGGGCCCGATACGGCAATGCGTTCGCGGTAAATCTCACGGAGATTCCTCAGTGGCGGACGACTCGAAGGCAAGGTCGCGCTCATCACCGCCGCGGGCCAGGGCATCGGCCACGCGACCGCGCTGGCCATGGCGCGGGAAGGCGCGACGGTCTACGCGACCGACGTCAACGCCAAGACGCTGCTCGAGCGCTACGCCGACACCGCCGGCATCACTGCGCGGACGCTCGACGTGCTCGACGATGCCGCCGTTGCCAAGACCATCGCCGAACTCCCGCCGCTATCGATCCTGTTCAATTGCGCGGGATACGTGCATAACGGAACGGTGCTCGACTGCACGCCCAAGGACTGGGAGTTCAGCTTCAATCTCAACGTTCGCGCGATGTACATGACGATCAAATGCGCGCTGCCGCGCGATGCTGGCCAACGGCGGCGGCAGCATCATCAACATGGCCTCGGTCGCCGGCTCGATCAAAGGCATTCCCGAACCGCTTCGCCTACGGCGCGAGCAAGGCCGCGGTCATCGGTCTGACCAAGGCGGTTGCCGCGGACTTCGTGACCAAGGGCATCCGCTGCAACGCGATCGCGCCGGGAACGGTCGACACGCCCTCGCTGCACGAGCGCATCAACGCCCACGCCGATCCGGTCGAGGCGCGCAAGGCGTTCATCGCCCGCCAGCCGATGGGGCGCCTCGCGAAAGCCGAGGAGATCGCGCCGATCGTCGTGTTTCTCGCCTCCGACGAGTCGGCGTTCGCGACCGGAAACGTCTATTCCGTCGACGGCGGCATGACCATTTGACTTGAGCTGACAGCGTGACCGTCTGGCAGCCGGCACTCCTTCGCACCGATACCCGCATCCCCTCGCATAAGGAGAACCAATGAAACTCGTACGCTACGGACCCGCCGGCAAGGAAAAGCCCGGCCTGATCGACGCCGATGGCAAGCTGCGCGACCTGTCGCGCAAGGTGAAGAGATCATCGACGGATCGACGCTCGCCCCGGCGTCACTGGCGCAACTGCGCAAGCTCGACACCAAGAAGCTGCCGCTGGTCAAGGGCAAGCCGCGGCTCGGCCCGTGCGTCGCCGACGCCACCCAAGTTCGTGGCGATCGGCTTGAACTACATCGATCACGCCAAGGAAACCGGCTCGCCGATCCCCGAATATCCGATCGTGTTTTTCAAGGCGGAGACCTGCATCGTCGGCGCCAACGACAACGTGATGCTGCCGCCGGACTCGACGCACACCGACTGGGAAGTCGAGCTCGGCGTCGTCATCGGCCGCACGGCGCGGCACGTCGCGGCAGAAGGACGCGCTCAAGTACGTCGCCGGCTATTGCGTGATCAACGACGTCTCCGAGCGCGAATTCCAGCTGAAGCGCAGCGCGTCGCAATGGAACAAGGGCAAGGGCTGCGACACCTTCGGTCCGATCGGGCCCGTGGCTGGTGACCACCGACGAGATCAAGGACCCGCAGAACCTCGACATGTGGCTCGACGTCAACGGCGTCGCGCAGGCAGACCGGCAACACGCAGGACCATGATCTTCGGCGTCGCCGAGCTGGTCGCCGACGTGTCCAAATACATGACGCTGCTGCCCGGCGACGTGATCACCACCGGCACGCCGCCCGGCGTCGGCATGGGCATGAAGCCGACGCCCCAGTATCTCAAAGGCCGGCGACGTCGTCACGCTTGGCGTCCAGGGCCTGGGCGAGCAGAAGCAGAAGGTCGTCGCGTACAAGGAAGGGACGCTAGAGCGATGACATCGGTTGTGACGAGCGCGCGGGCGCCGCGGCCTCCTTGGCGCGACCGCGTTTGCGCTGGCGTCGCTTGCGCTGACGTCATCCGTGACGCAGGACTGCGGCCGCGCAAAGCGTATCCGAACCAAGCCGGTGCAGGCTGATGGTCGGGGCGACGGCGGGTGGAGGCACCGACATCGTCGCCCGCATGCTCGGCGAAAAGCTGACCGATACGCTCAAGCAGCCGTTCGTCGTCGACAACCGTCCCGGCGCCTCGAACACGATCGCGGCCGACGTCACGGCCAAGTCGCCGCCGGACGGGCTACACGCTGCTGGTCGCGACCAACACCGGACAGGCGATCGCGCCGCATCTGATCGAAGCTCAATTTCGATGCGCTCAAGGACCTGACGCCGGTGGCGCTGGTCATGGTGGTTCCCAACGTGCTCGATCGTGGGCCCGTCGGTCAGCGCGCGCGACGTGCGCGAGCTGGTGGCGCAAATGAAGGCCAAGCCCGGCAGCTTCAACTTCGCGTCCTCGGGCGCGGGTAGCACCCAGCACCTCGCGGGCGAAGCGTTCAAGAAGATCGCCGGCGTATCGATGACGCACATCCCGTACAAGGGCAGCAGCCAGGCGCACGCCGACATGCTCTCGCGGTCAGGCGCAACTGATGTTCGACACCACGTCGTCGGCGATCGGGCAGATCAAGGGCGGCAAGCTGCGTGCGCTGGCCGTCACCTCGCCCCGGCGCTCGCCGGAGCTTGCCGACGTGCCGACCCTGGCCGAGGCCGGCTTTCCGGCTCGGACATGACGACCTGGTACGGCGTGTTCGCGCCGGCCGCTACGCCCAAGGAGGTCGTCGCCAGGCTGCACGACGAGATCGCCAACGCGCTGAAGCTTCCCGACGTGCAAAAGCGCATCGCCGGTCTGGCCGGCGAGCCGGGAACGATGTCGATCGCCGAGTTCGCCGAGCTCAATCGCGCCGGATTACGAGCGTTACGGCAAGCTGATCCGCGAAACCGGGATCAAGCTCGAATGACCTCGACCATCGCGCTCGTCGCGGGCGACCCGGCTGGCGTCGGCCCCGAGCTGGTGGCCAAGCTTCTTGGCGATCCCGCGAGATTGCCGGCGCGGATTCGTCTCATCGCCCATCGGGCTAGCCTCGACGCGGCGGCAAAAGTTTCCGGCGTTGCGCTCCGAGCTGCCCGCGCTCAAGCGCCGACGATGCTGCGCAATCGAAACTTGCGGTGGCGCGATGGAATGGGATGGCTGGAACGCCGCGCCGTTCGCGCAAGGCCAGGCAAGCTGGGGCCAACGGCGCTTTCATGCTCGATGCGCTCACTTCGCGCTCGACCTCGCGCAACGCGGCGTCGTCGACGCGGTGTGCTTCGCACCGCTGAACAAGTCGGCGCTTGCGCGCCGGCGGCATGAGACAGGAGGACGAGCTGCGCTGGTTCGCCGATGTTCTTCGGCTATCGCGGGCCGTGCGGAGAATTCAACGTGCTCGAAAGCTCTGGACCTCGCGCGTGACTTCGCACATTCCGCTCAAGGACGTCGCGGGACTGCTCACCGCCGAGGGCGTGGCCGAGGCGATCGGCATGCTGCGACGACGCGCCCGCCGTGCGGGCAACCGCCGCTCCGCGCATCGGCGTATGCGGCCTCAATCCCGCACAACGGCGACAACGGCAACTTCGGGCGCGAGGAAATCGACATCATCGCGCCTGGCATCGCGCTTGCCGCCAGGCGCGGCTACACCGCCGCCGGGCCGTATCCGGCCGACACGATTTTCGTGCGGGCGCGAGACGGAGCGTTCGACGGCATCGTCACCATGTACCACGATCAGGGACAGATCGCGATGAAGCTGATGGGATTCGGAGCGCGGCGTCACGGTGCAAGGCGGCCTGCCGGTCGCGATCACGACGCCGGCGCACGGCACCGCCTACGACATCGCCGGGACGCGGCATCGCCAACGTGCAGGCGATGAGCAACGCGCTTGCCATCGCCGGCGCGCATGGGTGCGGCGGCGCACTGACATCCCAGGCGCGAGTCGCCGACTCTAAGCCCCGATCGAAGCACAGCCACTTCCAAAACCGCGATGGCTGACACCGACCTAGCTTTGCCATCGCGCGTGTTCTCGCGCGAGGATTTCCTCTATCCGCCGCTGTCCCCGAATCGAACCGGCCGGCTCAAGCTCGATTCCTTGCACACCCATGTACTGGGAAGAGTCCGGCAATCCACGCGGCGCGCCGGTGGTGTTCCTTCACGGCGGACCGGGCGGCGGCAGCGCGCCGGATCATCGGCGCTTCTACGACCCGGCGTTCTATCGCATCATCGTCTACGACCAGCGCGGCGCGGAGCCAGTCGACTCCGCTGGGCGAGCTCACCGACAACACCACGCCGCATCTCATCGCCGATCTCGAGCGCCTGCGCGCGCATCTTGGCGTCGAGCGCTGGCTGGTGTTCGGCGGATCGTGGGGCTCGACGCTCGCGCTCGCCTACGCCGAAGCGCATCCCGATCGCGTGCGAGGATTGGTGCTGCGCGGCATTTTCTGTGCCGCCCGCAGGAGATCCAGTGGTTCCTCTACGAGCATGCGGTTTATCTTCCCGGAAGCCATGGCGCGCGTTCGCCGGCTTCCTTCCCGAAGCCGAGCGAGGCGACCTGCTCGCCGGCTACTATCGGCGGCTGATCGATCCCGATCCGGCAGTGCACATGCCGGCGGCGCATGCCTGGAGCCGCTACGAAGGGCTCGTGCTCGACCCTGCTGCCGCGATCCGGAGCTGGTCGCGCACTTCGACGAGGACGCCGTCGCGCTCGCCATCGCCCGCATCGAGGCGCACTACTTCGTGCACAATATTTTCCTGCCCGAGCAACGCGCTGCTCGCGGGGGTCGAACGCATCCGTCACCTTCCGTGCGTCATCGTGCAGGGCGCTACGACGCCGTGTGCCCGATCCTTTCGGCCGACGAGCTGCACCTGGCGTGGCCCGAGGCGCGGTACGTCATCGTCGCCGACGCCGGGACATTCGGCGCGCGAGCCAGGCATCGCGCGCGAGCTGGTCGCGGCGACGGATCGCTTCCGCGGAAATCGTCGACACACTATGAGTGTGGCAGTCCCTCGCGCCGCGCCCGAATAGAAATCCTCATGGCAATCATCGAGCGCGTCGAGCTCGGGCCTGGTCAATCTCACGCCCAAGGTCAAGCGCACCGACGCGATCCAAAGCTTCGTGTCGCAGGAAACGCCGATGGTGCGCGTGTTCGATCGCGATGGCGCGATCGGCACCGGATACAGCTACACCATCGGCACCGGCGGCTCGGCTATCGTCGCGCTGCTGCGCGGATCATCTGGCGCCCTTGCTCATCGGTCGCGACGCCGAATCGATCGAGGCAATCTGGCGCGATCTTGTTGTTCTCCACGCATGCGACGTCGGTCGGCGCGATCACGCTCGCTCGCGCTCGCGGCCGTCGATACCGCGCTGTGGGATCTCTCGCTGCCGGCGCGCCAAGCTCCCGCTTTCGGTCGCCGCCGGCGGCGCCAAGACTTCGCTGCCGCTGTACACCACCGAAGGCGGATGGCTGCATCTCGAGCCCGCCGCGCTGGTCGACGACGCGCTCGCGGCCAAGGCGCAGGGCTTCGGTGGCGCCAAGATCAAGATCGGCCGGCCGCATGTCGCCGAGGACGTCGCGCGCCTCGGCGCGGTGCGCGGCGCGGTCGGCGCCGACTGGGACATCATGACCGATGCCAATCAGGGCTTCACCCTGCCGGAGGCGATCCGTCGCGCGCGGCATCTGGAGGCGCTCGACATCGCATGGTTCGAGGAGCCGATGCCCGCCGACGACGTCGAGCGCGCATCGCGAGCTGGCGCGACACGACCAGCGTTGCCGATCGCGATCGGCGAGTCGCTCTACAGCATCTCGCAGTTCAAGGATTACCTGCGAGGCGCGGGCCTGCTCGATCGTGCAGGTCGACGTCGCGCGCATCGGCGGCATCACGCCGTGGCTCAAGGTCGCGCACATGGCCGAGGCGTTCAACGTCCCGGTATGCCCGCACTTCCTGATGGAGCTGCACGTCGGCTCTTTGCTGCGCGGTGCCCAACAGCCGCTGGGTCGAGTACATTCCGCAGCTCGACACCATCACCCGCACCCAGCTCGCCATTCGCGATGGGCGAGCCTACGCGTCGGAGGAACCGGGGTTGGGAATCGACTGGGATTGGGACGCCATCGGGCGGCTGCAAGAGCGCGAAGCCGATCGTCATACGATAGGCTGCGCCACACTCAATGACCTTTGCCAACCCATTCCGACCCAGGCTCACGATGCGGCTCGTCGGCGTCCTCGTTCTCTGCATTTTCACCGCCTCGGCCGGCGCCAATCCCGCATTCGATACCTGGGCCGATGCCTTTGCCGCCGACTGGGTGCGGCTTGCACCCGAAACAGCAACGCAGTCGCAGTACTTCCGCAGGCGCAGAGCAGGACACGCTCGACCGCCTGCTCACACCGCGGACGCCAGCACGACGGCAGCGGGTCATCGCGCTTGCGCGCGAAGGGCGGAGCAGCTCGATCTCTGGCTTGCGGGCCCGCTCGACCCGGCGCAGCGGATCTCGGCGGCGATCATACGCCGGGAGCTGGACGATACCCTGGCCGGCGAACGCTTTCAGGATCATGGTTTTGTGTTCAATCAATTGCGCGGCGCGCATGTTCAGCCGGTCCTGTTCCTGACCGAGATCCATCCGCTGCGCAATGCGGCCGACGTGGCGAGCTATCTGGCCAGGCCAGACCTGGTCGCGAGGCGGCAAGATGAGGGCATTGCCCTTGCCCGAGCCGCGGCGGCCCGCGACCTGATTCCACCGCGTTTCATCGTCGAGCGCGCACGCAGGGCAGCGTTGCCGCATTCCTCGAACCGGCGCCCGAAAACAACGTGCTGGTGACCGCACTGGCAAGGCGCACGGAAAGCCTCGCCGATCTCTCGCCGGAGGCTCGTGCCAGGGCCGTTGCGGAAGCGACACGCATCGTCGCCGGAGCGCATCCGCCCCGCTTATGTCCGCGTGCAGGCATTCCTGGCCGAACTCCTTCCGCGCACCACCGACGCGGCCGGACTCTCCCGGCTGCCGGACGGTGCGGCCGCCTACGACATGCGCTGGCGAGGTATACGACCACGGCGCTGACCGCGGAGGAGATCCACGCCATCGGTTTGCGCGAGGTGGCCCGGATCGAAGCCGAGATGGACCGCGTGTTGCGACAACTCCGGCCGCGCCGACGGCAGCGTGCGCGAGCGCATGCGAAAGCATGAGCCAGGCGAACCAGGTTCCCGCGGAACCCGATCCCCGGCCGGCGTTGCTCGCGCGCTACACCGAGATCGTTCGCGACGCGGAACGACGCAGCGATGCGCTTTTCAACCTCAAGCCGCGAGCGCGAGTCGAAGTCCGCCGCGTGCCGCCGCTCACCGAAGCCACCGCCAGCGCTTACTACAGCTTGCCGGCACCGGATGGCACCCGCCCGGGCATCTTCTGGGTGCCGATGCGCGGTCCCGTCTTCAGCACGCTATCGATGCGCAGCCTCGCTTACCATGAAGCTGTCCGGGCCACCATTTCCAGCTCGCCATCCAGCAGGAGCTCACCGGGCTGCCGAAATTCCGCTCCAAGCGAATATTTGGCGGCGGCAGCGCACACAGCGAAGGCTGGCGCTCTATACCGAACGATTGGCCATCGAACAGGGCTGGTATGAGGGCGACATCCCCAGTCTGCTGGGTGCGCTCGACTCACAGCTCTTTCGCCGCTCGCCGACTGGTCGTCGACACCGGATTGCATGCCAAAGGCTGGACCCGCCAGCAGGCCATCGACTACGGAATCGCCGCTTCGAAGTGGAGCGCTACGTCGCCGAACCCGGCCAGGCATGCTCTACATGATCGGCATGCTGCGCATCCTCGAGCTGCGCGAGAAAGCACGTGCTGCGCTCGGCGGCAAATTTACGCTGCCTGCGTTTCACGACGTCGTGCTGCAAACGGGCTCCGTGCCGCTCGACGTACTCGCCGAGGTCATCGAACCAATGGATCGCCGCGCAACGCTGATCGGATGAATCCAGTCCCGCCGCACGTCCGGCAGCGGCTAGCGTTGGGATAACGGCGGTCCTGTCCGCGTTGTTGCGGGTGCCTACGCCAGCGGCGGAAGCACCATACGGACGCGCACCACGACGTCGTGGGGCACAGTGTCCGGATCGGCCCATGGACCTTCGCCGATCTTGTAGTCGAGCCGCTTGAACGTGAAGCTGCCGTCGGCGACGCTGTTTCCGGTGGCATCCTTCCTGAGCGTGATCGGCACCACCGCGTCGTGCGTAATACCCTTGAGCGTCAACTTCCCGACAACTTCATACTTGTCGCCGCCGAGACCCTTGATCGCCGACGAAGCAAAGCGGGCGACCGGAAACTTCGCGATGTCGAACCACAGCGGCCGCTTGATCTCGGTCTCCGACTCGTCGCTGGCGAGGTCGATGCTGCCGAGCTCGATGTCGAAATCGGCTTTCGATCGCCCGAGATCCTCGGGCACGAACACGATGTTGGCCTTCCAGCGGCGAAATCGCCCTTCGATGTTGCCGCCCATCTGCTTCGATATGAACCGGATCTCGCTCTTGTCGATGAGCACGCCCTGCGCGCCGGCCTGGCCGGCGGCAAGGAGCATCATCCCGAGCGAGGGAATGAACGAGCGAAACCGCATCATGTTGAGCCCTCCTCTAAGAGAACCTCAGCCAATCTCAGAGGTTCCAGGATCGCGGCAGCATTTGGGTCAGCACCGCGTCGCGATCGGCAAGGTGGTGCTCCAGCGCCGCCGCGACATGGGATACAGACCAGCGCCAGCAGGGTGAAGTTCAACCTGAGGTGCGCACCCCCGGCAATCCGGGCGCGTTATGGGCGCCGGTATAATGTTGAAGCCTCCGCTTTCCACTCTTCGTGACCCGCAACGAACACTGGCTTTCGCGCAGCCGCAGGGCGGTCTGGCATCCGTGCACGCAGATGAAGCAGCACGAGACGCTGCCGCTGGTGCCGATCGCGCGCGGCAGCGGCGCGTGGCTGTACGACTTCGACGGCACGCCGCTACCTCGACGCCGTCAGCTCGTGGTGGGTCAACCTGTTCGGGCACGCGAACCCGCGCGATCAACGCCGCGCATCGTCGACGCAGCTCGACGAGCTCGAGCACGTGATGCTCGCCGGCTTCACGCACGCGCCGGTGGTCGAGCTCTCCGAGCGGCTGGCCGCGCTCGCGCCGCGGCGGGCTCGGTCACTGCTTCTACGCGCTCCGACGGCGCGTCGGCGGTCGAGATCGCGCTCAAGATGAGCTTTCACTACTGGCGCAACCGCGGCCAGCCCGGACAAGACGCGGCTTCGTCGAGCCTCGCCGGCGGCTATCACGGCGAGACGCTCGGCGCGCTGGCGGTCACCGACGTCGCGCTGTTCCGCGACGCCTACGCGCCGCTGCTGCGCGACGCAGCGCGATGGTGCCGTCGCCCGACGCGCGGCTCGCGCCGACGCCGGCGAGTCGCCGCGCGAGCGCGCGCGCGGCGCGCAGCGCTCGAGGCGCACCTCGACCGCGCATCACGACGACGATCGCCGCGCTGATCGTCGAGCCGCTGGTGCAGGGCGCCGTCGGGCATGGCGATGTACGACGCGGCGTATCTCGACGCGCGCGCGCGAGCTCTGCACGCGCTACGAGCGTGCACCTGATCGCCGACGAGATCATGACCGGCTTCGGCCGCACCGGAACGATGTTCGCGTGCGAGCAGGCGCGGCATCGCGCCCGACTTCCTGTGCCTGTCGAAGGGCATCACCGGCGGCTACCTGCCGCTGTCGTGCGTGCTGACCACCGACGCGGTCTACGAGCGCGTTCTACGACGACGACGTCGCGCGCGGCTTCCTGCACTCGCATTCGTACACCGGCAACGCGCTCGCCTGCCGCGCGGCGCTGGCGGTGCTCGACATCTTTCGCGACGACGACGTGATCGCCGCCAACCGCGACGCGCGCAGCGCGCTCGACGCGCACTCGCGCGCCGCTTGCCGCGCATCCGAAGCGTCCGCGACTTCCGGCAGCTGGGCATGATCTGGGCGTTCGAGTGTCGACAGACCGGCGCGCCCGATGATTTCGCGCTGGTGGTTCGCCGACGACGCGCTGGCGCGCGAGCTGCTGCTGCGGCCGATCGGCCGCACGGTCTACTTGATGCCGCCGTACTGCCGTCGGCGACGACGAGATGGCGCTGCTCGCTGCGCGCACGCTGGAGATCGTCGCATGCGCCTGACCGCGCGCGGACCTCATACGGCGCTGCGGCGCTGGCGCGCTGTGCTGCGCGCTGCTGCTCGCGCAGCGGCGCGGCGCCGCGCTTGCCGCGCGCCGGTCGCGCGCGCATTTCTCGATCAGCGGCATTCCGCTGACCGCGGTCAGCGCCTACGTGCAGGAGATCGGCGACGGCGCAGCCGTTGTTCACGCACATCGCCCGCGGCCGATGAACCCGGCGTCGACGATGAAGCTGGTGACGACGTTCGCCGGCCTCGAGCTGCTCGGCCCGACTACCGCTGGAAGACCGAAGCGTATGCCGGACGGACCCGATCGTCGGCGGCGTGCTGGACGGCGACCTGGTGCTCAAAGGCTACGGCGATCCGAAGATCACGCGTCGAGCAGTTCCAGGAGTTCATCGCGTCCGCTGCGCGCAGCGGCCTGACTATCGCGATCCGCGGCGATCTGGTGCTCGACCGCACCTGCTTCGCGCCCGCGCGCGTACGATCCCGGCGCTTCGACGCCGAGCCGCTGCGGCCGTACAACGTCGGGCCCGACGCACTGCTCGGTCAACTTCAAGAGCGTGCGCTTCGTCTTCGCGCCCAATCGCCGCCGGCACAGCGGTCGACGGTGCGCGCCGAGCCGCCGCTCGACCAATGTCGTGATCCGCGGCGCGCCGCGCCTCGCTCGCAGGCGATTGCGGCGACTGGCACAGCGGCGCGTGCAGGCCGCATTTCGACAACCGCGCCGATGGCGCGGACGCGACCTTCGGCGGCGCGCTATCCGCTGGCCTGCGGCGAGCGCGACTGGTACGTCGCGCTGCTCGACCATCCGCATTACGTGCTGCGACACCTGTTCGCGCGAACCTGGGCCGATTCCGGCGGCAGCTTCGCCGGCACGCGTGCGCGAACGGCCGGCGCCCGTCTCGGCGCCACGCGTCTCGCCGACGCTGCGAGTCGCCGCCGCTCTACGACGCCGTGCGCGACATCAACAAGCTGTCGAACAACGTCATGGCGCGGCAGCTTTTCCTGACGCTGGCGACGACCGACGCTATCCGCCGCCCGGCGACGACCGCGCATGCAACCGACGGCGATCGAGCGCTGGCTTGCGCGAGCGCAAGCTCAAGTTCCCCGAGCTGGTGCTCGACAACGGCTCCGGCCTGTCGCGACACGAGCGCATCGCCGCGCAGAGCATGGCGCGGCTGCTGCTCGCGGCGGATGGCAGCAGCGTGCGCGACGAATACGTGAGCTCGCTCGCCGTCGCGGCCACCGACGGCACCGTGAGCGAGCGCTTCCAGAACGACGCAGGTCGCCGACCAGGCGTTTCTGAAGACCGGTACGCTCGAAGGCGTGCGCGCCATCGCCGGATACGTGTTCGGGCCGACGGGCAGGCGCTTTGTCGTGGTCTGCTTCGTCAATCACCCGCAACGCATCGCGCGCGCAGGCGCCGCTGGACCTGCTGGTGCAGTGGGTGTACGACAACGCGCGCTAACAGCGCGACGCGCTTAGAACGCCGCGCCGGAGCTACATGCCGGGTATCGGCTTGCTGTCCTTGAACAGCATGTAGCCGCGCACCAGGCGATAGATGACCCAGATCGTCGCCGCGATCCAGATGGCGATGGCGATCGGGATGCCGATCAGGATCAGGCCGAGCGTTACCAGCACCAAGCCACCGACCACCGCCCACAGCAACGAGAACCAGAAGGTGCGGATCAACCAGCGGTAGTGCGACGCGAGCCAGGTCCCCGCGGCTTCGGCGCGCCGGACGTAGGCGATGATGACCGCGACGATGCCGAGCACGCCGAAGAAGGGCGCGATCAGCGGAAAGCCCGAAGACACCAGGCCAAACACAGCCGCGATGCCGTAGAGCGCGTAGACCAGCAGCGTCGTTGAAATCAGCGAGGCCGACGGCGCGGCGGGCGGCAGGGCTTGCGATTCATAGGTTTCGGCCATCGCGAAATCTCCGTTATCGAGGCGGGCAAGAGCGACCGCGCCGCCTATATGGGGACGAGCCGGCGCTTCAACCGGGTCCTCCACCCACCGCCGACAAACGCAGTCTGCTGGCCGCGTGGTCCGATTCCTGCATGGCCCGGTACACGGAGCCTTTCCACCCTGAAGCGCCACTGGAAAGGAATTTTTACCTCCTGCGTACGCAAGAATTTCCAATCGACCGAAAAAGGATCAGACATGGCATTCTTCGATTTCATCAAGGCAGCAGGCGAAAAGCTGTTCTCTACCGGTAGCGCGTCGGCCGCACCGCAATCGTCCGGCGCCGGTCAGTCGGCCGCCGACAAATCCGCTGCGGCAGACGCAGCGGCGGGCGACGCGATTCTCAACTACATCAAATCGCAAAAACCTCGATGCTTGACCGGGCATTGACCGTCACCTACGATAGCGGAACCGAGGTCGTTACCGTCTACGGGGTCGCGGAAGGACCAGGCCACCAAGGAAAAGATCATCCTCTGTTAGCGGCAACGTCGCGAATGTATCGCGCGTGGACGACAAGATGAGCGTCGAGACAGTCGGGCCCCGAAGCGAAGTTTTATACCGTCAAGAGCGGCGACACCTTGTCGAAGATCTCCGGCGACGCCTATGGCGACGCCAACCAGTACACGAAAATCTCGAAGCCAACTGGCCGATGCTCAAGAATCCCGACAAGATCTATCCGGGACAGGTGCTGAGCAATTCCGTGAGCGTTTCTCGATTGACGACAAGCAGGAGCAGGGACGGGGATGCGCGCTGTCGCAGACAATACCCCGGCGTTATAATGACCTCGGGCGGAACTTGGGGCGCGGTTGCCGCGCCCGCGAGCCTGCCCTATTCATTCACGGGAGTTGACCATGATTGCTGCAAAACTGGAGCGCGGCCGGAAATCGCTGGTCAAGGATTTCGGCGATGTACCTGCGCGGAAGCCGAGTCCCTGCTCAAGCAGGCCGCCGCGGAGACCGGCGATAGGGCGAGCGATCTGCGCTCGCAGGTCGAAGCCAAGCTGCTGGCGGCGAAATCGAAGTTGTCGGACCTTCAGGACGATGCCGTCGATCGCGCCAAGGCCGCGGCCCGCGTCACCGATGATTATGTGCGCGACAATCCGTGGCAGGTGATCGGCGCCGCCGCGCGATCGGTTTCCTCGTCGGCGTGCTGATCAGCCGCCGCTGACCGAAGTGTCCGAGCGTAACGATAATCGCCCGCAAGGCGGCGTCATGAGCGCGCTGGCGCAACTCGCCGCCAGCGCGCTTGCCATGCTGCGCACGCGGCTCGAGCTCGCCAGCGTCGAGTTCGCGGAGGCACGCGAGCACATCAAGGAAATGGTGCTGCTGGCGGCGGTCGGCGTTGTGCTCGGTCTTTTTCGCGCTGCTTTTCGCGTCGCTGTTTGTCATCGCCTATTTCTGGGATGAGTATCGTCTCGAGGCAGTCGGCGGAGTAACGCTGTCTCTACGTCGCGATCACCGTGCTGATCTTTCGCGCGCCTGAGGAAGATCTCGCGCGAGAGCGCCGGCGCCATTCGCGGCGACCCTGGAAGAGCTCGAGCACGACGCCGCGGCATTGCGGCGCCGCCGGTGAGAACGCGATGAGCAAACCAGACTGACACGCTCGCCGCGCGCAAGCGCGCTTTTGATCGCCCGCGTGCGGCTGCAACGCATGGAGCTTGCCTTGCATGCCGGCGCGCGCGCGGCGAGGTGCTGCGCCGGCGAGCCTGGTCGCCAGCGCCATCGCCAAACCCGCGGCGCTGGTCGCCGTCTTCGAGATCGATGGCGCCGCTGCTGGGATTGAAGCGCTATGTCAAGTGGGCGCGCCCTGCATCGGTCGCTTTCGCGGTGTCGCGCCTCGCGCAGCCGCGCCGCGAGCGACGCGGACTGACATCGCGTTGACGCGGTGCGCACCCTGAGTGTGCATCAGTTTGCATTCAGGCGGGACCCGCGCGGCGCCGAAAGGCGATGAAGCCCGCTCGGCGCGGCGATGCTGCTGGCACAGCCGACGTCGTCGCGAGCTTCGTTCGGCACAACCTTTCTCCTTGCTCGACGGGCTTTTGGTCGTCGACCACGGCATCGGAGGACGGACACTCGGAGATCCTGGAGGCGCTGGTCGCCGAGGCGACTCCGCTCGAGAGTCGAGCGCGAGCCTCCGAGCGTGGGCTATCTGCAATCCGAGATCATGACCCGCACCGTGCGCCACGCGTTTGCGCGCCACGGCGCCGACTTTGTCTTTCGCGCTCGACGGCGACGAGTTCTCAGAATCGCACGCCGCGATTTGCTCGACGGCGTGCTCGCGACGCTGCCCCACGGTCTGCACGCGGCGATGCAATGGCAGACCTACGTTCCGGAATTCGACACCGACGCCCCGCCGCCGGCCAACGTGCTGGCGCGGGCGCAGTGGCGCTCGCCGAGGAGCGGCACGGCTTGCACAAGGTCATCGTCGCAAGCGCGTTTGGCCGGACACGCCCGACGCCGTCACGCCGTCGGCAATCTGTGGTCTTGCCGAGCGCGGGGCACCTGTCGCGGAACAGCCGGTCAAGCACGCCTGGATCGCGGCCGAAGTGATCGCGCTTTCGCGCATCTTCCGGTGCAGCAGCGCCCGCCAGCTCACCAGCACACGATCGTCATCGGCCTGGCTGGCGCATTGCGCGGCGCGGCGAGCAATGCCGATCTCGGGCGTTTCACTGGCGCGAGCTGGTACCGGGAGCTGGCGGACGGGCAGACGCCGAGTGTCCGAGCGGCTGCGCACGGTCGCCGCCAGTTTGCTGGCTGCCAGAGCGGCGGTCTGGCGTCCGGCGTGAGGACAATCGCGCTGGTCGAAGATCCGCTGCCGGTCGGCGAAGGGTGCGCTGCAGCGCGATGCTGATGCCGCGTGACGACACGCTGCCGCTGGCGCTGGCGGTGCTGCCGAGAAGCTCAGCCGCGCCACCAGGTGCTGAACGCTGGTCTCACAGCTCCGAGCTCTTTCCAACAACGCGTCGACGCGGCGCTTGACACGCATCGTCCATGGCGATCGGCCGGCCCCACGCGCGCGACGTTTCGCCGGCCACTTGTTGGTCGGCGTCGATGCCCATCTTGGCGCCCAGGCCCGACGACCGGCGAGGCGAAGTCCAGATAGTCGATCGGCGTGTTCTCGACGATCAGCGTGTCGCGCGCCGGATCGACGCGCGTGGTGATCGCCCAGACCACTTCCTTCCAGTCGCGCACGTCGACGTCGTCGTCGGTCACGACGATGAACTTGGTGTACATGAACTGGCGCAGGAAGCTCCAGACGCCGAACATCACGCGCTTGGCGTGGCCCGGGATACTGCTTCTTCATGCTCACCACGGCCAGCCGGTAGCGAGCAGCCTTCCGGCGGCAGGTAGAAGTCGACGATCTCCGGAAACTGCTTGCTGCAGCAGCGGCACGAACACTTCGTTCAGCGCGACGCCCAGCA
>ERZ1370068.1797-contig-11739_pt1 | contig 119033 bp, 194 predicted proteins | sample MGYA00561227_ERZ1370068 | MGnify/ENA primary metagenome ERZ1370068 (study PRJEB38410, sample SAMEA6850437) | metagenome | study: Metagenomic assessment of the ecological functions of the soil: analysis of the soil microbiota associated with the...
CCAGTTACGTATTGCTGACGAACCAGCGGGAAGCATCCGCTCGTAAAGGAACTTCTCCCAGGAAGAGATGCTCCCCCCAACACATCGGGAGGCGGAGGGAGATACTTTGCCTGCGCGAGCGTTTTCCGGACGGATGATTCAGTTCACCTAACCAACCGGAACCGTTCAGGTGAGCCACGACGTCGGGCCAGCGAAATAGAACACTTTTGCCAATTTTGAAGTAAGGTAGGTATCGTCGCCGCATCCAGATTTCACACACCGTGGCGATTGTGCAGCCGCTTGGCAAGTTGGGCTTGTGAGGAGATCGTCGTGCCGCCTCGAGTGCGCACCCGCGGCTTTGGGGCCCACGTCCGTCGATTCTGCTTCGTGCGCATTCATGGATGCATTTGCTCGCAGATAGTGCATGACACAGGTAATCCCGTACACAATCCGATCAACCTCGTTCACGAGGCGGCATTCCCGCTTGGCCAGATGTGCCGAAAGGTCTCCTGAGATTTTCGGCTCCATAAGAAGGGTATGACTGAACGGAAGCACCAGGCCCAGACGCCGTTCAGCATGACGAGCACCTCATTATACAGTAGGGAGGCAACGGTGCTATTCTTTGGCACCTTCCTGGCACCGCCGCACGGACAATTAAAGAGCGACAAACAGGCGTGCTTCAAAGCCCTTCCGGTCAAAGCGCGGTGGAAAGCCGGTAGCTGACGAGTTGATCGACTCACTTTCAACGGTGCTTCCTACGACCCCGACCAGATGAGCCTCGATCGCCCGAAGCGCCATGGAAGAGCCGGCGGATTCTAGTCCGGGAACGCTTACCCATGTAATGGTTAACGCTTCACCTGTGAAAAAGAGGAAATGCCGGCGGTTTCCAGGCTTTTCTAGGCCGTGCATGTGGCTGGGTGTAAGAAGAATTCGGAATATTCGCCAAATACGGCAATTTGGTTTCCGCATCGAAGCAAACTACGACACGCCGACATAGCGACCACGGCGCGAAGTTTTATGTTGAACTGCTGCTGTGGCCGCTTCGCTTGCACCCGTCGTTCCGGTCCCTTTGCAAAGGCCACCTGCGAAGAGCGATATTTTGTTCTGATTAAAGTTTCACCATCCGCGACCGCCTGCAATCTGACCCAATAACACGCATAAAATCTCAAATAAATATTCGGTTTTTGACCAGTTCACCAACGGATTACATTTTTCGGAGACTTTTAGAACTGCACTAGAATGCGCGTCAATGCGCTAAAAAGAGCGCAAAATCAATCCGGTTAGGAATCATCGAAACAGGTATATGTGAGCCTATGAAACCCCACATTCACAAATTGGCGCTCGAAAACCGTAAATCGAACCGCTTGTACATGTATCGGAGGTCGCGATTTGCTCGGCCTTGTGATGAATCCATGTTAGACGACATAACCGAAGCGACACGATCCACGCGGTTTGATGGGCGGAACTTCTGGCGCTGCCCTCTGGCCGAAATCCAACGCGTTCTGCGAAGGGATCGACAACCCCTGGAAACGCCTGGCCAAAGGTCGGCTAACTGCGGTACTCGCCAACGCGCTTCGAAGCCAAACGCCACCGAATCGACACACGGAAGCAACTATTAAAAGCCACCCGTTCGCAAGCCACCCAAAACCAAGGTTAATTCGCCAACCGCAAACCGGTCGTAACACTTTCACCCTTTGTAAAGGCGACGCAAAGCCAAACGACGGCCCGTCGAGGAACCCGCCTGTGCAATTCGATCGTTCCGGTAGTCACCGACACCAGCCGCCACCGTTCCTGGTTCGTTGAAATGGGTCACAGCGGCTGGTTGCTGTGAAATCACCGTTCAAGTGACACCAGCGAGCGCGCCCATGTGCGATTTGATGACGTGATCCCCACCGCATTACCGCGAATTACGAAACAAATGTCGTCGCATCCTGCTGGATCGTTGGCCTGATACGTTGCCATTTTATTTGCGGCAGATGGTCTTGCGGGCACCCGACGGGTTCAACGATCTCGCGCAACGGGAAGATCGTCGCCCTTGTGTGGGAATTGCCGTTCGGAAAGCCGATCGACAAACGCTTTACCACGAAGCGACGCGGACCGCGATTATTGGGATGGGTGAGACTTCGTGGTGGGCTAACGTCGCCAGTGGCGGGCTGATCATCGAGCAAGCTGAACTTGACGCCAAAACGTTGATCGAAGAACGGAACCGGGCTTTAATCAAAGATCTGATCGAAACGGTCTATCAGCGGATGATTGAGACCTGGAAACAAATCGACACGGGCGTTCGATTGCTTCGGGATGTTTCCAATGTAAATGAATACCTTGCAATCAAAGCGTAATCGGCCGAATCTCGGCAATTTTCAAAAAGCCGTTGACCGATCTTGAAAAAGCCTACACCCGGTCACGATTCCGAACTTATCCGTCACCGGTTCTTGCGTCGGGGATCTGGGGATGTTGCTGGTCGGAGACAACGGTGGCCGCAAATCGTGGTCGTTGATTCTCCACCAGTGCATATCGCGATCGGCAAACGCACTTTGGGTTGAACTGACCCAGCCGCTGAAAATTGTCGTCATTCAAGCGGAAAACGACAGAAGGGGATGTGGCCGAGGTTTGGGGATGGAATAAGGCAAAGCGATGACCAATTCAGCACCGACGATTTGTGTTTGATCCACGACCACGACGGTAGCGCAAATCAATTCCAAGTCGCCGGGTATTTCATCGATCGTGGTTTTGCGGCCTATATACCGGCGGAATATCGGCCTGGACATCATCGTGGTGATCGATCCCGCGTTGGCGTATATCGGCGACGACGCAAGCAAAAAGACCGATGTGGTTGCAAGGTTTCTTCGGAACGGGATCAACCCGCTTTTGACCGAATTCCAATGCAGTGCCGTCATCGGCCCATCGCTACGCCCAAAGCTGAGTTCGGCAAGGTCGGAACAAGACAACATTCGAAGCCCCGACGGCGTACGAAGGGTTTGCATTTGACTGGTTGAGGGTCAAATTGGGCCCGCGCAATCGTCGTCTTGAAGCCGATCAAGGGCCATCGTGAAAGTTCAAACCAGTCACCAAACGCGCGGCCGGCTTCGATGGCGCGACGAATACGTGCGTGCGCTCTCGAACATTGGCCTATTCGCCCATTGACGGTGATCGCCTGGCGTGAAACGCAAGAAACCGCGGCGTCCCCCCTCGCCGAAGAATCACCCATGAGGTTGATGGAATTGGTTCCAACAATCGGCTCTATCTCTCTTGAAAACGTGATCGCTAATAACGCGCCAGGTTGAATATGAAGCACAATTCACCCGGTCTACTGGATGAATTGTTAGTCGCGGAAAAGCTTGCTGGATGTTCAGCATGCAATCCCGATGATTATCCCCGTAGTTCGCGTTGATGGGAAGTTCAACGTTCGCCAAAGGAATAGCAAAAGATGGAAACAATGAAAGCGCATTATTTCCCTCTGCATTATTTCCTGCAAAAACCGGTGGGAAAATGAAAGAGCGTAAGAGAGTCGAACATCGCCTTCATTTATTTCCCACCTTGCGGGGTGGGGAATAAATGGTTCGCTTACGCCGCGACTTTGAATCGGGGAAAATAATCTTCGTCTATAATTCACACCGACCTGGCCGCTGTTGCCGGTTCCAAACGAAGCTTAACCAGATCGCCGCCGGTTATCATTGGGACTGGATCGCAAAACTGAGAGGCCGTAATCGCTGGCCGATGCAATGGCAGAATAGATGGATGATTCGATTGATTTTGAGCTTCGGTCTGGTTGTGCTGAACGCAGCAAAGCGAAAACAGACGGAAGCAAAGGAGAATTCTCGCCTTTCTTCAATGCCGTCCGGTGACGAGGGCGCGCTTTGGCGTAGTGAGCGGCGACCGAGGTGAGGAAGCCGACGCGAAGCCGGCGCGCGTTGGTCGCGGCGGATTCAGCGTATTTCTCACGGCAACACGGCGCTGGCTGATGCCTAGGTATTCGCCCCGTGTCGACCCTGGCGTGCCCAACACCCTGGGATAAGGCGTTATAGGCCTGTAGGCGACCGATTCATGGCGGAAATTTGACGGATCAAGGGTCGTAACCGTGCTTCCGATTCACGACGACCAGATGGAACTGGTGTGGCGCCTGCCCTCCCGACCGTGTATCTCGTACACTCGGATTGCCCACTCGGCAAAGTCTATCCGCGTGATCACGGCGAAGACGCAATACAACTCGCTAACGCGAAACAATACTTCACCGAGGCCCCGTGTCGGCGATTACTACGAGTAGGACAACGTGTGCCCGCATTGGCTCGGGCTGAGCGCAACGCCCGGATTGGCGGGCAAAATCCAGGCCCAGGAGTTCCTAAGTGGCTGTGTCAGAACCAGCATCCCGTCACGGCCGAGACTTGACGCAGCGGCTTAAAGGACGCAGCGTAAAACGCGCGAAATCGCCGCACAATCGCTTATCTTTTGCCGACTTCACCCTTCTCTCCACCCGTCGGTGTCTTTGGTGGCGCTGCTCGGGAATGACAAAGAGTTACATTAGGTGTGGAAAGCGCAAAAATCTCCGCCGCCCGCGCGCACTATTCGCGAATACCACACGAGGGCTTTTGGCGACGTCATCGGCAGCGGCCTCGAGTCGGTAGTTTTGCGGCGGTCCTTTGCCTCGTATGGCCCGGGGTAGGGAATCGGTTTCACCTCGTTTGTCCAGAGGCCCGTTTTGCGAATCGCCCGGAAATCGTTCTCCCAATTCCTTCGCTACAAGGACCAACTGCGTTCATTTGGCCTGACGCGGTCGTGGTTTGCGAAGACATAAGGTGTCTCATTCGAGCAGAGAATTCCCGGCTCCGGCGCTTTCCACGCTTTTCGGCCTCCTGCTGATTGCTTCTGAACCACTCCAGGACGAATTGAAACAATGATCGGGGCGTGCTTTCGTTGGTTGTTGAAGTTCCCCGAGGTGAAGGCCCTACTTTCATCAACCGATCTCCTGGGAACCAAACAAGGGAGAAGATTACGGCCAAGTCTTCGTGAAGAAGCCCTCTTTGCCGCAATGCGTTCCATTGGAGCGATTTGGAGTTGCTGTCTCTCCTGAGACTGAGCCAACTTCGACGTTTGTACTTCACCGGTGTTTGTGCTTCCGTGGCCTTAATGAAACTATATTAGCCTAAGTCGCTGGGGTATTGCTTCGCACAGGGTCTCTCTTAATTCGATTCATTCGTATGTCGGAGAAAACCAAAACCATCACTGTCGCGCTAGTCCTTGGTTTGCTGGGTGTCGTGCTTCTGACCAAACAATCCATTGAGTACTCGGAAAGGTCGGTTTCATGTAAATTATTGTTTTGCACCACTTGACAGGAGCATCTGATAAGATCAGCCCCTATAGGCAAAACGTCATTGTCAACACGATTCTAAGTTCACCCGCCTTTCATCGGATGACTGAAACTTCCTACATTCCGAGTTTTCAGACACGCTCTGAGGATTGCTATTGATGGCGAAATACACCCAGTATGCAAAAGCAGAGCACAACGACCCTAATGGTGATTATCCGGGGCGGAGCTTTCACAAGTTGCATAACGGCTAAATTAACGAAGCTCAGCGACACGGCGTCTTCCGACGCGCGACCGCAAACGATCGCATTAGTCCACGCGGATGGTTGCGAGATTTACGACCGGCCACTGGCTGTAGATTGTCCACTCGGAATGAGGGATGCGGTTTTCATGATTTGGGTGAAGGTCTATCTCCGCTTTCGTCTTGCTGGCAACGAATGCACGACCGTGCGCTCCGCCTTCGGCGCCGCGCGCCGGGCGCGCTGGCTGGCGTATCCGACCGCAACGCCTGACGCTTGTATTACCTTTTGGAGGATCGGATCTGCCTGATGCGGAGAACTGATTGGCAGGACGATTTTGCGGTACTGCGGATTGCGCAGACACCTCGCCTGCGGATACAAAAGAGGCCGAGCTGCATTCAACCGCAATCCGCGCGTTGGTGCCTTGCGGGATCACGGTTGTTTTGTCTGGGGAGGTACTTCCAGCCTCCGAACTTTAATAGTATAATATCCCCATATACTATGCGCCCGGTCCGGAGGTAACCTCAGGGGACTTGCCGATTAGGCCGTTTTGCTCTCCGACGAAGCTTTCCAGCGAGCGGGCAAAACTCACAAATTCGCTGATCCGTCGCGCCGGACACCGGCTAGCTTTGAAGTTGTATGCTTGACGGGGACACTCCCGGTTCCCTCACAGCCAGCCGCCGGTGAACCCGGCTCGCCGCAGCCCCGCGATCACGGCTGGGCAGCGGCGCATGATGTCCCAGATCAGACCCGAGCGGTAGTTCTCGATCATCAGCACGACCGGCCCCTGGTCGATGCCGAAGTGGTGGGGCGTGACCCACCAGCCGGTCGGACTGTCTTCCACGGCGAAGGTCTGGTTGAACGACGGCTTGAACCCGTAGGGGCGGTCATTCCCAGGTCCAGCCGGGCGAAGTGGCGGACGGTCGGGATGACGATTTCCGGCGCGAACGGCAGCGAGGCGACCACGACCCACGGTGCGACGGTGCCGTCGTCGGGGCCGAACGGGGCGCCGCGGGCGATGTAGCCGTAAAACTGCCGCTCGACGCCGTTCACCGCGCGCTTGACCCAGCCTGGGCCATCAGCAGGCCGTGAAGCCCCAACAGTGCTCCCCGTAGCCCTCGAAGCTCCAGCGGGTTCCTGACGGCGTACTCCTGCTGCACGAAGGTCGCCTGCCGGCTGTTCTCGAAGTAGTCGCTGCCGCGCTCGCGCATGAACGCGTCGCGAATGCCGCGGAAATCGACCCACAGGTGCGAAAGCTGGTGGGTGAACAACGGCCCGGAGTAGAGCAGCTTCGCGGCCGTAGATCTCCTTCCACTGATAGGTGGCGCAGTAAGCGGCGTAGCTCTCCGGCGGCAGTGGGTGAGTCGGCGAGCCGAGGCGCGAGGAGGTAGAGCAAGAGTCCCTCGTCGTAGCCCTCGTAGCGGTACGGCAGGAAGCCGGTCTCGGGCTTCCAGCCGTGGGTGAGCGTCGGGCCGCCGTTGCGCGCCCAGTCCCAGTCGGCCCGGCGGTAGAGCGCGTCGGCCAGGCGGCGGACCTCGGCCTCGTCCTCCGTGTCGGCGTCGAAGTAGGTGGCGCAGGTGAGCACGCCGGCGAACAGGAACGCCGAGTCGAGCGTGGACAGCTCGCAGTTCCAGACGCGGCGGCCGGTGTCGATGTCGAGGAAGTGATAGAAGAAGCCCTTGTGCCCGGCGGCGTCCGGCTCAGGTCCCTGCGGGAGGTCCATGAGGCTGCGGAGTCTGCGGCGGGCGATCTTCGCGGCGAACTTGCGAATGAGCACGCCGCGCTCGACGACAGCCGGGATCGTCGCCAGGGCGAGACCGACGGCCGCGATGCTGCACGGCGCGTCGGGGTCGGTCTTGTCACGGACCAGCCCGTTGTCCGGGTTGGTCTCGTGAAGGTAGTACAGCACCGTGGTCCGCTGAAGCCGGGCGAGCTCCTGGTCCGTCGGCAGCCGGTCCAGGTCCTCCTCTGCCGGCAGCTGGTCGGCCATCGCTTCTTCCTGTCCTCCGCTTCCGCTGTCCCTCAGCCCAGCTCGACTCGAACTTCATGGGTTTGTCCGTCGTCCATGCAGCGGGATCTCGCCATCGGGCACGGCATGCGCGTCTACCGTAACGGCACGCACGCCGCGGCCCGTGCCTGCTGCGTTCTCCACGACGATATGGTAGATCGCGGAGCGGTGGCGGTAGGTGAGCTCGTAGCGCGGCCAATCCGGTGCGACGCAGGGCTCGATCCTGACACGGTCGCCTCGCTTGTGGAAGCCGAGGATCGCCTCGAGGCCGACGCGATACAGCCAGCTGGCAGAGCCGGTGTACCAAGTCCAGCCACCGCGCCCCGTATGCGGCGGCGCTCCGTAGACGTCCGCCGCCACGACGTACGGTTCCACCATGTACCGCGCGACGTCTTCGGAGTTGCGCCATGGCGGACCGGGCTGAGCAATGCGAACAACTCCAGCGCGCGCTTGCCCCGGCCCGAGCAGGGCCGTCGCCAGCACGACCCAGGTGGCGGCATGCGTGTACTGCCCGCCGTTTTCGCGGATTCCGGGCACGTAGCCCTTGATGTAGCCGGGCTCGAGCGAGCCGCGATCGAACGGTGGCGCGAACAGCAGGATCATCTTGTCCGCCTCGCGGACCAGACGATCCTCGACCGCCGCCATCGCCTGACGGGCCCGCTCCGGGTCGCCGGCGCCGGAGATCACCGCCCACGTCTGGGCGATCGAATCGATCTGGCACTCGTCGTTCTGCGCCGAGCCGAGCGGGGCGCCATCGTCGAAGTAGGCCCGCCGGTACCAGCCGCCGTCCCAGGCGTGCTCTTCCAGCGCCTGCCGCAGCGCATCGGCTCGCTCCCGGCACCAGGCCGCCCGCGCGGCGTCATCCGCGCTGCTCGGCCAGGCCGGCGAACTCAGCAGAGTCGCCGAGCATGAACCAGCCGTTCCAGACGCTTTCGCCCTGACCGCCGGCTCCGACCTGGTTCATGCCGTCGTTCCAGTCGCCGGTCCCCATCAGAGGCAGGCCGTGCGGTCCGAGCCTCAGACCGTGATCCAGCGCTCGCACGCAGTGCTCGTAGACCGTCCCAGTCACGTCGCTCACATCGGGCAGACCGTAATCCTCCTCCTGTTCGGGCCTCAGGACTGGCGCCCGCAAGAACGGCACCCGCTCATCCAGCAGCGCCGCGTCGCCGGTGGTGGCGACGTAGTGACAGGTGACGAGAGGCAGGAAGTCAGAGATCGTCGGTGATCCGGGTGCGGACACCGCGACCGGCCGGCGGGTGCCACCAGTGCTGCACGTCCCCTCTTCGAACTGCCGGGCGGCCGCCCGCAGGATCTGCCCGCGCGCTTCCTCAACGGCGCCGTACACCAAGCGCCATCGCGTCCTGCAACTGGTCGCGGAAGCCGAAGGCCCCGCCAGACTGGTAGAACTCCGGTCCGGCCCCATACCCGGCACGCAAGTGCCTGGTAGATCAACCAGCGATTGAGCATCAGATCCAGCGCGGGGTCGGGCGTGCTGACTTGAACGGTCCCGAGGATGCGATCCCATCCGCGCCGTGACCTCCTCCAGCGCGCTGTCTCGCCCGGCCGGCCTCACCATAGAACCGAACGAGCCGCCGCGCGTCTTCCTCGGTCTCCGCTTGTCCGAGCAAGAAGACGACGACGTCCTCGCCGCCCGGCGGCAACTCCAGGCCTGTCATCAACGCGGCGCAGGGTCGCAGCAGCTCACCCGGCCCGGTCGGAGAGCCGCTCCCGGCCGAGAGCGGCGGGCGCGTCCGGCGCGCCGTTGCGGCCCAGGAACTCGGTGCGGTCGGTCGTGAACGAGCGGGGACGACGCGCCACGTCGGCGAAGGCGATGCGCCCGGCGAAATCACCCGCCCAGGCGCTGCGGGCGAACAGGGCGCCGCTCTCCGCGTCGAGCGTGCACAGCTACACTGCAGTGCGGCCTGCTCGCGGAGCACGCCCAGCACCCACTCGACGTAGAAAGTCGCTGACAGCCGCCTGGGCCGAGTCACCGGTGTTGCTGACCCGCAGGCGAATCAGCTTCACCGGATCGGTAGCGGAGACGAAGACGAGGAGGTCCTGATCGAATCCGTGGCTGGTCCTGGTGAAGCGTGTAGCCCCTGCCCGTGTCGGACGACGGTCGTCGCGTCGCCGCCGCAGGGGCCCGGCGTCGGTGACCAGAACTCCCCAGTCTCCTCGTCGCGGAGATAGAGGGCCTCGCCCGGCGGGTCGGCGACCGGGTCGTTGCTCCACGGGGTCAGGCGGTTCATCTGGGCGTTGCCCGCCCAGGTGTAGCCGGCGCCGGCCTCGGTGATCAGGCAGCCGAAACCAGGGTTGGCGAGGACGTTGCTCCACGGCGCCGGCGGTCGCTCGCGTCCGCGAAGAGTCAGGACGTACTCCCGGCCGTCCGGCGTGAACCCGCCGAACCCGTTCGCGAACAACAGCGTCTGGTCGGTAGCGCTCGACTTGTCGGCGGTGGCTGTCGTTGTGGCGGCTGTGACTGGCAAGTCGGGCGGCAGCGTGGCTGAGCAGTAGGTGCCCGTTCGAGCTGTTCGGCGAGCGAACCGTCCCGTCCGCGCAGAATCGCGCGGGCTGCGGCCTCGAGCAGCATGACGTCCGCAGCGGGCATCTGCTGCAGCGCCTCGCAGGAACACGCCGCCTGGCTTGTCCGCCATCTCGGAGGTCGGTCGCCAAGCGCACCAATTCCTCGAGCTGTTCGTGCAGTTCATCAGCCGGATCGGCATCGTGCAGGAGGACGAGGTCCGCCACCAGCCCGCAGCGACGCCAGTAGGCGTGAGCTCGGATCAGTTCGCTGGCCAAGTTCGATTGTCGCGGGCATTGGCAGAATCGCGCCAGCACGATCGGCAGGTCTCCTGAGATCGCGTGCGGCCAGAGGCCCGACTGGCCGAGAGCGGTTTCCTATCACGGACTCTCGCGAGCGCAGGGCTGGCCCGGTGAAGAGAACATGAGCGGCCAGCCGGTGGAACGACGCGGCGTCTTCGGGTGCGATGCCGAGCGCGACCAGAGTCGCCTGACTGTGCGTCCTCGACTGTTGGAACGTGCGCTCCACTTCGGCCAGATCGCTGAACTGGCGGGCCGAGCGCCGCCACCGCCTCGCCCCGGTCGGTGGCCTGATCAGGCTCTGCCTGCGGCGCCTCTCGAGTGCATTACTATATAAGCTTACCGCGCGAAAATCCGCGCCGTCCACCTGCCGATCGCCGAGTGGCAGCGTGTACAGTGGACACCGTTATGACAGTTGATGATTTTTGGCAAGCGGGATTGCTTATGCCCAACAGCGTGGACTTCGACTTCCAACGACAGCTTCCGCGCGGCGTGTGGACTATGCCGAACTCGGCATGACGGCGGAGCTCCTGGCCGCGGAGCTGAATGCCATCGATGACGAATACCAGCATCGCCCGGAAGCCCTGCAGGTGCGTACCTGCACCACCTGATGCGGACAAGAAGCAATGGTCGCGCGCCCTGACCATTAGCCGCCGGCTTTGCCGCGCTGCGCACCCGATGCCAGCGCCGGATATTCTGCACGCTGGTTTTGCTTGCGTCAGATCGGCCGGTTCCGTGAGGCCAAGGAAGTTGTTGCTGTCGTGGCCCGACCGGCGCTGCTGTGAAGGAACCAATTTACTATTACAACATGGGTTGCTACGAAGTTTTGCTCGGCAACCTGAAAGACGCCTGAGTGCATTTGCAGATTAGCTTCAAAATGGATTCATCGTTTCGCGATCTTGCGAAGCGGGATCCCGATCTTAGACCGCTTCACGCCACGTTGTAGCCGGCGTCGTTGACGCCGTAGCGCGACCGACTGATCGCGGCTCCAGCGAAAGAGCGGACGAGACGGAGCTCGTCCCCTCCAGATTTCGCGCGCGCGATGCGATTCAAGGTCGAGGAATTAGCATGTGAGCGGATCGCGCCCTCTGTTCCAGGAGAAATCTTCCAACGCTTTGGTGAACTGGGCGCGGCGCTGTCGATCTGGCAAAACGGTGAGCCGCTCCTCGATCTGCACGGGTGGATTTCGCGATACCAGGCGGGAACAAGCTCTGGACCGAGGACACCATCGTTCTGGTGTGGTCGGCAACGAAAGGAATTGGCAGTGCCTGTTTGCTGCACGCGCTCAGGAAAACAAAATCGAAATTGATCGCCGCGTTTCAGAATTTTGGCCGGAGTTTGGACAGGCCGGAAAGATCGACGTCACCATCGCGCAACTGGTTTCGCATTCCGCTGGATTGTGCGCTCGATCGGAAAGCGCCGAGGTGACCGATTATGATGCGGTTATTCGCGCCCTGGAAAACCAAACGCCACTTTGGCGACCGCCGGCAGCGCACACGGTTATCATGCGCGGAACCTTTGGACTTCGATCGACGAACTGACGCGTCGAATTGCGGGAACCTCAATTTCCAGGTGGCGAACGATTTTCGCTTCGACCGCTTTCGCTCGATTTCTGGATCGGGCTGCCTGAAGAACTGAATTCTCGCTGCGCTACAATTTACTCCGGCGAAAGCCGGAATCTCCGAGCCAGAGTAACCGCCCGTCCGGCGGACTTTTACCGCGACCTGGTTACGCCTGGCACTCTGCAACGAAGAACCTTCACATCACCGTATGGACTACAACTCGGTCAGCGCGATGAACAAACCGGAGAACCGTGCGCGCGAGTTTGTTTCGTTTGGAGGAATCGGCAGCGCCTCCGCGCTGGCAAAATTTTATGCAATGCTGGCTAACGGTGGCGAAATCGACTGGTCGGAAATTCTTCGCCGAGCGATACCCTCAAACTAATGGCGAGCGACCATCAGCGATGGGCTCGGATCGCGTTTTGAAATCCCGACCGCGTTTTCTGCCGGGTTGATGAAAGATGCAGCCGCGTGCGAGCGCGAAAGTCTTCGGCCCATCGAGCACTGCCTTCGGCCATCCCGGCGCGGGCGGAAGCCACGCCTTCGCCGATCCGGAGAACAAGATCGGTTTCGCCTTACGTGATGAACCAGATGGCGCAATCGGGTGCCTAACGAGAAATCGTTGCGGCTGGTGGATACGATTACGCGGAGTCGGACGGGTGCGATGGTCGAGGACGGCTCAGCTAAAGATGGCAGCGGGATGCGACTATCCTCTCCATCATTGCCCATCACCGTCACAACAATTTTCCGCCGATGGGAGGCGCGCCGTGTTCGAAAGGAAAATTCCCTGCCAGGTTCCCAAGCTGCATCCGCCCCTCCGCAACGGGAATGGTTTCGCTGGTTACGCGTTAGCACCATGCGGATATGCGATGGCATGTCGTCGGCGCCTTCGGAGTCATGCTCGAAAATAGTCGGAGTTCTCCGGCACCAGCCGATCGAAAAATTCTTCGAGATCGCGCCGCGCCGTGGGATCAGCATTCTCCATCACGATCAAGCTGCAACTGGTGTGCTGCGCGAAAATTGTAACAATGCCGTTTTCAACTTTGCTCTCGCGCACAAACGCTTCGATTTTGTCGGTGATTTCGTAGGTGCCTTTGCCAGAAGTCGCGACGGTGAGAATTCTTGGTGACGACCGACATGCGCTGAGGTGCCGAACACTTTCGACGCGTCATCCCGAGGGCAACCGAGAGTTATCCCGAGCGAAAAATGCCAGTCCGGCTCGGACCGAGGAATCTCTAACCCTATCTCGAAAACAGCCGGTGGCTGCCTCGACTTCGCTCGACATGACAGGTAGTGAAATGGCGCACTGTTACGGCAATGCAGGACGACCTCGAGCGCGTGCTTTCGACCAGGCGATCGATCGCAGCAGATTGATGCGATTCGCAGCCCAAATTTCAGCAGACTACCGCGATCGGGAGTTGACAGTGATCGCGATTCTCAATGGCAGCCTCATGTTCATGGCCGATTTGTTGCGGCGCATTCTCCTGCCGCTGCGCCTCGATTGCCTGAGCGTGGCCAGTTACCATGGCGGATTGCAAACCAGCGGCGAAGTAATTCTTCCGGCAAATCGCGCAGCCGGACGTGGCCGGCCGGCGACATCTTGCTGCTCGACGACATTCTCGACAGCGGAACACTGTACAATCAATGCCATTCGCGAAAAATTGCAGACCGCGTCGCCGCAAAGTATCCGTGTTTGCGTTTTACTTCGGAAACTAAAAGAGCGGGCGCGGCCGACTGGAAGCGGATTACGTTGGATTCTGATATCGCCGACGAATTTGTCGTCGGCTATGGACTCGATTATCGCGAGCGGTATCGCAATCTTCCCTGCATTGGCGTATTGAAGAGGAGCTGGTCGCATGATGAAAAGTGCGCGGCGGAACTTTATTCGCGCTGGAAGGAAATCGTCGACGCATCCGCGTTCGAACTGTCCCTGCCGAAGAATGCGACCGTGAATGATCTTCGAACAGCTTAAAAAAGTTATCCGGAAGCTGCGGGATTTTGAAAAGAGCATACTCTTTGGAATCGGCGTCGAATTTGTCGATCGCAGTTATCTGTTAAACGATGGCGACGTGATCGCGATCATGCCGCCGGTGCAGGGCGGGTAGTTCAGAAGTGTCAGAGAATCGGAGATCAGATTCTGGTCCCGGAAACTACATGACAGAGATTGCGCAACGTCTCATGCGAATCGGAAGGCGCGTGAGCGCACCGGTCGTCCTGACTCAAGATCAGAGAATCGGCGAGGTCGGCCTAAAGACTTTTGTTTGGTAGAGAGCGTATAATTTGTTTCCGCTGGAGGACGTGACCATGTTATTTTTGCGGGTGGCGCAGGCTTGGCCTTGCGCGACTTTTTACATGGATGGCGGTGTGCCGGCTGATGATGAGGTGACTTCCTTAACCGCACGTGGTGGGGGACCTGGCGGGCCAGACTGGCCAGTCGCGTTTACGACGACGCACTGGAGCGTGGTGTTGGACCGCGCAGGATGAGTCGCCCGCTGCACACGAGGCGCTTGAAAAGCTTTGCCGCACGTACTGGCGACCCATTTTTGTATTTCTGCGGCGACAGGGTATTCGTCAAGAAGAGGCAGAGGACATTACCCAGGGTTTTTCGCGTCGTTATTGGAGCACAGAAATCTGAACGCTGTCCGCAAGGAACAGGGGCGACTTCGTTCTTACTCTGCTTGGAGCGCTGAAATATTTTCTGGCCAACGAACGGCGTCGTGGGATGGCGATTAAGCGAGGAAAAGGGCAGCGGCTCATCCCGCTGGAAGAACTGCGGGCTGACGAGCGGGTCGAGATGGAACCAGCGGACCCAGTGACTGCCGAGCTGATTTATGAACGCCGCTGGGCCTCGACGGTGCTGGAACGCGTGCTCAACCTGTTAAAAGATGAATATCGACGGCAGGCAACGCTGCCTTGTTTGATTCTGCTAAAGGAATTGCTGCCGGGCGAACCAGACGCACCCTCTCAGGAAGGACATTGCTGCGCAATTGGGCATGACTGAAAATGCGGTTCGGCAGGCGTTCTACCGATTTCGGCAGCATTACCAATCGTTATTGCGAGAGGAAATTGCTCAGACAGTTGCGACGCCCGGCGATATCGAAGACGAGCTGCGCCATCTCATCGCGGTGGTTCGAGCGTAAAGACACGAATTACGCAAGATTCGCATCACGAGAGCATCAGACACTAATTACACGAATTATCACGAAGGTTCTGAGGCTATGAGTGCAATCAATTGGCGTGAATTCGCGGAATTCGTGTCTAGCGCTGTGAATTCGAAATGCGCGTCTCAGTCATCAGAGTCGTGGCAACTCCTGTAATTTGTGTCTGAACTGCTCTACAAGGAAGAAACTTTTTCAACTGGTGGGTCTATTGCATGGAGATTCATCGCGAGTTGGGAAAGGGCCACGACGAAGTGATCTACAAGGACGCTCTCGTTGTTGAACTGAATCGTGCTGGGATTCCGTTTTCGCGCGAGAAAATTACGAAATCACGCTACAAAGGAGTTATCCTGCCTCACTATTACTATGCGTGACTTCGTTGTCTGGGAGAAGATTCTCCTTTGAGGCCAAAGCTGTCGAAAAGCTGACCGACTCGCACCATCAAACAAGTGTTGAACTATCTGGCTTGCCTCGAAACTCCGCGTCGGGTTGTTGGTCAATTTCGGCGGCGATTCGTTGGAGTGGAAACGAGTCATTTTATAGACACAAATGAGGGGAACGGACACGAATTACACGAATTGTCACGAAGGCATCGAAGGCTGGGGCATTCCAAATGTGCAGCATTAGTGTCCTGATCTGTCCGAAATTCGTGTCTGAGTTCGTGTAAATTCGTGAAATTCGTGTCTGCGTAACGTATGGCGAAAATTTACCGAGCTTACAAGATGGACGAGTGCCCAGACGACGCTCCGGTGAATGATTCGAGGTAATCAGAATTTGCCGCAATTGCGGCGCGAAAATCTTTTCCTGACGCACCGGAAGGACTTTGCACCGGCTGCGTCCTGAAGCATCGATTGGCGGCGCTGGCGACTCGTCCGCCAGTAGCCGCCTACTCCGGCCGAAGCAGCTGCGAAGGCTGGATCGGCGAAAGCGGATGACCACGACTCGGCCACACCTCAGCTGCTGATGCGAATGCGAGCGCCTGACAACAAAAAAGCCGCGAGCGCCGCCGAGTTGCTGGGAGAGTTGGGCGATTACGAATTGCTGGAAGAAGTCGGTCGCGGCGGTCAGGGCGTGGTGTTTCGCGCGCGGCAGAAGAGTCTCAACCGCACAGTTGCATTAAAAGTCATTAGCCTTGGTCAGTGGGCGAGCAAAGCGCACCTGAAGCGCTTTCGCCTCGAAGCAGAAGCCGCCGCCAGTCTGGAGCATCCGGGCATCGTTCCGATTCACGAAGTCGGCGAGCGCGATGGCTCTTGCTACTTCAGCATGAAGTTCGTCGAAGGCGGACAACTCGACGAAGTAGCCAGGCGCGAGCCGATGCCGATCCGGCAGGCGGCGGAATTAATCGCGAAGGTGGCGCGCACCGTTCATTACGCGCACGAACACGGAATTCTGCATCGCGACATCAAGCCGGGGAACATTCTGCTCGATGCAAAAGGCGAACCGCATCTGACCGACTTTGGACTGGCGCGGCTGGTCGAATCTGAAAGCAGCGTCACGCGCACGCTGGAAGTCTTGGGCACGCCCAGTTACATGGCGCCAGAGCAAGCGGTGGGAAACAACGCGGCTGTCAGCAGCGCCACAGATGTCTATGGACTCGGCGCCGTGCTTTACCAATTGCTGACAGGTCAGCCGCCCTTTGCCGGTGGAGCAACCCACGAGACGATCAAGTTACTGCTCTGGATACCGAGCCGAAGCAACCGCGGCTCTTAAATCCGAAAATAGATCGCGATCTCAGATCACACGGCGACGTTGTTGCCCGGACGGCAAGGTGCTGGTGGCAGGGGGCTCCAGCTGCGCCAGTGGGTGCGGCGCTCTGCAGGAGCGCGGAACTGTACGATCCGGGCGAGCGGGACCCGGAGCGGCCACCGGCAGCCTCGGCACTGCGCGCGAGTCTCACACGGCGACCTTTGCTGCCCAGCGGCAAGCGTGCTCGTCGCCGGAGGAATCGGCACCAGCGGCGACCCCGCGAGCTGCGGAACTGTATAGCCACGTATGACACGCCAGCTCCGCTCTACGACTTCAACGGCGACGGGGAGCCCGATTATCTTCTTTACAATGTCAGCACGCGCCAGACAGCGGTCTGGGCACTTCGAACAACAATGCTTTTGTCGCCGGCACCTACGCTCCCACTCTTCCGGCTGGTTGAGAGTAGCTGGTGGCGGACTTTAATGGCGATAGCCAGCCCGGATTACTTGCTCTTCAATGCCAGCACACGCCAAACGAGCGATCTGGTATTTGTCGGGCGCGACCTTTATTGGCGGGGCTTGCGGCCCGCGCCTTCCCAGTGGTTGGGCGTTGGTGACGGTGTCCGATTTCAACGCAGACAACAAACCCGACTATTTGCTTTACAACGCCGGCACGCGCCAAACCGCGATTTGGGCACTAAACAACAATATGTTTATGGGTGGCGCTTTGCTCCAACGCTTCCAGCTAATTGAGAGTAGCTGGTGTTGCGGACTTCAACCGCGGCAAGGCAAGGCCGATTATCTCCTTTGACAATGCCAAGCACGCGCCAAACGGCGATCTGGGCACTTGTCCGGCCCTACTTTAATTAGCGGCGCATATGGGCCGATGATTGCAAGCGGCTATACTTTGATAGGAGCGGCCGATTTCCTCAACGCGGACGGCAAGCCCGGATTACGTGCTTTTACAGTCCGAGCGGTGCAGCGAACGGCCCTCTGGTACTCTCGACAACAACGTCGTTTACCAGCGGCGCCTTTGGTCCAACGCTTCCGGCTGGCTGGAGCTCGACTCAGCGTTGAGCAAACGAACACAGACTTCAGCTCTGGCACCGCCGGGCTTCAACGCTTCACGTTTTAACGATTTAGCGTCGCGAAGCATCTTTCCGCGTAACAGAACCGCCAAACCTCGCCGGGCTGACTCTAGTGAAGTGGCCACGAAATGACTTTCTCGCTGATGGGAAGTCCAGAAAGGCAACGAGAAAAACCGTCAACCAAAAGGTACCAAAAGGATGAAAATCACTCGAATTCTTCAAACCCACTCTGGCGACCACGCTGGCAATCGTACTCGCGTGGCTACTATCCGTCCGGCCCGCCCAAGCCGGTTACACCGTAACGCTGCAGCAAGTCGGGCCCGATGTCGTCGCGACCGGAAGTGGGGCCATTGACTTGCATGGACTGACTTCTTCAGGGGGTCGGGTTTAGGAGCCTATTACATCGGACACACAATTGGACCGACGAGTTTCGGGGATTTCCCTTATCGAGCAGTGTAATAACTGTCAGCAGTGGCAACTTCGCCAGGATAGCCACCACGGAACATACGGATTCCGTCTCCAGGTGTTCCAGCGGGCCTATGTCTCCGCACTCGCTCTATCGGGCATGGCGACCACAGCGACGCGAGTCTTGCAACCTTAGGCGTAAGACCGGCACCTACGTATGGAAGTGGGGAACCCGGGCGAACCAGAACTTCACGCTTCAAATAAAAACACCGGTGCTGGCGAGCACGGGGATCTGGGCACTTGAACAACAATGCTTTTTTCGCCGGCGGCCGGTGCTCCCACGCTTCCGGCTAATTGGATAGTAGTCGGTGGTGGCAGACTTTAATGGCGCGATAGCCACTCCGATTATCTTCTTTACAATGTCGTGCACGCGCCAGACAGCGGTCTGGGCACTTGAACAACAACGTTTTTATCGGCAGCGCCTTTGGTCCAACTCTTCCAGCTAACTGGAAAGTGGTCGGTGTGGCAGACTTCGATGGTGACGGCAGGCCCGATTACCTGCTTTTCAACTCTAGCACAGCCACCAAACGGCAATCTGGTATTTGTCTGGAAGCGACCTTTGTTAGCAGCGCCTTCGGCCCGAGTCTTCCCTAACGGTTGGGACCTTGGTGAGTGGGCGATTTCAACGCGGACGGTAAGCCCGATTATGTGCTGTATTCTCCCGCTACTCGGCAAACAGCGATTTGGGCACTAAATAACAATATTTTTGTCGGCGGCGCCTTTGATCCAACTCTTCCAGCTAACTTGAGAGTGAGTCGGTGTGGCGGACTTCAATGGCGATAACAAAACCCGATTATCTGCTTTACAATGCAAGCACGCGCCAAACGGCGATCTGGTATTTGTCCGGCCCTACTTTAATTAGCGGGCGCATATGGGCCGATGATTGCAAGCGGCTATACTTTGATAGGAGCGGCCGATTAACGCGGACGGCAAGCCCGATTACGCGCTTTATGGTCCGAGCGTCCAGTGAACCACCCTCTGAGTATCTCGACAACAATGTCTCACCGGCAGCGCCACGTCCAACGCTTCCGGCTGGCTGGAGCTTGACTCAGCGTTGAGCAAACGAACACAGACTTCAGCTCTGGCACCGCCGGGCTTCAACGCTTCTCAGGTTTTGCATCGATCTAGCGTCGCGAAGCATCTTTCCGCGTAACGAACCGCCAAATCCTGCCAGCTATTCAGTGAACGGCCAGAAATGACTTCTCAACGACGAGAAGTCACGGAAGGCCAAAACAACAGAACTTAAACAGAAAGAAACAACAACTATGAAGACAAAGTTAACGAAGATCATAATGAGCTCCCTGGCCTTCGCCTGTGCGTTGGTCTGCCTGGTTGCCGCAATGGCGCTGGGCACGTCCGCTACCGCGGCGGGCGGCAGCCGACGGGCAAGTTTGCAGCGTGGACATGCTAAGGGGCTTGTATCTGTCGACCTGGGACGAGGTACGCAAACTTCGGTGGGAACCTGGTACCGAAAGCCGTTATGGAAGGCAACCGGTTCAACGGAGATGGCACGACGATCAATGACATTCGGCACGGTGAACATCGGGGGCACGATTATCATCGACACCACCGGAGCGGGTAGGAACCTATACGGTCGCAGCGGACTGCACGGGCACCCTGTCAATCCCCGACGGCCCAAGCTTTAACATGTACGTCGGACCGGGTGCACAGAAGCTTTGGATCACCCAGATTGCGGAGGTGCTGGCGCCACGGGATTAGGTGTAGGAACGGCGACACGGCTGCCAGGGCGGTAAAAGCTCCTCGGCTGTTGTGGCGAGACTCGACTTCTGACCGATTATAGGGTTTGGCGCGTTCCATCCGCGCCAAACCCGTCTACTCGTTTAGTCGCGGAAATTTTTGAAGTTGGTCGCGACTTTGAAATCTTTTCCGCGGACAAACTGGATCACGCTTTGCAATTCGTCCTTCTTTTTCCCAGTCACGCGAATCTGCCGGTCTTGCAACGCGCTTTGCACCTTGAAGCCGGCTTCTTTGATCGCCTTGATAATCTCTTTCGCTTTTTCCCTTCCAAGCCTTGCTGGATCTTCAGTTCCTGCCGCGCGTGGCCGAGCGGTGAAATATCCGGTTCCACCTGCTCGACGTTACGCAGGTCAACGCCGCGCTTGCCTAATTTGCCCGATTACAATTTCGCGCAAGCCCGCGCAAGCGATTGGCGTCTTCAGCCGTAAGCGTGATTTTGTCTTTCTCGTGAAGCGATCTCGGCCGCGCTGCCTTTGAAATCGAATCGGGTGGCTAATTCTTTGCGCGCTTGATTGAGCGCGTTGTCGATTTCCTGTTTGTCTACTTCCGAGACGATATCGAACGACGGCATGGTTCAATTTCTCGATTTGACTTCGATTTCTGATTTAGCAGTCTATCGCAAACCTTCATCCTAACCTTCTCCCCGAGGGAGAAGGAACCGCTCTCTCACGCAATGATCAAGCACCCAGCCTTGTTTCCCATTCTCTCCCGCTGGGAGAGACGACGCGACGATCGGCACAATTGATGGGAGCGTGGAGCAGTTCTCCAACATGTTTTGGCATCTGCCGCAACTCCGCGTTCTCGCCAAGTGACTTTTGCATACAGTCGAGATGGCACGCGGTCGTCATCATCTCGCAGGCAAGATGCCTGTTGGCCCCACAGGCGAGACGCCTGTGCCACGTGCTACTCGAAGCGCAGAGCGACGACGGGATCGATTTTTAAAGCGCGCCGCGCCGGGAAATAACAGGCGGCGAATGCAGCGGCCGCGAGTAACAGAGTAACGCCGATGAAGATTGTTGGGTCGCTGGGGTTGACTCCATAAAGAAGGGTGCTGGCCAGTCGGGTCGAGCCGAAAGCGGCGAGCAAACCGATAACCAAACCGATCGCGGCCAGCAACATTCCCTGACGCAAGACCAACTGAAGAACCTGGCTGCTTTGCGCGCCCAGCGCCATGCGAATGCCGAGCTCGCGCGTCCGCTGACTGACCGAGTAGGCCATTACGCCGTAGACCCCGACCGAGGCGAGCATGAGGGCGAGCAAGCCCAGACTGCCGAGCAAAATCGCGCCCATCCACGATGGCCAGAGCGCAAAGGCAAGATGCTGGGCGACGGTCTTTTCGTAGGTGATGGAAATGTGATTATCGATGTTGCGGACGATGCGATGGACTTCGGCCACCATCGGTCCAGGCGCGCCGGCCAGTGTGGACGAAAATAGTGATCCCGCCGTCAGGCAAATCGCGAAATGGCGTGTACAACATCGGCACCGGCGTTTCACCGAGGGTAACGGCTTTGACGTCGCGGGCGACGCCGATGACTTCGAACGAGCCTTCGCGGTTGTAATAGCGAAAGCGCCGGCCAACCGCATCTTCGCCAGGCCAAAATGTTTTCGCCATCGTCTCGCTGATAATCGCGACTTTGGCGGCAGTTTTCGCTGGCGTCGTGTTCGGTGAAATTGCGTCCCCGCAAAATCGGAACGCGCATGGTTTCGAAGTAACCCGGAGTGACGGCGCTGATGTTGGCAATCTTGCGATTGCTCTGCGCGTTTTCGTCGCGGCCTTCCGCCACAATGGTCCGGCCTTCACCTCCGAAACCAAGCGGCACGAACTGGTCCGAGATCAGCGCCGCGCAGCCTGCGGATCGCGCCGCACCTGTTCGACAATGTCGCGAGCGACCTGGCCGCCGCGCTTTTGATCGTAACCGGCAAGCGCGGGATCGATGCTAACGATTGCTAGATTTTCTGTGCGAAATCCCGGATCGATTTGCTGCGCGCTGTGAAACGATTTCAAAAACAGGGCCGAGCCGATGAGAAGCAAAAGCGAAACCGCGATTTGCGCGATGACGAAGAAGATTGCGCAAGTTCCAGCGATGAATGCCGCCACCGCCGGTGGCGATGGCGCGTTCGCGCAAACCCTGGGTCAAATCCCAGCGCGTCGTTTGCAATGCCGGGGCGAGTCCGAAAATGATCCCGCTCAAAAGCGCGAGCAGCATGGCGAAATCATCACGCGGAAATCCGGCTGCGGATCGAGCGAAAGCGGGACGGGGGTCGCCGGCAACAGCGAAATCAAAACATCGCCCAGCCAGTAGAGCGAGCACGATCCCGCCGATGCCGCCGATCGAGGCGAGCAAGACGACTTTCGGTAAGCAATTGGCGGATCACCCGACCGCGACCGGCGCCGAGCGCCAGACGGATTGCCATTTCGCGCTGCCGCGTGGTCGCGCGCGCCAGGAGAAGATTGGCCACATTGGCGCAGGCAATGAGCAGGATGCTGCCAGCGGCAACGAGAAGCAGCAGCGAAATATTTTGCGCGTCGTATTCTCGTTCCCCGGCCCGCCGATTCCCTGCGATTTCGCCTTTTCGGCCGAGACGAGAACGAGCGAGCGCTCCTTGTTCACGTCCGGATAAGCTTGCTCGAGTTGGTGCGCGACGGTTTGCATCTGCGCCTGCGCGCTCGGAAATCGAAACGCCGGGTTTCAAGTCGCGCAGACGACATTGAGAAAGAGAGCGCGGCGCATTCTCGAACCATTCGTCACCGGAAGGCCGGATCCAGCTGTGCATCGCCAGCGGCGTCCAAATCTCCGGCGCCACGCCCGATATCGATGCCGGTAAATCCCGGCGGCGCCACTCCGATCACGGTGAAGGCGCGACCATTCAACGTCATCGTGCTCGCCAATGATGTTGTCGATCGCCGCCGAGTTTTTTCCAAAACTTGTAACTGAGAACGGCGACGGGATGCCCGTTCGGCGCGGTATCTTCCTCCGGGAGAAATCCGCGTCCCAGAAATGGCCGCAGCTCGAGCAGATCGAAGTAATTTCCGCTGACCAGTCTGGCCGAGGACATTGGAGGTTTCGCCGCCACGCGTCATTCCGATCGCCGGCAAAGCTGTAACCGGCCATTCCGGTGAAGACGCTGTTCTGCTTCTGGTAATCGAGAAAATTGAGATACGAATTCGGATTGCGCCCGGTGAAATGAGTATCGGTGGTGAAGACTTGCACGCACTCGATCCGAATGTCCGATCGGGAGCGGGCGAAGGAGCAAGCGTGTTAACGATTCCGAGGATGGTAGTGTTGACTCCAATCCCGAGCGCGATGGCGACAAAGGCGACGGCGAAGAATCCCGGACTCCTGATTAACGTCCGGATGGCGTAACGAAGATCTCGCCAGATCACCAAATCACCTCCGAAACGTGGATATTTCCCTCGCCGGCACGAAAGTTCAGCTTGGTCGCCGGGGCGTCGCCGATCACTTCGTTGATTTCTGAATCATCACCGCGTTGGCGAGTTCCCATCGGACTAAAATCGCTCGAGACGTGCCCCTCCTTCGCAACGGCGTGCATATGAAAGGCTGCGTCCGTGGGGAGTGCGCGCGATAGGTTTCCATCCTCAATCTTCGCCTCAATCGAGATCGGGCGTTCCTCCGATCAATCAAAGAAAACATTCAAGCGCGCCTTGGTTGACGTGAATGGTTTGATCACAAAAACAATTGTGTGTCACGAGTTGACCGCTGCCGAGATTGGCGGCGATGGATGCACCACGCATTCCATCAATCACAAGCTCGCCATTCGGCAATTCGACGCGCGCAATCCGCGCGGTTTGCGGGATGTTGATGGTGTATTCCACTGTTCCGGAGCGATCCATAAAAGTGGTGACGCGGCGCCGGTGGCGGCGTGGTTTCAATATTCACGGCGTCCGGCCGCGCATCGACGCGAATCGCGATGGCGTTCAGACGCTCAGGTGAAAACGCCTTCTTTGATCGCGGACGATTTTCACTTCGCGGCTATCGGTCCCGAAGATTTCAACCGTCCCGTCGATCGCGCGCAGCGAAACGTGCCCGAAGGATCAAGCGGAAATCTTTCTCAACCACATCTTCGAGCACCTCGCCGGCAAGAAACTTCCTGCGCGAAAAGCAGACCGGATGCAACCGGGCGCTTCGCCAACTAAAGCAAAACGAAGGTCGCCCATCATAGAGAATTATTCCGAGCGCAAGGCTTGAATTGGATCGATCGATGTCGCTCGGCGCGCCGGGATTAAACACGCCAGCAGCGCCGCAATCGCCAATCCGGTGGCGGTGAGAGCGAGCAACGGATTATGCGGCGAGATCTGATAAAGCTGCGCGGTCAGAAATCGACCTGTTCGAAAAATTGCAACGAGACCGAAACCCAATCCAATCAAAACCGGGTCCATCCCTGCCTCACGACAAGACGCAAAACGTCTTTTGACCTGAGCGCCGAGTGCCATTCGCACACCGATTTCGGCGGTGCGTTGTTCCACCGTGTAGGCGACCGCACCATATATTCCGACAACCGCGAGCAAAGCGCAGCTCCTGCAAACGCGCCAAGCAGCCCCATCGTCAATCGTCGTTGTCCAAGCGACTGAGCAACGATCGTGTCGAGCGTGTTGGGTTGAAGAATCGGCATTTCCTTGTCGATCCTGTCGAGCGCAGCGCGAACCATGGGCGCGGCTGCTTCCGGATTCATCGAGGTGCGGACGATGACGTTGAAAAACGAAACACTTCGCTGTGGCCAGGGCCGGTAAAATTCGACATCATTCGTTTTTGCCAGTTCGCGCGATCGAACATCGCCAACCACGCCCACGACTTCGGCCACCAAGCCATTACCATTATCCACACCGAAAAGCAGCTGCTTCCCAAGCGGGTTCTCGTTAGGAAATAATCTTTTCGCCGTCGAGCTGCTTAAAATCACGACGAGCGGGCCATCCGCGCCGTCGCGTTCGGTAAATTCGCGGCCGGCGAGGAGCGGAATTCGTAACGCTCGGAAGTATCCGGGCGAGATGCTTCGGGTTAGGCCGAGAGGACGCTGGTTGACCGGTAAAGGATTTCCGTCGGTGCGAGCGTATGGGGTCTGCGAATAGTTGCCGCTCAGTGGGACGGCATCGACAGTCGCGGCTACCTCAACACCGGGAGAGGTCTGCACTTCCTCAACAAGACGTTGGGCAAAGCGAGCGCGTGAAGCGGGATCAGGGATATCTTCCTGCTGGCGCAGACCGATCCCGGCCGCCCAAACGTGGTCCGAACGAAACCCCGTTTCCTGATTGCTCAGCCGAACGAAACTGGAAGCGAGCATCGCTGCCGCCGCCAGCAACACCATCGAGAGAGCCACCTGTGCAGAAACAAGCCCGCGGCGAAAGCGATGCTGACCACGACTTGCGCTCATCGTTCGATTGCTCTCTTTCAACTCCTTCAATCAGATCGGCGCGCGAACTTTGCCATGCCGGATAGCAGCCCATGGCAGAGACCGGTCAGAAGCAGACAGCAGCAATGTAAAGACCAGCACGGCCCAGTGCAGCCTGATCCCGCGCCCTCCAAGGGGACATTGTCGCCCGCGATCTTTGGAACAAGATCAACAATCCATAGCGCCAGGCACAATCCGATAATTCCGGCGATAACGCTCACGGTGGCGCTTTCGAGAACGAATAGTCGAACGACATTGCGCCGATTGGCCCCCAAAGCCATGCGCAATGCAATCTCGCGGCGCCGACCACTGAAACGAACCAGCAACAAATTTGCGACGTTACTGCAAGCGATCATCAAGACCGCCCCGACTGCAATCAGCAGGGTAACGAAAGCTGGTCGCAAATCGCCTCGTCACATCTTCCGTTGCGCTCACCAGCACCGACGTCCAGGTGCAGTCCGCCGTCTCGGGATGTTGCGCGCGATAGCTTCTGCTCAAGGCGGGCATGGTCGACTGCGCTTGCTGCATGGTGATACCCGGTTTCAGGCGCCCGATACACCGCATGAAACTATAACCGCGCATCAACCGGTCCCTGGTTGTGTTCGCATTTTCAAATGGCTTGACGATGAATACTTCCGTGTCGCGGCCGAACCACGAAATCGGAAGATTGGAGCAAAACCCTATGATCGTCGTGGCGACGCCGTTGAGCGCGATGCTCCGGCCGATCACACCAGGATCAGGAGCCAAGTCGTTTGCGCCAGAAGTTCTCCGTAACCAGGCCGACATCATCCCGCATTTCTTCCTGTTGAAGAAAATTGCGGCCAAGAATCGGATGAATGCCCAGCAGATCGAAATAATTTGCGGTGACGTTCTCGCCCAGCACCTGTGCTGGTTCGCCAAGTCCGGTCAAGATGTAACCGTTGCCCCAATCGGCGGCTATACTCGAAAAACCGTTTGCCCGTCCCGATAATGCCAGAACTTTGGGACTGAAAATGGCATCTGCTTCAGGTCGCGCTCCTTAGCTTCACCGTAAATGCGCACTATGCGCGAAGGGTCTCTGAACGGGAGCCCGCGCAGGAAAAGGTCGTGAATCAGGCTAAAAATGGCGGTGTTTGCACCGATGCCAAGGGCAAGGGTTAGGATCGCGATGCTGGCGAACGCCGGCGCTTTTACCAGCATGCGGAAAGCGTATTTTAGATCAGCCATCATACGATCCAGCCGTCGCGCAACTGAATGATCCGCTTCCCGTACGACGCATTTTTCTCCGAATGCGTCACCTGGACGATTGTCACTCCCTCTTCGTTCAATCTTCGAAACAGCTCCATGATTTCTTCGCCCTGGCTGGAATGCAGATTTCCAGTTGGCTCATCCGCCAGCAGTAGTTTGGGCGAGGCAATGATGGCGCGGGCTACCCCGACGAGTTGTTGCTGGCCGCCGGAAAGTTGCCGCGGATACAAATCCTTTTGCCGACGATCTGAAAACGATCGAGCGCGTCCGCCACCAGAGCAGCCCGTTCGCTCTTACTATAATGCCGATACGAAAGTGGAATATCCGAGGTTCTCGTAAACCGTCAGATCGTCGAGCAAATGATATTGCTGGAAAACGAATCCGACCTGCTCATTTCGCAAAGTGGCGCGCTCTTTCGCCTTCAAATGATGCACCGCGGTCTCATCGAAAAATATTCGCCGGTCCATCCGTGATCGTGCATGCCGAGAATGTGCAGGAGCGTCGATTTGCCCGCCCCTGATGGGCCCATCACCGAAACAAAATCGCCGGCAGCAATATCAAGATCGATGTCGCGCAAGACGTAAAACATTTGTCCGCGTCCGAGCGGATAGGATCGTTCGATGTTGTGGAGTCGGATCATGCGGTGTGGGTGAGTGCGAGCATCGGATCGGTCCGAATGACGCGGAGGTCGGAATGTACACTGGCGACTAAGGCAATCGCGCCGAGGGCGACGAGTTACGAAGGCAAATGTTGATAGATCGTGCGGGCTAACGTGATACAGCATTGCGGCGAGCAAGTGCGTCGTCGCGAATGCAAATGCCAGACCAATGAGCGTGCCGGTCAAAATTAATTTGGCGGCGTGACCGACAACCAGGCGCAGGATATCGCGCCGTTGCGCGCCCAGGGCCATGCGCACACCGAGCTCGTGGGTTCGTTGCACGACCAGGAACGACATCACCCGTAAATCCCGATCGAGGCAAGTGCGAGCGCAATCGCCGCGAACAATCCCAGCAGCCAAATGGACAGTCGCCGCGGCGCGACCGAGTCGGCGACTACTTGCTCAAGGAGTACGAACATGAGCGATCGGCTGGGCCGGATCGACCTCGCGCAGCGCACTGCGAATGGCGGAACTCAAACTGCCCGCATCTTGCGCGCTGCGCACGACCAACACCGCCTGGCTGTTCGGTGTTTGCGTGATCGGCATGTAATACTCCGGCAGCGGATCATAATCCAAACCGCGATGCCGCACGTTTCCGACAATGCCGATGATCGTCGCCCATTTTTCCTTCATCACCGACGCGCCAATATTGATTCGTTTCCCAATGGCGTCTTCGTTCGGCCAATAACGTTTCGCCAGAGCGGCGTTGATGATTGTAACCGGCGGTGCATCCGCATTGTCCGATTCGCGGAATTGCCGGCCCCGCAGCAGTGAAATTTCCATTGCCTCGAAATATCCGGGCGAAACCTGCCGGAATTCTTCGTCCGGACTCGGGTTTTGTCGTCCGACGTGCGGCCTTCAATGCTGAAGGAAGAATCGCTGTTCGTTCCGCTCATCGGCAGAATGTTAGTGAAACCGGCATTTTTGATTCCCGGGATGGAGGCGATTCGTTTCTGCGCTTCGCTATAAAAACGTGCCTGGCTTGCGTTGTCGGTATAGGTCAACGCCGGCAGCGAAATCTCCATCGTAAGGACGTTTCGCGGATTAAATCCGGCATCCACATTTTGCAGTTGAACAAAGCTCTTAATTAAAAGACCCGCGCTGGTGAGTAGGACGAGCGCGAGCGCTACCTCGGCGATGACAAGTGCTTGTCGCAAACGATTGCGTCGCGCGCCTGAGCTCAAACCACGGCCCCCTTCCTTTAGCGTTTCGGTCAGGTTCGGATCGCCGCTAACTAATCCTGGAACCAAACCGAAAACAATTCCGGTCCCGACCGCGATGACGAAGGTTGCGATCAGAACATGCCAATCGAGATTGACTTCGCTCAGACGCGGGACGGTTTGCGGTGCCGATGCGCTTGAGCAGATCGAGTCCCCAGATTCCAAGGAGAACTCCGGCGATTCCGCCGCAAAGGGAGAGAAAAACGCTCTCGACCAGGACCTGGCGAAGCAAACGCCAGCGGCCGCGCCGAAAGCCACGCGAATTCCCATCTCGCGCTCTCGTGAGGCAGCTCGCGCCAGCATCATCGTGGTCAAATTGGCGCACGCGATCAGGAGCACCAGAAAAACGGCGGCCAGTAAAATCAGCAGCAACGGTTTCATTGGCCCAAGCACGACTTCGTTAAGCGGGAAGGCGGTGATTCCGAAGCTGTCATCCTTGCGGATAATTATCCGGATAATTTTCCGCATCGTTGCGGTCACGGTATCGAGTTCGGCCTGCGCTTGTTTTGCGGAAACACCGTGGGCCAGACGCGCGACGATGGCGTAGCCGCGCGAGTAACGAATTTTCAATTCCTGCGCGGTGAAAGCCAGCGGCTGCCAGACATCCGGCGCGTTCGCCAAACTGCGCACCTTGGATTCCAAAAGTGGAATCGGAAATTCGAAACTCGCCGGCATCACGCCGACGATGGTGAAGCCGCGACCGTTCGCGATAATCTTACTTCCGATAATCTGTGGGTCGCTATTGAACCGGTTCTTCCACAGCCGTTCACTGATGATCAGCACGTCGTCGTGTCCAGCCGTGCAATCGGCCGCCTCGAAGACGCGTCCGCGAATCGGCGCCACGCCGAGAACATTGAAAGATCTGCCGAACCGACCGCGCCGAAGATGCGTTCGGGACGATCACCGCCCGCAAAATTGAACGTGCCCGGCTGAAACACCGCCATCTTGTCGAAACTGCGGCAGTTCGTTTGATAATCGACGAATTCCGGCGCGGAAACGGGGATGGCGTCGAGATGTTGTGCGCGAAAGTGCTCGAGCATTAAAACAATGCGCGCCGGATCGCGATACGGCAATGGGCGAATCAATAGCGCATTAACGAGACTTAGGACGGCAGTATTGGCACCGATGCCAAGGGCAATAGCGACAACGGCCACGGCTGTGAAGGCCGGGTTCTTCAGCAGCAAACGAAAAGCAAATCGTAGATCGTTTAACATCAGCGCGGCCTTTTTGTTCCATAACGTAGCGCCTCCATCGAGCTCAGCGCATGGCGGCGCGTGCCGGCAGATAACAGGCAAGTAACCCGGTTAGGCCAAGAAGAAGAGAGATGGCGCTGAACGTAGCAGCGTCTGTCGTAGCTAAGTTGAAAAGCAAACTGACCAGCAGCCGTGTCGTGCTCCAAGCCAGAATTAATCCAATAGCCACGCCTGACAAAGTCAGCTTCATGCCGTGGCCCATAATCAGCCCGAGGATATGTTTCGGTTGTGCGCCAAGCGCCGCACGCAACCCGATTTCACCCGTCCGATGGCTCCACTGAATGAGGCCATGACGCCGTAGAGCCCGATGGACGCGAGCAATAATCCCGTGACCGCGAGCGTTCCCATCAAAATCGCGCCGAAACGTTCGGTAACCAGAACACCGCTCAGATTCGCGTTCATCGTCATGATATTTGAGATCGGCTGATCGGGATCGACGCTGCGAATAATGTCGCGAACCGCTCCGATCAACAGAGTTCTGGATCGGCGCTCGCGCGGATGACGAGATTGACTGGAAAATTGTTTTCGACCTGCGCATAGGGCGCATGCACCAAACCGGGCGATTGATACGGTAATTGAATAGATCCTCCTTCACGTCTTTGACTACGCCGACCACGGTCATCCACGGAAAGGTTTGTCCGGCACGAGCGCGCCGGACTCGTTTGCCGATGGCGTCTTCTCCCCGGCCACGCTTGCCGCGCGAATTCCTGACTGACCACAACCACGGGCAGACTTTCAGCGCGATCGTTTTGGTCGATCAACCGTCCATTGAGCAATGTAACACCAAGCGTTTCAAGATAGTCAGGGCTAACAACGCGATGCGAAGTAATCGGAACTTCATTTGGGGTTCGCTGGCGGCCGCCCTCAACATTGAAGATTGCGTCGAACGCAATTTCTCGCTCAAGCGGAATGTTTGTTGTGATTCCGGCTGCGATCACTCAGGCAGATTACGGATGCGCTCGAGCGCTCGATCGCCCAACGCTACTCGTGCGCGATATTGCGAAGTATTTTGAATCCGGCAGGACCATTTTCATGGTCAGGGAGATTGTCAGGCTTGAATCCAAGCTCGACGTATTGCAGTCGATGGAAACTTTCCACCATCAGTCCACCGCAAACGAAGGTAGCGTCAGCGCGATCCGCAATCTCGGTCACAATCAACGCATTAAACCAGCGCCGGCCGGACGCAGTGCCACCACTACGTTGGTCGCCCTGTTTTATGCGCGGCATGAAACTCATCCGCGCCCGCGCCTCTCAGCGCAGGGAGTAGTCCAAATATGACACCGGTAACTAAAGTAATAATCAATGCGAACACCAGCACCCGCTGGTCGAGCTCGAGAGTTATGGAAAAACGCGGCAAAAGAAATTCCGCGAATCGGATTGAGCGCAGCCAGAATCGGCAACAGCCAGTTCGCCAGAACCAACCCAGCCGCGCCGCCAAGCAACGCCAGAAGCATGCTTTCCGGTGAGAAGTTGCCTGACGAGACGCCAGCGGCCCGGCACCGAGCGCACGACGGAGTGCGAGCTCGCGCTCACGAGAAATGCCAGCGCGCCAATTGCAGGTTGGCCACGTTCGCGCAACAGATGAGCAAGAGAAGCCGACGGCGAGCCGCTGAGGATAAACAATGCGCTGCACGCACGTGGCCTTCCAGATCGCCAAGCAGTTCCTGACGGAGGAGATGACTTTCACGCTCCAGCCCGGCGGAAAGCAGGATATTCCTGCTCCAGTTGATGATCGATCGCGCTTCAATTCGGCATCTGCCTGCTGCAAACTTCACCCCGGTCTTAAGCGCGCTACGATTTCGTTGTTCGTCGCTGCGCGATCGCTCAATGGCAGGTTGTCAATCGTTGGTCTGGAGCGGTATCCAAATTTCAGCGGCAGCGGGCAGATCGAATCCGGGCGGCATCACGCCGAGAATGTTGTAACTGCGCCCCTCGAGATTTAACGATTGACCAAGGGCGACGGGGCTCCCAGCAAAACGTCTTTGCCAAAGCGCATAGCTAATGAGAGCCACCGACGGCCGCCTGGACGGTCTTTCTTGAGGCGGAAAATGTGCGACCAAGGACCGGTTCGACGCCCAAAGTCGTTAGATAATCGGCCATGACGGTGGCACCGCGCACATGTTCCGGTTCGCTCAGCCCGGGCAAATTGAAGGAACGTTGGTGGCCACACCGCTGCTGACAAAGGAGTGATTTCGATCCCGGTAGGCGGCATCGCCAAAAATGACGATCCAAAAGGATCGAACCCTTCCCGCAACGCGATGCTGAAGACTAACCGGTCAATGTCTTTGACGGGTAGCGGACTAAGCAGAAGCGTGTTGATCGCGCTGAAGATCGCAGTGTTTGCACCAATGCTGAGGGCGAGCGCTACGATTGCGATCGCGCTAAGGGCAGGCCGTTTAAGTAAAATGCGCGCGCCGTAACGGAGATCGGTCCATAAGGTTTGCATTGTCAATCTACTCGTACTGCAGCGCTTCCACTGGATCGAGCTGGGTGGCGGTGCGGGCGGGCAGATAACACGCCAGCAAACCGACAATCAGTAAGACGACAGAAACGACGGCGAAGCTCAGCGGGTCGTGCACGGAAACGCCTTCCAGATTTCCCTGCAAAAGTTTCGTTAGAAAAAGGCAAAGACAACGCCGATGGCAAGGCCGAGCGCAATCAAGCGAATCCCGTGGACGGTGACGAGTCGTAGAACGTCCGCGGCCTGAGCCCCCAGCGCCATCCGCACCCCGATTTCTTGGGTGCGCTGACGAACGGAATAGGCCATCACGCCATACAATCCGATGGCAGCGAGAAAAAGGGCCAGAGCCTGCGAAGACGGTAAAGAGCGTTCCGAAAAACCTGCGTTCCCAAAACGATTCTATCACCACCTGGTCCATCGTTTTCACTCTGTAGATCGGAATTTCCTTGTTCACCGCCAGGACCGCGGTGCGGGCAAGATTGGCAAACGCTGCCGGATCGGTTTTTGTCCGCAGCATTACCGACATGAACCAGTCGGGATTCTGATATTGCGGGACATAAACGCAGGGAAATTCGCGCCGCTCCGTCAGCCGATCATATATGACGTTGTGCACGATCCCGACAATCGTCGCCCACTTCGGCGGCTCATCCAGTTTTCCCGAAGGGCCAGTTGATGGCCAATTGGATCGATATTCGGAAACCATTTGCGCGCGGCCGCGTCGTCGATCAGGACCACGCGCTGGCTGTCTTTGTTATCGGCAACCGTAAAATCACGCCCGCGTAAGAGAGGTATGTGACAGGTGGCAAGATAGCCCGGCGTGATAGCAAGGCCGTGCGCCATTCGCGCATTCTGTAATTGCTGCGGTTCAGGTTCACCTTCGAGAATGAGGGCGCTCACGCCAATGTTTCCCGACGCTGGAAGCGACGTGGTCGCCGCCGATGATTCCACTCCCGGGATGCTGGCGATTTGTGGCATCAACGCGGAAAAAAATCGGCCGGAATCTTCCTGTTTGAATTGTGGTTGGCGGCAGACCAACCCGGAAGGTCAAAGTGCGCGATGGATCAATTCCGATATCGGTCGCCTGAAGTTTTAGAAAACTCCGAAGCATCAATCCCGCGCCCACCAGTAAGACCAAGGCAAGGGCTACTTCGGCGACAACCAGACCGTTTCGCACACGCTGGCCTTTGCCGCCGCCAATTCCGCTGCGACCGCCTTCTTTGATCGCATCGACGAGTTGCGGACGCGACGCCTGTAGCGCCGGGAACAATCCAAACAGCACCGCTGAGCCAACACCGAGTGCGAGCGCAAAAGCGAAAACGCGCCAGTCGAAATCGAAGCGGATCCAATACGGCAGCTCGACCGGAATTGCGCGCATGACGAGATCGATTCCCCAAATGGCCAGAAGCAAACCGAGCGCGCTGCCCACAATGCCGAGCACCAGGCTTTCGCTCAGTAGTTGCCGGACAATCACGCGACGGCCGGCGCCCAGGGCGAGACGAATTCCGATTTCACGCGCGCGCGAGGCCCCGCGGGCGAGCAGCAGATTGGCCACATTCGCGCACGCGATCAGATGCACAAAAAGCACCGCGCCCATTAGCAGCAGCGTTAAAGGTTTAGCGTCTTTCACTGCCTCCTCACGGAAAAATCTCACTCGCACACTCCCACCGGTATTGGTTTGGGGGTGATCGGCGGCGAGGCGCGCTGCAATCGCTTGCAACTCCGCCCGCACCTGCTCGATCGAGACTCCGGGCTTCATCTTGCGCGAAGCATGAAAAATTGAAATTGCCGCGCGGATTCTCTTTCTCCTCGATTTGCAGCGGCATCCACAAATCGGACGCCTCCGGAAAACGCCAGCCTTTCGGCATCACCCCGACAACGGTAACGCGCTTGCCGTTTATCGTGGCGACATGGCCAATGATGTTGCGCGTCCGACCCGAAATGATTTTGCCAAATCTCGTAGCCGAGTAACGCTACCGGCGTCGCGCCCTTCTGATCTTCGTCGGCGCGAAAAGTCCGACCAAGAACTGGCTTCACTCCAAGAAAGGAAAAGGCGTCCGCTGTAATGTACGCACGCCAGATAGCGGTCCGGCTTTCGCCGTCGCTCAGAATCATCGTCGCGATGCTGGTCGTGCCGAAACCTTCGAGAGTCGTCGCCTGTTGTTTGAAATCCAAATAGTCCGGATAAGCAACGCCGTTGTCGTGATCGCTGCTGACTTTGGGAAAATATTCGCTGACGTAGAGAACCCGTTCCTGGTCCTGAATGTAAGGCCAGGGTTTAAGCAGGAGCGCGTTAACTACCGAAAACGTCGTGGTCGACGCGCCGATGCCGAGCGCGAGCGCCAGACCCTGTGATGATGGTGAATGCCGGTGTTTTGACCAGCATTCGCGCGCCGAAACGAATATCGTTCCACATGCGGCGCGCTCCAGCTATGCCGCGATGCGATTGTCTTCCACCACGCGACCGTCGAACAAATGCACGGTGCGGTCCGCATGCTGCGCGAAGCGCGCGTCGTGCGTTACCATGCAGATCGTCGCGCCGCCGGCGTGCAATTCTTTCAACAGATCCATTACCGCTTCGCCATTGCGCGAATCGAGATTTCCAGTCGGCTCATCCGCGAGCAAAATCGCCGGTTTACCGGCAAGCGCGCGCGCGACCGCGACACGTTGCTGTTGTCCACCGCTGAGCTGGCTCGGCAAATGTTTGGCGCGATGGCCCATTCCGACGCGTTCGAGCGCGTGTGTAACTGCGCTCTTGCGATCGCCCGCGCTCATCCCGCGATAAGTCAGCGGCAGCTCGACATTTTCATAAACGGTGAGATCGCCAATCAAGATTGAAACTTTGGAAAATGAAACCGATCTCGCGGTTGCGAATACGAGCGCGCTCCGGGAATGAAAGATTGGCGACTTCCGATCCTTTCAGCGCGTAACTTCCGCCGCTCGGGGTATCGAGCAGGCCGAGGATCGAGAGCAACGTCGATTTTCCGCAACCCGACAGGTCCGGCGATGGAGATATATTCGCCATCCCGAATATCAAGGTGAATACCGGAGAGCGCGTGGGTTTCCACTTCGTCAGTGAGAAACACCTTCGTCACGTCCTGTAAGTGAATGAGAGGTTTGGATCCGTTGTTCATGGTTATATTTTTGATTGCTGATTTCTGAATGCTGATTCAATTCAACCGAATTCGTTCGTGGGCATCCCACGCACTGGTATCGGAAAGAATGACCTGGTCGCCTGGTTGCAGGCCGTTGATGATCTCGATGGAGTTCACTGAGCTGCGGCCCAGTTTAACCGGGGTCCGCACCGCTTCGCTGCTTCCGGAAACAAGTTTGAAGATGCTGACGGTGTTGTTTTCCTGGCCAAACGCAGGTCGGCCGACATAAATCACATCGTCCAAACGCTCCAGCTCGATTGTGCCATCAATCGTTAAGTCTGGGCGCGCCCCCGCGGAAGTTCACCGTCAATCTGCGCATCCACTTTCACCGTTCCCTGCTCCGACCGCAGGATCAACTCGCGTGACATGGCCCGTAACCACGCCGTTGCGGGTATCGATGGTCGTTTTCTCGCCAATCTGAATATCCTTCGCCTGGGTCTCGGCGATTTTGATTTCCGCTTTCAACTTCGTCGGATCGGCCACCCGCGCGAGATTGTCGCCGATCTTCACCCGCTGTCCCACATCCACCGGCATCTGTTGCAGCACGCCGTTCATTCCTGCTTTCACGTGCAACGCTTCCACCTGATCGAGCTTTAACTGCGCGGCTGCTTTCACCTGATCCACTTCAGCCTGCTTTCGACGCCAATTGCGGTTCGATCGAATCGCGCGCGAAATTCAGGCGCTTCTCTTCAATCGCGTCACGGTTCAACAGCTCCGCCGCTTTCACTTGCGAAGTCTTGTATTGCAGCTCGGCCACCAAACCGTTTTTCTTCAGCTGTTCGTTCATATCACTCTCTATCCGCGCCTGCTCATATTCCGAATGCACCCGCGCGGTGGTTGATTCCTGATCGAGTAAATCGCGTTGCAGCTTCGCCTGGAGCGTCGTGAACTCCGCTTCCGCCGCCTTCAATTTCGATTCCGCATCATGTGCGGCTTGCTCCAACTCCGGGCTCGACAATTCCAAAATCACCGTGTCCGCCTTCACCTGCGTCCCAGGACGAACGACAATCTTTTCCACCCGGCCTTCGGTATTTGCCGGAATCCAGCGAATCTCTTCCGGCACGAGGGTGCCAAGGCCGCGCACCTCGCGCACCATCGGGCCGCGTTTCACGGTATCGACCCACACCGTCGAGCGATCGACACTCGGGACCGCCGGTTTCAAATGCGACAGGGCGACCGTAATTACGATCAACGCCAGCACGCCGCCGGACGCGAACAGGATCCGGCGGCGCCGTTTCTGTTTGGCAATGTGCGGGCGCGCGATGTCCATCCCTGAGCTTACCGGGGAAAATCCAGCCGGTCGCACAATTGTCTCTTCCGCGTGCGCCTCCGATTTCTGTCGCATCATTTGCAACTTAAAGATTACCAGTTGCGCGCAGAAAATCTGCGAGCGCGTGCATGTTGTTCAAAATTGGAATCGCCGCCGTGATAATGATCGCGACGAACGCCACCGCCTCGACGCGGAATTCGTTGCGCGCTTCATTCCGAAAATACTCGCCGCTGATATTGCGGAACGATGAAAATTTTGGCCGCAGGCAGCTGCCCCGATAACTCGGCAGCGCTACGGTTTGATAATTGCAATCGATGGAGGGAAACGCTCCCGCATTTCTCTCCGCAATGTCCGCTCGCTTGCTCAAATTATTTTGTTCAACTGTCGGTTTCATTTCTTTTCCTTTCCCTTGAGATGCGTTTCGAATCGCCCTCGGATTCAAAAATAAATTGTGTCACGGTCCGCTATTGCAATGCCCGTGCCAGCTGGCCAAAGAGATTTATAAGCGACTAGTGATCAGCGGCTTGTAGTTGACGACCGAAGGACCGGACGGTGTGCCTGGATTCGCTTGTGGGGAAAATGCCGTCCCGATTTTGGAACGCCTGTAGCCGCGTTGCCCAGCCGCGGCCGGCGACGGTCGCAGGCTACAATTATCTCGGCAGAGCGCAATAACGCTTCGGCCCCGGGCGCGCCCGCGCGATTCGCCAGGGTTAAGCTTCCGCCGTGCGCTTCCGCGATTTGTCGCGAAAGGGCCAGACCAATTCCAGAACCCGCCCGGTTTGGTAGTGAAAAATGGAACAAACAAATTTGTCGGATTCATGATTCCTTCGCCTTCATCGCGCACAAAGATTTCCACGCACTCGCCTGCTTCCTTCCAACCGATGGTCACGGCCCCGCGCGTTGGCAGCGACGCTTCCGGCGGCGTTATGCAGCAAATTAATCAGCGCTTGTTCCACTTGCCCTGCATCGGCGCGAATCGAAATCGCCGGACCACCTTGCCTCTGCACCGGCAATCGCATTTCCAAATTCGCCGCCCGAGTCACCACTTCGCCAATATCCGTCTCTTCCTTTTGCGGCGGCGGCAATCGCGCCAGTCGCGCATACGCCTCCATGAAACGACTAAGTGAATCCGCCCGGGTGGCGATTACGTTCAACCCACTGCGTGCATCTTCGTGCCAGTCAGCCGGCAACGGATCGCGCCGCAACAAATTCTCCAGACTTCCCGCAACCGATTTGATGGGCGCGAGCGAATTATTCAACTCATGACCGAGAACGCGCACCAATCGTTGCCGCGGCGATCGCGCTCCTCTTCCCGCAGAGTGCGGCTCCAGATCCGTCAGCACGAGTAATTCATTAGGCAAACCGTGCTCGCGAAAAGTGCTGCGCCGCACGCCCCACCGTCCGGTCGCACCTGGAAACGCGAGCGTGAGCGGCGCGTCCTCATCCGCCTCCAAACAAACATCCAGCCGAAGTTCGCGGGCCGTTCGGCCCAGCAATTTGTCTATCGGTCTCTTCAACAAGTTTTCTCCGGCGCGATTAACAAGACGTAGCTTGCGTTCCGGATCGAAGGTGAAGACGGCGACATCGATCTCGGCCATGATCGTGCGTAAAAGTGCGAGTGGCCTCGAAAGCGCCGAGACGTTGTAGGCGCAAGGTTTCGCCCAGTTCGTTGACCTCGAGCAACGCCTCACCCAGGGCATCGTTCGCCCGCGCACCCGGGCCCGGATCGAGTAATCGCCCTCGCGCAAGGCCGCGAGCAAGTTCGTCACTGTCTGCCAGGGACGGATGAAGCTGCTCGCGCATGCTCACGATATAACCAAATGCGAATCCCGCGATCACGAGCGTGAGAGTCCATTGCACTTTCGCGCTGTACCCCCGAACCAAAGCAAAACAAAGCGCGATCAACGTCGCCGGCGCCGCCGCGCCTATGGTCAACCACGTGAGACGATCTTCGTACGAAGTCCGACGCCGCGATTTGGGCGATCGTCTGCGATTCGTGGATTCACTGGCGCTTCCACTGTGGTGGCTGGCGTGTCGCCTGCAACCACTTCGCAGTCGAGCACGGCGCAATGCCTCTGCAATCACAGACACAGTCCATTGCTGCAACCGCCGATAGAATGCGCTGCGACTCAGTCCCAGCGCTTCCGCCGCTTGCCTGGCATTTCCGCCGGCACGGGCCAACGCCTTCTTAATCAGATACGCTTCGACTTCCTCCAGACTCATCTCTTCCAACCCCCGCGCGTCGCCGCCTCCCGTTGAGAGGCCAAGGTCGCGTGCTTTTATTTGCGGGCCGGTCGACATCAAGACCGCACGTTCGATCACATGGTCCAGCTCGCGCACGTTTCCCGGGAACGGATGCGCCATTAAACGTTCGCGCGCGCTCTCATCAAAACCGCCGAACTCCTTCCGGTACCGTTTGGCGTGCATGCGCAGGAAATTGTTCGCCAGGGGCATGATGTCCTCTTTCCGATCGCGCAAAGCGCGGCAAGCCGATCTCGATCGTGTTTAGGCGAAAGAGCAAATCCTGCCGAAACCTCCCGGCCGCGACTTCATCGTGCAGGTTCGAGTTCGTCGCCGAAATGATGCGCACATTCGCGTGCAACGTTTTCGAAGAACCGACACGTTCGAACTCGCCAGTCTCGATCACGCGCAAAAGTTTCGCCTGCAAGTTGAGCGGAATGTTAGCGATCTCATCCATGAAAAGCGTGCTTTCGTCCGCCAGCTCGAATCGGCCGGCGCGATCCGTTTTCGCGTCGGTAAAGGCGCCTTTGACGTGTCCAAATAATTCGCTTTCGAAAATCGTTTCCGATAGTCCGCCCATGTTCACGGTGATCATGCTATGCGAGGTGCGCGGCGAGAGCGCGTGCAGCGCCTGCGCAATCAATCCTTTGCCGGTCCCATTTTCGCCCGTGATCAAAATGTTCGCGTCCGGATGGCGCCACTCGCGAAATCATTTCCAACACCGGCCGCATTCGCGGGCGATTCCGCGATTAATTTCGGCGCGCCGCCGCGCAGTAGTTGATTGGCCGCTTCCAGCCTGCGTCCTTTGCGCAACGCACCCGCCAGCTCGATTTGCGTGCGCACGATCGAAAGCAAGCGCTCGTTGTCCCAAGGCTTCGGCACGAAATCGCGCGCCCCGCGTTTCATCGCTTCCACCGCAAGATCGATCGTCGCCCACGCCGTCATCACGACAATGGGAAGAGTGCTGTCGATTTCCTGGAGCTTCGGAATAACCTCCAAGCCCTCCTGCCCGGAGGTTGTGTCACGCGTGTAATTCAAATCCATCATCAAGAGCGCGTAATCTTTTTATCGAGCGCATTGAAAATTCCCGCGAGCGAAGTAACCGCATCGGTCTGGTGCCCCGCGCCCTTGAGTAAAATGCGCAACGCCTCCAGCACATCGGGCTGATCATCCGCAATTAAAATTCTAGCCACGAGTTACCGTGAACCGCGTTTCACGCGTGCTGTCAATGTGGTAACATCAATGCGCCTGGGGTGAACTAACGATTAAGAGCCACGCAGACAATGGGTCGAGGCGCGTTCATTCATCGAAACAAAAACTTCGTGACCGGGCTTGCGCACGACAACGAAAGCAGCAATTCATGCGATTGGCTGGTAATATCCATGGGCCTGCCACTCTTCCCTTACGAAAAGGTTTCGGCGCAAAATGACCGTCCATTGTGAGCAATCCCCATCGCATTTCTCTACTTACCGCCACCTGCATCGTGATCGCGAACATGATCGGGACCGGCATTTTCACCAGCCTCGGATTTCAGGTTGGCGATTTGCCGAGCGGTTTCGCCATCATCGCGCTCTGGAGCGTGGGCGGAATTTGCGCAATGTGCGGCGCGCTTCCTACGCCGAACTCGCCGCGCGCGCTGCCGCGGTCCGGCGAGGAATATCATTTTCTGCGCGAGATTTATCATCCGTCGCTCGGATTTTTGGCCGGGTGGATTTCGGCAACCGTTGGCTTCTCCGCGCCCGTCGCGATCGCCGCGATGCCATTCGGCACTTATCTCGCTGAAATTTTTCCCTCCATAAATCCGCTGGTCGCTGCAATGGCCGCCGTCTGGATCGTAACCGTCGTTTTACTTTGTGATTTGCGGCTCGGCAGCGCCTTTCAAGTCGGATCCACGCGTTCTGAAAGTCGCGCTCATCGCCTACTCATCGGTGCGGGATTTTACGTTAACAAAACGCAGCCGATCTCGTTCTGGCCAATGAAAGGGATGGCGCGCTAATTGCGAGCACGCCATTCGCGATCAGATCTTTACTGGGTGATGTACGCCTACTCGGGCTGGAACGCCTCGACTTACATCACTGGAGAAATTCGTAATCCACGCCGGAACGTTCCGTTGTCCCTCGCGCTCGGGACATTGATTGTAATCGTGCTCTACGTTTGCGTGAATGCGGTATTTCTCCGAACAACGCCCGCCGCTGAAATGATCGGCAAACAACAGGTGGCTCTCATTGCCAGCACACACATTTTCGGCCCGACGGGTGGTAAAGTGATGGCCGCGTTTATTTGCCTCGGATTAATTTCAACCGTCAGCGCAATGATGTGGATCGGTCCGCGCGTAACCGCGGTGATGGGCGAAGATCTCGGTATCCTGAGGCGATTGTCGCGGCGAACCGCGCGCGGAATCCCGGCCAATGCAATTTTGACCCAATTCGTCATTGTTAACTTGATGCTTTTGACCGCCACGTTCCAGTCGGTCGTGAACTACGTGCAGTTCAGTCTGACTCTTTGTTCTGCGCTCACCGTGCTGGGGGTTTTTGTCTTGCGCTGGCAGCGCCCGGAGTTGGCAAGGCCGTATCGGGTTTGGGGATATCCCATGACACCTCTAATTTTTCTCGCGATCAGCGGCTGGATGCTGTGGCACTTGCTTGCGGAACAATCGACGCGCACGCCGTCGTTGCTCGGTCTGGTAACTGCTGCCTTTGGGCTAATTATTTATTTTATTTCACCAAAAACTGCCACCAGCGACGTCTAACCGTAAAATGATTTCTCGCATTTTAACGGCGCTGCTGCTGCTGAGCGCTTCCGCCCTCGCTCAAAATGCACCTACTCTTGATGAGACTGCGCATTTTCTCGCGGGCATGCCGGTGACGGGCGTGCTCGAACCGCTCACGCATGATCCTGCCTGGCAGGAGCACGCTCAGGCAATGAACGAGGCGTGGACCAGAAAGAACGATCAACAGATTTGGCCGATTCGCCAATGGATGCAGGCGAATGCGCCTCAGTATCACCGCAGCAACGACACCGTTTTCTACATGTTTAGCGGGCCCGATTTTTTGTGCGCCAGCATCTTTTCCGCTTGTCGAGCAACTACGTTCCTCGCCGGGCTCGAACCGATCGGGAATGTTCCCGATCTCGCTCAGGTCCCGCCCGAAATGCTGCGCGCCGATCTAATCTCGCTGCGCAATTCCATGAATTCGATTTTGCGATTTCAATATTTTATCACCAAGAAATGCGCGCGGATCTGGGTCGCGGGAATGTCAGCGGAACGTTGCCGATCCTATACGTCTTTCTCGGCGCGCCTCGGTTACACCATTGTCGACGTGACGCCGTGACCACTCCGGCCGAAGGCGTGAAGATCACGTTCAGCGGCGGCGAACAACCGCAAACGCCTGTATACTTTAAAACCGACTTATCCGGCGGAAACAGCGCCTTTCTTCGCTGGTGCGCCGCGCGCCGGCCCGGCCTGAGCTTGCTCAAAGCCGCTTCCTTCCTGATGCACGGCGATGGGTTCTCCGGCGTGCGCAATTTTCTCGTGCAAAACAGTCGCGTTATCATTCAGGACGATTCCGGGATTCCGCTGCGCACGTTCCCGAAAGGTTGGAAAGTGAACTGCTACGGCCGTTACGTTCCGCATAAGGACGAGTTCAAAAATATTATCAGCCCGATCTTGCCGCCCTTGTCGGCCAAAACGAGAGCTGCCGCTCGGTTTTGCCTTTGGCTATCATTGGCAAAAAGAGGACGGCCTCCTCATGCTCGCGACGCGCGAAGCTTTACCGGCGCTCCCGGCCGAGGCAGCAACCGCAAAAAGTGCGCGTCCGAAAATGATCCGCCGTCGGCATGTCGCACCACGATGAGTTGAAGCGACGGGAATAACGTAAAAGGCGCTGTCCCGTCCGAGCCAATGCGCAGGCAACCAGATCGTTCCGGGGCATCGCGGCAGAGACGGGCATCATGCCAACCCTGGTTTCTGCCATTTCGAGATCAACATCTGCTGCGAAGTCGAACTCGCGACCGTCGGGAGCAGCGCGATTCCGCAGCCGAGCGAAAAGGCACGATTGGCCGTGGTTCGCGCCAGCATTGCTCAAGAGAATTTCGCGAGATGACCGGCGCGCCATTCGCCAAAACAGGTGACCGAGTTTTGCCCACTGTCTGGTGGTCAGAATCCAGCCTGTAGCCAGCAGAGGATTGCCGGCGCGATCGCCCAGGTAACGTTGCGAGCCAAGGCCAAGGATGCACAAACCCGGCGCTCCGAGATAATGAGTTGGCGAATCACGCGCAATTTTTCCTTGAACATCGATGGAAAGCCTGAGCGCAGCAGGTCCATAAATAAACGCGCTTCCCTGGCTCCGCCGCCATCCGCACTGCACGAATGCGCCGTTGCGTCACGGTCGCCTGATTAGGCGTCTCATGCCAGGAAAAATTGCTGGCTCGAGGCCAGAATCAAAATTCAGTAATTGCCGAATCGTCACCTGCGCTTTTCGCGGATCACTTCGCCCAACTCGTGATTGTTGCCGGCGACGTGTTCATCGAGATCGAGCAAACCATCTTCTGCCGCGGCCAGCGCCGCCAGATCCCAAAAGCGCTTTCGTGCCACTATAAATTCTGTGCGCCGTTTCGCGTTCTGTTCCAATAGTGTTCGCCCATCTTGAATTCGCCAGAAAGAAACGCCGCGATGCCGCGCGGAATAGATTCGCCGCCGCTCTCACGGCGGCTGGGTCCAGCGGAGTAATAGCCGTCGCAGCGTTCACTAAAGACAGCAACAAGACGATCCCTAAACTTGACGGCTTTAAGCCGCGTCAGTTTAGGCCAAGTACGCTTGCGATGGGATCCGCCAAACTTCATCGTCTTAACTAGGCGTGATCTGTCGCCGGAACAGCCAGGGCCGCGAGGCCTGTGCGCCAAGCGGATTTGTCCGCCTACCTTCCTGCTCGCAGCGGAGTCAACTCCGCTGGGCACAGGCTGAAAGTCTGTGTTCCGCTGCCGTGTTTCGACGGCCAACGCTCTTAATCCGCTTCAACACTCTCACCGCTTTAACGATTCGGCATGCAGATCCCCGGCATGCCAAAGAATGCGGCAGAAGACGGCGCATCAGTCAAAAGCTGGCGCGCGTTCGAACCCCTGACATTCGTGAAACGTCGTGGATTGCGCCAGCTTCTCTGGCGCCTTGACAATCAGCGCACAAGCTGCCGGGACTCTTCCTTTAACGAGATTTCCAGGCAGAAATAAACCGTCTCGGCTTCCGTCCTTCTTCGGCATCATGCAGATCCAGTCAGGTTTGGATATCGTCGCGATTCTCCCAACCCGCGCCGCTTCTTCGCCTCCATTAAGTCAGCGTTGCGTTCATGCCTGCCATCCGCGTTTGGCGAGGAACAGCACTTCAGATCGTACATTTCTTCTTCGCGGGGTTTTCTGCCGTTGGCAAAACACCACTCAGGATTTCCCTCGGTCCGAGCCGCCTTCGAGTGTCTTCGTCATGGCCAGCTACATTGCGAGGTGATTCCCAGAAAATCTGGTGCAGCGCGCATCGAAGAAAGTCGGATCTTCCACTCCGCAAAAATATCCGGGCGCCAATTTACCAGCAGCATTGAGCCTGATTTTTGTCCAGCATGCGGGCGGAAATAGATCCAGCACCTTTCGTTTCCTGAGTAGTCCGTGCGTGGAGTCTGATCCTGCACGTGCGCCAGAAGCCTCTCGTCCTGTGCTAAAGTGTCAACAGGCCACTTACGCTTGGAGGACCAGACCACTTTATAAAGTTATTGATCGTATTGCGCGCTTTCTACAAATGGAGGCGGAACACGGACTTTTCAGTCTGTGCGCTCAGCGAGTGCACTCCCGCTGCTAGGCAAAAGATCACTCTAACGTCTAATAGTAACTTACGTTTTGAAACCGGTGGTAAATAAAGCAGGCACAAAACAGCGCCGGCGACGCTCAATCATCTGCTTTCCAGAAATGATTCGGGCTGATCCGAAATTCGGCTGAACCGCTGCATCAGCAGCTTTATCGGCAAATTCGCGATGAATTGATCTCGGGCAGTTTTAGCAACAGCTCCTCGCGGCTTCCGTCCTCGCGCGCGCTGGCGGCCGACCTGGGGATCTCGAGACTTACCGGTAAACCTCGCCTTCGCGAAGCTTCATGCGGAAGGCTATCTTCGATCCAGAGTTGGATCCGGCACTTTCGTCGCGGCACTCTTGCCCGAAACTTTCTTGAGCCCGCGCGCAGGCCAAAACCGACCCGGCTGATTGAACGCCCGCCCCGCCTTTCTGATCGGGTCAGAAATCATTCCAGATAAGCGCGCTGGGAAGCAGTTTGATTTCGGAATCGCCGGACCGCCTGGTGTCTCCTTTGTTCCCGCGCTCGCCGCGCTCGACGAATTTCCAATCGAAATCTGGGAACGCCTCCGAGCACAAGTCCTGGCCAAGAAAGGCGCCCATTTGCTCCAGTATGCATCGAGCCGCGGCGACCCCGACCTGCGCAAAGCGATCGCTGCCTATCTGTGCGATTATCGGGGCGCCCGCTGTCATCCCGACCAGATCATTGTCACCGCTGGAACGCAGCAGGCGATGATGATCAGCGCGATGGCGCTGGTGAATCCGGGTGAAGTCGCGTGGATCGAAGATCCTGGATTTTATCAGGCTCGCCGCGCTTTTGGTTTCGCCGGAGCGACCGTAGTTCCGCGACCGGTCGATCGGGAAGGGATCGTGATCGGACGGCCTTCGAAACAGCCGAGCGCCCAAGATCATTTACGTGACACCTTCCCATCAATTTCCGCTCGGCATGACGATGAGTCTGGCGCGCCGGACGGCGCTTGATCGATTTCGCGCGCGACGCGTGATGCCTACATTTTCGAGGACGATCACAACTCGGAATTTCGCTTTACCGGTCCACCGCTCCCATGTTTGCAGGGACTCGATAACTCCGGGCGGGTTATCTACGCCGGGACCATGAGCAAGATCCTTTATCCATCCTTGCGCCTGGGTTATATCCTGGCGCCAGAGCAGTTGGTAGAGCCAATGATCAAGATTCGCGCCGTGATGGATCAACACTCGCCGGCGATCGATCAGGCGACGCTGGCGCGATTCCTGACCGAGGGATATTTCCTGAGCCACATCAAACGGATGCGGAAACTGTATTCCGATCGCAGAGAATTCTTTATCGAACAATTCAATAAGTTGCTTGAGCGATTACTTCATTCTGCAAGTTCCGGAAGCTGGCTTGCACTTCGTCGCCTGGCTACGGCGGAAAGACAGACCTGCCGCTAGATCACGCGGGTTTGCGCGCGAGATCGGGATCAGGCCGTCGCCGCTGTCCTCCTGCTTCATGAAAGCGGAACTGGATCCCGCGCTTACCTTCGGCTTCGCCGCCTGGTCTCGGGCACAAATTCGCGAAGGCCTGATCAAGTTCGCATCCGCACTTAAACTAGGGCTTCTCGCCCCTCGGCCGAAACTACCAAAGAAAAAAGTAGTAGCTGAAGGCACAGCCGTTTTGTCATCTGGCTCTCGCGAAAGCTATCTCTCCATGGTTGTAGGACAGGCGCGTCGCCTGCCAATCTGAGGAACGGCAACCGGCGCGGTTATCCTACAATCTAGAAGTCGTCAACGTTGTCGAGAAGTAACGTTTTAGCGATTCAACGTCTTAAAATCCTGCCACGCTGCACCGGCAGAAGTGGTCTGTGGCAAACGCCCGAAGTGGCTCTTTCTGAATCCGGAACCAGCCTCTAAAAGCATACTCAGTAAACAATTCATTAACTGAGAAAATATTATGACAACACAAAAACAAATTCTTAACTCTCATTCCCCCTCTGTTGGCAGAGACCGCGGGCCCTATTCGGCTCACTATGCCGTAAACGATGGTTACAGACGGATGGATTCTCATGCTAATCATCCTGGTGGCGCTCGGCGGACGGCTCTGGTCTTTGCCCAGAACGCCACGGCACAGACACACGGCAAAGGCAGAAGCCAAGGCGCAATACCACGTATCCACCCTCGCTTCACTCGGCGGAACGAGTAGCGGGGAAACAGCATTAATGACCAGAGCTGGGTGGCAGGCTATTCCAGACTGCTGGATAGGAACCGGCACGCTACGCTGTGGCGAAACGGTTCGCTAACTCGACCTCGGCACACTCGGCGGACCAAACAGCAGTGTAACATGGAACGTGAAAAATACCGCGGGAATCATCGTGGGTATTTCTCAAACTGCCGACGCCGGAGCCGCTCGGCGAGAAGCTGGAGTAGCGCGGCTTTCTACAGTACGCCTAACAACGTCGGCTATATCAATCTCGGGTTCGTTTGGCAAACAGGGCCAGATGAGGGACTTCCCAATTTTCCGGGTGGAACTAACGGCTTTGCCACCGGAGCCAACAACTTGGGTCAGGTGGTCGGGTGGGCGGAGAATGGCGTTCATGACTCCACACTGCTGCTGCACCCAAGTCCTCCAGTTTCGCCCAGCCGTGTGGGACTCTGGGACCAGCCAGACCAGATCCACGACCTCCCTCTGATCCCCGGCGACACCTCAGGAGCCGCCACGGCGATCAATGACAATGGTCAAATCGTGGGCATTTCGGGCATCTGCGACCAGGCCGTTGGAAGACATACCGCCAAGCACGCCGTGCTTTGGGAAAACGGCAGGGTGACTGATCATCGGCAACCTTGGCAGCTCAGTGGTGGAACACGCCGACGGCAATCAATCAACACGGCGATGTCGTCGGGTTTGCCGGCGACCCCGCCTTTGTTGAAGGCGACATCTTACACGCTTTCATCTGGACCAGGGACGACGGCATCCAACGCTCTCAAACCGTTGCGAGGACGTACCCGCAACATGTAGACAGTGAGGCCTACGGTATTAACGAACGCCGGCCAGGTAGTCGGTGTCTCATGCGACGCGGACCTGGATTGATTGTCGTGCCGTTGTTTGGGATCACGGTGTCTACCCCAGCAGACCTCAACGATGCTCAAAGGCGGCTATTCTGCCTTCTCGCAAGCGCGAAAGACATAAATGAATGAGGGAGAGATTACAGGTAGAGCTGTCGACTCAACTACGGGCGGCGTTAATTTGCGTATTTGGCAGTCCCAGTGGACAACAATTAAGATGGAATGAATGAATCCCTGTAGCCGCGGCGCGCGCTCCCCCTTAGCGGAGTCGAGTGTGTTGCCGTGCCGCGGTCGGGGTCGGAACAGGGCAAACATCGGCTGCAACTGTCATCCTTACGCTGCAGAAACTTTCAAGATAACATTCGTGCAGCCTTACCTACTTCGTCACGCAGAGGGCGGCTAACTTTGTTTCGCATACTTCAAACGGCCGCTTCATCAACCTTCGCATCGGGCCCCAGATCGCCTTCCGCTCCATTGGCAGCTGGATTGCGCCGATATTTCCTCCGTCAATCTTGGTCACGGCCACTCCTCAAACAGCCATTCTGCCCCGAACACTGCCTCGTAAGCAACTGGGACTCCATTTTTTTCGGGACTCCTCCACCAATGTTCCGAGGCGGATGTCGTGGAGAAGAATCCATCCAGCACTGCGAACGTATGGAACAATCCGCAGAAGATCCAGCAGGGGGCATGGGTGTTGGTGGTTGGCATCAATAAAGGCCATCTCTAGCTCATTCAGGAGATGCCAGGTGTTCCGGATGTAATCGGACTCGGCGTGGGGCGTGCACCCGAGACCGACCTCGGAAATTCACCAATCAAGCGCGGAATTTCAAATCCCACTGGCAGTTCTCTGTCTCCAAAATATGTCGCGCGCGATCCAGCGGTATCGACGCAAGGCTTACGTAGAATTTGCTCCTTGAGGGTCGATGGCACAGGCTAAAACAGCACTGGAGAACCCGCTGCCCGTCCCAATTTCTATCATGCGGCGCGGGCGAATCAATGCTTACAAAAGCTGTCATGAACAGGCAGTCCGCGAGGCCAATGGGGATCCGACAGGGTTAGTTCTTCGATCTATCAGTAAACGGAGAAGTTCCAGCTCCCGCGGTGCAGGTTTGCTACTTACGCGCCCCAAAGTAGTCGCGAGCTTGCGGTAACCCAATTCATATTCCTGATAAGACCGAATTTCACAGACGATGGGAATGTGACAGAAATTCCTTTGTCGCAAAACGCGGCACAATCTGCCGAAGGTCTGGAAACCACCTGGGAACAACTTTCATTCGCGCATTCACCTTGAACTGAAACTGGGCGAGGGCAACGGCACCAGTTCCCACTTTCTGTTCATTATTAACCAACATGCTTACACCGACAAATGTGCGGTCGAAAGCGCGGTTCTGGATCGTTTCGCTTTCGTGGACGCACACGTTCTCCATCCAGAAGTAGATCGGAGATGCAGGATCATGTATGTCCCGGCCCGAGATAGTATATTGCGCGCCAGTCTTTAAACTCGCCTTTATCCGACGCGGATCCTCACTACCCGACGCGCGATTTCCATCCATGCCCCTGACCAATCACCCTGTTCCATCTTCGCTTCGAAGTAGACAGCTCGCGAAATCTTTTCCAGCCAGTTCTTCCTGATGGTGCGCTTGTCCTTTTCCGGTAACTCGTCGGTGACTCGCATGACCTCCGCGAGCACGTCCTGAAAACACCGCTCTTTTTCCGAAAACGAAATTCCTTTGAAGTGCCTCCGGCGTGCTCACGTTTTTCCATCAGCGGATCGGGCAGATAAACGAACGTGAGTCAATTTCGCCAGACGCAAAGTCAGGATAAAACCATCGTAATGATAATGGTTTTCATCGAGAAATCCGGCCTCCTTCACCAGGTCGTACTTCGCCACCATCGAGCGCAGAATACCTTTGCGACCACGGGCGATGTAGGCGAGGAACGCCGCCCGAGGGTTGCGGGTCGTGATCGTGCGAGCGCCGCTCGCCAAGTTGATTAATATCGTAGCGATTACTGTAACTGACGTGGGCTTGCGGGGTCGCGGTCAGCGCAGCCCCATGCCGCTCGATGAATCTTGGCAATAGACGGTCATCGCCGTCCAAGATCGCGACATGATCCCCTTTGACCATCCGCAACGCGCTATTCCTGTTTTTCGGAATACCAACGTTTTCTTCCTGGAAAAGACCGCGAACCAATCCGGGGCACTCGCGCCGCATATTCACGAATGGTTTCGATTGAACCGTCTTTTGTCGAATGATCGTCCGCGACAATGATTTCGAAAGCAGCCACCGTTTGATCAATGGCGCTTTGATAGCTTCCCTTAAATACTCCTGCTGGTTATAAGATGTGATGATGAGACTGATCCGCGGTGGGAGGCATTATCTGAGAGCAATCCTTTTCGACCAGTTCGGTGAAATTTGCCAGGCTACGATTCAAAATCGGAAACTTTTTCCGGTAGTTACAGTCTGGCAGACTGTTGAAAAACCCTCATCCTAGCCTTCTCCCCCAGGGAGAAGAACTGCTCTCTCCGCGGCCGATGCAGAGTGCCAGCCTCCTCTCTCTCTTCTCTCCCGCTGGGAGAGACGCACGCGCAAGCGGCAGTGAGGGCGAAGTTTTTCAACCGTCGGCTAGCAATCGAAACGATAACCGAATAGCTCAATCGTGCGGGCAAAGCGATTCGCCACGAGCTCCCTCGACTCGTTATCATAAAGACTCGGTAATCCTGACGGACAACCTGGTTTTCTCGTCCCAACGGGAGAGCCGGGACCTTAAGAGCTCGGCATACCTTGCTCCAATCTTCATTCAGGGTTTCGTAACGACCGACAAAATCAACTATGATCTCGTCGCCGTCGGAAATCCATTCCGTCAAATCGCCGCCGCGGTGTTCGTTGAGCATGGAACGACCGAATTCCGAGCGAATGAAGACGGAAAAAGAGCCCATCTCTCGAATCCGGGCGATGTCTTTATGCAAAGCCGGGAATATTTCTGCATAGGTCAACCACCAATGATAGGAGGAAACCATCAGGTCCCAGGGATTGCGAATGAAAGCGAATTTAAAGCATCTCATTCCAGGCAGGCCCGAGGACTTCGCGCACCTTCGCCGCTTTGGCATGCTTAATGATATTTGGGCTTCCGGACCGATGAACGAACGCTGCGCGTGCAAGACGCCCAAGGCGCGGTGAATACTGCTCCCGGCACACTTGGGAATATGGATGAACACATATCTTAAGAACGGAGAATAACAGATCGGTTTCGGCATATTTTGTCCCAGGCGCTGTCCGTTACCGCGGCTGTCAGGTGTGCTCTGGTAAAAGTGCTGGTGTAGGACTGACACCCTCTCACAATTCCAGCGACGCGCTCCCTTTGCAAATGCCTCTCCTCGAGCGCAGCAGGAAAATTCAGACCCACAATGTGCGATCGAAACTGCGATACTGGATTGCCTCGCTCACGTGTTCGGCGGTGATGGCTTCGGTGGAAGCGAGGTCGGCGATGGTGCGGGCGACTTTGAGAATACGATCGTAGGCGCGGGCGCTGAGATTTAACTCGGTCATGGCCACTCGGATCAATTCCTGCGAGTCGGAATCCAATTTGCACCATTGTTTCAGATGCTTCGTTCCCATGCGCGCATTGCAGTTCGTCTTGGAATCGTTAGCAAATCGCGCCTGCTGCCTCTTGCGCGCAGCGGATACCCGCTCACGAATTGCACTGGAAGGTTCCTCCGACCGTTCGCTCGCCATATCACGGTACTCAATCGATGGCACTTCGATGTGGAGATCGATCCGATCGAGCAACGGTCCGGAAATGCGCTGCCGATATCGTTGCACCTGACTCGGCCCACAGCGGCACTCGCGTTTCAAATCGCCGAAGTAACCACACGGACACGGGTTCATCGCCGCCACCAGCATGAATTCGCTCGGGAAAGTGACGCTGCCGGCTGCTCGCGAAACGGTAACGCGTCCATCCTCCAGTGGCTGACGCATCACTTCCAAGGTGGAACGATGAAATTCCGGCAGCTCATCGAGAAAGAGGACGCCGTTATGCGCCAGGCTGACTTCACCGGGGTTCGGAATGGCGCCACCGCCGAGCAACCCGATGTCGCTAATCGTATGATGAGGCGAGCGGAACGGGCGCGTCGGCACGAATGATTGTTCCGGCGTGAGTAATCCGGCGATGCTGTGGATCTTCGTCGTCTCAATCGCTTCCTCCAGCGACATCGGTGGAATGACGGTAGCAATGCGTTTCGACAACATCGATTTGCCCGAGCCCGGCGGCCCGACCATAAGAATGTTGTGACCGCCGGCAACGGCCACTTCCAGCGCGCGCTTTACGTGCCCCTGTCCCTTCACATCCGCGAAATCGACGTCGTAGCTTTGATGGGTCGCGAAGAATTTATCGAGATCGCCGCGGGTGGGCTGAAGTGGTGCATTCGCCGCAAAGAAACGAAAATGTTTCCCGTAAATTGCGCACGCCATAAACGGCGATTCCCTTCACCATTGCGGCCTCCTGCGCGTTCGCTGCCGGAACAAAGAGCGCTTTCTTCCCGCGTTTCCGCGCTTCAATCGCCACCGGCAAAACTCCTTTCACCGCGCGCACCGCGCCATCGAGCGCCAGCTCGCCGACGAAACTGTATTGAGCAAACGCCGCCGTGTCTGTTTCCTGGCTGCACGCGATCATACCCAACGCGATCGGCAGATCGAAACTCGGTCCTTCCTTTTGATGTCGGCCGGCGCCAGGTTCACCGTCGTGCGTCCGCGCGGCCAATAGTATCCGCTGTTGGTAATCGCAGTGGTGACGCGGTCTTTGCTTTCCTTGACCGCGGCATCGGGCAATCCAACAACGACGATCGCAGGCAATCCGCCGGCCGAGTTCACCTCGATCTCGACTTCGTAAGCATCAACGCCGAAAACGGCGGCGGAATAAATTTTGGCGAACATCTGCGCGAGGTTGGCAGAGAAATTTTCTCGCGAAAAGGGGCAAATCCCATTTTCAGTGAAAGCGCGGGCGAAAGAGAGGCCTTCCGGGTCTGACAGCACGCCCTGTCGCATGCCTGGCATCCCGAGCACACGCGAGGGACCTCGCCCAAGCTAGTGGATCACACGAGGTTGTTTGAGGCCGAATTGCCCGTTCGTAGGGTCCTCTCGCACCGATCTTCGCGTCTCGGGATGACCACGCGCGTTATTTAACGTTGCTATATATATAGGTCGCCCGCGGGCGGTTTTGGCGCGGCTGCGAAAAATCGAAGCGGAGAAACGGGAATTTTTGGCGCGTTTTCGTTCGAGCAACTCGAAGAAAGTTGTGGTCGCTTGCTTCGCGGTCAAAAATCGCACTGGATTCTCAAATTTCCATAGCCTGTAAATGCCTGAAACTGAGTGAGAAAACCTTATTTGAACAAATCACATCCGGCAAGTGTCAGAATTGCGAATATTTAACCTTGTTAACGGACTTTCGCGCGTGATAAATGCTGCGACTGAGGAATGCCGGCGAAACCTAAATAGTCGGAGCATGTATACCGCACTCCCTTTCACGTTCATGAAGAGAAGTTTTATGGCTGCTGAAGATAGCGATACTGGAATAAAGATTTACCTGCGTGAGATCGGGCAGATCCCGCTGCTCACTCCTCAACAGGAGATTGAACTCGCCGCCAAAATTAAGCGCGGCGACAAGGAAGCTCGCGCCCTAATGATTCGTTCGAATTTGCGCCTGGTCGTTAAGATCGCGCACGATTACGCGAATCTTGGATTGCCGCTGCTCGATTTAATCTCGGAGGGAAACATCGGGCTGATGAAAGCGGTCGAGCGCTTCGATCCGGCGAAGGGTGGAAAACTTTCCACCTACGCCGCGTGGTGGATCAAGCAATCGATCAAACGCGCACTCGCCAATCAATCGAAGACCATTCGCCTGCCGGTGCATCTGGTGGACAAAATTTCCAAGATGCGACGCGTCTCCTGCAAATGAGCGAGGAGCTGGGCCGCGAACCGACCGACGACGAACTCGGTGAAGAAATCGGAATTGCTGCGGGAAAAGTTTCGCAATTGAAAACGGTTTCGATCCGGCCCGCATCGTTAGACGCGCCAATCAGCGATGACGATTCGACCGAGTTCGGTGAAATCGTCGGCGACGAAGAAGCGATGACGCCGTTCGAATTGTTGCGCGACAAAACCTGCGCAACGAGGTGGGCGGTCTGCTCGAAGTTGCTGGACGATCGCGAACGCAAAGATTATTTTCTCGCGCTTCGGGCTCGACGGCGGCAAGCCGAAGACGCTCGAAGAAGTTGGGAAGAAATTTGGGGTAACGCGCGAGCGCATTCGGCAGTTGCAAAACATTGCGTTGTCGAAATTGCGTCGCGCCCTGGCGAAAAAAGAGCGGCCGATCGACATCGATCTCGAGATGCCGGTCGAGGCGTAAGAGCTACTAACAAGTATCAGGAAAGCGCGCGGACGCGATCCGCGCGTTTTTCTTTCGTCTGGAAACACAGGTCATAGACCTGTGTGGCGCACAGACCTCAGGTCTGTGTTCCGTTCTCAGCGCGCTGTCATTCCGAGCGTGCAGACGGTGCCAGTCCGGCTCGGACCGAGGAACCTCACGAGTGTCCGATGACACGCGACCTTGGGGAGTCCCTCGCTACGCTCGGGATGACATTTTATTTACCGCGCTGTTCGTAATTGCACGGTGTCCACCAACGTATCGCCTGCGCGCAGGTCGCTGATAATCACCAGATTGTCGCCCGGCGAAGTCAGTCCCGCGTCGCGCAGATATTTCTCGGCTACTTCGATGGTGGCGTTAGGATCATCAGAAAATTTTATCCGCACTGGATACGTTCCCCAACAAAGCGCGAGTTGGCGTCGCACTCCCTCGCTCGGGGTGAAGGCAAAAATCGTGGCGTGTTCCGGACGCAGATTCGCGGTATTGCGAGCCATTGTGCCGTGCCGGGTAAACACGATGATCCGCGCCCGCGTGAGCGAATTCGCCAGCACGATCGCGGATGCGACGGTTTTTTGTCGCACATCTTCCAGCACAGCTGCTTTGGCGTAACCGGCGCCACCGCTGCGCTCGATGCGCAACGCCACTCGATTCAAAATGCGCACACATTCCACCGGATAATCCCGACGCTGGTTTCTCCACTCAACATGATGGCATCGGCTTGCTCGAAAACCGCGTTGGCCACATCGGTAATTTCCGCGCGGGTCGGGAGGGGATTGTGGATCATCGATTCCAGCATGTGCGTCGCGACCACCACCGGCTTTCCCAGCCGTGCGCAAAGTTTCACAATTTTTCGCTGAATAATCGGCAGCTCCTCGATTGGGCATTTCGATCCCGAGATCGCCCCGCGCCACCATGATGGCGTCAGCCGACGCGATGATCTCGTGGATCAAACGGACGGCGGACTGATCTTCGATCTTCGCCATCACCTGGGCTTTGCTTCCTTTTTGCGCGAGTAATTCCCGCAACTCCTCCAGATCACTCCGCTGACGCACGAAGCTCAAGGCGATGAAGTCCACGTTCATTTCCACCCCCAGCGCGACGTCTCCGAGATCTTTTTGGGTCAGCGGCGGCAAATTCACTCGCACACCCGGCAGATTAATGTGGCGCCGCGACCCCAGCGTTCCCGGCGTGATCACTTTGCAACGAATGCGGTTCTCCCGTTTCTCCAGGACGAGGAGATGAATGACGCCGTTATCAACCAGAACGGTGTCGCCTTCGTTGATGTCGTTGATCAATCCATCGTAGTTCACATCCACCGAGTAGGCTTCTTCGCTCTTTGCTCCGCGGACGGTGAACTCGAGGATGTCGCCGGGTTTGAGATGCAATTCAGTCTTGAGATCGCCGGTGCGAATGGCCGGGCCTTGCGTGTCCATGAGAATGGCGACGGAACGGCCAAGTTCCTCCGCGATGGCGCGAATTCGCGGGACGATCTCCCGCACCCAATCATGCTGCGCATGACTCATGTTGAGCCGGAAAACATCGGCACCTTCGTGAACCAACTGCCGCAGCGTTTCCGGTTTCTCGCTCGCAGGCCCGAGCGTGCAAATGATTTTCGTCTTGCGCATCGTTCAGTCCGCTTCAGTTATTGCGGCTTCATTTTCCCACCTGGGCGGAAAGGCAAGATCAAAACCGCGCGAATGAAGCGACAAGTTTGGGCTGTAATACGGATCGCGCAGAATTTGCGCGCTCCATTTTTCTCCATGTAACTGGCGTCTGGGTTTGTTCGAGCGCGGCAGCCAGGCTCTGCAATTGATCAAACTGATTTTCCATCACCAACTGCGCCTTGTTCCGGCTCTTGAAAACGGCATCAAACCAGAGCCAGGAATGCGCATCCGGCCTGATCCTCGGCGCCTTTCGCTTTGCTGCACGCGCGCCTGCGCATCAAATCGGCGACTCAGTTGGTAGCTTTGCCCCAACGCTGCGGTGCTCAGGAAAATCGCTTCCCGCAACGGTGACGACTTCATCTCGGCGCGATTCCCAATCAATTCCGTTATGGAATTCCCCGCGCTTTTCCTTTAGGAAAGCTGAGCATGCACCTCTGGGTGGATCGGTTCGCTCCAGATCCAGCCCATGCAGCATCACCAGCGCGTCCGAGGATAATTTCGGGCTCCACAGCTCCAGCTCAAGTCGAATGGTTTCTACCGAATCAACATCATCCATCAGAAGCACGTTGACCGATCCACCTCTGAGAATTCCGTTGTCGAACCGCCATCGATCAGTTGCGAGATCGTTGGAAAAAACTCCGCCGTCGCTTTTTGCGCTCTCTGCCAGCCAGGATCATCCGCCGCGTCCTCATCCAGCGTCGCCCGCCGGATCGCGGCACAGCTCGATGAAGATATTGTATTGCGCGGCCGTCTGGCAAAAGTGAGGTGGGCTTGCGCACCACCCAGACCGAACGTGACGATCCAACGCCGGTTTTCTGAAGCGACGATATCGTGCAAAAGCGGCAGATAAAATCGCATCCCGCCGCCGGTATAAAGCTTTGGCTCGAAATTTCCGGCTCTCGAAAATTGGGGCAGCATCGCCTGCGAACTCTAGAGCGAAAACGGCTGCGCCAAGCGCGCAAACGTCCCCTAAAAGAAAACGGCGCGCCTTTTGCGACGCGCCGTTTTGCAGCAACAAACAGCAACAGTACTACTTCAACTTGGCATCAATCTCTTTCGCCATTTCCAGGTGCTCCCGCACTGTCTTGGCGGTTTTGTCGGCGAAACTTTTCACGTTCGGATCGCTCCCGTCTTTGGCTTCCTTTTCGAATTCCGCCAGATCTTTTTCATGATCTTTCACCATCGCATCCATATAATCCTTGTCCGACTTCCACTTGCCCGCTTCCTTTTCCGCCGGCCACCCGACATTTTCTTCTTTGGCGATCGCCTTCAATTCTTCATTCGCCTTGCTGTGGTCCTTCACCATTCGAGCTCCAAAGTTTTTCACTTCGCTATCACTCGCGTTCTTCTCTGCCACACGACCCATCGCCACTTCCATCATTCCGCCTTTGGCCGCATCTTTGATGAAAGCCTTGTCAGCAGAACTCAGTGTGCTGGCTTTGGCCTTGTTACGTGTTGCTATCGGATTTTGATTTAGGACTTTGGGCCAAAGCCGTTCCACTCAGGCCGATGCAAGCAATGGCAATGACGCCAGTTATGAACTCGAATATTTATGGAAAATTTATTTTCATAGGTTTTGCATAAGATTAAGGGCGCCGAACTAAAACTCCGGCAAACCTGATTCCGCACCGCCCTCAGGAGCTGGTCGTAATTGCAATCGCAGTGCTTAATCAGCTCCCGGCCGCATAGGAACTTTCCACTCGCGTTGCCACGTCTTTGTAGCCGTAGTCCGCCTCGTAAATTTGCTTCATGCAGGCAAGTGACTTCTCGCGGTTACCCATCCGCTCGTAAACCAGCCCGAGATTGTAAACGATTTCCTTCTTCGTCGCGTCCATGGTTGCGATCTCGCGCGCGGCTTCTTCCAGTTGCCTGGCCGCCAGATCAAACATTCCCAACTCGCGATAACATTGCCCGAGCGCATTCATCGCCTTCAAACGCGCATTCGGATTTTGCCGGGCACGCTGCAACTCCGGCAAGCGCCTCACGAAAATGTCCCGCATTCATCAAATGTTCACCCAGTTCAAAACGAAACTGCAGATCGGTCGGATTGCGCTCGACCCGTTTCCGCGCTTCCTCGATTAACATTTCCGCGCGCCGCTTTCTGGCTGCGGCCAGCGCGGCGTTCTTTTGCACGAGCAGCACGGGATCGCCGGCATTGTTGGCGACGAATTCCTCTAACGCTGCAATCTCGCGTTCCGTCTGCTTCACCCCAAGATCGGAAATCTTCCGAACCAAACCCGGGTCACTCCCGTGCATTAAATCGGAAGCGTATCGATACCATGCAATCGCCGCTTCCAGATCGTCCTTCTGCTTCGCTCAATGCCCCGAGCCGTCGCGCTGCATCGACATTCTGTGGTTCGGCCTGATGCAGCGCGTAGGTCTCAGCGATCTGCTGGCTGAGCGACTCTCCCGTCAGCTGCATCCGGCTTTGTTGTTCCAGCGAGACCGCCGCTTCCTTGTCTTTAATCAAATCACGATAACTCTCGGCTGCTCCCCAACCCCCGCTCTTCATCGAATCGCGCGCCGAAGCATCTTTTCCCAAGCCTCATCGCGGCGGCATCGCCCGGATCGATCGCGCTGATCCGATTGTAAATCTCGACCTCGCGCTCGCTCTCGCCCAGCTCGTGATAGAGCCGCGCCAGTTCGTGCAGCAGTTTGGTATCGCGCGCATTCTCTTCGAGCAATGTTTGCAGCGCGAAGACCGCCAGTCTCAAGCCATCCCGCTGCCACCGCTGCCTCCTTTAGCGCCAGGTTCGCCTGTTTGTTGTAGGGTTCGTCTTCGAGAATTTTCTCGATCAATTCCACCGCGCGCTTCGCATCCTTCTTCATTTCGCGCTGCGCTTTCATCACCGCCACCGATGCGGTCGAGACGTTGAAAAACTTCTTCTTCGCCGCTTTCAATCGGGTCACCTCGGTCCGGCGCAATAATTGGCGGCCGGTGAGAAATTGTGGCTCCTGTTTCAGAATTCCCTGCAAAAGGAAATGGCGTAGCCGAAATTGCGCAGCTCAATTGCCGCCACCGCTTTTAGCCAATGCGCGCGCTGATCTTCACTCAGTTCTTTCTCGGTCTTAACCGCCATAGTTGCGTTCGCCGTGACTATAATTTCAGCATCACTCCACCGTCACGACAAATGCACGGGTGGCGCGCGTGGAATCTAGAGCAAATCGAGTTGCGGCTTTGCGATTGAGGAAGTTTTGCGCCGATCTTTTTCGTTTTGATTTGCCGTGAACTACTGCGCCATTCGGGTTTTCCAAATGCGCAAGGATGTCTTTGGCGCGATCTAAAATTTCCCTGGGCAGACCGGCCAGGCGCGCTACCTGAATTCCGTAGCTCTTGTCCGCACCGCCCGGAATGATCTTGCGCAAAAAATGATCTGCTCGTTCCATTCCCGCACCGCGACATTGAAATTTACCACCCCTTTCCGCTCCACCGCCAGCTTGGTCAGCTCGTGATAATGCGTCGCGAAAAGCGTCCGCGCCTTGATCTTGTCGTGCAGAAATTCCGCCACGCTCCACGCAATGGACAGGCCATCGAAGGTTGAAGTTCCGCGGCCGATTTCATCGAGGATAATGAGACTGCGTTCGGTCGCATTATTGACGATATTGGCGGTCTCGTTCATCTCCACCATGAAGGTGGATTGCCCGCGTGAAAGATCGTCGCTCGCCCCCACCCGCGTGAAAATGCGATCAACCAGACCGATCTCGGCGCTGGTCGCCGGCACGAAACTTCCGATCTGCGCCATCAACACAATGAGCGCGACCTGACGGATGTAGGTCGATTTCCCTGCCATGTTCGGCCCCGTAATAATGGCGAGTCGCAACTTTTCCCCGTCAAGCTCGGTATCGTTAGGAACGAATTTCTCTTCCACCAGATTTTGATCGAGCACCGGATGCCGGCCATCGCAAATTGTTAGCCGGAGCGACTCGTCCAGTTGCGGCCGGCAGTAATGGAACAACCGCGCTGTCTCTGCCAGCGAGCAAATCGCATCCAGAGTCGCGATCGCAATCGCGGTTTTTGCAACGGTCCAAGTTCCGTTAGGGTTTCCTCGCGTAACTTCTGGAAGAGCGAGTACTCCAGATTTCTCGCGCGCTCGTCCGCGCCCAGAATTTTCGCCTCCATTTCCTTTAATTCCAGGGTAATAAAGCGCTCCCCCCGACCGTTGTTTGCTTGCGAGTGTAATGCGTCGGCACGTTCGCCAGATTCGATTTCGTGATTTCGATGAAATAACCGAAGACGGAATTGAAACGCACCTTCAGTGATTTGATTCCGGTCGCGGCAATTTCGCGCTCCTGCAGCGCATTGATCCAATTCTTGCCATCGCGTGAGGCATTTCGGAGCTCATCAAGTTGGGCATCAAAGCCATCCCGAAAAATTCCACCCTCTTTCAAGGCCAGCGGGGCATCGTCCATCACTGCACCTTGCAGTTTCGCGGCCAGTTCCGGCATCTCCGCGATCTCGCCTTTGCAAACGATTCGCTAACGATTGGTGGGATTGTGTTTGTAGTGGCAGCCGTGCCGGCTGATCCTGAGAAAATGTTGCAGGCGACACGCCTGCCTCTACAAGAAGAACTTGCCCTACCGAAAATTGATCCGCTCGATCAGCTTGCCGAGTTCCGCTTTCAATTCCGGAATTTGTTGCAGTGAATTCTTCAGGGTAACGAGATCACGCGCGTTTCCGGAAGCTTGCGAGAGCCGTCCGGCAGCTCGCTCGACGTCGCGAATCGATTTGAGCGCGCTGCGTAACGACCCCAGCAAATCGGATTCATGCAGCAGATCCGCAATCATCTGCTGCCGGCAGTTCAGTTCATGCAAATCACGCAGGGGCTGCAAAATCCAACTGCGCAATTTCCGCCCGCCCATTGGCGTAACCGTGCGATCGAGCACCGCCAGCAAACTGGTATCGCGAGCACCGCGTGATTCGACCAGATCGAGATTTATCTGGGTGGCTGCGTCCAGAACCACGTGATCACTCGCCGATTCGCACCGTAACGACGAAAGATGATCAATCTTCCGACGCAGTTGATGTTTGAGATAATGAATGATCGCGCCCGCGGCGCCGATCGCCGCCGGCATTCCCGCGCAGCCAAAACCATCAAGTGATTTGGTTTTGAAATGCTCGCATAATGTAAACGTCGCCTGTTCGGGCAAGAATGCGTAGCTGTCGTGCGCCAGGGCGTGCTCGATCGAGGCGAAAACTTCGCGCTGTTCCTCGCTCACCAAAATTTCCGACGGCCCGACCCGGGCCAGTTCATCCGCCAGCCCGCCTTGCGTCCTCAATTGCATCAACCGGAACTCGCCCGTCGTTAAATCGGCGTAGGCAAACCCGAAAACGGTCCGAGCCGGACTGGCGGATTCGTGTTCATAAATCGCGCCGAGATAATTCGCGCGCTTCGCCTCCAACAAACCGAGTTCGCTCACCGTTCCCGCGCTGATGATTTGGGTAATATCGCGCGTCACGATTCGTCCCGGCTGCGGCTCGCTCGTTTGATCGCAAATCGCGACCCGCCTTCCCGCCTTGATCAACTTTGCGATATAATTTTGTGCGGCGTGATACGGCACCCCGCACATCGGCACGCCATTCCGCTTCGTCAGCGCGACATTGAGCAAACCTGCTGCTTCTTTCGCGTCCTCGAAAAACAGCTCGTAAAAATCACCGAGCCGAAAGAGCAGCAACACGTCCGCCGGCACGCCCTCGCGCAGCCGCTGGTACTTGCTGCATCATCGGAGTAATCGCGTCCGCCATTGCGATCAAGATGAATTCGGCGGCCGCTAATTGCGAGTTTCGAATTGCAGGTAGAGAGGGGAGCGCCGTGTCAGGCTCTTGATTTTGGAACACGACGGCGTGTTCCTCCAAATTCACGACCTAGCCTCAATCCCGCAGCGTATTCATCCCCTGGCGGATGATCCGATCGATCAATTGCGGATAGGGCAGGCCTGCTTTTGCCCGCCGCTTGCGCGAAATCTTCGTCCTCGGCCAGAATCGGATTTGGGTTGGCCTCAATGAAATAAATTTCGTTGTTCGGCGTCAACCGCAGGTCAAGGCGGGCGTAGCCATCGATCGTGAGCAGGCGATAGATGCGCTTACAGGTTTCTTCGATGCGCGCGACCAGCGCCGGCTCGAGACCGACGGCGAACTTGTTCTGCAAGCCCCAGCGTTTGCGATATTCCTCGTCCCACTTCGCGCCGATAAGTCGCAATCTTCGGTTCGTCCGGCGGAACCTCCCGGAAAACCAGCTCGCGGATCGGAAAACCTTCAACCGCAGGTTACCCATCAAACCCACGTAAAGTTCGCGGCCCTCGATGTATTCCTCCGCGATCACGTCGGCGTCGTGCTTCTCATGAATAAACGCGGCGCGTTCCCGGAACTGCTCGTCTGTCTCAACAAAGGAGGCCTGCGAAATGCCGTAGGAGGCTTCTTCTTTACCGGCTTCACCAGAATCGGAAACTTGAGCTGTTTGGGGCGGACAATGCGCTGACCGCGCGGGATGACGACGAAATTCGGAACGCGAATGCGATGATAATGCAGAATTTTTTCGAGATGCCTTTGTGTTTGCAAAGGACCAGACCGGTCGCGCTGCAACCGGTGAAGGGGACGCCCTGCATTTCGAGAAAGGAAACGATGTTCTGGTCGAACCCGCGGTTGTTCTTGAACTGGTCGGCCAGATTAAAAATTACGTCCGGCGCGAAGTTTTCCAGTTTTTGCCGCAACAGATCGAGATCATCAAAGATGGCGAGATGTTCTGCGGTGTAGCCGAGCGTGCCGAGCGCACCCAGGACGTTTGCCTCAGTTTTCCAATCCTCGGTCTTCATCTCCTTGCTCAAGTCCTGATCGATCGTGGTCGGCCGGATGGCGTCGAAAAGGGCGAGGACTTTGAGTTTCTTCTTCACGCTATTTGGTGCGCTTGAATTTGCCGGTGAAAAGATAGTTCATCACCAGAGTGGTGATAAAAGCGGAGACACGAAAATCCTGTTGCGGGTCGTCGTTATGCACGTGCAGCCCGAGGTGATCGCAGCGGTCGATCAGTCGCGTGAGAAGTTCGTTTACCCGGCATTTCTTCTCGTTAGTCCACAGGCACACGGCATTGAGTAACCGGCGACGCCGTAGACGGAGATAGGAGCTGGCTTTTAAACCGGCAGGCGCGCTGAAGAGCTGCCGCAGATCGATGTCGTAAAAATCTGGATAAGCATCTTCGTAGAGCTTCCGCTTGCGCGCGTAATAGGTTTTGAGCTTGAGATTCAGGCAATTGTAATCGGCGACACGATAGTTTCGGCGTCTGCACCGGCAGCTTCCCACCAGCGACCGCATCAATTCATCGACGTATTCCAGCTTTTGCAACGCCTTCCAACCAGCATAACGCGTGCGCCAGTCGAGCCCAGGCGTAAGCCAGACGGCAAAGGTCTCCGCAAAATCTTCATCCGGATGGCTCTGCGCATACCAGTCGTCGAGGTTCACCACATAACTGCGGCTGAATGGGCGGGGTCGATAGGAATCGGGTGTTTCATCGTCGGAAGTTTGCCCGAAAATCTTCTCCCACGTTTTGTTGCGCGGAAGGTGATAGGCGTAGCTGTAGGCGTGGGCCGCCTCATGCCGGATCAGTTTCATAAACCAATCTTTGGTTCCACCCTCGACTTCGAGCATCATTGTCCGCTCCAGCGCGCGCAGCCGATCGTTGACCAGAAAGAACGGCACAAAGATAGCCGGAATACCGACCGGCACGAACCATTCATCGCCGATGTGACAGCGCGGATGAAAGACGAGCCCCTTGGCCGAAAGCTCATCATAAAGTTGTTTGATCAGAGGCTCGAGTGTCGTCCCCTCGAGCCGCAAACCGAGCTTGGAGATGCGGCACTCGAGAAGCTCCTGATCGTTCAACGACGCCCAATCAACCGCTTCCATTTTCGCGCACGATATCAATCTTTCTGTCTTCGAAAAATGATGATGCAGAATTCGTGCTTAAAGAACTAAAAACGTTGAATCCAAGCTAGTGCGAAATGGCGTCCTATCGAGCGGAAGCCAATCCACCTATGAGAATTTTAGCCAACGCCTGCCTCGCTGCTTTCCTTAGCACCAATCTCCTCGCGCAAAGTCCGACCCCGGCGCCCGCCCGATCCAGGTAATGGTGCTTGGCACCTACCATTTCGACAACCCGGGGTCAGGATTTGCACAATATGAAAGTCGACAAGTATGCTCACGCGGGCCAAACAAGCGGAACTGGCCGACGTCGCCTCGCGTCTCCGCCAAAATTCAATCCGACGAAGATTGCGTGTGGAAGCGTTGTCCGATCAAGCCTGATTTCGTCAGCAATAAGTTCGACGGGTTCACGTCGGAAAAACTGAGTACAGATCCGGACGAACGCACCCAGATCGCATTCCGTCTCGCGCATCAGCTTCGGCCACTAAATCCGTCTATGGCATCGACGAGCAGAGCAAGCACGATCGATTACTTTCCATTCTGATAAAGTCGGAGACCTACGCCAAGGCGCACGAGCAAGGCGCGGCGCTCAGCCGGATGCAGGAAAAGTCGGGCAAATGATGCAAACAAATGGAAACCGCGCAGAAGACGAAACCGATCCGGCTCATGCTCGCCGATGTGAACGACGCCGGCGCGAGTGCTCTCCGATCACCAAAATTTTTATTATGCGCTGCTCTCGCTCGCGAACGAAAAAGAACAACCCGGCGCAGAACTGAATGCGGCCTGGTATCAGCGCAACGCCAAAATCTTTGCCAAGCTCACACAAATCGCGCAGCCAGGAGACCGCGGCCTCGTTGTTTTCGGGTCAGGCCACTGCCTTTTGGCTGCGGCATTTCGTCCAAAACACAACCGGCTTTTCAGCTCATCGAGCCTCGTGATTATCTGGAGTAATCAAAAACGGCCTGCTAAACGACGCGGGGACGCTCCTTGACGCTCAATCGGCCGCTTCCCATTTCGCGCAAAGTATCACCGGAAAAGAGACTGTCGCGCCGTCGCAACGAAGAGGGGCGCGATTACCTACTTCCCGAGCTCGTACAGATACTGAACAAACGACATCGTCGCGCCGTCGATGCCTTGAATCTTCGGATTCGACGATTCGATGACGAAATATTCGTCCGGCGCATGCGCCCCGCTGCCATGACCAAGACCGAAATGTCCGGCCGGTTTGTTCAACGGCGCGCCGGTGAAAACATAACCCGGCCACGAACCCGCGCTTCGCGGCAAAATGATCGGATCGATCCCGGAATTTTTCAGAACCGCGATTTGCGATTTGATCAGACCGCTATCCACCGAAGTGCTGTTCGGATCGTAGCCGCCAGTCATGTTCACATCGATGTCGGCGAAGCCGCGCTTCGCCAGATGCGCTTTCAACGCCGCGAGCGCGTCCGCCGCCGTCATGTTCGGCACCAGCCGCAGATCCAATTTCGCCACCGCCTTGTGCGGCAGAATCGTTTTGCCGCCGGGACCGGTATAACCGCCGACCAACCCTTCGATGTTCACCGTCGGGCGCGACATCAACAGCTCGAGCGCTTTCTCCCAGTTCACATCGTGCACCCAATGCTCGACGCTCAGCAGTTTCTTCGCCTGCGCTTCGCTGAGGCGCTTGGCCGCTTTCGCCACCATCGCTTTTTCTTCCGCACTCATCGGTCGCAGCTTCGCCGTGAAATTATCGATCGCCGGTTCGTTGCCATCCGCCGAGACGAGCGTGTGCAACGCTTCCACCAGATGCCAGGCCGGACTGTCGAGCCGCGCCTTGTTCGAAGAATGAACATCTTTCTTCGGACCGCGTCCCCACTTTTCGCCACTCGAAGTCAGCTCAACTTCGATCACGCCTTTCGCGCCCAGCGTCAAAGTCACTGTTCCATCGGGGTCCTGTTCCGCCGACGGAATGAAAACGCCCTCGCATTTTGCCAACGCCGCCTGCACTTCCGGCTGATGCACGATTTGCGGAAAATGCGGCGAACCGATTTCTTCTTCGCCTTCCGCCACGAACGCGAGATTCACCGGCAACTTTTTTCCGGCGGCGCGAATCGCATGCAGCGCCGCCGAGAAACGCCGACTTCCGGTCCTTTCTGATTCACCGCGCCGCGGCCGACAACCACTTTGCCGAAATCCGGTTTATCCACCAGCGCCGCGTCGGTTGGCGGCGAAGTCCATTCCGCCGGATCGAACTGTTTCACGTCGTATGAAATAAATGCCGACAGTTTTCTGGGCACCGGCATCGAGCGTAGCGAAAACGCCCGGCTTGCCCTCGGTCGGCACCTGTCACCGCCTGATCGAAGCCCGCTTCCTGCAGCAATTTGATCAGGTAGTCTGCGCCTTCCGGATAGCCGCGATTCTCCGCCGCGATCGACACCTGATGAATCCAATCCTGCAACCGCTTCACCGATTGATCATGCTGCTTGGTGATCTGCTCCTTGATGTCAGTCAAATCGTCCGCGCACCATGCTTGTTGGTTGGATAAGAAAATTGTCGCGGCTGTACGCTGCTGCCATGAAAAAAGTTTTGCGCGTCATACAACCTTAATCGCCGCTCAATCAGTGCGCTGGCAACCTTAAGAGGCTCGACGCAACCGAGATATCCGAGTCCAAACTGTCTCAGCGGAATAAAATTCGGCGACCGCGACGGCTCTTCAAACAAAAATGGATCGTGGCAGCGTCATTATTTGAATCCAATCGCGCTGATTGCCGCGTCAGATTTTTGGTTACAAAAGCTAAAAACGTTACAAAGTTACGAACTGCCATGATGACTGATGTTCGCTTCGCTTTTCGTCAGTTGTTCAAGTCGCCCGGGTTTACTTTGCTTGCCGTGCTCACGCTCGCGCTCGGGATCGGGCTGAACACCGCCATCTTCAGCTTGATCAACGATCTGTTCCTGCGCGGCCTGCCCTTCCAGCAACCGGCGCGCGTTGCTCCACGTCTTCTCGCATTTCAAAGGAGCAGACGGTCGATTTCCCGCTCTCCGCGCCGCGCTTCATGCATTTCCGCGATGGGCAAACCATCTTCGACGGATTTGCCGGTGAGAATGGACTGCGCCGCGACGGTGACCGGACTTGGCGATCCGTTTCAGGTTCCGATCTTCAAGACGACATCGAATTGGTTCGATGTGCTCGGCCTGCGCGCGATTCGGGGCCGCACATTTCTGCCGGAGGAAGAGGAAGGCGCCGATGTCGCTGTGGTCACGGATCGCTTTTGGAAAGGGCGACTCGGGCAGCGATCCAAACGTGATCGGGCGCGCGCTCACACTCGATGGCGTCTCGCACACGATTGTTGGGGTGATACCGAACGCTGCCGGTCTCGTGGACCGGACCGAACGCCGATATCTGGACGACCAAGCCGTTCATCATCCCGGGTTTCTCGCACGAACGAATGATGCGCGGCACCGCATTTCTACGCGCGGTCGGACGGTTGAAACCGGGCGTGACGATTCGAGCAGGCGCGTCGCCGCCTTGCAATTGCTCGAGAACAGCTATCGCGCGCAGTATCCGGAGAAGATCGATGCGAGATCCGGCACGGTAGTGAAGACGTTGCCGGAAGATGTGACGGAAAATTTGCGGCCCGGTTTCGCCACGCTTCTCGCGGCCGTGACCTTTGTCTTGCTCATCGCCTGCAGCAACGTCGCGAATCTACTGCTCGTTAGGTTCAGCGGCCGGCGTCGCGGAGATTTCATTGCGCATGGCGCTGGGCGCGACGCGCGCGAGCGTGCTACGGCTTTTCGTTTTCGAAAGTGTGCTGCTCAGCTTGTTCGCGGGAATTCTCGGCGCGCTCGCTCGCCTGGCAGTTGGTGCCCGCTGGTGCCGCGTCTCGCGGCGAACTTCCTTCCGATCGAAGCCGGCACTGCGACAGCGCTTTCATTTCCGGTGCTCGCATTTGCGATTGCGCTCTCGCTGCTGACCGGTTTGTTGATGGGCTTGTATCCCGCGCTGCAAAGCTCGCGCGCTGATATCGTCGAGGCGCTGAAGGAAGGCGGTCGCGGCACCGCCGGCAGCGTCCGGCAGCAACGTTTCCGCAAATTGCTTGTCGGCGCGCAGGTTGCCCTCTCGGTCACTTTGGTCGCGGGCGCGTCGTTGCTCATCGCGAGCTTTCGTGCGTCTCAGTCATCAGGATCCCGGTTTCAAGCCCGACAATCTTTGGACCGGCCTTCACCGTTATGCCGCAGGCGCAATATCCCGACGCCGCGACGCGCGACCCGTTTCGCAGAACAATTGACCAACGCATTGCGCGCCACGCCAGGCGTCCAGGATGTGACGATGAGTTCGGGTATTCCGCTGGGTGGAGGCGCCGGCGCGACACTCTACACGCGCGCGGAAGGCAATGTTCCTCCCGTGGCGGAACGCAAAGGCGCGCCCTCAAATGACATCATGTCCAGGTTGGCTCCGCACTTTTGGCATTCCGCTCGTGGCCGGCCGCGATTTCAATGAGCAGGACATCGCCGATCATCCCAATGTCGATCCTCATCAGCGCATCCGGAGCGAAAACGGTCTTCGGCAACGAAAATCCGATCGGCAAAACATTACTCGTCACGAGCGGCAGCGTGCCGGTCGAGATCGTCGGCGTGGTCGGCGATGTGCGTTCCGGTGCGGCTCGACCAGCGTAACGACATGGAATTTTACCGGCCGTTCGCGCAGGAGAATTTTCCCTTTCTCACCATCACGGTGCGCAGTCCGTTGCCGCCGGAAGCGTGACGAAGTCAGTGCAGTCCGCCTTGCGACGGTCGATCCCGGTCTCGCGCTTATTCTGCCGCAGGCAGTCGAGCGAGATCATGGCGCAAGCGCTCGGTCAAGCGAAGTTGATGATGGTGCTGCTCGGTGTTTTCGCGGCGGTGGCTCTGCTGCTCGCCACGGTCGGCATTTACGGCGCGGTCGCGTACACGGTTGAGCAACGGACAGGCGAGATCGGAGTGCGCATGGCGCTCGGCGCGCAAACGATGGACATTCTTGCGGCTGGTCGTGAGTCAGGGAATGAGGCCGGTGGTTTTGGATTGGTCATTGGAGTAGGCGCGGCACTTGCGCTCGGCCGCTTGATTGCATCGCAACTTTATCGAGACATCCGCGCACAATCCGCTCCTGTTGATCGCGACAATCGCGGTCCTCGGAATAGCCGCGTTACTCGCGTGTTTGTTTCCTGCGCGGCGGGCGAGTCTGCTCAATCCAGTGGAAGCACTGCGCGTCGAGTGATCTTATTCGCCGGGTAGGGCATGCGACGCTACGAGTCCGAAGTGGTCGAGCAGTTGGGCCGGGCGCATCGGGCCTGATACTTTTCCCGGCATCCAAATGGAATGGCGGATGACCAATGCTATAAAGTTTCGTTGATGAAAGCCGCCACGTTTTGGCCACGCGCCCTCATGATCCTGGGAGCGCTGGCATTTGGAATCGCAATGTCAGCGAGGAACCATTCTTTGAGGGGCTTGGTTCCTATTCGCGCAAGGTCACGACAGATTCGCCGGAGGCGCAACGATATTTCAATCAGGGACTGGCGTTTCTGCACGGTTTCAACCACGGCGCGGCCATTCGCTTCGTTCCAGGAAGCGGCACGGCTCGACCCGAAATGTGCGATGGCGCATTGAGGAATCGCGCTGGCATGCGGACCACACGTCAATCTTACGGTCAGTGCCGCCGCCGGCGGTGGAAATGGCGTGGAACGAACTCCAGCTCGCACAGCAAAATGCGGAACACGCTTCACCGGTGGAGCGCGATCTGATCGAGGCGCTGAGTCATCGTTATGCCGATCCGCCGCCGCAGGATCGCGCGCCGCTCGATCAGGCTTACGCCGACGCCATGCGCACGGTTTGGCAGAAATATCCTAACGATCTCGGATGTCGGCGCGCATTCTTCGCCGAAGCGATGATGGACTTGCGCCCGTGGAATCAATGGACGCCCGAAGGTCAGCCGAATCCCAGGCACGGACGAAATTCTCGCCACGCTCGACTGCGGTGCTGAAATTGAATCCGCGACATCCGTTCGCGAATCATCTCTACATTCATGCGAACGAAGCGTCGCGGCATCCGGAGCGCGCGACGGCGGCGGCGAACCGACTGCGCACCTTGCAACCGGGAGTCGCGCACAACGTGCACATGCCATCCGCACATCGACATTCGATGCGGGCGCTGGCATCAGGCGGTCGATAGCCAATCTGAAAGCGATCGCGGCTGACCAGCCGTTATCGCCAAATCACTGGTCCGCCCGTCGGATTCATCAATGTCTACATCGCGCACAACCGTCACATGCTGGCGTATGCGGCGATGATGACCGGACAACGCGCGCTGCGCGATGAAACACATCCGCGCCATGGTCGCGGAAATGCCCTCGGATTTCTTGAAAGAAATGCAACGCAGGCGGAAGGGTTTCGTGGCGATGCCGCTCGAAGTGATGGTGCGTTTTGGGATGTGGAACGAGATTCTGGCGGAGCCTGATAATTACCCGGAATACATGCCGGGCACGCGCGCTTTCCATCATGCCGCGCGAGCGATCGCCTATGCCGCCAAAGGCGAGATCGAGAATGCGCGCAAGGAACAGGCGATTTTCCTCGAAAAATCGAAGCTGGTGCCGAAAGACGAAGTCTTTGGCAACAACACCGAGGAAGCCATTGCTTGCGCTGACCGCACGAATGGTTGAAGGCGAGATTCTGATTCGCGAGGACAAGCTCGATGCCGGCATTGCCGAACTGCGCGAGGCGATCAAGCTGGAGGACGCATTGAATTACGACGAACCTCCTGGTTGGTTAATTCCTGTCCGGCACTCGTTAGGTGCGACTCTTATGCAAAATGGACGCTATGCCGAAGCGGAACAAGTTTATCGCGAAGATCTGGCGCGATTACCGGAAAATGGTTGGTCCGCTTTACGGGCTGGCGAGCAGTCTACGAGCGCAAAAGAAGAATTTATCTGAAGCCGCCGCAACGGACGCAAAGTTCAAGAGACTCTGGGCCAGGGCGGACACCAAGATCACCAGTTCCTGCCTCTGCCAGCCAAGAGCGGATCGGACTAACTGAAATAACCGTGTGCCTAGCAGGGCCGGGTGGCGGCTTGCCCGCCGAGACAGATTCGGCCTATCGAGGGAAGCGTTCGCGAGAAATAAATTCGACCGACTTTGGTCTCTGGATTGAGGCACTTACGAAGGATTTGCCTAGCCAAAATTTGGAGATAACCGCCGGCCTGCGTTAGGTAAGCGGCAGTGAATACGATGCATACGCCGTTTCAGGCCGCCGGGAGTCTGGCGGACTGATTAACGGCGCCTGTTCTTCGCCAAGTTGGAGCCCGCGATTGCTGCGGCACCCCAGTGGTCGAACCTGCCAAGCGCGGGTCTTTTTGCGCCGGTCCTCTCGAGCCCCGAATTCGAGAACCAACCTTTAAAACTTTGAATTATGAAAGCCAACACCTCAAATCAGTAGCAAGCAGCGGAAGCCACGAAGTTTTCCGCTAACCGATTATCAGTATCGAACCGAGTGCGTTATCAGCCGAGTCGCGCCGTCGCAAAAAAACGCCGGCCGCGCTCGAGCTGAAAACCTTCCGCAAACTGAGCACTGAATTCTTTGCTAACGAAACACCACGCGATTATATCGCAGAGCTTTTCCTCTTTATTCTTATCAGCCGGGATCGCAGCCTGGCCGATCATTTCCGAGCATGGTTGCCATCACAAGATTGGTTGAAATTACTGACGGATCTAGCGCTGGGTTCTCGAGTGTTTCTCCACGGCACCGCCGTAACAACGCGCGTCATCCGGGTCTGGTGAGCGCACGCGAACGGCGCGCTACCCAGAATCTGCCGCTGAGACAGCGCGGCAGCTAGCAACCCTATGACACCTCAACGCCTGTCGGACGCGGTGCGCTGGGCGTAGAGTCTCGCTCAAACGCTTCGTCATCAGGCCGACTTTGCCTGTCGCCGATGATCCGGTTGTCGATCTTAACGACACCGGCCAGTTCGCCCATCGTTCCAGTGCAGAAGATTTCGTCCGCGCCATAAACATCGACTGGCGATAAGTCTGTTTCGATGCAGCGGATGTTTTCGGCGGCACAAATCTCGATCACGGTGGCGCGGGTGATTCCTTCCGGGACAAGCGACGACGCGACTGGTGGCCACGTCGCCTTTGCGCACGATGAAGACATGCGGTCGCGTTCGTTTCGGCAACGAAACCGCGAGTGTCGAGCATGAGGGCATCATCAGCGCCGGCGTTGTTCGCTTCGATCTTGGCCAGAATGGAATTGAGCAAATTGGCGTGATGAATCTTGCAATCGAGAATCTCTGGCGAAGGACGCGCCGGAACTTGCTGGTGATTAAGGTCAGCCCGGTCTTCGCGTAAACAGGCGCTTTGTGTTCGGCCAGGATGATCAAGGTCGAGCCCGATTGATTCAGGCGCGGATCCATCCCGGAGGTGATCTTTGACGCCGCGGGTGAGAGTCAGGCGGATGTGAACGCCGTCACTGCATCTCGTTAGCGGCGAGGGTGCGCTTGATTTCATCGATGATTTTCTCGCGAGGCGGAATTTCGGCGAAAGAAAGCGCGGTCGCGGATCGGTGCAACCGATCGAGATGCTCGTGCAATTTGAAAATGCGACCGCGGTAAAGCCGCAATCCTTCCCACACGGCGTCGCCGCCCTGCACCGCGGAATCAAACGGGCTGATTCCTGCTTTGTCTCGATGAATCAGCTGACCGTTGATGTTAACGATCAGATCGCGGTTTCGTCTCGTCGAATTTCTGAAGCATGTTTTAAATCGCGGATTGCGCGGACTGACACGGATATTTGGTAGGGCAACCGCTCCCGGTTGCCAATGCAGGACGGCAGGCGACGCGCCTGCCCTACAATTACTTCTCCGCGAAATCCGCGTTGTCCCCAGTTCAATGCAATCGATGTACGATAAAGCTCGCTCGTAACATCTTGCGGCAACGGTCGTGGACCTCCGCAGGCTGTTCCGGCAATCCGACTCTTTCTTTCGCGATACGGTGCGAACGCGGTTGAGCGTTCTCACTTCGGCATACCAATATTTTGCCCAGACTCCGTCGGTCTGGCGCAGGCCGGGCGCCACGACAGCATCGCATCGGAGAACTCGACGCCGATCGCATCGCACAACAATTGCAGCATTCGCCTGCGGATCGCGCAATACGTCACCGGCATCGATCACCGGCGGCATCGAGCCGGTCTGGCTGTCGCACAAAATCGAAGATCTCCGCCTGTTGCACAAAACCGACGTCTTCCACCGTGGGCTCCCGGTTCTTCTTAATATAAGAGGCGATCACCTCGCCGGGTCGCGAATGAGGAAGCAATTGGTCACGTCGCGCAGCCAATCGCGTCGAGACTTCCGGGAGGAAATGATGCGTCATTTGCTTTTGATAAAAGATGCGGCGGCCATTCGGAATCGGTCCGGTCAGGTTCGCGACGATTTTCCGCCAGTCGGTCTCGCCTGCTGCGATCACTTCCTCGCGCCCGGGTGATCGGCGCCCGTTTTCTTCAAATAAAAAGCATAGAACGGTTCATCCACGACAAATGTATCGTCGCGATTTCCCCATGCTCGCATCATCGCCGTCGAGATATTGCGCGGCCCCGACCACATCGCGATGCGAACTGGCGCTTGCATCGCGGACCTTCCGATTGTGCCGGCGAAATTGCAGAGCGCCATCGCAGACAGGTGGTTTGCGACGCCGGCACGGGCGAGGCCATTCGCGGGACTGGCCGCACGCTCGATTCGCATTGCGAGGCGCGCGAGACCGGCCGAGCGCTCTATCTGCTCTTCGTGCGCGAGCAACGTTTTATGACTCGAGCAGGACACGAAACTGCAAATGGCAGGAAGATTCCGAAGCCAGCGAAATTCTGCCAACGCAAGAGAAAAAGCGGGCGATCATCAGCCGCTTTTCTGCTCCGCTGCTGTTGTTAATCGACAACCTGCACGCCCTCGGTTGCCGTGCGATCGCGATGAGTGATCGATTGACAAATCGCCAAACTCGTCTATATAAAGAGTGGCTCGTTACACCGAGTCGTCGTCAGAAGTTCGCGCGCACTAAGGGCTAGCGCGCCGGGGCTATTCCGAATCTGAAGTAGAAGCTGCGCTCCTGCGGCTTTCGGCATCGAGAATGGCTTGCTCCACCCGAAAGGTCGGCAACATCGGAGCAACGCTGGAACACCATGAAGCTATTTTACACAGTCATATTTTTATTGTCGTTGGCATCGGCCGCTTTCGCGCGCGAGGAATCGGTCCTGGCCCGGGTCACCAGTTACTGGGCAAACGAGGGAACTTCCGGCGAATACGCCAGTACGGGCGGACGTTTGCGCCCCGGCCATTGCGCTGTCGATCCGAAACGAATTCCGTACGGGAGCAAAGTTGTTTTTCCCGATGGCGTCTGCACCGCCGTCGACACCGGACCGGCAGTGGTTAATCGCAAAGCCGCTCGTCTATGCGGACGAACGGCGAGCCAACTCAAGGCCATCGTGGTCGACCGGTTTTTTGAAACGAAGCGAGAGGCGATGGCGTGGACGAACGCGCATCCGGAGTTCATGACCCTTCAAATTGTTCCGCCCGGATCTGACCGAGAACTGAGCGAGCCGTAGCCGACGATGCGGTCGAGTTTCCCATCTCGTCAACGCTCTCGGCTTGCCCGTCCATGAAGTGGGGGCAGTCTGTGAATCTTGCAGGTCAATCGCCTCTACGTAACCAGCTTACACCACCATTCCCTCGCGATTCTACAGTGCGGAAATCGAATCTTGAGTTTGTAACAAACAAATAGCACCAGGATCGCACCCAACGTGGAGAAAATAAGACCGGCCGGATGAAAACGCTGATCGCGCGGAGGCACAAACATATGAGTAACGGCGCCTCCAATGATGGAGCCGATGATTCCCAGTACAATCGTCCAGAAGATAGTGAGATGAGCGTGCATGATCGACTTGGCGATGATGCCCGCGATCAATCCAACGAGAATATACCAAACGAGGTGTAACATACTGACTCCTTTCGATGTGCGGCAACATTGATGCTTCGTATGCGGAAAGGGGAAAGCTGTATCCGAAAACCGTCGGCTAGCCCGTTCAGGGCGCCGCCAGAAGTCAGTTAGCGTCGAAAGCGCGTGGTCTCCATCGACTATTTCCTTTTCGCCGCATGAGGTTAATTTGCTGAAATAAACAGCGCGATCTGCGGGTTTATTTTTCATTCCATTCACAAAACAAGAGGAGGAAAATATTTATGGCGACACGAACGAGTTCAGCTACCTGGGAAGGCAATCTCAAGGAAGGAAAGGGACAATGAAAGTGGGGCGCGGGGCTTATGAAGGCCCGTTTTCCTTTGCCTCGCGCTTTGAGAATGGCGCCGGAACGAATCCGGAGGAATTGATCGGCGCAGCGGAAGCCGGTTGTTTTTCGATGGCCCTTTCGGCGAATCTGTCGAAAGCGGGTCATCAACCAAAAAGCGTCCACACCATCGCAAAAGTGAACCTGGAAATGATCGGTGGCGGACCCAAGATCACCTCCATCGATCTTGATTGCGAAGGCGATGTTCCGGGAATCGACAATGCAAAATTTAAGGAACTGGCGGAACAGACGAAGAAGACCTGTCCGGTCTCGGTCGCGCTGGCGGGGACGGAGATTAAGCTGAACGCGCGATTGAAGAGCTAATTGTAGCTGCCGCCGTCACTGGCGGCAGAGTCAATAGATTCTGCTGCTGAAGACAGCGGCAGCTACAGCAATTCCTGTGGATGACACCTTCACGTCCTTCATCGGCATCCCTCGACTTACGCTCCGGATAACGACGACCGCGGCTATAATTTCGCGTAAACGCCGATCAGTGGACGATGCGAAGGCGTGGGTGAGCGGAAATCGCTCACAAAACCGTCCTTTGTCCGGATCTCGACGTGACCGACGCTGCGGCTGGTTCCATAAACCAGCACTGAACCGATCGGCGCGGCAAAGGGATCGCGCACGGATAATTTTTGAAGCCGTAATTGCTGACCAGATCCTGCGCGGCATCCCTGGCATACTCGCTTTTCGGTCGTGAATCGATCACACCGGAGGCGAGCAAGGCTTCCTTGACGGCATGCCAGCACATCGAGCGCGAGTGCGCATGGGCGCGTTCCTGCGCAATAGTCGCGGCACGCGACAGTTTAGGATCGAGATGTCTATCTGTCGTGCCCAATGGATGGACGATTTGATTGGGGTAATAATGCGTGATGATCGGCACCGATTCCTGTCTGCCATCCAGGTCCTTGAAATTGTAACGAGCAATCGGCCGGACTGGTTCGAATGTTCTTGCCTTGCTCGCGACTTGCGAATTTGGCTTGGTGATCGCTGCCGCCACTTGCTTCTTAGCCACTGGCGGAGGCCGGTTTGGTGATCACTTCCGCGATTTGCTTCTTAGCGACTGGCGGGTTGGTAATCACTTCCGGCGTTTGTTTCATGGCGACCGCCGGTTTCTCCTTCGCGATTACCTGGGGCGGTGTCTCCTTCGTGATTACCTCCGGTGTTTCCCTGGTGATCACCTGAATGGGATCCTTCTTTGCCGCCTGTTCGCGTCCGGCCAAGGAGAGCTTGGGAGGGCGCGAACGTCTGCGCGCGGCCAGTATTAGAAATGATCGAAGCGTTGCAACTGTCTACGCTTAGACAAACCAGCCTCCGCACAAGTGCGAGCTATGCCGCGAATCCGCACTCTCGGCAAGAAATTTTTTTCACTTTTGAAGGACCTCGCGGAAGAAAAGCCTTCTTCCGAAATGCGATACGCGCTAGATCGACCGCATGAAAGGAGCGACGACAGATCGTCGACTAACGACCAGCATCATCGCCGGTCTCGCACTTGTCGCTCTAATCGTCCACCTCCTGACGATTCACCGCTACGGCTCACTTTCGCGATGAGCTTTATTACATCGCCTGCGCACGCCATCTCGATTTCGGCTACGTCGATCTCGCACCGCTGAGTGCGTTTTTGCTGCGAATCGAACTGATTTTGTTCGGCAGCTCACTGTTCGCGTTGCGGATTTTCCTGCCATGGCAAGCGCGCTTACCATCGTTTTCACGGGAATTCTCACGCGGGAGCTGGGCGGCCGTGCGTGGGCGATTGCTCTCGCATGCACCGAGCATGCTCGGGAGCCTGTTTTTCCTCGCCGTCGGCAACTTTTATTCGCCCAATGTTTATGAGCCATTGTTTTGGGCGGGCGCGATTTATCTGCTCTGCCGAATTATTAACGGCGCACCATCTCGCACCTGGCTCTGGTTTGGTGGCGTCATCGGCTTCGGAATCAAAACAAGCACTCCATGGTTTTTCGGCGTGGCAATCGTGCTTGCGATTCTGTTAACGCCGCAGCGCCGTCAATTTGCGCAAAAGTGGATTTGGCTCGGCGGTTTGATTGCCCTTGTCATCGCGCTCCCGAACATCACTCTGGCAAATAGAACGCGGCTGGCCCACCTGGGTGTTGTTGCACGGTATCGCAAAGAGCAACAAAACGTCGTTCTCAGCCCCTGGGAATTTTTCTCCCAACAGATCACCTTGATGAATCCGGCGACCTTTCCGCTGTGGTTCGGCGGGTTGATCTGGCTGCTCATCTCGCGCGAAGGCCGGCGCTATCGCGTCATCGCTTTCACTTACCTAATCGCGTTCAGCCGAATTCGTCGTCATGCACGGGAAGAATTATTACCTCGCCCCGGCTTATCCGATGTTATTTGCCGCGGGTGGCGTTGCTTTCGAGAGGATTTTCGCGCTGCGCATGCGTTGGCTCAAACCGGCGATTGCGTTTCTCGTCGTCGTGTCAGCGGTCGTCTTCGCACCGGTCGTTCTTCCCATCTTGTCACCGGAGAAATTGCTCGCCTATGTGCGTGCGATTCATTTCGAGGTCCCACGAACGGAAACGTCGCATACTGCGGCATTACCCCAACTCTATGCCGACCAATTCGGCTGGGAGGAGATGGTGCGCTCAGTTGCGCGGGTCTACGCCAGCTTGCCTGCGAATGAACAGAAGCTTGCAGCGATTTTTGCCAGAATTATGGAGAGGCCGGCGCGATTGATTTTTTGGCCCGAAATATGGCTTACCGCCAGCGCTCTCCGGACATCAAAATTATTTTTACTGGGGACCGGGCAATTACACTGGCGCGATAATGATTGTCCTGGATGACGACGCGACCGACGAACGCGAGCAATTTCGCTCGGTCGAAGATCGTGGGATGGTCGAAAGCAGTCCCTGGGCGATGCCTTGGGAACAGCGATTGCACATTTTCGTTTGTCGCGACTTGAAGATTCCGTTGCGCGAACTCTGGCCGAAAGTGCGGGTCTGGTTGTGAAGCGTGCGGAAGCGGCCCTCATCCTCGCCTTCTCCCCGAGGGAGAAGGGAAGAGACGAGCGCGGGCCAATCAAGGAGCGGCGTTCTCCAGACCGCCGTTTTACAAATCGGCGGTTAGAAACCGCCGCTCCTTGTTTGCTGACGCCTACAATTTTGCCAGGGCTTCGATCATGCGCTGACGCAGTTTTGCGTCGGGCAATCGGCCGACGCCGCCACGCATATTGTCTTCGAGATGTTGAACATTGTTCGTCGCCGGAATGGCGCAGGTCACCGCCGGATGGGCGACGATCCATTTTAGAAGAAATTGCGCCCAGGAAGTGCAGTTAAATTCCCCGCGAAATCGGGCAACGGCTTCCCGCGCACGCGATGAAACAGATCGCCGGCGCTAAACGGACGATTCACTATCACGGCTACGCCGCGGTCCTGCGCCAGCGGTAAAATTTTTCCTCGGCTTCGCGTTCCATGATCGAATAGTTGATCTGAACGAAATCGAGTTTCTCGCGCGCGAGGATTTTCGCCACCTCGGCAAAGGCGCCTGCTTCGTAATGCGTGACGCCGAGATACCGGAATCTTCCTTGCGCCTTCCATTCCCGCATTGTCTGGAGCTGTGTCTCGGCATCGACCAGGTTGTGCACCTGCATCAAATCGATCGTTTTGGTTTGCAGACGCGCGAACGAACGCTCCATCGAATCGATCCCAGCCTGTTTGCCACGGGTCCAGACCTTGGTGGCAAGAAAAGGGAATCGCGCAGTTTAAGTTTCGTTAGAAGATCACCGATGACTTGCTCGGCGCGGCCATACATCGGCGACGAATCAACAACGCGGCCGCCGAGTTTCACGAACGTTCGCAGAACTTCAGCCAAGGGTGCGGACTGCGCCGGATCAACGTCGAATGTTTGCCATGTGCCCAGCCCGATCACCGGCAGTTTTCTCCGGAGGAAGGGTGGACGCATGATCGGGTTGTCGGAGGGTTGCTGCGCCTTTGCCATTGTTCGCGAGAAACATAACGCCGCCGCTGTGCCGCCGAGCAAGCGGGCGGCTTCGCGGCGAGTCAGGCCACCAAGCGGATCCACGAATGAAATTGTAGGACGTTTCCGCGAAACGCCAATTGTAGCCGGCGTCGCTGACGCCTGGCCGCGGCCACCGACGCGGCTACAACTGAGTAGCAATCAGAGATGTCTCGGCTACGCTCGACATCTCAAAGGAACAGAAAATGAACACCACTCGCCGTCATTTCATCAAAGTCTCGGCCGCACGCTACTGCGGTCATGAGCATTCAGGATATATTCGCTGAGGAAAAGGTGAAACCATTGCGAATTCTTATCCTCGGCGGTGACCGGATTCACCGGCCCGTTTCAGGTAAAATACGCCCTAAGCCGCGGACATAAGGTGACGGTTTTAATCGTGGCAAAACGCATCCCGGCGAATTGCCCAAGGAAGTTGAGCAATTGATCGGGGATCGCAATGGCCAGCTCGAGGCGTTGAAAGGAAAACAATGGGACGTTTGTATCGATAACCCAACCACGCTGCCGGCCTGGGTCCGAGATGCCGCTCAGATTCTGAAAGGAAACGTCGAGCGTTACATTTTTATTTCGACCATTTCGGTCTATGCCGACACCAGTACGGGGCCAGATGAAAACACGCCGCTGGCGAAATACGAAGGCGCTGATCCGTTCAAGGAAACGCTCGAAGCGATGAAGGCGTCGGGTTACAAAACTTACGGACCGCTTAAGGCGTTAAGCGAGCAGGAAACAGAAAAGTGGTTTCCGGGCAAATCACTTATTATTCGCCCGGGTCTGATTGTTGGGCCACGCGACGAAACCGACCGCTTCACTTACTGGCCGGTGCGGATTGACCGCGGAGGCGAAATACTGGCGCCAGGTAATCCGAGCGATCCGGTGCAATTCATTGACGGGCGTGATCTGGCGGAATGGACCATTCGCATGGCGGAAAATCGGGAGACTGGAATCTACAACGCCACCGGACCGGCCAAGGAATTGGGGATCGGCGGCATGCTCGATGGAATAAAAACCGCGCTGAATTCGAACGCGACCTTCGCCTGGGCCGATGCTGAATTCCTCAAGCAACAGAAAGTCGAAGCGTGGTCGGACATGCCGGTGTGGGCCGGCGACGAATTAGGAATGTCGCGCACCAATATCAGCCGCGCGTTGGCGAAAGGTTTAACGTTTCGTCCCTTAGGCGATACCGCGCGCGATGCGCTGGCGTGGTTCAAAGCGCAGAAGCCGGAACGGCGAGGCCAAAATGCGGGCAGGACTTACGCCGGAGCGCGAAGCAGAAGTTCTGGTCGCCTTGCACAAACAAGACGGAACGACGAAGCACGAATGACGAATGATTAAGCGCGACGAGTCTTGCGTCATTTGGGCGGTCGAACTCTCGTCGCAAAACGAACACACTTAGTGCGAAGCAAAAACGCCGTCATTCCGAGCCGCAAAAGACGGCGAGGAACCTCACAATGTTCGGCAATGTTTTCGACCTAAGAGGGTCCCTCGCTCACGCTCGGGATGACAAAGTTGTGGTATGAAGCGCCTGCTACAGAAGATCGTCGATGTGCGCGCCAACGAACTTCGCGCCCTCGGTCTTGCCTTCGTTTTCAATTTCGTCGTCCTCGGCAGCTATTACGTGGTGCGCCCGATTCGCGACGACATTGCTGCCACGGGCGGCATCGAAACTCTGCCGTGGATGCTACCGGCACGCTGGTGACGATGCTAGTCGCGAATGCTCTCTTCTCCGCCATCGTCGCGCGCATGTCGCGGCGGCGGTTCATCCCGATCGCCTATCGTTTTTTCATGGCGAACCTCGTCATCTTCTACGTCCTAATGCATACCTTAACACCCGCGCAAAACGTTTGGGTCGGGCGCGCCTTCTACGTTTGGGTCAGCGTTTTCAATCTTTTTGTCGTCACGCTTTTTGGGCGTTCATGACGGACGTGTTTAACAGCGAGCAGGCCAAACGGCTGTTCGCATTTATTGAGTGTAGGCGGATCGATCGGCGCCATTGTTGGTCCCATCATCACGGTGACGCTGGTGCACAAACTGGGCGCCGCGAATTTAATTCTCGTTACGGCAGCGATGCTCGAAGCGGCTCCCTGGTGCGTGAAGTTTTTCCCACTGAATTTGCTCGGGATCCTGAGCGTCAGCCACGGAATCCCGTCGAGGCGACCTCAAAGCTTGCACCACCGCATCCCTCGACTGCGCTTCGCTCTGCTCGGGATGACAGAAGCGCGCGGAGGAGCCAATCGGCGGTGGAATTCTTGCCGGAATCACACATGTCATCCGCTCGCCTTATTTGCTCGGCATTTGCGGATTTGTGCTTCTTTACACCGTTACGACGACGTTTTCTTACTTTCAGCAAACCGAGATCACCGGACATCAATTTCAAGACCGGAATGCGCGCACCGCGTTTTTGCGCAACTCGATCTGGTGGTAAACACCCTCACCCTCGTTCTGCAATTGTTCATCACGGGGCACCTGATGAAGCGACTCGGCGTCGGAATCACCCTGGTTACGATGCCACTGCTAAGCATGGTTGGATTCCTGGCTTTGGGCTTTGCGCCGACGCTCGGTCTCCTGGCAGTTTTCCAAGTCGCGCGCCGGGCGACCAATTTCGGCTTCACCCGGCCGGCGCGCGAAGTCCTATTCACGGTCTTGCGGCGAGAGGACAAATATAAAGCCAAAAGTCTTATCGACACCTTTGTCTATCGCACGGGCGATCAAATCGGCGCCTGGTCTTACAGTGGCTTGCGCGCGCTCGGCCTTCAACTGACCGGGATCAGTTTCGTTGCCGTGCCGCTGACGGCCCGCTGGTGCGGGTTGTGTTTCTGGCTCGGGAAAAAACAGAGCGAACTTGCTCTAGTTCAGCGCCAGGAAACGCACAAATCCGTGGTTAGGATTTAACGAAAATCGCCAAGCAGCGGACGGTGAGATGGCGTTTTAGAGCGAAAATCGCTGACGAACCCATCTTTCGTCCGGATCTCGACGTGGCCGGCTGCGCGGTTGGCATTGTAGACCAGGACCGAACCCACCGGCGCTTGATACGGATCGTTCACCGGCAGCTTTCGGAAGCCATAGTTATTGACTAATTCCTGACCCGCCTGTTTCGCGTATTCTGTCTTCGGACGGGAACTGATCACGCCTGATGCAAGGAGGGCCTCCTTCACTGCGTGCCAGCATTGCCGGCGCGAATGGGCATGGGCTCGTTCCTCCGCAATGGTCGCAGCACGCATCAATTTTGGATCGAGTTGACGATCGCTTTTCGCGCCTGTCGCGAAAGGCCGCCCGATTTTAGTTGGCTGGTAACTTTGGATGACATCGACCGAGGTGGCTTTGCCGGAAGCGTCTTTAAATACGAATTTGGACGGTTGCGGGTTGGCCCGGGGCGGCGGTGACATGGAGAGGGCCGAAACCGTGGCCGGGAAAAGGGCGGCGCAACTTACGGACAAAAAGCGTGATGGGGAGAATTTTTCGCATTGGGAGCGCCCTCTATAGTGCATAATGCGCGCCTGACAAGCGATTTTTCGACAAAATCTCTATAATTTCTGCAACACTCAGAAATACTGTATTGCATCCACAATACCAGGCATTTGCGATTCTTATTAGGTGGCCCGGTTACCGGTCGCCGCTAATTTTTGGGCTGGGACGTCCCGCCAGCCCCTTTGATGTGAAATTGTGATGCGATTTGCCTTATTAATAGGCCTCTTTCTGACCATCCAGACGGCCTATGCCGCCGAGCAGCCGACTCTCGCTCGGGTCACCACCTATTGGCGGGAGGAAGGTGAATTTCGCGCAGCCTGGAACGGAGCGCGCCTCCGAAATGGCCACTGCGCCGTCGATCCGAAAAAATCCCTTATGGCAGCAGGATTCAGCTAGGGGACGAGGAACTAATCGCTGTTGATACCGGGCCGGCCGTAGTAAGCCGGAAAGCGGCCCGCCGGTCAGGCCTGTAACGCGGCGGAGCGAAACGCCGTCGTGGTCGATCGTTACTTTGAAACGAAATCACAAGCTGTCGCATGGGAAAAGTCGCATCCGCATTTCATGAAAATGCGGGTTCTCCGTCCGGAACCGGATGAAGCTATGTGAAAAGAGCCCGGCTAAGGACAAGAATTTGCCGTTAGAACCAATCGTCGCAACGCGGCAAATCAGTAGACCACCGGTAATGCGCGCGGCTATTCCAATCGGCGATCTTTACTTCCGCGCTTTCCTCGGATTATCGAGGACAACCTCTCGCGACGCCCGTCGACGCACCGGTGGCGAGTTGGTCGCCGCAAACATTGTCGCAAAGAGCCGCGGCCGGCCACTCGATTGGTTGCGTTTGCTACAAATAACTTAACTCCCGGGCCACCTGCATAGCAGAGGCAAGGTCGGCGGTGGCATTTTCTTGCGCACCGATTTGCCATTCATCGCAGGCTTTACGAATTGGGTTTAACAGCTTTTCCGGCAATGGATGCTGATTTTCGGCCAGCAAACCGCGCGCAAATCCGATTGCAGCGCCGCTATTCTGCCGATGCAACGCGATCGCGATCAGCGGGCAAAGCGCCATCAATCGAAACCATAGGGATCGTCCATTCCGTGCCATAACTCGAGCGCTTCGCTCGCGAGCCTTTCCGCCTCTGGGTGATCCTCCTGCCGCCATGCGATCCACGCCAGGCTTGCTTTTGCCATCGCGATGTATTCTACCATCCCGAGTTTCGTGGCGAGTTCGAGCGTTCTCTTCGCTTCAGTCGTGCAACGCGCGACGTCACCCAACCGGCGAAACGCCACCGCTCGGTAAGTCAGGCAACGCGATTGCAAAACTAAATCACCAGTCTGCTCGGCCATCGCGAGAGCTTTTCCACTCTGTTCGACCGCGTCGCCAAAATCGCCGTGACACAACTCAATCAATCCCAGCAAAATTAACATGTCCGGCTTGCGCCGGGTTGTTTGCTTCGTCGCTCGCAGCCACGGCGCGCCTTGCCAGGTCGACGCATTCCTGCGACGGCCGGAAACGCGATTCCATCAACATGGAAAGCGCGATCATTTTCAAGAATTCTGCTCGCTGGGCGGCAGCGCCGCGGTCGGTGATCACGCTGCGATATCGTTCGGCCAGCTCTCGCATCTCTTTCACCATTCCCTGCCAGTAAAAAAGATGCATCCGTTCCATTTGGATTTGCACTTTTCTTCCCACCAATCCGCGCCACCATCCCCGGGCTCGCCCAATTCCTGATCAGCCAGGTCGAATTCGCGGGCTGTTTCGGCGAAATGTCGCTGCAGGCTGTGACTAAAACCAATCTTGCGGTGAAGACGCGAACGCGAGATCGGGTCGGCGTTTCCAGCCAGGACCTGAGCGCGGCCAAAGGCATCGCGCGCTTCCTCGTGTCGTCCGACCAGAGTCAAGACATCGCCAAGACCTTCGTTCAGTCGCAGCTCGCTTTCACGAAATTGCCCGTCGCCAGCGCGCGTGATTTGCCCGATCGCAGATTCGTAGAAAGCAATGGCTTCCGCATTGGCAAAGGTGGCTTTCGCTCGTTCGGCCGCTCGTCCCAGATAAAATATTGCCCGCTCGGTCGCGTCCGCCCTCTCATAATGATATCCCAGCGTCGCGAGAGTTCATCGAGCCGGCCGGGAAACAACGCTTCGATCGCTTCCGCCGCAAGCTGATGCAGTTCCTTGCGCCGAGCGAAAAGCATCGAGTCGTAGGCGACATCATGCGTGATTGCATGTTTGAAAATGTATTCGCCTTCCTCCAGCCCGGCCGTTTCTGACGCTTGCTGCTCGCGCGATTGAATAAACTCCCGCCGTTGCAATTCACCGAGTGAAGCCTCAAGTCGATGCTTCGCTCTTTGTTCATATATATAGGCAAGCACGCGCCTTTGAAAAATCCGGCCAATGACGGAGGCGCGTTGCAGGGTTTGCTTGTTGTCGGGCGGCAGCCGATCGATGCGCGCCGCCAGCACCCCTTGAGCGTCTCCGGAATTTCCACCGCATCAATCTCGCGCGTGGCCGCGGCCCGGTCTCCCTCGAGCACGATTGCCCCGGCATCGATTAAGGATCGCAGAAGCTCTTCGACGAAAAACAGGTTCCCCTCGGCGCGATTCAAAATTAATTCGCGCATCCCTGCCGGGAAATTTTCGATCTTCAGGAGTTGTTGAATGAGCGAGCCACTTTCATCGCGGGTCAGTGGTGACAAGCGGATGATGTGGCGCACGCAGCGTCCATCGTTCTCTTTGCGAGTCCTTCTAACAGGCGATTGTCTTCCAGACGTGCCGCGCATAGCAGCAAAAGTGGCACCTCATTGGAAACCGGAACCAACATTTCCAAGACCTCCCAGGAGGAGGGATCGCACCAGTGCAGATCTTCCCAGACCAGGACCAATGGCTCATGCCGAGCGCGACGGCGAACGTATCCGCCCAACGCTTCCAGAATCCCGGATCGAAGTGCTTCGCTGGAAAGGAATTTCACTCTGTCTTCCACCGCTGGCGTCCATAGGCAGTTCCAGCAATCGAGCCAGGAAGGGATAAATCTCGGCCTGCCCTTCCAGGCTTTTTGCAATGCTGCCGCAATTTCGGATTGCGCCGCTTCCGGTTTAACGTTCAGCAGGCTCATTACAATCTCGCGCGCGAGCCAGTAGCTCATGCCCGCGGTGAAGGAAAGCGCGCGGCCTTCTGCCCACGTCACGTTTACGGGCAGCAACGCCCGTGTTTCCGCGATCAAACGGCTCTTGCCCAGACCCGCTTCAGCCAAAATCGCGAGCATGCTTCCCCGACCACGCTCAGGTCTGCAACTGCCGTGCGTATCTCCTTCAGTTCGTCATCGCGTCCGATCAGCGGGGCGCGCAAACCTTCAATACCGCGCATAGGACTTCGGCACGGCCTTCGCCCTGAGCAACCGGCGCACTTCCACCGGCGCTTCTTTTCCCTTTAACTTCAACGGTGCGACCGGTTCGAAATCAAAAATCCGTTGCGTCTGCCGGTAGGTTGCGGGTCCGACAAAAATTTCACCGACCGATGATGCGTCTTCCAGTCGCGCAGCCAGATTGACCGCATCGCCCATGACCGAATAATCGCGGCGATCGCGACCGCCGATTTCGTCCCGCGACCACCAGGCCGGTATTGATACCGATATGGAGACCAAGCTCGGTCCCGTTGGCGTGATTGAACGCAACGATCGCGTCCATCATATCAAGACGCAGCCCGCAAGGCGCGTTCGGCATCATCTTCGTGCGCCACCGGCGCGCCAGAACACCGCCATGATTTCATCGCCGATGAACTTGTCGATGGTGCCGTCATATTTCTGCACCACCGGCACCAGCCAGTCGAAGCAGGCGTTGATTAACTCACGAACTTTTCGGGATCCAATTCTTCCAGAAAGCGCGGTGAATCCCGAGACGTCGGCGAACACAATCGTTACCAGCTTGCGTTCGTCCGTCTCGTGGCCGCTGCGCGCCGTCTCGAGTTGCGTTCAGTTGTTCCCGCAACGCCGCGATCGCTGGATCGACCACAGCGTCACCCAGACTTTCTCGCTGCGATTCCAAACCTGCGATCGCCGCTGACAACTTTTCAATCTGGGTCTCGAGATCAGCCATGGTTATGCGCGAAGAGATTCTCCTCGCTCGTTTTTATCGAAATAAGCGCGCCGAATCGAGCCGTCTTTGCTTGCAAGGACCGTGGCCGACGACAAACACTTTTCGCCTTCGTGTCGCAGGAATTCCACATCCGCCAGGCCAACCCGGACGATGCTGCCATAATCGGCTGGCATCGCGCCCGCATGTTTCAGGACATGGGCCTGGTGCCCGGACGAGTTGTTCGAGTCGTTTCGGATAAAAGCGCTCGATCGTTTGGGCAAAGCGCTCGCTTCCGGAGACTATTTCGGCTGGCTGGTGAGTCAACGTGATGTGCACCGCAAAAATTATCGCGGGCGCCGGCGTCATCATGCGGGAAGTTCCGCCATTTCCTATTCGTCACAAAGACGGTGAGATCACGATCGCGGAAGGTCGCCAGGGATTAATCGTCAACGTCTTCACCGAACCAGAATGGCGCCGACGCGGGACTGGCCAAGCTTCTGATGAACACGATTATTACCTGGTCACGCGAACAAAATCTCGATGGTCTTGTCCTGCACGCCTCCGGTGATGGCCGCGCCCTTTATGAGCAACTTGGCTTCATCTCCACCACCGAAATGAGCCTTGGCGGCGGCGATGATTGAAGAAAGAGGTCTAGTAATCGCTAGTGCCCCTCACCAGAACTGGGGAGAGCAGCCAGCCGCCGGTGGCTTGAAGAGGGTGATATCGCCCGGCCTCGTGATCCAGGCGGCTAATGCGGTGCGGTTCCGGGCGACTGGCATTCTCAGGCGCAGAAGAAGGTAAATGAAATTCCTGTGGGCTGGAAGCGAGTTTTTGGTGATCGAGCGAGAGAACAACGAAATCGTGACGCAAACTGCGACCATTGTTTTCGCCGGCGCGCGACGTTGATGCTTATGCCGAAACCGAGACGGGCGAGATATAGATCGAAATCGCGAGCCTTTCCCTTGGCCGGTTCGAAGTTCACGAGAACACTATTGTCGCTTCGCACCGTCGCGCTCAGAGCCCCGGGACCTCCATCATTTATTACAGGAACCCGGGCATCTCGCCATTCGCGACCATTCAAAACAAAGGCTGGAGTGTAAACGCTCTCAGCATTCCAGTTAGCGGCATAAAGGCGCTGTCGCTTTGTCCATTCCGCAGAGGCAAAAGGATCCTTCCAGCCGAGTCGATCCCAGTAATCGACATGAAAGGCGACTGGCACGAACTCATGCCAGAGCCGTGGATCGTTGACGAGCCGGCCCAATGACGCCTCAGCGGACGGACAGCTGCTGCAGCCCTCCGGAGGTAAAAGTTCGAGCAACTGAACCTTTTTCGGACCTGATTCAAAAACCAGATTATCAGCGCACAACACGCCACCAAAGAAGAGCAGTGGCATCACTCCGATGATTGCTTTCATATTAGCTGCGTTCGTTTGAGCGCTGGATGAAGGCTGTCCAATTTCCACGGCCGCTTCGTCTCAGCGTCGCCTTTCGGTTTCACTGAGACGTCCTGCGCGACCTCATACTCGGTTTGGTCGCGCCCATAAGCTCATTTGTCGAACCAGCCGACGATGTGTTCGAGACGTTCGACCCGGTGCCACGGTTGCCCGGAGCGGGAGAGCTCGTGGGATTCGCCCGGAAACTTCACCATCACCGTCGGCACTTTGAGAAACTTGAGGGCGCGAAACATCTCCTCGCCACCCGCCCCGGGTGGAGTGCGCGTATCGCTTTCACCGAGCACGAACATCATCGGCGTCTTCACGTTCTTAATATAAGTGATGGGCGACCGCGCCTTGAAATCGTCGGGATCATCAAAGGGCGGCGGCTTTGAACCAGTTCGGTTGAAAGAGGGTGAAGTCAGCCGTGTACCACCAGTCTTCCCAGCTCGCGATGTCGCGCTGGGCCACGCCGGCGGCGAACCGCTGCGTGTGCGTGATCACCCAGTTGGTGAGCAAGCCGCCGCCGCTTCCGCCCGTGACACCGAGCTTTTTGTCATCGACGTAACCGCGCTTGATCACTTCATCGACACCGCGCATCAGGTCCTGATAGTCGTCGCCGGGATAATGGTATTGAATGACGTTTCCGAACTCCTGGCCGTAGGTGATGCTGCCGCGGGGATTCGGATAAAGCACGACGTAGCCCTTGGCCGCCATCCATTGAAATTCGTGCTCGAAAATCCAGCCGTAGGCCGCATGGGGACCGCCGTGGATGTTCAGGATAAGAGGATATTTCTTGTGCGAGTCGAAGCCGGGCGGCTTTTGCACCCACGCCTGAATCTTTTTCCGTCGAAGGTCTGATAGGTGATTTCTTCCGGCTCGGTCAGGTTCAATTGCGACCAGAGCTCGCGATTGACATCGGTTAGTTGCTGCTGTTGCGCGTTGGAATCGACGAGAAATAAGTCGCCAATGCGCGTGGGCGTTGAGATTAGGCAAACGATCTTCGAATTGTCAGCTGTAGCCCGGAAACTCAGTACCGCCTGGTCGCCCTTGGTCAGTTCGGTCAGCACGCCGGTGGCAGCGTCGAAGCGCCCGAGGTTGGTCCGGCCTTCGCGTCCGAAAAGTTGCAGGATGCTCTTGCTGTCCGCGCTCCAGATGGGCGGGTTCTGACCGCCGGCGCGGGGCGGCGCCTGATCACCAAAGACGCCTTGTCCGACATCGTAGTCGAATTGCGCAGTGAGGTTCCGTGGTTTCGCGTCCTTCGCTGCGTCGAGCACCCACAAGTCCGGCTGGGTGTAGGAATTTACCGGTTGGTTTTGCGAAGCGACAAAAGCGAACTGTTTGCCGTCGGGGCTAAGGGTGAGGCCGTTCACGTCCATATCAATTGTCGTTAGTTTTGTCGGTTCGCCCCCGCCCGCCGCCATCGAGTAAATCTCCGTCTTTGGCAGTTCGTAGTAAGGCTCATCTACGTGAAGTGAAGGGAAAAAATCTGCGCTCCATCGTTCGACCAGATCGGATTGGCTTCGTCAAAACGGCCCTTCGTCAATTGCTTCGGCTGCACTTTTTCGTCTGCAGTTTTCGGCGCCGGAATTGTCCAGATATGCTGCGGCCGTTTGAAATCAGCGTTTCCTTCGTTGTCCTCGCGATAGACGGCGTGGGTAACGACCAGCACATCGCTTTCGCGTTCCTCATCTGAATCCGCTGCCTTTGCTGGAGACGCCGTCGGTTTGGCTGACGCGCCCGGCGAAGGACTCCCGGCAACGGCTGCCTTTTTCGCTTCTTCTTCCTTCTGCTTTTTCTTTTGTTGCTTCGCTATGTCCTCGGGATTGCTTGGACTGGTAAACGCAATCGTCCTGCCGTCCGGCGACCAGCGCGGCGGGCCAGCGCCTTTCGGCAGATCGGTAAAGTCCAGGCGTCACCGCCATCCATCGGCAGCATGGCCAGCTGCGGCGGCTCGGGTTTGCCATCTTTCTCTGTCGCCCTCATAAAGACGAGGAACTTTCCATCCGGCGACCACCGGGGTGAACTATCATGCGGGCCATTGGTCAGCCGATGCGGCGGTTCTTTGTCGGCAGTCGAGACCGTCAGATGGCGGTGTCATAACCGATCTTTTTTCGTTTACGCTCACGCGCACGAAGGCGACGCGCGATCCATCCGGCGAAATTTGCGGATCACCGATCCAGACGAAATCGAACAGGTCCTTTTCGGTTATGCCGCGTTTGTCCGCGGCCTGCGACGCAATCGGAATGAACGAGAACAGTGCGAAGAGAATCAGGCGACATGAGTGACTTGGCAGCATTCGCCAATGTTGCCGGCTGAGTGGCGAGCTGGCACGCTTTTTCCGCATCGTTGATTCCGCCGGGATGATCGCGCCTCGCTAAAATGCCAGACTTTCTTGCTTCGCGCCTGAAACGGTTGCCGTAACGCTGCCAAACTTCTTCACCAACTCACCCAATTTCGACGATGTAGTAGTCGATGTTTTCGTCGCGGTTTTGCGGATCGAACTCACTGGCTAGCTTGGCCGCCTCGTAGGCCGCGACCTTCTTCGGCGTAGCCTTAATATAATAGCTGATCTGATCGCCCGGGCGATAGCTGCGGCCACTGGCCAGGCGCCAGCTCGTAGGCCGCAGCGCGGTTGCGCGCCGAGCCGGCAATCTTGGCCCGATATTTGTCCAGCGAATCCTGGAGCGTGTCGGTCTTCATCAGCATTTCAATGGGCAATTCCCGATTCCGGATTCGTTTCTCAAATTGATCACGCAACCTCGCGATTTCTTCCTGTCTCCCTTGCATGATCAGTTTGATCATTTCCTCCAGGAAAACGCGCTGGAACTTCTCCAGGCCGCGGGATTTGAGCGCGCCGCCCTTAATAATAACCTCACCGCTGCGAGTAAGCAGGGCATAGTTCTTTGCTTTGTAGCTGAACATGGCGTCGAACTGCTCGTCGAACTCGACTTCGATGCCGGGCGGCAATTGTTTGGCCAAACCTCGGCGCAGTTGGTCGATCTCCGTTGTAGTGGCAGCCGTGTCGGCTGCATTGGCTCTACCGTTTGCAGGCGACACGCCTGCCTCTACAAGAATCGGGCGAAGATGATGGCGGCACAAAGTAGATGCCGTCGGTATCGACTTCGATGACTTGCGCGCCGCGTTCGGTCAACCAGGCAATCATTTTTGTAGCAAAGTCGCGACCGATCTGGGTAACGCGCGCCGCCGCGTCGAAGTCGGCAAAAGTGTCCCTGGGCGAACCCGAGATATCCATAGAAGCTGTTAATCAGAATCTTGAAGGTGTTTTGCAACGCGTGGAGATGATGCCACTTCGCCGCGATTTCCTTCTTTGCTAGCGAGCTGCATCTGCCCTTTGGCTTCGAGACGGAAACGTGCGCAAATCGGTAAGCAAATGCCGGAAGATCTGGAGCTGGTCGGTGACCGGAAAGCAATCGAACTGCAACATGATCGATGGATAGAGCGAAGCGACGTCGCAGTGCCAGACGTTGCGCGCGACGCCGGTGAAGTAGATGGCGGTGAAACCGCCTTCGAAACTGCGTGCCATCGGCATCTCCGGAATGCTGTGTCGTTGCCGCAGATACTCGCGCAGAAAAAGGGCGTTGATGCGGGTGGCGTTGCCGCGCACGATCACGTCCTGATAGTTGTAAGGGAAAATCTGCGCCTGGATGAAATAGCTCGGGCTTAGCAGGTCAGCCAAGGCACGAGTTTCTCGAACAGCGCACAAAGCGCGTTTCGCGGAAACGTTCGCTTTTCCTGAGATATTCGCGCTGAAGTGCCTTGCCGGTGAGCGCGGAAATTTCCGCCGCATCGCAAAAGCCGAAGTGCTGCGCGACATCAATGCGCTCGAAACCGCTGAGGGTGCGCATGCCGACGTCATAGAACTGGGCGAGTAGGAAAGTATCGACGAAGTGGCGGCCATCGACCTGGAACTTTGGATAATCGATGGTTTTCTCCGCGATTTGCAGACGCGACGGGCGTGAGCGCAGGAATCCGCCACTGCGTCCCCAATCCAGCTTCACTTTTGCTTTGCGGGCCCGCGCCACCAGATAGGGCAGATCAAACCGGAAAAGATCGTGCCCTTCGATTACGTCCGGGTCGCGTTCCTTAATAATTGCCGTGAGCTGTTTGAGCGCGTCGCGTTCCGACTCCTCAGCATTCTCGGGATCAACCACGATGAGCTGTTCCCAACCGCTGTTATCGGACAAGGCGATGCTGGCGATGGGGTTCTGCGATGCATCAGCCAGATCGCTTTCGCCAGTTGGTGAAAGCACTTCCAGTTGAACGCGCTTTAGCTCTTCAAACGGCAGTTGCTTGAACAAGGTTCGGCCGGTCGCGCTGAGATAATGCTGCACCGGATCGCTCAGGGCGAAGAAACTGCGCCCGGCTTTTTTAAGCCGTTGCGCAACGCGATCAGTTCCTTCCAGCTATCGACGGTGACGAGCCAATTGTACCTCAAGTCACCGGTGAGTTTCTGCGCGTTCTCGAGCCCGAGATCGGTGATATCGCCATCCGTCCAAACAAAGGGATGAAACGGTTCCACGTCCACCACGGTGCTGCCGTCTTTTTCCCGGCGATAGACTTTACCGTTCCGGTTTCGCCCAGTTCGATTGCGACGATGCGCGGCGCAGGATCGGCGCCGAAAAGCAACGTGTTATCTTCGAAAGCCATCCCGTTCAAGAGAGCCGGAAAAGTAAATCGCGAAAGCATGAAAAATCCAGAGGCAGGAATCGCTGCCTCCAAGGGGGTGGAAGCAAACGAATTCTATTTGAGGAAAGCGAACGATTTTCGCAACCGCGCACCGGTTTCTCCTGTCATAAGAGAGGACTGGTGTGCCCTCGCGGCATCACTTGATGAAAAAATATGTCGAAACGAAGCCTTTTTGTCATCGCCGGCTGCCTGTTGCTGGTGCTCAGCTGGTGGAGCTGCCACCATCATGCCGACACTGCTCAATCCGGTCCGTCGACGGGAGGCGGCCGCCGTGGCGGGGCCGGCGGACCCGGCGGTCCGGTGCCGGTAGTGGCGGGAAAAGTTGAGCAAAAAGACGTTCCAATTTTCTTGGATGGCCTCGGGACGGTGCAGGCGTTCAATACCGTGACGGTCCGGCCACGTGTCGACGGCGAATTGACCCAGGTGCTTTTTCGCGAAGGAGAGGATGTTAAAACCGGCGACTTGTTAGCGGTCGTCGATCCCCGGCCATATCAAGCAGCGATGGACCAGGCCGTGGCCAAGAAAGCGCAGGACGAAGCGCAATTGGGGAACGCGCAGGTCGTGTTAAAACGCAACACCGAGTTGCTGGCACGGAAAGTCCTCGATCCAGCAAACTTTTGATCACCTCGAAGTTCACGGTCGATCAGTTTCAGGCAACCGTGCAGGCGGATCAGGCGGCGATCGACAACGCCAAGACGCAGCTCGATTACACCCAGATCAAGTCGCCGATTGATGGGCGCACCGGAATTCGCCTCGTCGACGTTGGCAATGTCGTTCACGCGACTGACACCAGTGGCATCGTTGTCATCACTCAGCTTCAGCCGATCTCGGTTGTGTTCACGTTGCCCGAACAAAGTCTGCAAGCGATTCTGAATCAGGGTGGCGCCCATGGCGGCTTGCCGGTCTCGGCTTTGGATCGCGGGAACACGACTGCGCTCGATCAAGGCTCGTTAACGGTTGTGGATAACGAAATCGATCAAACGACGGGGACGGTAAAATTGAAGGCAACATTTCCGAATAACGACCTTAAACTTTGGCCGGGAAAATTCGTGAACGCGCGTTTGGTTTTGACGACGCGCAAGAATGCGACCGTTATTCCTTCGAGCGTGGTGCAGCGTGGACCGCAGGGGACCTATGCTTACGTCATCAAGCCAGACAAGAGCGGTGGAGATGCGTCGGATTAAAATTGCGCAAACGGAGGCAAGCCTGGCTTTGGTCGACAGTGGCTTGCAACCCGGAGAGGAAGTTGTTGTCGACGGGCAATACAAATTGCAGCCCGGCGCGCATGTTGAACTAACGACCCCGCATGCGTCGTCCCCTTCGCCAGAAAGAAAATCTCAGACACGCACGGCGAAAACGACGAAATCGTGAGTATCTCCGAGCCATTCATTCGCCGGCCGGTGGCGACTTCGCTGATGATGGCCGGCGTCATTTTGTTAGGCGTGCTCGGTTACAAATTGCTGCCAATTTCCGCGCTGCCGACAGTCGATTTCCCGACGATTGAAGTGACGACATTCTATCCGGGCGCGAGCGCGGACGTGATGGTCTCGGCGATCACGACCCCGCTCGAACGCCAGTTCGGACAAATCAGCCGGCCTGGCTTCGATGAATTCCACCAGCTCATTCGGGACCTCGACGATCACGCTCCAGTTCGTCCTCGACCGGCCGATCGATGTCGCCGCGCAGGATGTGCAGGCAGCGATCAATGTTGCCGGCGGATTTTTGCCGAAGGACCTGCCGAACCCGCCCAAATACAACGAAGGTCAATCCGGCCGATACGCCGATCCTCACCTTGTCGATCACCTCGGACAGCCTGCCGCTCGATCGCGTGAACGATTTCGCGGACACGCTCCTCGCGCAAAAGCTGAGCGAAGTAACCGGCGTCGGTCTGGTCACGATTCAGGGGAATCAAAAGCCCGCCGTCCGCGTCCAGGTGAATCCGGCGGCGATCTCCTCACTCGGTCTCGGCCTTGAGGATGTGCGCACAATTCTTGGGCAGGCCAATGTCAATGCGCCGAAGGGAGCTTCGACGGGCCTCGCCAATCGTTCACCATCGGATCGAACGATCAGATTTTTTCCGCGGACGCCTATAAGCCCATCATTGTCGCTTACAAGAACGGTGCCCCGATTCGCCTGGGCGACGTCGCTAACGTCATCGACAGCGTGGAAAACGATCAGCTCGGCGCCTGGGTCAGCAACAGGAACGGCGAACAACCGGCCGTGTTGCTCGACATCCAGCGGCAACCGGGTGCGAACATCATTCAAACGGTCGAGCGCGTGAAACAGTTGCTGCCGCAGCTGACCAGCACATTACCGCCATCGGTGCATGTCGAAGTGCTGGCCGATCGCACCGAAACGATCCGCGCCTCAGTCAGCGACGTGCAGTTCACCCTCCTTCTCACCATCGCGCTCGTCGTGATGGTGATGTTTCTCTTCCTGCGAAAACTGTGGACGACCGTGATCACGAGCGTGGCCCTGCCGCTCTCACTCATCGGCACATTCGGCATCATGTATCTCGCCGGATTCAGCCTCGATAATCTTTCGCTGATGGCGCTGACCATCTCGACCGGCTTCGTCGTCGACGACGCGATCGTGATGATTGAGAATATCGTGCGTTACATAGAAGCGGGCGATACGCCGCTGGAGGCCGCGCTCAAAGGCGCGAAGCAAATCGGATTCACCGTCGTGTCCCTGAGCGTCTCGCTCGTCGCCGTTTTCATTCCGCTTTTGTTCATGACTGGCATCGTCGGGCGTTTGTTCCGCGAGTTCGCGATCACGCTAAGCGTAGCAGTTGGCGTCTCGGCCTTCGTTTCGTTAACGCTCACGCCGATGATGTGCGCGAAACTTTTGCGATCAGAGAGCGAGGATGAGCAGGAACACTCCAGCGAATTCTACCGGCGGACGGAGGAATATTGGACGCGGTTCCGCGATTGGTACGAACGCGGCCTGCGCTGGGTGCTCGCGCATCAACGCTTCGTCTTGAATGTCGCGCTCCTCACGCTGGTGGCGACGATTCTCCTCTACGTCATCGTCCCCAAGGGATTGCTGCCGCAACAGGACACGGGCGTGATCGTGGGCGTGACCGATGCCGCGGAGAATATTTCCTTCAAGGCGCATGATGGAACGCGTCCACGCCGTTTCCGAAATCGTGCGGCAGGATCCTGACGTCGCCAGCGTTTCCGCTTCGGTCGGCGCGGGAACGGTGAATGCCACGGTCAACACGGCACGACTTTACATCGTGCTCAAGCCGCACAATCAGCGCGCGAACGCGGAGAAAATCATCGAACGATTGCGGAACGCGACGCGCAACGTCGAAGGCATTTCGCTCTTCATGCAAGCGGCGCAGGATCTGCAAATCGATGCCAGCGATCAGTCGCGCACCCAATTCCAATACATCCTGCAGGATGCCGACGCGGCCGAACTCGCGGACTGGACGCCGAAACTCGTGCAGAAGCTCGGGCAACTGCCGCAGCTGAGCGACGTGGCAAGCGATCAGCAGACCAACGGCCTGCAACTGAATGTCGACGTTGACCGCGAGAAAGCGTCGCGCCTCAACGTCCTCACCCAGGCGATTGACGACACGCTTTACGACGCGTTCGGGCAGCGGCAGGTCTCGATCATTTTCACGCAGCTCAATCAGTTTCGCGTCATTCTCGAAGTCGAACCGCAGTTCCGCGAGTCACCGGATTTGCTCGACAAAATTTACGTGAAATCGAGCACGCGGTCAGCCAGTGCCGCTGAGTGCCTTCGCCTCCGTGCATGTGAGCAACGCGCCACTTTCCATTCCCCATCAGGGTCAATTTCCGGCAGCCACGATCTCCTTCAATTTGCGCAGTGGCAGTTCGCTCAGTCACGCCATTCCGGCAATCGAAAAGGCGGAACGCGAAATCGGATTGCCGAATACGATTGCGAGCTACATTCACCGGCGCGGCGGCGGAGTTTCGTTCATCGCTCACGAGCGAGCCGTTCCTCATTCTCGCCGGCAGTCGTGGTCATCTACATCGTGCTGGGCGTGCTTTACGAGAGCTACATTCATCCGATCACGATTCTTTCGACCCTGCCGCAGCGCGGGCGTGGGCGCGTTGCTCGCGCTGCTCATTTGCCGCATCGATTTCTCGTTAGTCGCGCTCATCGGCATCATTCTGCTCATCGGCATCGTGAAGAAGAACGCGATCATGATGATCGATTTCGCGCTGGAAGCGGAACGCAAGGAAGGAATGTCGCCGGAGGAGTCGATTTATCAGGCATGTCTGTTGCGCTTTCGCCCCATCATGATGACAACGGCGGCGGCGTTGTTAGGCGCATTGCCGCTAGCGCTTGAGACCGGCAGCGGCAGCGAACTGCGCCGGCCGCTCGGTATCTCCATTGTCGGCGGGCTGTTGCTCTCACAATTTCTCACGCTTTACACCACGCCGGTAATTTATCTTTATCTGGACCGGTTTGGTTCCTGGATAGAGGGACGCCGCAGTCACGCTCGCATCGCGCAGGCCGAATTGCCGTTGCGATCGACATCGGAATTCGATTCTGAACCGGAACCAGAGTTTGCCGGCGTGGATGGAGAAACTGATCGACTCGGCTTTTGACCATGAATGTGTCGGAGCCATTTGTTCGCCGCCCCGTTGGAACATCTTTGCTGGCGGCGGGAGTGTTACTGCTGGGTGCGGTCGCTTATCATTTTCTTCCGGTCGCGCCGCTGCCAAAGGTCGATTTCCCGACAATTTCGGTGAGCGCGCAGGAGCCCGGCGTTGATCCCGCTACCGCCGCCTCGTCGCTGGCCGCTCCACTCGAGCGACGCTTCGCACAAATCGCCGGCGTTTCTGAAATCACGTCCGTCAGTTCTTTAGGCGGATCAAACATCACCATCCAATTCGACCTCAATCGGGACATCAATGGCGCTGCGCGTGATGTGCAGAGTGCAATCGACGCTGCTTCGGGTGAATTGCCCAGCGGATTGCCGCAGCCGCCGTCTTATCGCAAGGCGAATCCATCGGACGCACCAATCATGGTGCTGGCAATGACATCGGATACGCAGCCGTTGTCGGAAGTTTATAATCTTGCCGACCAAATCATCGGGCAGCGCATCAGCCAGCTCGACGGAGTGAGCCAGGTAACAATCGGCGGCGGCGCGAATTCCGCCGTGCGAGTGCAAATAAATCCGGTCGCGCTCGCTTCGATGGGACTTAGCCTCGAAGACATTCGCGCCACGCTTTCCCAGGTGAACGTTCTCTCACCAAAGGGTGCATTCGACGGACCGGAGCAGCGCTTCGTCATCGCGAGCAACGATCAATTAACACACGCCGAACAATATCAGCCTATCATTGTCGCGCAGCACAACGGCGCAGCGGTACCTCTGCGCGATGTCGGCACCGCAATTGACGCGCAGGCAAATCGCGATCAGGCCGGCCTTTCAACAACAAGCGCGCCGTGCTGCTGGTCGTTTTCAAACAACCGGACGCTAACGTTGTTCGCACAACCGATCTGATTCACGAAATCCTCCCGCAATTGCGGACCTGGCTGCCGCCAAGTGTGCATCTGGATGTGATGAACGATCGAACAATTACGATCCGATCGTCCGTTCGTGACGTGCAGATCACTCTCGTGTTCACGATGGCGCTGGTCGTCATGGTCATGTTCCTTTTTCTGCGCCGATTCTGGCCAACCTTCATCTCGAGCATCACCATGCCGCTCGCGCTTGCCGGCACTTTCGGCGTGATGTGGCTGTGCGGTTACAGCCTCGACAATTTGTCGCTCATGGCATTGACCGTTTCGACCGGCTTTGTCGTCGACGATGCCATCGTCGTGATCGAAAACATTGTGCGCTTCATCGAGAAAGGTGAGTCGCCGCTGCAAGCGGCGCTAAAAGGCGCGCGCCAAATTGGTTTCACGGTCATTTCGATCAGTCTTTCGCTCGTGGCCGTTTTCATTCCGCTCCTGTTTATGGGCGGAATTATCGGCCGATTGTTTCACGAATTCGCTGTCACCTTGAGCGCGGCGATTCTCGTTTCTGGCGTCGTTTCATTAACGCTTACGCCGATGCTCTGTGGACGTTTTTGAAGCGGGACGAACCGCATTCACGTCAGAGTCGGGTCAGTGCGATGAGCGAGCGCGCTTCAATGCGATGCACCAATTCTACGAACGCACCCTGAAATGGGTTCTCGACCGCGAAGCTCTCATGCTCATCGTCACGCTCGTCGTCATCGTTGCTACGGTGGGACTCTACTACTACGTCCCGAAAGGATTCTTCCCGCAACAAGACACCGGCCAGCTGATGGGAACGACTGAAGCGGCGCAGGATATTTCGTTTGCAGCAATGAAAGAAAAGCAGGAGCAGGTCGTGCAAACGGTCATGCAAGACCCGGCCGTGCAGGCCGTTGGCTCTTTCTTCGGTGGCGGCACTGGATCGGCCCTGAACAATGGCCGCATGTTCATCAGCTTGAAACCCACAGGTTGGGGCAAAGACCATCGCAGAGAAGACGCTGGCACAGTCATCGCACGGCTCCGGCAGAAGCTCGAAAATTCCCGGTGCCCAACTTTTCCTCACTGCCAGCCAGGACATCCGAGTCGGCGGAAGATCGTCAAAAGCGCAATATCAATACGCGCTGTCCGATCAAAACATCGACGAGCTGAATTCGTGGGCGCCAAAACTCGTGAACAAGTTGCATGAGTATCCTCAGATCAAGGACGCTACCAAGCGACCAGCAATTTCGCGGCTTGCAGGAGACGGTCGTCATCGATCGCGATGCAGCCGGGCGGCTTGGGATTCAACCGCAGGCTGTCGATAGCACGCTTTACAGCGCGTTTGGGCAGCGACAGGTCTCGATCATTTATACACAGCAGAACCAGTATCACGTCATTCTGGAAGTCGACCCGCAGTTCTATCTCGACCCGAGTTCGCTCGACAAAATTTACGTCAAATCAAATTCCGGAAGCCAGGTGCCGCTCAGCACGATCGCCCATTTTCAGTTGGATAACACGCCACTCTCAGTCAATCACCAGGGGACAGTTTCCGTGCGTGACCGTTTCCTTTAACACCGCAGAAGGCGTTTCCTTAAGCGAGGCGACGCAGATCGTCGAGCGCGCAAAGCGCGAGTTGGGAATGCCATCAGGTATTCGCGGTAGTTTCGCCGGGACAGCACAGGTTGCGCAAGCTTCCTGGACGACGATGCCGTTGTTGCTGCTGGCGGCGCTGCTGGCCGTCTACATTATTCTGGGGATGCTTTACGAAAGCTTGATTCACCCAATCACGATTCTTTCAACGATACCTTCGGCGGGACTCGGCGCGCTCCTAACCATGCTCTTGCCGAAGAACGAACTCGATCTCGTGTCGATCATCGGGATCATCTTGCTCATCGGTATTGTGAAAAAGAATGCGATCATGATGGTCGATTTCGCGTTGGAAGCAGAACGGCAGGAGGGACTCACTCCCGAAGAGTCGATCTATCAGGCGTGCCTGGTGCGGTTCCGGCCCATCATGATGACGACTTTCGCTGCTATGTTCGGCGCATTGCCACTCGCTATCGGCATGGGTGTTGGCAGTGAACTGCGTAAACCACTCGGTATCGCCATCGTGGGCGGCTTGATCGTTTCGCAAATGCTTACCCTCTACACCACCCCTGTGATTTACCTCGCGCTTGATCGCATGCGCGTGCGCCAAAAAAGTCGTTCCGCAAAGCCGCGCGCGCGCATGCAGGATTGACGCCTTCAGCTACGCGGCCTGTCGTTACTTGAAACCTTGGAACTTGAGCGGCTGACAAACAGCTCGGCGCCGATGTAGAGTCGCGCCATGAGGTCCCACTTCCTTTCGCGCTTTGCATTGGCATTTCGATGCCCGCTTTCGCCCAACAGACTCCGCAACAAATCGCGGACGCCGAATTACCGTCCGCTCCTCACCATCTACAAAGACATTCACACTCATCCGGAATTGTCGACTCAGGAACAGCGCACTTCCGGCCTAGCTGGCGAAGGAATTAAAAGCAGTCGGGTGCGACGTGACCGAGAACGTGGGCAAATACGAAAGCGCCGATCAGAAATGCTATGGCGTTGTCGGCCTGATGAAAAATGGCGACGGGCCGGTCGTGCTGGTGCGCACTGATCTGGACGCGTTGCCGGTTCAGGAAGAAACCGGATTGCCCTATGCCAGCAAGGTCACAGCCAAAAATGAAAAGGGCGATGAAGTGCACGTAATGCACGCCTGCGGACATGACGCGCACGTCTCGATATCTCATCGGCGTGGCGCGTTCACTGGCAAAATTGAAAGACCAATGGCGTGGCACGATCGTGTTCGTCGGGCAACCGGCGGAAGAACTTGGCACTGGTGCGCGCGCCATGTTGCGCGACGGGCTTTACACCCGTTGGCCAAAACCGAATTACGCGCTCGGGTTTCACGACAAAGCCGACCTGGAGATCGGCCACATCGGCGTCACCGAGGGTTACACGTCCGCCAATGTCGATTCGGTTGATGTGACCGTGCACGGCATTGGCGGTCACGGCGCGTATGTCCATCGAGACCAAAGACCCGATCGTGCTGGCTGCGGAAATGATCAACCAGTGGCAAACGATCGCGAGTCGCGAGAACAATCCGCTCGATCCCATTGTCGTCACTGTTGGTTCCATTCACGGCGGGACCAAGCACAACATCATTCCCGATGAAGTGAAAATGCAGCTGACGGTTCGAACCTACAAAGCGGACGTGCGCGAACGCGTCCTCGCCGCAATCGAGCGCATCGCCAAGGGATGCGCGACTGCCGCCGAGCTGCCAGCCGACAAAATGCCAACCGTGACCGTGGAGCGCGATCACTTCGCACCCGCGATGTACAACAATCCCGAGCTAACCAAACGACTGGTCGCAGTCTGGAAGAAAACGCTCGGCGATCAAAACGTCGAAATGGTCGACCCAACCATGGGCGGCGAAGATTTTTCCGAATACAGTCTGCTACCGGAACATTCGATTCCAGCGGTCAATTTCCATGTCGGCGCGGTGGAACCGGCAAAATTAGCAGAATCAAAAGCCAGGCGCGGCGCCACTCCCAACCCTGCATTCGAGCAGGTTCGCACCCGTGCCGGAACCAACGATTCGCACCGGCATGGTGGCGATGACGCGCGGCGGTGCTGGATCTGATGAAGAAGTAATTTGGCAGAAACGCGACGCGCGTCGTGGCTGTCAGTGACCGGCCGACCGAACCTCTTAACACCGGCCTTCAGGCCGGTGCACCCCCACTGCCCGCAGCGGAACGCCGTTTCAGCGGCTCTTCTGCCTTGCCAGCGCAGACCATGCACGCTCGACCAGATGCAGCCAGCAGCGGAGCAGGAATGCACGGAGATGGGCTTCGACGCGTAAGCCGTTGAAACGGCTTATGTCCATCGCGGCGGTGAAGCACCGGCCTGAAGGCCGGTGTTAATGGAGTGTGAGCGGCACACGCGAATCCGTCATCCCGAGCGACAGTCGAGGGATCCCGTTGCGTTACCTTAATGACTTTGCGCGGGGGATCCCTCGACTTGCGCTCAGGATGACCCGTTTGGAGTTATTTTACCCGCACGTTTTTGCGCAGAAACGTCGGCACATCCAAGTCCTGACCTTCCACGATTGTCGGCTCGCTCTTTTCAAAACGACCGCGGGTGAGCGGCTCGAATTGCAAAACTTCCTGTTTCGCTGCGAGCAGCTTTCTCGCGCTTTGGGTTTTCCGCTTCAACCTTTCGGCGCGATCAACGGTTTCTTTTTCGGCGGAATGATTCGCGGTGTGGTGGGTTGGGGCGCGCGCGCGATTTCCGGCTTCCATTTCGGCCTCGGCGAAGTGAGATTCCGCGGCGGCTTCACGCGCCGGCAAGATCCTCTTCAACCGAGGGTTCGGGTGCAAGGAACCTCTTCCCTTTGAAAAACTGCCAGCTCTGATTCGATGACCGGCTCTGCTTCCATTACCGGCTCTACTGTCGCCTCCGGTTGAACAAACTGCACGATCTGAGGTTCGGCTGCCGGTTCGACAACAGGCTCTGGAGGCAGAGGCGGGGGCGGGTGCCGCGTGAGCTCTTTGATTTCGCGCGGCGCAACTTCCACCTCGTCCGCGGCGCAGCGAGCTAATCAAGTGTAACGCTCAACCGATCGCCCATGCGGCCATCAACGGCTGTGCCGAACAGGAGCTGGGTGTTCTTCGCTGATGTGCTTGTTCAATTCGCGCATCAAAATTTCCACTTCCGACAAAGTCATGCCCGGCCCGCCAGTGATCTGGACCAAGACTCGCGAGGCATCAGCCAGCATCGCCCGCGATCCATCAACGGATTCTTTAACGCCTGGGCCAGCGCCTGGTGCGCACGATTGTCCGAATCGCTTTCGCCGTAACCAAAGAGGCAGCGTCCGCCTCCGCCGCGCAGTGCGGCAAGCAAATCGTCGAAACCGATACGCATGATTCCCGGCCGCTGGATCAAGTTTACAATCGAACGCAAACTTTGGCTGATCGTCATGTCGGCAACGGCAAAAGCCTGATGGATACCGGCTTTCGGGCGCGACCATGTCAGCCATGCGATCGTTTTCGAAACAGACCACGGCATCGGTGGTTTCGTGCAGGCGCGCGAGCGCATCGCGGGCTTGGGCAGTGCGACGTTTTCCTTCAAAAGTAAATGGCAGCGTCGCGAACGCCAATAACGAGCGCGCCCATTTCGCGCGCGATTTGGGCGATCACGCGGCGCTCGCGCCGGAGCCCGTGCCGCCGCCCAGATCCGGCACAGATGAAAGATCAGACGTGCTTGCGCCAGTGCCTGGCGGATTTCATCGGCGGATTCTTGGGCGGCATCGAAACCGAGCTCGGGATCGCCGCCAGTGCCAAGGCCGCGCGTAATCGGAGCGCCCCAGCTGCACTTTGACCGCCGCCGACCGGAGCTGGCGAGCGATTGCGACGTCGGTGTTGGCGGCGATGAGATCGGACTTGTCCATCCCGTCGAGCACGACGCGATCCAGTGCGTTTGAGCCGGCGCTTCCGACCGCGATCACCTTGATCGGAATGATTTGCTCTTCTCGTTCCGGCAAACTGTAGTTTCGGCTTAGTTGAATCATGTGGTTCCTTCTGAGTCTATTTATCGTTAGAACAAATTCTGTGATATTTTGCACCTCGGTCATCGCATTCCGGGAATAAAACGGCTGAAAATGCGACCGAATCCGCGCCGCTGCGGCCGCTCCGCCTGCACCGCCTGCGCGTATTTGATCAACCCGATCGCGGTTGAAAGCTGCGGGTTCTGAAAGGCGGAAGTCAATCCCGACATGGTCTGGGCATGCGCGACCCGCGCCGGAATTTCAAAAATTTCCTCGGCCAGATTGTCAATCCCGCGCAGCAGACTGCACCCGCCGGTGATGAAGATTCCTTCGCCGATGAAATTGATGAACGATTCTTCCTCCAGCGTGCGCTTGAGCAGCTCGAACGTCTCCCGCACCCGCAAATGAATGATGGTGTTCAGCGTCTCGCGTTCGACTTCCTTGCCGGCGAAGCCGGAATCGTCCTTTAACACCACCGTTTCGCCCGGCAGACAATTGCCCAGAATGACGCTGCCCTCGTCGATCTTTAACTTTTCCGCTCGCGCCATCGGGATGCGCAATCCCATCGAGATATCGTTGGTGATGTGATCGCCGCCGATGCCCAGATTGTCCCGCTCTGCTTCACTGCGCCATCGACATATAAGAATGTAATCAGTCGTGCCGCCGCCGATATCGATCACCAGCGCGCCCATGATTCTTTTGCTGTTGGCGTCAGGACCACCTGAGCGGAGGCGAGCGCGATTAAAGACAACGTCTTCCACCTCAAGTGGCAGTTCCTTGACGCAACGAATGGTGTTTTGAATCCGAGTGCGCACACCGTGAATGATGTGAAAATCCGCTTCCAGTTTCTGACCAAGCATGCCGACGGGATTGAGCACGCCGTCCTGCCCGTCGACGTGATAATGCTGAATGATGGAATGAAGAAACGCGTTCTGCGCCGGAATGCTCACTTCGCGCGCATTGATCTTCACATCCTCGATGTCCTGTTCATCGATCTCCTCGTGGTCGTCCGGCAGACATGACGCAGCCACGATTGTTGAAACTCTGAATGTGCGCGCCCGGTCACGCCGACATAAACACCGCTTGATCATGACGTCGCTTTTCGTCTCGGCGTCGCTCAACGCTTCCAGCACGCACTTCATCGCCGTCTCGAAATCGACAATCTCGCCTTTGCGCACACCGCGCGATGGCGCCTGCCCGACGCCCAAAATTTTCGTCGTCCCGTCCAGCCTGCGCTTCACCGACAACGACACAAATTTTAGACGTCCCAATTTCCAACCCTACCATCAGATCGTTACTGGCCATTTCCGATTCGCTTCTTTCCTTTTCTGAGTTTTGTTTCTGCAACGAAAACGGTTGCGGTCCGTTTTGGTTTTCCGGTGCCGTCGGCGCTGATTTTCCTGTTTCCGACGCCGGAGCCGGCGGATGCACTGGAATCGCTTTCATGATGCGAGGCGTTTCCTCCGGATCGATCGTGTCGTTAATCACTTCCGCCGCTGGTTTCATGAACGTGACTGGAATGTTCCGCTGCACCAACAGGTTGACCGTTTCGATCTCGCGCCTAGAATCGTCGGCATAAACCAGAAACTGTTCGAGGCGCTGAATCTGTTTCTCCAGATGATCGAAACCAACGGTGACCTCGGTGTGATTCTTGTCGGTTACCACCAGGCAATAGCCTTTGGAAGCATCGATCTCGCGAATTTGAAAACGCGTTTGCATGAAGCTAGCCGGCGCTCAAACGCAACAATTCCAGGGCCGCTTTCGCTTCAACCGACTGAACAATTTTCCCCGGCTCGAGCGATTCGCTGGTGCAACCGGTGATCAACGGGCAGTCCGAGATATTCCGGCAACAATTTTCTTCTCCTTCATCAACACCCCGCGCGCATCGATCAAAAAGGCGACATCGGATTGAAATGGATCGGAAATTTGTTTTTCGCCCGTGATCCAGGCGATCGGTTTGCGCTCGACGATGCGAATATCGATCTCGCCGGGCAATTTGCGCACCACCTCCACTTCATCCACCTGCGGCAACTGCTGTAAAACGCGATGGACCTGCGCCAGGTTGACGCTGAAAAATATTTTCGCCTTCGCGCAAATCGGCCGCTCTTCAAAACCTGATCGCGCTAGCAAACGTGCCATCCGTCTGCACATCGATCATTGCCAGGCGGTAATCCGGATTCTCGAAAAAGAACCGTCGCATTCCCACGCGCGCGCCGAAATAGATTCCGCTGCAGATCGGCGGCAGCCAGCGCGATTTTGGACATGAAAACCAGGCACGCGTCGGTTTGCGATATTGCGTGGCTTTGCGCGCGCGCACCTTGACATCAAGCAAATGCTGCTGTTTGCGCTGGCGCGAGTTCGAGACGCGCTGATTGCGCGGACCGTTTGCGGGTGGAACTGCTCAATTTCATTTCCCGCTCCCTCTCCGCGCGCGCGACAATTCGATAATACGCAGGCAAAGCTCGTCGTAGCTGATGCCCAGCCGCTGCGGCCGCTTCCGGCAAGCAAGCTCGCCTCTGTCATTCCCGGAATTGTGTTTACTTCCAAAACGCTCGGCTCAGCGTTTTCCGGCAAGAGCACATCGACTCGCGAGTAGACTTGCAAACCAATCGAGCGATACGCACGCAACGCCAGATCCTGAATCTGGCGCGTCAGCGTTTCGCTTCAATTTTGGCCGGACAAACATGTTCCGCGCCGCCGCCGGCTTGCGGATTCAGGAATGGATACTTGTTGGTGAAATCGTAAAAGCCGCTCTTTGGGAATGATCTCGAGAATGGGCAACGCTTGATCGCCCAGAATTCCAATCGTCAATTCGCGGCCGGGCACGAACTCTTCCACCAGTAAGCTGTCGATCGAATTTGCGCGCTTCGGCCAGCGCCGTCTCGAACTTATCCGCGCCTCCTTAATAATATAGACGCCGACCGTCGAGCCCTGCCGCGGCGCCTTGATGACGCAAGGGAAGCGGACAGAGTCGGCTCGTCATTCGCACCAATCACCTGCCACCGAGGAGTCGTGACACCGGCAGCCTCGAATTTCTCTTTCGATTCGATTTTATCGAACGCGGTCCGGCTTTGCTTTACGCCGTCGCCGGTGTAGGGCACACCACGATTTTCCAAAATCTGTTGGAGCTGGCCGTCTTCGCCAAACGTTCCGTGAATGGTGAGGAAGGCGAGATCGATATCTGTCGGTAATTCAAAATTTTCATCGCGGACATCGATCTCGAAAACCTCCGCGCCGCGCGAGCGCAGCGCTTTGGCGACGCCGCGAGCGGTCGCGAGCGAGACATCGCGCTCCGAACCCGGTCCGCCCATTAATACTGCGATCGTTTTGGTAGCGCGTTCATTTCGTTTCACGCCGGTTCCTCCCTACGATTTGCACTTCGGTTTGTAATTCGACACCGCGTTTCTCGCGCGCCGTCGCTTGGATTTTCGCGATCAACTCCAGCATTTCCGCCGCGGTCGCCCCGCCGTCGTTCACAATAAAATTTCCATGCACTTCCGAGACCCGCGCTTTTCCGACGGCGCAATTTTTCAAGCCAAGCTCATCCACTAATTTTCCCGCGCGGGATACTGTCCGGATTTTTGAAAATGCATCCCGCGCTCGATGCCGCCGGCTGGGTCGTTTTACGTTTGTGCTGCGATTCCTCGAGTTTGCGCATGATCTCTTCCTTCGCTGCCGGCGTGCCGCGAAATACTGCCGAGACGGCGTAATTGTTCTCCAGCGTCGGCACATGCCGGTAATGCACTTCCATCTCCGACGGGTCATCGTCGTGTGCATTCCCTTCGGCGTCGAGAACACGCACGCTGACGACATGCTCAAAAGTCTGCCCGCCCATCGCGCCGGCATTCATTCGCAACGCGCCGCCGACTTCGCCCGGAATCCCTTCCATCCATTCGAGACCGCCAATACCGGCGTCGCGCCCGGCGTAAGCAACTTGCTTTAGTTTCGCGCCAACACCGGCCGTGATCTCGTTTCCACTGACCGCGATGTCATCGAACTCGCCCCCACACGGATGAACGACCACGCCTGCGATTCCGCCATCGCGCACCAGCAGATTCGAGCCGCGTCCGATGACAAAGAGCGGAAGATTTTCTCGCCGACAAAAACGAATCAGCTCGGCAAAGGCTTTCCGTCGCGCGGCTCGACCCAAAACTGAGCCGGACCGCCCACGCGCAAGGTAGTGTGTTTCGCCATTGGCTCGTGCAAACGCACTTCGCCTTCTTCGCCCACGATCCCCTTTAATTTTTCCGCGACCACCAGCTCCGCCGCCAGAATCGAGTAATTGCTCGTGAATATTTCCCGCGCCGAGACTAAGGACGAGATCGCCCGACGCCAGCATGTTGCCGACATCGTGATGGACGCGAGCGAAACGCGATTGATAAGTCACGCCGCGATGACCATGCGCTGAAATGGCATCGGCAATGGTTTGCCCGCTGATCCCGGGAATGGGCGGCTCGCTCGCCGGATAAACGTCGGTGATAACAACGCGATCGGCCTGATCGAAGGCAGCGCCAAATTCCTGTCGCAACGCCTTGGTTCGGGTGTAGCGATGCGGCTGAAACATTGTCAGCACGCGATTGCGCCCAGTCGAACGCGCGGTGGCGAGCGTGGCCCGGATTTCCGTTGGATGATGCGCGTAATCGTCGACCAACAGAAAACGGTCGCTGGCATATTTGATTTCGAAACGCCGGCGCGCGTGCCGAAATTTGGGCAAGGCTTTGGCAATCTTCTCGAACGGAATACCGAGCTCGGTTGCCAATGCGATGACCCCAACGGCGTTCTGACATTGTGCCGGCCCGGAACGTTCAGTCGCGCTTCGCCCAGTTTTTGACCCTGCCGGAAAACAGAAAAGACCGAGGCAAAATCCTCGCAGTGAAACATCCTGCGCTCGATAATCGACACTTCTCGCCAAATCCGTAGGAAACCGAGCGGTCGGACTGACAAACCCGCGTCGCAACCGCGTCGTCGGCGCAGAAAAAACTTTGCCGGAGGTTTGGCCGATTAACTGATGAAAGACCGCCTTCGATTTCCGCCAGGTCTTCGTAAAAATCGAGATGTTCCGGCTCGATATTCAAAACCAGGATATGTTCGGGATGAAAACAACGAATGGTGCCGTCGCTCTCGTCCCCTTCGGCCACAAAAAATTCACCACGCGGATCCCAGTGCGCGTTTTGTCCGAGGATCGGAATTTCCGCGCCGACGTAATGCGACGGGTGCAACCCGCCCTCGCGCAAGACATGTGCGGCCATAGCCGAGGTGGTGGTTTTACCATGCATGCCGCCGATGATGATCCCGCGCTTTCCCTGCATGATCGCGGCGAGCGCTTCGGCGCGCCGGGCCGCTGCGTGTTTCCGATTGGCGCGCGCTAACGAGGATTGGATTATCGGGCTTGATCGCTGAGGAATAGACGATCAACTCGGCTTCGACCGCGTCCTGCGCACGATGTTGCGGGAAAAATTGCAGACCCAGCCGCTGTAACCGTTCCACTTCCAGCGAACTCGATTTGTCCGATCCGCTCACCTGGTGTCCGAGCTCGAGCAGGAGCGCGGCGATGCCACTCATCCCGCTTCCGGCCACGCCGATAAGATGAATGCGGTGATGCTCACGCGTGAGAAATCGCGACAAACTGAGTTGAGCAGACCCGGTTTTCATGCGGCGGCGGTCGTATATTTCTCCATCGTTTCCACCACCGCGGTGGCGGCGTTTCTGGTCGAAAGTTTGGCCGCAGTTCTGCGACATCCGCTCCAGAGCGCCCATGATCTTCGATGAAGGGACGAATTTTTGTGCGAGCGCGTCGTCTAAAATTTCCGATTCCTTGACCAGGATGGCGGCATCTGCCTTCACAAACACCTCGGCGTTGCGCGCCTGATGATCATCCGCGGCGTAGGGAAACGGAATGAGGATGGCGGGCAAAGCGAATGCGGCCAGTTCGGCCAGACTGGCAGCGCCGGATCGGGCAACAGCGAAATCGGCGGCGCTGTAAAGTTCCTCCATCCGATGATGAAACGCCGCCACAAAAGCCGGCAGTTTGGCGCGCCGATAATTATCAGCCACCAGTTTTTCATCGCGCGTGCCGGTCAGATGAATCAGCTGCAGCCGCGCTCCATCCAGTGATGGCAGCGACTTGATCATCGCCTGGTTGATCCCACTCGCACCCTGACTCCCGCCCATCACCAGCAGGGTCGGGATGTCCGCACTTAACCCAAGTTTTTCCCGTGCGGCCTTACGATCGAGGCGCTGCAATTCTGTCCGAATGGGCGTGCCTGTCACTTCTGTTTTCACTTTGGGGAAAAAGGGCGCGCATTCCTTGAACCCGAGCAAAACTGCTCGCACCAATCGCGCGGTCATTTTGTTGGCTTTGCCGGGGATGGCGTTCGATTCGTGAATGAATGTTGGGACGCCGCGCATCTTTCCGGCGAGGACCGGCGCAGTAGAGTAAACCCGCCCATCCCTAGAACGACCTGCGGGTTGAACCGTTGGTAAATGGAACGGCAACGCCTGAAACTTTCGTTGAATCGACGAACAAATCCGAGGATGGCGGGTGAAAAAAGGCGATGGCAGACCAATGGTAGGCAATTTTTCGAACGGAATTTCCGGATGTTCCTTCAGAGCGAGCGCATCGACATCTTTTCCGAAACAAAAAGCAGCACCTCGTGTCCGCGCTCGCGCAACACTTCGGCGACGGCCAGGCCCGGGAAAAGGTGCCCGCCGGTTCCTCCGCATGCAATGATCGCGTTCATAGGATGGTTGAGTGTGACTGCGCGGCAGGTGGATCGAGCAGTCCCTTGCTCGATGTTAAGGTCAGGCGGCAAAGCCGCATATTTTTCGGCATCGCCCGCGGAGCGGCCGATCCACCCGGCAACCTGAAATCTGAGATCTGAAATTTGAAATCTTTCATATCCTTGGCGTCATGCGGGCCTGCATGGTGATGCGTTTCTTATTCCCCGGCTCCAGCTTGGCCTGGCGGTAAATGTTCAACAAAATGCCGACACCAAAAAGGCAGGCGGCGAGATTCGATCCGCCGTAACTGATGAACGGCAGCGGCAAACCCTTGTTCGGCAAGAGCGAAGTCGTGACGCCAATGTTCACTGCCGCCTGCAACGCCAGAAGCGAAACAATCCCACAACTCAGCAGCATGCCGAAGCGATCTTTGGCGTGCAGCGCGATCATCATCCCGCAAACGATGATGACGATAAACAAAAAGACGACGAGCAAGCTGACGCGTAATCCCAGTTCCTCGCCGATCATCGGAAAAATGAAATCGGTGTGCGCGTAGGGAAGAGTAGAGCATTTTTGGCGCCCGTTGCCGAGACCGAGCCCTTCCATTCCGCCGCTGCCCCAGGCGATCAGCGCCTGCATTTGCTGCAAGCCGGCGTCCTGTTTGTAATTTTCCGGATGCAAAAGGCAAGGAGGCGGCTCATTCGCTCTGGCATGCAGGTGGCGGTAGAAGATAAAACCACCGAGCGCGCTGGCAGAGAACACTCCGAGCAAGATGGCGTTCGTTCCGGCGACAAACATCATTACGAAGGTCGTTGCGCCGATCAGTGCGGACGTGCCGAGATCGACCTCGGTGATAATGAGCGAGACCAGCAGCCCAGTGGCGACTGAGCGGTATTACGAAACTGAAAATCAGGTTGCGAGTCCTGCTTTCAAAACGCGCGAACCACCACGCCAGAAAAAATACTGCGGCGATCTTGGCGATTTCCGATGGCTGAAATGTGATCGGACCCGCGCGCCGACCCAGCGGCGCGAGCCGTTGATGCGCAGTCCAAAGTGCGGCACGAAGCAGAGAGCCAGGGTTCCGAGCGCGAGAAGGAACCACAGCCACCAGGTGTGATACCAGAAATGGTAATCAACCAGCGCGGCTGCAATCAAAACGACCAGGCCAATCCCGAGCCAGAGCGACTGGCGTTTGATAAAGAAGTAAACATCGCCGTGAGCATCGTGCGCGAAGGCGCTGGTGCTGAAAAGCATGACCACCCCGATGACGAGCATCGCCAGCACCGCCAGAAATAGAAAATAAGCGCTGTTGCGTTGCATTTTAAGTCTCCGGATTGGGGAGCGCGGGCAGCTTGCCTGCATTCGTCGGCAGCTTGCCGACGAAAATCATGCTCGGCAGGCTGCCGAGCATCGCAGGCTGGCAGCCTGCGCTCCCCGGAATAATGCATGTCGCCAGATCCGGATTTTCATTCGTTCGCTTTCTTTGCCTTTCGCGGCTTTGGTCGGAATGATGAGCTTCTGCCCGATCTTCAATTTGCGCGGATCATCGATATGATTCGCCGCCAGCAAATCGTCGTGCGAAACCTTGAATTTCTTCGCGATGTTCACCGGGTTGTCGCCTTTCGCGACGGTGTAAACTTTCGCGCCTTCCGGAATTGGATCGTTCGTCTTTCGATTTCTTCGCTGTTTTCGCTGGCGAGGGCTGCGTTGCCTTCGCTTCCTCATGGTTAGTCGAGGACTTGGCAATGTGGCTCGAGCTGATGACCGGCGTTCCACCCTGCCGGCTTTTGATCGCGTTGAAGGCTATGATTCCGGCCACTGCGACGACGTGCAGCAAAAGCACGATCAAAAGCGCCCGCGACAGTTTCATGTTCGGCTCTGACGGATCGTCGAACTCCGCGCCGGATGCGGTAGCGCGCGCGCGTCGTCGCTGCCCGCAATTTCTTTTTTGCGCGAAAGATTTTGGGAAACTTTATCGCTTTCATTTGGGCAAGGCGTGGACGAGACGCCGGAATTGGTCGCCTCGGTCGGCGTAACTCTTGAACATGTCGAACGAAGAAGTGCCGGGAGAAAAGAGGACAACATCGCCGGTTTTCGCGGCCGCATGCGCGCGTTCGACCGCATCCGCGAGGAGCGAGGCGATTTCACATCGCGTTGCTTCGCTCCAATCATCGGCAGATGCGGTTCGCCATTTCACCGAGAAGAATCGCGGTATGCGCTTTTTCCTTCACCAAATCGCGCAGCGGTTGGAAATCGAAACCCTTGTCTTTTCCGCCGGCGATTAGAACGACCGGTTTGGTTTGGGCCTGCAGCGCTTTTTCCGACCGCATCGAGGTTCGTCGCCTTGGAATCGTTTATGTAATCGACCCCGGCGATCGTCCGGACGAATTCACAGCGGTGCGGGCGCTGGTTCATACGCACACAACGGCGGCGACCATTTGCTCGAAGGCCAATCCGCGGAGGTGACCGACCGGCGAGCGTCGCCATCAGGTTCTCGATGTTGTGCGAGCCGCGCGGCTTGCATCGGCCAGCCGCAAGACCGGAGTTGTTCTCGTAAACGAATCGACCCGTCAGCCAAACGAAAGTCCGCGCGATCGTCGTAGGCGCTGAAGGTCAGGCGCGCGTGGCTTCGATCCGCGGCAGAGTAATCACTCGCATTGACAACCGCGAACTCGTCTGCGGTCTGATATTCAAAGATGCGCAGCTTGGCCTTGCGATATTCGCGCGACCGAGGCGTAACGATCGAGATGATCGGGCGCGAAGTTCAGCCAGACCGCTGATCTGCGGGACGAAAATCTGCGGATCGTTTCGAGCTGAAACGAGCTGACTTCGACCGTCAGCACATCGAGATCTTCGATTGTTCGCGCGCCGACTTCGCACAGCGGTTTGCCGATGTTGCCGCAGGCGATGGTGCGTTGACCGCACGCGTTCAGCATCTGCGCGACCAATTCCGTCGTCGTGGTCTTGCCGTTGGTTCCGGTGATGGCGATGACCGGCACGCTCGCAAAATTGCCAGCCCAGCTCGAGCTCGCCGATCGATGTCGATATTCTCGCGACGAAAAATTTCGCGCCAGCGGCGACTCCGGATCGATTCCCGGGCTCAGAACACGCCGAGATCGTAAGCAGCGCGGATCTTGCTTCCGCCGCCGGACCGCTGAGCACGTACACGCCGTGGTCGCGCAGATTCTCGATCGTCGATTCCGGCAGCTTGTTTTCCGTCGCGCTGTCGAGCACGCTGACCTTGGCGCCTTCCGACGCGCAGCAGAAGCGCGGCCGCCGTTCCGCTCAGGCCCGCGCCGAGCACCGCGATATTTTTATTCTGGTAATCGCGGGTTCATCGCAACTTCAGTGTCGCCAATCCGAGGAGCGCGAAGATGGCCGACAGAATCCAGAACCGAACGATGACGGTATTTTCCTTCCAGCCGACTCAGCTCGAAATGATGATGAAGCGGCGACATCGCGAAAATGCGTTTGCCGGTCAGCTTGAAACTCAACACCTGCAGGATGACCGAGATCGGCTTCGATGCACGAAAACACCGCCGACGACCGCGAGGAGCAACTCCTGCTTACAGCAAATCGCGACCACGCCGATCATCCCGCCGATCGCGAGCGAGCCGGTGTCGCCCATGAAAACTTTGGCCGGGATGACAATTGAACCAGAGAAAGCCGAGGCCGGCGCCGACGAGCGCGGCGCAAACCGACCGTCAGCTCGCCGGTGAAGGGATAAAACGGGACCTGTAAATATTCGCGCGATGCGAAAATTTCCGGCGGCGTAAGCAGAAGCAAGCGTAGGCGAAAGCGACCGTGATCGGTGCAACCGATCGCGAGACCATCGAGCCCATCAGTCAGATTGACCGCGTTCGACGAGCCGACGATGACGAGCGCGAAAAAGAAGAAGCGTGAAGCACGCCCATGTTGGCGATCACGGGCGCTTTGAAGAACGGCAGATAAAGCGAGCGCGCCTGGACTTCGATCAGCGGATTGAGTAAGAAAAACGCCGGTGACGATGCCGGCGAGCAGCAGTTGGAAGACCAGTTTCAGCCGGCCGCTGATGCCATCGGATTTTCTTCGTGACCTTGAGGTAGTCATCGACGAAATCCGAGCGCGCCGAGATAGACCATGCTGAAGAGGGCGAGCCAGACGAACGCGGTTATCGGGCCGCGCCCAGAAGACGCTGGCGATGATAGACCGAGCCGATGACGAGCACGCCGCCCATCGTGGGCGTGCCCTGTTTGCCGCCGTGCAATTCGGCCAGACGGCGCACTTCCTCGACGCGGTGCGGATCGGTTGGCCGATCTTGAGCGAGATCAGTTTGCGAATGACGAAGTTCCCAAAAGCAAGCGAGAGCGCGAAGGCGGTGACAGCCGCTGCAACCGCGCGAAAGGTGACGTAGTAGAAAACGTTGAAGCCGCTGAACTGCTCGCTCAGGCGATGGAGATAAAACATCATGGCGCGCATCCCTCCTACCGACTGGCGTTTGGCGAATTCTTCCAGCACGCGCTCGGTCCGCGCGAGAGCGGCTGCCTTTGATCAGAACGAGATCGCCCGGGACGCGCACGATCTCGCTCAGAGCAGCTCGGCCGCTTCTCGCTGGCGATCATCGCGACGGCTGTTTTCAGGCCGGCCGTTCGCGCCGCGCTCGCGCAATCGCTGCTCCGTCGGCCGATCGCAATCAGGTGATCGATGCCCAACGTCGCTGCGGCTTCGCCGACTTCGCGATGACCGCGTTCCGATTCCGCGCCGAGCTCCAGCATTTGTCCGAGCACGGCGATGCGCTGTCCGTCGGTATCCAGTTCGACGAGCGTGCGCAGGGCGGCTTTCATCGAATCGGGATTGGCGTTGTAGCTGTCGTCGATGAACTGGACGCCGTGGATTTCTTGGATCTGCAAGCGCGCCTTGGTCAGCGGCGCCGAGACCAGACCGGCGGCGCATTCCTCCAGCGAAACGCCGAACGCGCGCCCGGCGGCGACCGCGAGCATGGCATTTTGCACCATGTGCAATCCGGGCACCGGCAACTGCGCGCGGCAGCGATGCGCGCCTTCGACAATGGTGAATTCGCAGCCGCCGGACGTTTGCTGCACTTCAATCGCGCGAATCGCACCTTCTTCGATTCCGGCGAAAATCACTCGCGCACGTGTGCGATTCGCGATCGATCCGCTGAACGGATCATCATCGCATTCAGAATAACGAAGCCGCTCGGCATCGATCGCTTCCGCCAGCGCGCCTTTTTCCTGCGCGATCGCTTCGCGCGATCCCATGAATTCGATGTGCGCGATCCCGATGTTGGTAATGATGCGCGGCATCGGGCGCGGCGATGCGTCGCCAGCGGCAGCGATCTCGCCCGGATGATTCATGCCAGTCTCCCAAACCGCGAACTGATCGTCGCGATTTGCCTCCAGAATCGGTGCGCGGCAATCCGACGTGATTGTTGAAATTGCCCTCCGTTTTCGTGACCCGAAAGCGCGCGCCCAGAATCGAGGCGGCGAAATCCTTGGTGCTGAGTCTTGCCGTTGCTGCCGGTGATGCGCGAGCACCTTTAGCGGAAGCGTTTTTCGATAATTGGCGGCGAGATTTTGATATGCGACCAGCGTGTCGGCGGCGCGTAAGATCGCGAAATTGTCCGGCGGCAATCCTGGCGGCTGTTCTTCGAAACCAGTCGCGCCGGCGGCGCCAGCTTTGGCGACCTGTTCGAGAAATTGTGGCGCATCGAAATTTTCTCCGCGCAGAGCGACGAAAAGATCGCCGGGCTTGATCGTGCGCGAATCGGTGCTGACGTGCGAGATCTGGTCGAGGTCCGAGATTGTCCCGACTCGCAGCTGGCGTAGCGAATAGAGCGATCCCGATTAGCGACAACGAGATTCATAAGGCTTGTCGCGATCATTCCGCGCGAGCGAATGAGTGCGGATCGCATCTGTTCGAAATCAGAATCATATTCAAAATTGCACCGGTAAATCATCCAGCGCACGACGCGCGCACCTGAATGTCGTCGAAGGGGATGGTGTGATCGGCGAACTCCTGATATTTCTCGTGGCCTTTGCCGGCGATCAGGACGATGATCGCGCGGCTGCGCCATCGCCACGGCATGTCGAGATCGCTTCCGCGCGATCCGTGATTTTCTCGTAATGCGTCGAGCGAAATCCCTTCTCGACTTCGGCTGATGATCGCGTCCGGATTTTCTTTGCGCGGATTGTCGGAAGTGATGATGGCGTAGTCGGCCAGTTCGTCGGCCACGCGTGCCCATCAGCGGCCGCTTTTTCCGGTCACGATCGCCGCCGCAACCGAAAACCACGATCAGTTTCCGCGGCCTCAGTTCGCGCAACGTTTTCAGGACATTGCGCAGCGCGTCATCGGTGTGCGCGTAATCGACGAAGATCTGGAACTGGCGTTTTGCCGGAACGAGCTTCGAGTCGCCCGGGCACTTGCGGTGAACGGGCGAGGCGAAGAGAACGCATCGCGCAGATTCACGCCCAGGCGGTGCGCTGCCGCGAGCGCGGCCATTGAATTGCGCGACGTTGAAGCGGCCGATCAACGGAACGCGCACCAGATAACTCTTCCCGCGCGCATCGAGCTGATAGGAAGTGCCCGCGAATTCCGTGCGATAATTCGAGGCGCGAAAATCGGCGTGCACGCCCATCCCGTAAGTCATGACCGGAATTTTCTCGGCGATGCGATCGACCAATTGTTCGCCGTAGCGATCGTCGATGTTGATGACCGCGCTGGCGCTTCTTTTTCGATTGCTGACGCGAGAGTCCGGTGAAGAGTTTCGCCTTGGCCTCGAAATAATTCTCCATCGTGCCGTGAAAATCGAGATGGTCCTGGGTCAGATTGGTGAAGACGGCGACGTCCCATTCGATTCCGCGGGTTCGTTCCTGGGCGAGCGCGTGCGAAGAGACTTCCATCGCGGCGGCGCGGCCTCCGGCGTTGACGATTTGCGCGAGCAATTCCTGGATATCGAGCGCTTCCGGCGTGGTGCGGATCGCAGGCAAAATGCGATCGCCAATTTCGTATTGCACAGTGCCGAGCAATCCGCAGCGCATCCCGGCCTTTTCGCAAATGTGTTTGATGAGAAACGTCGTCGTGGTTTTCCCATTCGTGCCGGTAACCGCGGCCATTTTTAATTTGCGGGCCGGCATTCCGTAAAACGCCGCGGACGAGATCGGCCAGCGCCGCGCGGCTGTCATCGACCACGAGACAGGTCGCGCGCGGCGATGCAATTTCGCGTTCCGCTACGATCACGCTGCGCTCCCTGCTCGATCGGCTTGATCGACGAATTGATGGCCATCGCTTTTCTCACCGCGGATGGCAACGAAAAGAGTGTTGCTTTGCACTCGCCGCGAGTCATACGCGATGCTTTCCACTTCGCGATCAAGCGGCCCGATGACCCGACGTGGCGTGATGGCGCGGGCGAGAACTTTGAGCTGCATGTAAAGTTAAAATGATTGCTCAATGCCGCTGGCGCACTGGTTGAAGGCAACGCGGCCCGCCGCGGTCGGCTTCATCAAATCTGGTTGCGGGGCGAGATCGAGATAACGCGCGCGGCCTTTCTCGGCGATGCGGGCAAAGATCGGCCCGGCGACGAGCCCGCCGTAATTCAATTCCGGTTTGGAGGTCTTGCGCATCGTCCAGCACGACCAGCCCGACAAACTCCGGATGATCGGCCGGCAAATAACCGGAGAACGAAACGACATACTTTCCCTGTTCGTAGCCGCCGTTGCGGATCGACTTTTTGCGCCGTGCCGGTTTTCCCGGCGATGATAAAACCGGGAACCGCAGCAGCGGCGGCGGTCCCGCGATCGCTCACCACTCCGCGCAACGCGTTGCCGATCTGCGCTCGCCGTCTCCGGTGAAATCACCTGGCGCACGACCGCGGGCGAAAATTCGCTGACCGTCTTGCCATCCGCCGTCGTGATCGATTTCACGATCCGCGGCGTCATCGAGTTTGCCGCCGTTGGCGATCGTCGCCATCGCCACTGTCATCTGCAACGGTGTCACCGCCGACCTCGTGTCCCATCGGAATCCGCGTAATGGAAATCTTACTCCAACGTTTGCGGCGGGCGAATCATTCCGGTGATTTCGCCGGGCAATTCGACCCCGGTGCGTTCGCCAAAACCAAAGCGCCGGATGTATTCGTAAAATTTCTGGTCGCCGAGGCTAGATCGCCAGCTTGGCCGCGCCGATGTTGCTCGATTTCACCAGAATATCCTGCACGCTCAGCTCGCCGTAGGCGGTGATGATCGTGCAGCGGTCGGCCGCCATAATTCCACACGCCGTTCTCGCAAAAATCGTCGTGTCCGGGCGGACCTTCTTTCGTTCAGCGCCGCCGCCGCGCGTCACGATCTTGAAGGTCGAGCCCGGCTCCATCATGTCGATGACGGCGCGGTTCTTCATTTGCTCGGGCTTGGCCGTGCTGCGCTGATTGAGATCAAAGTTCGGCCGGTTCGCCATCGCCAGAATTTCGCCGGTCTGCGGCCGCATCAGGATGATG
>ERZ1370068.1659-contig-11572_pt1 | contig 118953 bp, 232 predicted proteins | sample MGYA00561227_ERZ1370068 | MGnify/ENA primary metagenome ERZ1370068 (study PRJEB38410, sample SAMEA6850437) | metagenome | study: Metagenomic assessment of the ecological functions of the soil: analysis of the soil microbiota associated with the...
TTCGCGCCACAAAGGCAACGCGAACACCGTCACCAAATACACCCAGCTCAACGTCAACACCTCGGCTTATGGCCTGCCTATCCCGATCGGGTGGGGCCAGTTTCGGATCGGGGTCAACCTTATCTATGCCGGGAATTTCCAGGCGATCCCACAGCGGGCTAAAAGTGGGGGAAAGGGCGGTGGGGGTAAGGGTGGCGGTGGCAAGGGCGCGCAGCCTATCACCAGCTACGATTACAAAGTCGCCGTCGCGCTGGCCCTGTGTGAGGGACCCATTACCGGAATCAACATCGCTTGGCGCGGGCGCGATGTCGCGTTCTACGGCCACGCCGACGCTGGCGTGTTCCCCGACACATTGTTTCTCGGGGATCGCGATCAGGCCGTGTGGGCTTGGCTGTTGGGCAATGACCCGACGAACGCGGTGTCGTTTTCCTCGACGGCATATCTTGCGGACAGCCAACTCGAGCTCGGCTCCTCGCCGGCTTTGCAGAATTACGGCTTTGAGATCCTAGGGCGATTCCGGGAAACGATACCGGACTGGGATATTGATGCACTGCCGGCCGACATTATCAACGATTTCTTGACCAACGATCAATATGGCGTCGGTTTCGGTCCTGCAGTCGGCGAGGACGGGTCGTTTATCCACGAAACAAGTTGGGACCTTTACAAGACATATAACCAAGCCGCCCAACTCTATTTGTCTCCGGTCTTGGCGGCGCAGGAGCAAGTCTCTACGATCCTCGATCGTTGGGCGCAACTAACCAACTCCTGGATCTTCTGGTCGGGCGGGCTCCTCAAGTTCGTGCCTCTCGGTGACACCGAGCTCACGGCGCATGGGGCCACCTATACTCCGAACAACACCTCGATCCTCGATCTTGGCTACGAGGATTTCATCCGCAGCGGCACCGAGCCGCCAATCACCATCAAGATCACCGATCCGGCCGACAGGCCGAATTCGATAAAATTCGAAATCGAAAATCGCGCGCACAATTATAACGCCTTCCCGGTCGAATGGATGGATGACGGGCTGATCCTCCAGCAGGGGCCGGCTGCCAGGACCCCTCGGTCGAGGCCCACGACATCAAGGAAGTGGTTTTCGGCAAGATCATCGCCGAGCTAATCGGCAAGCGCGCGACATACATAAACCGGTTTCCACAATTCAAGGTAGGCTGGCATATTGGTTGCCAGCTCGAGCCTGGCGATATTCTGACTTTGACCGACCCGCATCTCGGGCTCGACAAGTTCGCGGTACGAGTTCAGGCGCTCGACGAAGACAGAGACGGCATCTGGTCGGTCGTCACCGAAGAATTCCCCGCTGGCACAGTCGGGACTGCCTTCGGCCATGTCGCGCAACCCTCTACCCCTGAACACCTTCTCAACCATTAGCGACCCGGGAGATGTCAATCCGCCGGCGATCTTTGAGCCCGATTCCACGTACACCACCGGGCACGAGGCCCAATTGTGGACTGCTGTCTCGGGTGGTGCTGAGTGGGGCGGGGCTGTGGTCTGGCTCTAGCCTCGACAGGGTCACTTATTCCCAGGTCGGCACAGGTCGAGAACCCGGCGCGGCAAGGCGTGCTGACGGCGACTCTGCCTACTCACGGCGACGTAGACACTCCCGACACGAGCAGCACCTCTCGATCGATCTCACCGAAAGCGTCGGCACAATCGATCTCGACGCGACGCATGACGACGCTGATTTCAAGCGCACGCTGGCCTGGATAACAGTGCCGTTCGCGACCGACGCGCCCTGCGATGGCGAGCTCGTAGCCTACGGCGAGGCCGTCGCCGGCGCTCTCCAGTATCAATATGATTTGAGCTATCTGCGGCGCGGCGTCTATGGCTCGACGATCGCGAGCCATGCCGCGGGCTCGTATTTCACGCGGATCGATGTCGCCTCGTCGCCCGGCGCGGTCGCGATGACCTTGGTCATTTACACTTTGCCGCCAGCGTATATCGGCAAGATGCTCCACCTCAAATATCAGAGCTTCAATCGCTTCGGGCAGGGGCTACAAGATCTCTCGACCGTCACCGAATACACCTCACACACCTTGTGGGCATGGGTTCGGCACCGGACTGAACAGTTGCCCGGTGACGCCAACCGGGCTTTCCGCAAGCGGGCAGATCGCCGGCGTGCTGTTATCGTGGACAGCCAACGTTCCGACCGACAACGTAACCGAATACCAACTCTGGCGCGCTCCCGGGCTTGGTGCCGGGTTTGGGCTCGCCACGCAGGTGTGGAGCGGGTTGGCGTTGAACCATACCGATACTGGGCTGGCTCCCGACAGCGAGTGGACCTACTTCCTCAAGGCCTGCAACGCGGTCTGTTGCTCACCGGAAACAGCAGGTGTTGACGCAACGGTTTCAAACACCGCGCAGGACATCTTCACGATCTCGTTCTCGGTCGGCTCGGCGTTCGGTGACATGGCCGTCGACGAATGGGATGGCAATTACGAGATCTTCGACGTCGAGATGCCGATGCAGGTCATCTTCCCGGCGAATTTCTCGACGAGCCCGACGCCTGGCTGCGAGGTGGCGCCAGCCGCCAACGTCACGATGACATTCCAGCGGATCTCAGGCGGTGTCCCCACGACTGTGGGCACGTTTGCGATCGCTGGCGGGGCGACGGTAGGGACGCTGACAACCGCCGGAGGGCTAGCGATAACCGTGCCAGTCGGCCAGCGCCTGCGGCTTCTACGCCGACGCTGCCGTCGACACGACGATTGCTGGGGTGTTCGGGACGCTCCTAGGCAAGCGTTGATGGCTCTCGTCGAAATCCAGGGGTTCGACCATCAACTCAACGCCACCGATCTGATAGCCAACGAGCCGACGGTTGAGGGCCGTGGGATTGGTCAGCATCGACGCTGGCAGGCACGCTCTTGGTTCCTGGTCGGTTTACGGGCGGCAAGGCGCTAGCGCTCGGCTCGACCGGAATCTTCGCCGGCACCAAGCTGACGGCTTTTGCCGGAGATACAGCAATCGTCGGCTACGCGGTGCGGGTGCCAAACACCGGGAACACTGTGCTCGGATTTACCGATTCTGCCGGGCCGACAACCCAACTCCGATACTGCTTACGGGATCGACTGGCGTCATCACGATCTATCGTGATCGACATCTGGAACATTAATCCACACGACAGCTGGCAACCAGTTTCCGCGCAACACCTATTTCTATCTGGAGGTCAAGGCAAAAATCCATGCCTCGGCCGGAACTGTCGATATTCAGCGCAACGGTAGCTCGTATTTATCTCTTACTGGGCTCAACACCCGCTGGAGCCACTTCCCGGCTCAACGGGATCTTCTTTGGCGGCGGCGGGTCCTCGCGGATCGACGACGTCTAGCATCGCCGACACGACGGTCGGCCCTGGAGCCAACCCATTCAACGCTTTCCAGGGAACCCCAACGGGGGCCTGCGCGTCTTTACCCGGTTCCCCAGCGCAGATGGCGCGGAGATCGATTTCACACCGTCCTTCGGCACCAATACCTCGCAAGTGCAAGAGCACGCGATGGACAGCGACACGACATACAATTGGGATGCCGGGGCGTTATTCGACGAGGATCTGTTCGTCGCCGGCGCTACGCCGGTAGGCGCGCTGCCGCTCGCCTGCAAGGTCCAGGGATCGTATCGCGAGGCTGGTACAGGCCGTCTCTGGGACATGGTCAATCGCTTACGAAGCGGCTCGACCGAGTTCAGCGGCAGTCCGGTCACGATCTTTCCGACTTACACTTATCAGTCAGATATCTCACCCACAGAACCCTGACGGCAATATCGCATGGACGAAAGCAGCCGTCGACGCATCGCAGATTGGCTACCAGATCGTCGCTTCGCCGCCGCCGCCAGCGGTGACGCTAGCCATTGACGGAACCACCAGCGTCAGCACTGTGGTGAATAACACGATCTTGTCCATAACATTGCCACCGTTGACAACGTCGCACTTCAACGATGTGATCGTTTTACACGTGGTCTTTAATACAATAGGTGTGGGCTTTTCAAATGTCACATCTATCACCAGCCCGGCAGGGCTAATCTGGACGCGCCGTATCCAGGTTACGGGCCTGCGCACAAGCGGAACGCTCTAGTAACGCTTACGCAGATATTGAAACATGGTGGGCTATCGCGCCATCTCCGCTGTCGGCAGAGCCGCTCACCGTACATTTGACATCTCAACTTTCGTTTATTTCAGCTACAGCTTTCGGCGTAGCGGGGGCTAATACAGTAGCCCTAACACCGTGGGATACCAACCTTTCTCTGCCAGCTGTAACGAGTCACCTCAACGGGCCGTTCGCACAGCCCTCGGTTTCAGGTGTCTCGACCGACAATGCCAACACCATGCTGTTGTTCTTTTATGACCTTCTTTGTTCCAAGCGCCGTCGTCATTCCCGCTGGTCCTCCGGGATTTTCCCTGACGGTTTTCACCGAAATCGTTAATGCTTTCATTGGTTTAGTTATCACCTCCGCCTCTTTCAACGAGGTCGTCACTACAGTTCTCGTCGCGGAGACTCTCACTTCTCCTGATGCCTATCCTGACCTGACCTCTTGGGTGGTTATCGCGGACGCGTTGGTAGCCGCATAACTTTCTCCATTTTTCGCAAGGGAACAGTATGACGACTGAAGCAGCGCGGGCCGCTGACAGTTGCACATCCTCCATACATTCCTCCTCCACCTGCACAGGCTGAACAGGCTCACGCCACCGGCCGGTTCACCGCGTGGTTCGTCGACGCCAACGGCGTAGAACAATGGCGGAAGAGTTTAATAACGTCGTCACTACGGCCGGCAAAAACCTCGCCCTGGACACCTTCCTCGCCGGCTCTGCCTACACGGTCACGGGGCCTTATATCGGGCTTATCACCTCTACCAGTTATACCGGGGTCTCAGCGGCCGACACTATGTCCTCGCACTCGGGCTGGCTCGAAGCGGGCAGTGCGAACAATCCGCATTACAGCGGGTCTCGCGGTACAGCTGTTTTCGCTACGGCTTCCGCCGGGTCCAAATCATTATCCGCGGCCTTGTCCTTCTCGATTACCTCCAGCGGAACCGTCGAGGGCGCCTTTCTAGTCTACGGCTCAGGTGCTAGCGCGACAATCGACAACACGAGCGGAACGCTCTACTCGGCCGGGCTATTCACTAGCGGCGACCAGGCCGTGACCAACGGCGGCATACTACTCGTCACGTGGACAGGAGCACTCTGATGACCATCTTGTTCGCGGGTGGCGAAGACACCAGCTTTGACATTTTTCGGCACGACCGATTTCCTTGCTTTTGGTGGCGGCGGCACGGCTGGCAGAACGACTTATGCGCGCGGCGGCGTCAGAATTCCAAGTGCGGACAGGCGATCCTCCCACAAGCCGCGCCCGGACACCGACATTCACCTCAACTTCATTAGTTTGGATCCATGGCCAGGCGTCATTCGGGAACTCCGCAGCTAGTAGCAAACAATGTCCAAGCCTTGATTGTACGCAGCCCTGATGCGGTAAGCCGCATCATCGTGCGGCAAACTGCAACGATCGGCGTGCTGAAGGTGTCTCAGCGCAACGCAGCCGGCACTATTACAGACTTGGCCACAGCAGGCAGCGCCGTGACCACTGGCACAAATCATCAATTTGATCTAAAGATAGATTACTCGAGCTCTGGAGGTGTCGATTTATATCTCGACGGCGTATTAGTTATAAACTACATCGGAGACCCGCGCACTGACGCCGCTACGCAATTAAATCAAGTCAGATTTAGGCTGTCCTCACCCGGCGTTGACGCTAGCTGGAGGGTGGAGTGAGGTCATCATTGCCGATGAAGACACCCGTGGTATGAGTTTATGGACATTGGCGCCGGTAGCCGCGGGAACACGCAGAGCTGGACGCCGAACACGGTCGGAAATATCAATGAGGTCATCATCAGCGACACCACGCTAGTCAGCACTAATGTGAACGACGCATTGAGCCAGTGGACAACGCCAACGTCTGCCCTGTCCGGGAATTGGGGCGTCAAGGCGATCGTACAGGAAGCGAGGGTTCGGATCGGTACTACGGGTCCGCAGCACTTTGACTGGTCATTGCGCACAGCGAGCACCGATTATGTGGCAGGCGTCTCTAATGCTCCACTCACTAGTTTCAGTAACTTCAAGAATCAGCTGTGGACGACAAACCCGAACACCAGTGGGGCATGGGCCATAACCGATATCGCGAGCGGATTTAATCTCGGCATCAAATCGTTGGCATAAAGAACATCAGATTAGCCCCGGTCGCATGATGTGCCGCTCACCGATGACCTAGATTTCCAACCAAACCCGGTTCCGCTAACGCGAGCCAGGGTCAATGCTTCGTCTATTGTAACTGGTCCACAGGGATTTGTACCAGGGCCAATCAAGGCTGATCTCTCCAAGACTACCGCTTATGCAGTCCTCAACGAGGCTGGCCCATACGCCTCCAAAATCAACGCGTATGTGGTCCTCGGGCCCAATGCGGTTGCCGAGCAGGCTACCGCGAGCGATGCGCCAGATCGCACTTATACGCCGTCGTTAAATGACGTTCCATGGTTTGGCGCTAATTTACCAAATGGGTCTATTGGCACTCCGCCAGCCAATAAATCGCAACTTAGCGCAGCCCTCGCCGGGCCCAATCGATACTGCCGCAATCCGCGGCCGCTCGGATTAAGCGGTAATCCCTGGTTTGAGGCTGTATTACCTAACGCATCTATTGCCGTTCCGCGGGTCAATAGCGGTTCAACTAGGCTCTTCGGTGCGTTAAGCGGTCCCAATGGCGCTGATACTTTTCCGCCGTCGGCCCCACCAAGCAGCAATCCATGGATTGAATCGAGCCGTTCGGCTGAGATACCCCATGATGCCAGAGCGGCCGGCCGCCTAACTGCCGCATTATCAGGCCCAGGTGGGTCGGATGGCAGCGGAGCGGGCATTGTCGCCGCCGATCCCGAGCAACTTTCCAAACTCGTCAACTATGCAGTTCTCGCTGAGGCTGGCCCATACGCCTCCAAGCTTAACGCTTACGCCGTCCTCATCAGCAACGACGTTGATGAGCGGGCCGATGCGACCGATGCGACCGATGCGCTGTACTCGATCATCATCGACCCTGGCCCGGTCGAAGGTCGCCTCGGCACGAGACGTCTGCGAACGCTTCGTTCCTTGCGTCAGGTACCGTGGGCCCGGTCCGCGCTTCTCAGGTCGTCATGGAAGTGCTGCTGCCGGTCTACCGAGACCGCGCGAATTAGGCCGTTCCTCTGGGTTAACACGTAATGAATTTTCGGCTTTGTTATTCAGGGCTAAGGTGATCGAGGGGTGATTCGATGAGCCTGCTCCTGCTTGTCGTCATATTGCTGCTCATCTTCGGGGGTGGAGGGCTCGGATATCATCGCTGGGGCTATGGCGGGGACTCTGGTATCGGCGGCGTCCTGCTCATCGTGTTGCTCATCGTTCTTTGTTCGGATACCGCTGATTTTGCAATCGCGCTCTTGAGCGAGCCCCACATCGTGATCTAACATCGCCGCTCGCGAAAGGCGGTTTCACTTCATTCTCGCCCACCTTCCTCTCAAAGAGAGGGAGGTGGGCTTTTCCGTTTGTGGGACGCGATCAGCGCGGCGGCTGCCCGTTGGTCGCTCGTGGTGATGTTGTAGAACGCCTTCGCGCTCAACGATGCGAGCTGATCGCAGAAGGCGCGGAGATGGAGATGCCGATATGGTTGGGTCGGATCCCCGAAAGCGTCGGGTTGGCCTTTACGGCTTGCCGAGATGTTCCGGCTGCGCTGATGGCCGCCAGGACGAGGTCGTTGTTGTTGGGAGTGCCAGCCCTTCCTGTGTCGGCATCTTTGTCACGCTGTTGGCTGCCTTAGGCGGCCGACCGCGACCGCGACGGCCGATCGTCACGTAGAGGTTTTCAACCACCTGCTCCGTTGTTGGCGTGCTCGCCGCGGTGCGCGGTTTCCGGACGCGGCGCTTGCCCGGCGATGCGTCCGCTGAAATGTCCTCAACGAGCCCCGCGTACATAAGCTCCTGGAAAGTCTGGAAGCCGGTTTTTATACTTACCGCCCCACGCGAAGCAGATGATCGCGAGATTGGTCAGGCTATTGCTGACGTCCATTTTGATCTGTGGTGTAACGACTGTTGGCATCTTTCCCTCGTCAGATCGAGGATGATCGGACGATCAACCTGATCCCGCATTTATCATCACCGTGACGGGTTTGCAACAGCTCGGCACCAAAAACGATGGATGGCACCGCGGGGTTCCTAAGTTTTCGATTGCGAATGGCACGAATTCTGGTGGGCAGACATCGATTTTGCCGTTCCTCAGACAGAACTGAACGGACGCCGCTGCCTGTCCATTCGTGATCCAAATGAGATCATCAGGGTCATCGGCCCGCCGGAAGATCCAAGGTATGAGTCGTTGGGCCCCCAGGAGGGGGAGTTCCTGAATGCTGATGAAGATCCAGCCCTCATAGGCGTCGCCGGGCGCAATGGGGATTTGTCGGCTGAATTCGCCATCGGGTTTTCCTACATGAGCGTTGTGAGGACAGAATGCGCGATTCACAGACGAGCGTAGTGCGGGCCGCAGAGAGTTGGTGCAGGAACATGATATTCGTTGCTGCGGCGCTAATGTCATGCTTTGCATACAGCGCTGAACTCAGCGGTGACTTATCGGTAAAGGTTGTTCCGGCGACCTCGTCAGTGCCAGCTGGGGCGGCAGCCGCCGGCTTTACAACGCTCGCATTGAGCTCCGACTTCACGCAGCAAATGCCAGCCGGTTGGCTTGGCGGGTGCGTTACTCCAGGCAATGGCAAGCCTGTTGATCCCCAGTATTACTGGGATGGGCAGCCGCACACTTGGTGGATGAACATCTGGTGGGCACCGATCTATCAGAATTGCACGGTGTCACAAGTGCAAGATCCGACGTTCGCCGGTCTCGTTCTCAATATGCCGTGGACCGTCGAGGATATCGGGATTGCGATCGGAACTGTGATCCAAAGCGGCAGTTGGGATTATGATCCCGTTAAGGGGAAAGGAACCGTCCATAGTTACCCGAATAATGCCTACTATGAAATCACAGCTCGTATCACCCCGTTGCTACCGGGCGCCTACTTCGTCCTTCACACCTTGGCCGCCGGCTGGAATGTCCGACGCGAATTATAAGGGGGCCACTGAACCAGACGTAATCGAGACCAGCGGGAACGAGCTTTGGAAGTATGACGCCGGAGTCCACAACTGGCGTTTTGGCAAAGGCGGCGCGTGGCTCTGGTTGGGTCAGGTTCCCGCCGAACTCGGCGGCTTACCGGCTAACTATGATCCGTCCGTATACCATACCTTTGGACTTCGAGCTACCGCTACTGGTGAGCCATCGGCGGATGGTTCCTCGATGGGTTTTTGTTCTTATATCGATAACGTCCTCATCCGGTGTGTTCCACAACTTGCAGGGTGTGGCCCCCGAAAATACAACTGAACGTCAATTCCTTGTCCTCCAAAACGCCTGCGATTGGTGGAATCAACCAGCAAATGGATGCGAGAAGGGGCGCGATCAGCGTCTTTATGTCAAAAGCGTGCGTGTTTTCAGCTGCGGCGACTGGAACACTACGCAGTGTAACCGCCCGGTGCTGATGGGAGCGCCTTAAACTGAGCAAACCCTCGATATCAGATTGGGGGTTTATGATCCAACGGTGAAATTTATATCCTCGGTCAGAAGAATACGTAATCACGCCGTAGGGTTGGCTCTCTCGGCGGATGCCTCGTGAACGGCAATCACCTTGGCCAACCTGTATGTGTTCCAGGGGAACTTGACCTTCCATCCTTCAATCGCCTTTTGGGCATCTTCCAAACACTCGAACCATTCCTGCTCGTGACGTTGGGCACCGTAGGGGTTTCCCAGAGCACTACATATTCGTCCATCAGGGCTGCTCCCTATCCGGCGCGCCTGGCGCCAGTACCGGCGCATGGGATGGCGTTTCAAGCAGGGAGATCGCCCGAGGGCGACTCTCCTTGTAATGCGGCTGCTTGGTTTCGACATGGCGTTTGCAGTCTCAAGTAGTGGGTTAGCTGCCCTTGCAGACGATTTTGCCCGTATATCACGGACGTTATCCGCCGGAACTGATTTGTCAAAGGCATGCTGCTCACCCCGTGAAGTAGCCTAGCGCATGATCAGCCAGCCAAACGCCAAGGCGAGTCCCCCAAAAGAGGGAGCCACCAAACCGCTGGCCAATAATCATCCGTGTATTCCGTAGCTTTAAACGCCACGAACACCGTCGCCGTCGCCGCGCCCAACAAGAGAAATCCGACCGCGATCGCCATCCGCCACCGCCTCCATCATGTCTTCGCGATCCAGTTTCATCGGCTGATCTTCCGCTCGCACTTTTCCCATGGCAAATTGCATGAGCAGTGGGGAAAGCGCATCCGAAGCCACCGGGCCGCTCTCGCCTGCCTTTCAGAACGTCATCGATCGTACCCATCATATTTTCGAGGCGATCCATATTTGAATCCGAAACCCCCACCTTATTGGCCAATTCTCGAATTGTCTTGCTCTTTGCCATCACATTCACTCCGTGTTCAAAGCTTCCAGTCAAGGTGGGGGCAGTGGGGGTCCTTTCGTTCCTAAAATCGAATTTACCGCATTTGATGCATTTTCGTGTGTAAGATTTCATGAGAATAGTGCTCGCTCGCTCTAAGCGACCGCCGATATTAACCAGGTGGTTATCGCAGGTATCGTTCCACCAGCTTCTCTCCCATTTTGTCCAATGATGTCGCCCCCACCAGCAAGTCATTACTTTCCTTCCACAGACCGGGGTTTACTCAGGAAATCGCGGGGCATGCCGACGCGCGCTCCTTGAGCACATCTCGCGGCAGCCGTCCATTGATCGGTTCAATGCCATAGGACGCCTCAGTTTCATAGATGATGCGGCCAAGCCCAAACAGCATCTCGATGATCCGGCGGATAGGTGCTTTGCAAGTTCGGTCCCACGCAGACCAGGGCGACAATAACTAGAGCGGCCATCATCAGGTGATTGCCTCTTCCTCTTCATAAAGGCGATGTAGGGCGGCATCGAGAGCCCCGACTGCGCTCACTAACAACGCCATCTGCGGGTGACGCTCAGCCACAACGCGCGCGACGGAACAAAGACGCTCCTGCGCCAATTCAAGTTCGCGCCTCCGAAGGTCTAAGATGGTATCGCTCCTGAGGAGTTCTTTTATCTGGCTGATCCATCAATGGGCTCTTTCAATTCGGGGATTTACGCGATGCAAATCGACGAATTCCCGAAAGATGGCTTCAGGCTGCATGATGGGATGCAAATCGACGAATTCCCGAAAGATGGCTTCAGGCTGCATGATGGCTGGCTGCTCAATCTTTGCTGGCTTTTCCACATCCGGCGCCAGCTTTGCCGGCACCTCGGCGAGGACGGCATCCCCGGCCCGCGCTAGTGCAGGCTCCGCAACCTCTACCTTTTGCCTCTTTTGCGGATAAAGTGCGGAGAAGATGATGCCGATCACCACCGCGGTGACGGCAAGCCAAGGGAAGAGAAAAGTCAGAGGTTTCATATGCTGCGCAACGCGAGTGTATTTCAGAAAGAACGATCGCCAATCAATAGCCATCAGCTTTACCGGGGTTAGTGTCCGAGGGCTCGACATACACCCCACAGGAGGAGCGTCGTGAGGGCGCCGCCGAGGTACAGATCAAGCAATGTCAGCTTCATGGGGTTATCCGGGGTATGGTGCAATTCACGCAGGGGCATTGCGGCCCGTGAACATAGCCAACCATGCGCGGGTCGATCCACGAGGAGGGGCCAACCTCTTCGGCCTCGATCGTACACTCGACGATCTCATAGGCGTCCGGATTGAGGACGAGTCCTGCTGCGCGCCATTTCACATAATCCTCGGCCAGGCCCGGCGTTCGCAAGCAGGCGATCTCGATGCCCTTCATCGGCTCCTGACCATCCACCAGCGGTTCATTGCGATCTCCTATCCGGACGTTTGCTCAGATTTGGCGAAAAGGAAAAGGATCGCGCGGAGTCCATTGCACTGAAATGCGCACGCTCAACCGCCATATCCTAACCCATCGACTCACATACAGCATCGGGGTTTACCTCTCAAATCAGCCCGACGATCTCGCGGTCGAGATTCGCCGGGTCATCACAGATGCCAAAGTGCATACCGGCGCGCTTCCCTGCGTGCGCAACCTTCAACAGCGCTACGGCGTATCGCAACACGTCGGACACGTCGGACATCGATACTCCTGCATTATCGACCATTTCAACAAGATCTTGATGCAAGCTCTTGGAGAGAAGAAGGTTGAGGCGAACTTTTTGTCATCGGGGGTTTACGCTTTCGGTTCTCTGGCTTCCCATCGCTCCCGGAGGATACGCCTGCTTTCCTTGTTCAGATCCCAATTGATAGGGTTGCCGAACAGGAACCAGCGCCACCAGCGGACCTTGAAGAGTAGCCAACTCATCCGGGGTTCATGGCTTGTCTTGAGTTCGGAGGGCTTGCACGCTCTTGCGAAGCAATTCCGCATCAGCGCGATTGACGTGCACGCAATCAGCGGCGTGTTGCGATGCTCTGCAGTTTTCGAGCAAGTGCTCGGCCGCATCGGCGAGACGTCGCGCATATTCAAGCGTCAGGTCTTCTTTCATCGGGCGCCCTGTCGGGGTTTGCTCAGAAACGACAGCGAACATTGGTTAGCCAAAATTTTACCACGCCGATGAGCGCGCAAACCGGCAACACAATCGTTAGCGCGACTAGTGTGTCGTACAGAATAACGCGGGTGAGCAAATCGGCGACGGCGGTGATAAAGTCGAGAGTGTTCATGGGCTCTAAACCGGGGTTTACTGTGACGTCAGGCAACGTTGGCATCGGTTTGTTCCGTGGCTTCCGGGCGATATCGGGATTGACGATCGCCCTTGACATCGCAAACCTAAGCAATCATATACGAACGTCAAGTGGAATTGCAAAGTGATTTTGCTGAGATGAGGGGGCAATACGGGGAATTTTACGGATGACCAGATTCGCGAGGCCATAGCTTACCATGATAAAGAGGGGGCGTCATGGGGAGAGGCGGCCGAGCGATTGGGAATGAGCCTGTCGCGCTTAATGGTGCGGGTGGCCAAAATCGAGGGACGGCCTTATCCTTCGTCCTTTTATAGGGCGATTGGAAATGGGCGAATTTCACCAAAAGAATTTGCAAAACTCCGGGAAGCGCAAAACGGTAGGTGCGCTATTTGTGGGAAGGTAACGGAGCGGTTTGTTGTCGATCATCGCTGGGAAACATTGGGAAGTTAGAGGATTGCTCTGCACGCCCTGTAATGGCGCGCTGGGTTGGATCGAAAAAGAAGGGTGGCTACAGCGCGCCTTGGCTTACCTGGGCAAGACACACGAGTTGAGTCTTGACTATGCGACGTCGAGCACTTCCGGCCGCCACCGAGGTCGCCGGCTATGGTACAGTGAAAAGCAGATCGAGGAGGCCGCCGCGCGGTTTGCCGACGGCGAAACGCTTCGCGAGATCCGCAAATCCGTGAAAAATCGCGCCGGCAAAATGATCACCGAGTTACGATTGAGCCAGCGCATCGCTCTATTTGAGAAGAGGAAGGGCGAAGAGAATGCCGAACAGAGCCCTAAAAATATGGCCGAGTAAGATCACGAGATCCTACAGCCGGGGTGAGCGAGATGCTCAAGGCAAAGTTGTCTTCGATCCAGACAAAGCCGCCGACGTGCCAGCAACACGGATGTTCGTGCGCGGGGTCGAGTTGTCGAGCCGCTATGACAAAGGTCATGAATATCGTTCGATGTCGCGCGTTGTCCAGGCGCTTCCAGAAAGCGTCGCACGGCGCCTTCGTGTGATTTGGTGCGACAGCTAAACAAGCGCGACCTACAGTGTCGAGGGTACGCTTTTTCAGCACGACATTGATTTGATTGGAGCGTTGTTTTACGAATTAGATGGCGGTCACAACGGGATTTTGGGTGAGGGCGGATTGTATGTCGATCCGGATTGGAATGAGGCCGATGGAGATAGAATGAGCGACGAGAGTGACACTACACAGACGACCCACCATCGTCTCCTTAACATCGCCGTCTCGATTTACGCATTGATAGTCGTGCTCTTTGGGACGGCGGTGATTGTGACCTTTGTCTGGACTATTACGGGTCACTGTTGCGGATCGCCATTGCTCGGGGCATCATGGGATAGTTGTCTGCCGGCCCAAGATGAGATGTGGCCGTCTCGATGGTTCTCATCAGGATATTGTGATCCTATCACCTGGGAGGCGTGTGCATGGCTGATGGCCATTCGCAGGCGACCCCGAGTCCGGTTGAAATGGGGCTACGAGAAAGGAGCGCGCCAGCTGGTGAAGGAATTCCTGGTGGCACGTCTTCCAGGAGACGCGTCCCAGCGGGAAATGGTAAGTGAAATCACAGAGAGGCGGTTGACCCAAGCATCGGTCGATGACGCCATCCTTCGGCTATCTGTAAAGCGTGAGATCGCGCTCGTCGACGATCGGCCAAAATTGAAAGGCGATTGGCGCTGGCGGGCGATTGTGGCGTGTAGGGAGGAACATCGTGCAGGACGTTAAACGCTCTACACAGACGACCTATCGCCCGCTCCACTATCATTGTCCCGCGGGCTGTGAGCACCCTCAGCCATACCTTGACGAATATCTTGGGAAATGGTTGTGCGGCCTGTGTCGATTCTTCCACAACAGGATCACGGAGATGGTCGTATGTACGCCAGAGGTCTGCGATGAGTCCGTGAGCAATGGCTAAGCTCACGCGAGAGCAACACGACGAGCTGGCGCGGCTGCTAAATCAGGCAGCTGACAATCTCGTCACGGCCACCCGGATCGTCGGCCGCGCCCCGTTTACTGATCGAGCTCTCTATGTTGGCGGGACGCTCCAGGAATGGCTAATCGATCCACTCAGCGAAGATCGCGGGGGTTTCGATAATCCCTATCAGAGCATCGGCTATGGTGGTCCGCACCGCCGCAAAAAGCCACCCACCACCCAATGCGTGCCGAAATGAGCAAAACCGGAAACGACCGAGAAGGCCGCCCGGGGTCACCTTTATGTTCGGGGGTTTCCTCAGGTTTCAGGTCATCTAGGCTTAGTGCGCCATTTCGTCTCTTGCTGTGCATCGAAATCGAGCCCCTGGTTCATTTCAGCCGGGCTTTCTCGCTTGCCGTCAATAATCTCGATAGTATCGCTTAGCACGGCCCGCAGTTTCGATAGCGTCGCATCGCCTTCTGCACGATGCCCGACTTCGATATCGGCGCGAGCCCATGCAATCGCCTCGCATAATGCGTCGAATAGAGACGCGGTCGTGCTCAGCTGCTCAAGTGGCTCCGTTGGAGAGAAATTGAGACAAGGATTTTGATCGTCATCGGGCCTAATGTCTAACCATGGCCCCACACATCCCGTGTCATACTCTTCAATATGTTCCCCAAGTACATTCTGAGTGCGATCCAGATTTGCCTGCCGATATAATCGGTTAGCACGCCCTGAATTGGACCAAGCTCCAGATCATCAGGGACCCAGACATTCTCTGGCGCCGGTGGTGCGTCACCGGATTTGTAAACGGTTGGCTTAGGCATCAGTGCCCCTTCTCTCAGACCGGGATTATGTCAGTGGCGGCATGGTGGCGGGCGGCATCCACCCGAGACTCATCATGAGTTCTACTATTTCACCGATGCTGGCGTCACCGCCGAATTGTCTGTTGACCTCGTACTCGATTCGATCTGGCCAAGTCGGGTTCTCTAGCAAGGGGTCGAGATCCATGATCTCTCCTATCCGGGGTTAATGGCTGTCTTCCAGTATAGGCAGCCCGAGCCGTATCAGAATAAACACGATGACCATGCCTATGGCCAAGCCGAACCCAAACGGACCAGTGAAAAATCGACGCCATAAGCAAGAAATTCCATGTCCTGCTCCGCCTATCCGGGGGTTTGCTTTCAACTATATTGAGCCGCCGCCACGCCTTCGAAATAAGCGTGGCGAATTGCCCTTGCTACAGATAGCGCCATCTCCTGAGATGGGAAACCAGGGATCACGTCAGGCTCAATCACCCATGAGCAGACAGTCCAGCTTTCTCCGTCCTGTCGGACAGCATCATCCTCGTCTATCCATTCGCCGCGTAGGATATCTGCGTAGAGGCTCATCGATTTACCGGGGTTTGCTCAGTCTGCTGTGGGCCGGACGCTACCCCGGCTTACCGTTATCTCTCGGTTGCGAGGAGGACGCGGGGTAACCCGCACTTCCGCCAGGCTGTTCTCAGCCACCGAGCGTGTCTCCGTGATCGATGCGCGCATCTGGCTATTCATCCATCTATCTTTCCACGCCGCCACAGCATTCGGGGGTTTAAGATTTCCCGAGATGGCGGCGGTAACTCTCCTAATGGATGAATGCTTCCTCGGCACACCTCTGGAACGAAGAACGTTACGTAATCATCAACCAATCCAGCGTTGTCATCCCAGACGTCAACCGTAAGATCACTCTCGCTGCGTTCATAGCGCCAGTCCCGGAAAAAGCCTGGGGCGATCTTCGTGTAGGTTCTGACGTTCTCATGAACGAAGATGTTCACCGTGGCATCCTGAGCGCCCTGCGTTAGGAGGCGCTTTAACCCCGGCACTCGCTCTGGTGCGAATGATCCGAGATATGCGGATCGCGTATAGGCCATCTTCACCTCCCAATACCGGGGTTTGCTTCATTCCAGAACCCACAACAGCAAACCGTCGGGGGCGATCACAAAATAGGCCACCTTTACATGGGCCCATTGGAACGCCTCGCCGGGGTGATCGCTGTGCCTGATCGTCACCGATCTTGGCATCGCGATCGACAGCAATCACCGACCCGGCACTCGGACCCTTCTCGGTCTGGCGATCGGAGCGGAACTCCACCTTCTCGCCGACGCGAGGCACGAACGCCGCCCGTGTAGCCGCTCCCCTTTGTGTAAGGCTTCCATCGCTTGCCGCCATTCTCCTGAGGTCATAGACCGGGGTTTGCTCAGTTGTCGAACGCGGCTAGCAACGCGCGCCATTCCTCGACCGGGAATGGTGGGCCAACCGCGCGATCCGGCGGGAATGCATCCAAGATCGGCTTCAGCTCCTTAGCCGTTTCGATAAAGGAGCGAGTGCCTTGAATTGTTCAGCGCTGAGGTTGTCGGCGTTCATGGTGCTCTCTGTTTTCGGGGGTTTAGGTGAGGTTTCCGGTCGCGCTCGGCTAAGAGCAGCGCGACGGCGATTTCTGCGACATTGGCAAGCCGCTGGAACCTGCTTGGCGAGGTCGAACGGCCCTTGCCGTACATGTTCGACGATGGTGTGCGCGCGAGCCATTTGCGTCTTGCTTGGATGCGTCATTGACAGAATACTCTGGTTGGATTCGTCCATCGTGAAGATTTCACCAAGTCCATCGGCGGGATGCTTGACTGCATCCCGCGCCGATTGGCGGCACGCTGCCATGCGTTGCTTCATGCGCTCGATATCCCGGTTGGCCAGTTGGCTGGCCGCATTCAGGATAGCAGGCGATGGCCGCTTCCCACATGCAGGAAGCCCGGAGCCAGGAGCATGAATGCTCAGCCTCAAGAGCCAATTTTCTGTAATCTGCTGTGTTCATCTCTACTCTCCGCTCTTGACAAGCATCAATATAAGCGCGATATAAGGATCATGCAAGCGCAAAACGAATTCCAGAGTGAAGATTTTTTGCCGGCGACGATGGCGCATACTGCGCCGCAGACCTACCGCAAGATAGGCTATGCGCGGGTTTCGACCCGCGACCAGAGTCAGACTTGCAAATAGATGCGCTGCTGCGCGACGGCGTAGCCGAAAATGCGATCTATCGCGAGACGGCAAGTGCCAATTCAAAGAGGCGCGACGAATTTGACAGGATGATGCGCGAACTGCGGCCCGGCGACATGATTGTTGCCTGGAAGCCAGATCGTCTCTTCCGATCGCTCCGCGAATGGATCCGGTTCGTCGAGGAACTCAAAGAGCGCGATATCCAGCTTCGCATTCTTACCCAGATCCATCTCGATACGACGACGGCGAGCGGCAGGCTCGCCATGGGCATGTTGATGCTGGTTGCCGAATTCGAGGCGGATATAATCAATGAGCGCACGCTTGCCGGATTGCGCGCGGCTAAGGCTCGCGGTCGCATCGGCGGCGCTCGGCCAATTTACAGCGAAGAGCAAATCCGGAAGGCTGTCGCGATGTTTGACGCTGGCGCTACGTGGGCCGAAGCTGCGGCGGCGGTGATTGCTGTCCGCGGGCGGCACAAAGGGAAGCCCATCACTGTTACGAGGCTGCGCGCCCGCGCTACTACGATGAGGGAAAGCGATGAGCGAATCATCACAGAATGCGCGTAAAGAGACGACCATTGAATTGATGCGCGAGGTCCAGCAGGACGAGCGAGCATTTGCCTTGCTGACTGAGCGGCTGTTCTCCGGCGCTCATCTGACCTACGGCAAACTACTTGAGCGTGATGGCGATCCGCGTCTTTGGCCGGAGTATGCCGATGCAAACTGATGATACACGGACGACCGACTGGCAGACGATTGATACTGCTCCGAAAAGCGGGATCGTCCCGATACTGTTGTGGTTCCCTTGGGATGATGTCGACAATCCCGCTCACTGGAGGCGCGCACGGGGCGATGTATATCGGGGTGTGGGGTTGGAACGACAAAAGCGGCGCCCTCTGTTGGATTGACGATAGTGATGCAGAAGCTCTTGGTGATCCGACCTACTGGATGCCGCTGCCCGATCCGCCGGAGGATGTGCATGGCCGATAAGCCCACCACGGAGACGACCCCAAACCGCATTCAGCGGCGGCGATTGAAAGGCTGGCGGATGCCAAAGGGTGCGATCTATGTCGGTCGAGGTAGCAGGTGGGGAAATCCATACCGGGTTGGCACATGCCTCGTCCCTGATGCGCAAGCTGCCGTAGACGCCTTCCGGGCCAATCTTCCAATAGCCATCGCCAATCTTCTGTGCTTCAGGGCCGAGATCTGGCTTGCTGGTGCCCTATCGGGCAACCGTGTCACGCCGATGTGCTGCTGGAGATCGCGAATGCCACCTGAGCAGACGACCGAAAACACACCGCGATGGGTCACCATTATTCAAGCATCCGGCCCGGCCACTGAACAGCGTGTCATCGTAATTGAGCAAGACAGAGTTCGGTCGCATGCTGTCGATAACCGATGATATCGGCGGTACATATATTCAATCATGCGGGAGTTCTATCATGCCTGACAATACGACCGTCGAGCGCATGACACAGACGACCAAAGATGATGATGTTTGGCACCCCGGTCTTCAGTGCCACGTGAAGGGATAGCCTACGATTTCGTTAACCGCGGGGGACGGCTCGACATGTCGGCAAATGAGTGCTGTGACATGGATGGGTGCCTCAGAATTGTTCAGATCGATCGTAGTCCCGAAGTTCGGTTGATTGAGACTTTCGCCGGCAGCAAGCGAGATACGATGTACCTTCGGGGCGGGATGGCGTATGGGCAGCTCTCAGCTTGTCACGAGCGGGATGGGAACGGTGAAGTCCATGACGAGGAAACGACCGATCTGGCACAAGAATTACGAGCGATCTCGCATCTGAGTGCGCGATGATGGGTTTCCATATTGGGCAGATCTTATCTATTCCGTCGCGCACCTTTATGGTGAGGCTGTAGCTGCTAGGTCGCGACGGGAGGATGGTGCGCACTGAGATGAGCGACGGAACCACGAGACGACCGATCAGGACGTTGCCCACGCAACGGCGACTATTATAGCCGGTTGGGCATATCGGCATGTCATCTGGTCTTTCCGACATGCTCGCGCCATCACGCTTACTGCAGCGCTCCTCTCGCGATCCTGATGCTTGCACTGACTATAAGGGAATGGATGCATGCCTGATTCACAAACGACCGGAGACCCCATACCTGCGGGCTTGCGCCCATCGAGCGGAACTCAGGCGTGAAGAGGGCGCGCCTAGTTGAGCGGATCGGTCTACTCAAAGAGGAAATTTCGATATTGAATCGCATTATCGAAGAGTGAGCGGGTATGCGATATTGCCCTCTCCTTTGGGATCAGCCGGCAAGCTCTGCACGTCAGAAGACGTGAAGCACGTAAGGAGTTAGTTGCATGACACAGACGACCGAAGGCACGCATATTTTCTTCCGTACCCCATGGGATTCGTCCCGGACAAGAAAACAGAACAGCTGGAGTATTAGGACCAAAGGTGACGAGGAGTTTCTCGGGGAAATTCGTTGGTTTGCGCACTGGCGGCAATATCGCTTTCTTCCCGGCTCCCGACTGCGTATTCAGGAACAGACGTGTATGAGGGGATCAGCGATTTTATCGAGGAGATCATGCGTGCACGAGCAGCCGCCTGAGCGGACGACCGTAGAGTTCCCCATCCCGGAATGGATGCGTCAGCCGCTGCGTGTGCGCGGCGTTGGACGTGTTGCTGATGAGCCGCGTGCCCTGTTGGTGTCCTTTACTGACATCCCGACAGATGACGGAACTGAGCCTTCCACAACTACATTCGTGATCTGGAGTGCAAGAGTGTCGGACGATAAGCGGACGGCTCTGACCGACCATGAACTCTGCGATTGGATCGTGGGACCTGTCTTCGCTTCGGCGCCAGCATTCACACTGCCTATATCGTCGCCGGTCTTTTTCATTAAGGAGTGCGGCAGCGTGCCGGATGATACACGAGACGACCTCCGCCGCAGAAGCTGTGGATGCCTATTTTGGAGGTCCACCCCTTAGGTGGGTCACGAGATGAAACTGGGCCTGTGATCGACAGCTCTCATGGTTGCGCTGCGGAGGCGCTGAACAGAACGCGGCGAGCGTCGATGAGCTGCGAAAGCGCGACACTCTGGAACAGGTGGGAAGGTGCGCTTCGATACGACGGGCAGGCATATCATAGGCAGATGTGGCACGGATCTCTGTGCGCGGATGGGCGCCATGAACGACGAGCAAACGACCGATCTGGCACAAGAATTGCGTTCCATCTCGCATCTGGTGCGCGATGACGGGTTTCCATATTGGGCAGATCTTATCTATTCGGTCGCGCACCTTTATGGTGAGGCTGTAGCGGCCAGAGCCCGCAGGGAGGAGCGTGCAGATGCCAGTGACCCGACACGGACGACCCTAGAGGAGGCACTTAAAGCCGGAACGCAGAGCGCATTGCCGCCGCGATTTTGCGGCTGTTTGTAGACGACAGGATCATCTATCAGATGATGGCATGCCTCGTGCGGGCGAACTTCGATTACATGAAGGCGCAGAGATTGCTGTCGGAACTCGACGCTCAGGAGTATGCGCAGATGCCGAATGACCCGACCCAAACGACCCCGATCGCGCACCGGCCGAGGTCTTTCATCCCAGCGTCTTTATCCTCGAAGAGATGGGAAGCACGTGGCTGGGATCAATGGGAACTTTCCGCCGCATGGGTGGCGATGCGCAGATCAATTATGTTGGCTTGGAGTTCTATTTCGAGATCGGCCCCATCGAGCCTGACCTGCGGCTCGGTGATGGCGAGGATTTTGCGCGAGCATTCGGCACTCAGCTGAATTCTGGCGCAACCTTGAGGACGCATGGCTGAGATGGCCTAACGGGAGATCTGCGTGACCGAAAAGTCCGAGTCCTATACAACCGCAGATGCTGCCTGCAACTAGAAAATTCCTCGTTGCACTTGCCAAGGCTGAACTCGGTATCGGGCGCAGCCCCGATTGGCACGAAACGGCGATGGCATGTGTTCGCCGTGGATGGGCGATACGGACGAGGTGGGCCGGTTGGGCCTATCCATAAAATCACCGGAGTTTGGGCGGCAGATGTGTAACCAAGCAATTCGAATTGAACAGGACCGCAATCTCAGCCTACCTGAAACAGTGAGGCGAGGCGAACGCCTGCCTGCTGTAAATCTGGGAAAGATGAGGATGCGATGAGTGACCAACCGCAGACGACCCATCGTTGCGTCGAGGGACGGGCCGCTCGCGTGCGCTGTTCCTGCGGGTGGATTGGTACATCGAATGACTGGAATCGGCACCTATTACAGGAGGCCGAGAATATAGGATCCGGGGGCCTGCGAATCGTTGAGGGATTCGTGTCATGGGGCCGATATCATGAACGGCAAATCCTGAAACGACCGAAGACGCGCGCGATATGGTGAGCGCTACCTGGGACACTTTTGCGATGGGTCGAGGAGCGCGGCATGATGGACGATGTTGCTGCAATGAATATTCGACGAGCCGCGACGGAAATGGTGGAGACTGCACTTGCAAAGCCGAGATGAACACCCTCTGCAGTTCCGACACACCGAAACATATTGTTGGAGCCAGATTATGAATGGGGCTGATATCGACGTTCCCCACTGGTTGCGCTGATGATCGCAGCGCATTGCGCCGCCGTCGAGGCAATGGTCAGCCGGCACCTTCGCGCAGCTGGCGGTAGCGCTCAGCGAGTTGCTGCTGAACATAGCCCCAAGCCTGCGTCTGTCAGCTATGCGCAAACCCTCAAGCGTTGAACGGTTCTGCCACTTGAACCGCCCGCGGGGCCCGGTGTCTGCCGGGTCGGTGATTCCGGCGATTACCGCGAGCAAAACTTTACTATACCGGGCCAGTCCGGAGGTTTCCTGACGGGGCCCGGGCGGATCGCCACGGCCAGCGATGGTGCGGGACTTCCCACCCGCCTTCACGGCACTCGCCCGTGTCTGCCCGTCGTCTCTCACCACGGGCCCCGAGCGTCGCCTCAGCCGCAGGAGCGCTCTGCCGGGCTTTGGTCCGCTAGCGCTTCTAGCCCCATCCACGGCCCGTCATGGGCCTCCGGGGGTTTCGGCGCCGGGTCAGCGACCGCGGCCCGCTTGGGATCTGTATGATTGCGCCCCGGAAGGACCAGGGGTGCCATCCTTACCCTCCTGAGGACGATCCTGACGGACGCCTGAATCTCGCATGTGGAGCATGCTTTCGACTTCGCGGATTAGGTCGTCACTGTTTGTCCCGGAATGACGAATCTTGCCAGATCGCTTGATGCTGCGGTGAAAAAATCGGCAAATTCCGTCTGATCCATCTCAGAGAACGATGTGCTATGCGGAACGATGATGGCCTTGCCGTTCGGCACCATGACGACTCGATCGTATTTGCCGAGATAGACCTTCCAGTCCATGCAACAATTTCTTCGTCGGTTTCAGGCTGAGTTTTCCGCGACGTGCCGCAATATCGCCCGGAATAAATTATGCATGGGGAGGCTGCGCCCTCGCCGCACCGTCACCTCTACCGAGACGCCGAGCGGAATTTTCTGCAACAGCGCATCGGAGCGCCCGTCTGTAGCCACTAGCGCGGGAGATCATCCCGCTATCCATCGGCGCGAGGCCGCGGCGCATTATGATGGGTTCTGTGCTCATTAGTTTAGGATCGTCTCGGCGTCGTCCTCGCCAACAACATCGCTCTCAAACTGAGAATATATGCGTTCAAAATTCGCCGAGACGCTCTTCAGTGCTTTTGTGCCGGTCGCCATCCCTCATTGCGTCGGCGTTGAGCTTCTCAATCCTTGATTTCGGCGAATGTCGATGCTGTCTCTTGACGCCCGCAATCAGCAGCCCTCCCCACCGGACAAAATCAGGCCCACGATCGGTGACTTCTGAGCGGTATAGTGTGTGGTGCGATCTCGCCGGTTTCGGGATCGTGCGGCGGCGTCAGCAGTTTTGATTGCGGCGCGGGAAGTGGTGATCTGCCGTTGGCCGAAGAAGTCGATCGCACCCTCGCGCGCGGCGTGACGCGGCGGCGCCACATATTGTGCGGGGATCTTGCGCCAGCCACCGCTGCGCCTCCGTCGTCATCTTCGGGAGCTATCCCCAGGATGCTCATCAGCGCATACCGCCGCAAATAGGTGACCACCAGAACCGGCGCCCTGAGCATCGAATTTAACTGGGCGCACAGCAAACACGCTCTCGATCCATTGCCCCGATGAGTGGCCGAGGATGGTTGTCACCGCGACGGCATCACCGATGTTTCCTGGCAACTGAACTACCGCCAACCCATTTTCTTGCCGGCCCGTTTTGGTGGCCTCGAACACAGACTCCAATGTGGCATATTTACCGAAATTGTTTTTGCCAGCTTTCTCGGCAGCTTCGAAAGCTCCCTGTGCCTTAGCAAGCGCAGCAGAACAACTCTCCGAGCTCACGAGAGCGTCGATAGAAAGACGACTGAGAATCCTCAAATTCTTCTGAACATGGTTCTGTATCCTATGTTGTTGAGGCTGGCGTAATCGCGATCGCCCCCGCTCGATTGCGAGCCGCTACAATCCCGTGAACCAGCTAGCCCGCTCTGCGTCTGCCGGCGTGAGTCTCTTAAGTTCATTAACGGCGATCCTAAATTTCTTCGGCGGCATCTCGGTGTTCCGAGCCATTGCCCAGCAAATTTCCCCAGGCATTTGAGCTTGCCATATCGTATGTTTTGACCGGAATAACCGGCGGGGCCATCGGCGCGACCTCCGACCGGTGGCGTCAGGCTCTCGACGCATCGCATAAAGTCCTCGGCCCGGCGCCACAACTCGCAACCATAATCCTGGTCGAGACGGTATCGTGAACAACAACTGGTTCATTGGCCCCCTCTATAATAGAGGAACGGATATCTATTGTCTCCGGTCACTATCATTTGCCAGTGAAATTGGGGCTGATATCCAGCGATCACGACATCTCGCCTCCGCGACCGCCAACATGCTTACATTCTATTGCCGCGCCAGATATGATCATCCCACCCATCGAGGGTAGCAGCCGCCCAATTGGCACGGGCCGCCACCACCACCTCGCCGCGCCTTGTTACCGGGTGACCGGTGCGCCTTCATACAACCAATCGAGCGAGAGTTGTTCCGGTGAAGCTGCCAAGAACCGCCGGCCAATAATCACTCAGATCGATGGGCGTGTACTCGGGGTCACCGACCATCTCCCTCCATAGGTTGAGGATTTTATGCTCATCTCCGGTCATCAACACGCCTACTCGAGATGCCTGTTAATTTACCATCTCTCGCTTGCAGCTGTCTCCACAGTAAGGCTCATAGCTACTCCTGCGCCGCGCGTAATCGGCGGAAAACGGTCATTATCGAAACCCCGTATTTGGCGGCGAGTTGCGCGAAAGTCGCGCCAGCGCCTCGGGCGTAGGCGAGCTCGGCAGAGCGGCAGCGGGATCTCTCACTCTGCAACGAAAACTCCGCCGGGCGCATGGCAGTCCGCAATATTCTTGCCTGTTGTTCCGCCAGCACGACGAATTCTTGGTGGCATTCATGTAGCGCGCAAATCCGAGTTTTTATCCGGCGAGCACGACGGATTGCGTTGCTTTGCGGTTGCCGGTTGCGCGTTCAGCGGCGACAATGATTTGCCTGACGCGTTCGCTGGTAATTCCAAAGACTACCGCAACTGAGGACATCGCCGCACCGGTTCTGGTACATCTCGACAATGCGCTGCGCTCTTTCCCGACTTTCCCGGGATAGCGTCCCGAACCGGTCGACCGCGGCGCTGCATCGGTGCCGCCCGCTGCGCGCACATATTTGACGCACGGTGACGTGCGGTTAGCCCGAGCGCAGCTGCAACCCGCGCGGAGACTGCGTTCGCGCTCATACAGTGCGAGGAATGTACTGGTAGAGCGGGCTTAGTCGTCGCGATGCGCATGGACAGCCACGACGATGACGACGACAACGGCTATCGCCGAAACAGGACAATCCCTTCTCGATCATTATCCATGCGTCACCCGCCTCCCGGCTGGTAGACTCGCCCCGCGCCAGTGCCCTTGAGTTCAGCGATGGCATAGCGCAATGCACGCTCGGCTCTGCGCGCGTGTAGGTGATCGACTGTCGCTAGATCGCCCAGCGCCGCCATGATCACGGCCTATCGCGAAAGCCGCTCGGCTGCTAAAATCGGGTTCTGCGTCTGCGTTCAGTAGGGGACATTTCCCTCAGGTAAGCAACGATTGCCCATGTTCCAGCCCACAAGCCGAGGATATCATTGAAGATGATTCTCATGCAGAGGTCACGGCTCAATCGAGGCCCGCCCGTAAAGGAGGAAGGGCGGTGCGTGGGGACCCACCCTGGCGCGAGGCCTGGTATTCATGCGAAATCCGCTGTCGCGGTTCAAGCGCGACATCTCCGAAGATTTGGTGCGTGGTGCCGGGATGCGCAGACCAGACCAGTAAAGCTCGGTGGCCAATGCGTTGTGAACCGGCTTGCGGGCGGGTGCCGGCAGAGTGTAATGGAGGCCGGTGCCGTGGTCGACAACGTCGATCTTCCAACCGCCGTCGGCAACAATCATTACGATATCGTTTTGCAGGCGGACCAGATCGGTAACCTCGCAGCCGATGACCTTTGTGATGAGGGCAATCGTTGGCTTTTGCTTGATCGTCTCCCGCTATCGTCGGTGCGGATCACGAAGACGTTCCGCGCTCTATCTTTGGCGCATTCATGCCAGTCGCTCCATTGAGCCGGCCTACAATTCCGCTGCGCTGTTGGTCGCGCAGCTGGCGGTATTGGGCGATCGAGATGTATAAGCAGCTTACGCGCGCGCATGAGGCTCACCGGCGGGCTGGGGATGAAGCCGGGTCAATCCCGCCCACCAGAGACCAGCATTCGAGCAGGTTGCGCTGCGCAAAGCCGAGTCGGCCAGTATGGATGACGCGGCCTTCTCTTAGAGCCGCATCAGCCTGCGCTCCCGCCCGCCCCAGGGCCTCAGAACACATCCCCAACCAGCCGGAGTGCGGGGTTGCGGTGCGGATTCATAGGATGCGGGCGCCACGGGTGTAGAGGTGACTCGGTCATATGCCACGTTCCCATTCGGAGCCGTGTTCTGTGCCATCGGAAATTCCTCGCTTGATTCGATCTCGCGATGAGTGTATGAACTTTCCCCATCGGAGTCAACCAGAAAATGAACGTTGGGTTCACTTTCAGCGCTGACCTCCAGAAGGGTGATAAATATGCTTGTTGGTGAAATGAGCATGCGAGGATGTCCTGGTGAACGATTTTGTTGATGCGCTTGGCGGCACAGGAGCCGTTGCCCAATTGCTTGGCATCACCCCTACCGCTGTTCAGCCAATATGCGCAGGCGTGGTGCCATTCCGCCGCGGTTCTATTATCAACTCAGAAGGCATCGCGCGGGCTCGGCGACTTCGCCTTAACAAATCGATGTTTTGGCCCAGAAGCGGCCGGCACTTCAACCGGAAGGATGAACCTTAAATGAACAAACCCCGTGGGTATTTTTTAGCATCTGCCGCCGCAATTTCACTTGCCCTCGGTGGGCAAGTAGCACCTGCGAGGGACCGGTTATTTCTACGGTAATACCAGACGATTGGAGCCTCGATGGACATTGGAGCGATTGTGCGGCCTCACCCTATACGCGAGTTCGACGGGGAAAATTTGGTACTTGGATGGCCGCATTTGACGGTGGCGGTTGCTACGAAAATCGTAAGCGTGAACGGCGTAAACCATCTCCAGCTGTCGCCGGAAACCATAGGTAATCGCGTTGGTACACGTTCCGCCCTTGTCGTCAGCACGCTATCTCAGGAGGTGATCCAAACCCTAGGCAGTGATCTTTATCTGAACGGAGAAATTTAAGACTACAGCCAGCTCAGAAGACTATCGACGCCGCCAGATCCATGGGGAAGTTGGTTGGGTCATTTTGAGACGGGGATCGACTCTGGATCACAACTGTTGGACATTTAACACATTCATTCCAGAGCCAGACAGTTTGGCAGCTCTCAAAGGTGGTGAATAACGGCGGTGTACAGGATGGAGTGTTCCTCGCAACTGGCAACACCCCAGACATACCCCATCAACAATTACTATAATGTGAGGATCTATCCCACAGCAACACTCGTCATAACAATCCTGGGATGTGGTTGATGTCTTTGTAAACGGCACGCAAGTCGTTCATTATACGGGCGGTAACGGCGTGCCGTTCCGTTCTGGCTCCGCTGCCGGTCTCTATACCGAGAGACGCGACAGCGATTTTCCAGAGCGGGTTGAGGCAACCTAGGTTATAAAACAATGCGCATCGCCGATGCTCTCGCACTTGCGTGGGCGCACACACCGTACCGGCGATGACCGCGACTATTTCACCAGATCAGATCCCCGGCACCAGGAACCCGCCGGGGCTAGCCCCGCTGCGCATGGGCGCTGCTGCCCTGCCCCTACCGAGGGCGGCACCAACCGGGGCTGCGGGTCGCCGCCAATCCACCCAATGGCGGCGACTCCTTTTATTGCCCGTCTGGGCGGGGATGAGACTGAAACGATTTAAGGCCGCATGAAGCAATGACCTTCATCGCCATTGACCGGGCGACAAGCAGAGCGCGTGTCGTCCATTACGATCCGGCGCGCAAAGCCGTCGCGGGATCGTACTATGAAGATAATCACGCCACGATAAGCGTGGCTGCGCGCGCGGGACCTTTCCCATTCGACGTTGGTGATCGGAAATGATCGCCTCCTACGGGATGCCCGTCGGAAAGAGAGGTGTTCGGACTTTGCGTTTGGATTGGCCGTTTCATCGAGGCGTGGCACGGCGTTTCGACGTTGCCATTTGCTCTATCGCAGGGACGTCAAGCTGCATCTCTGCGGAAGCAGCCGGGCCAGAGGATCCAGATATGTGCGTGCGGCCCCCTGCTCGACAAATTCGGCGGCTCGCAGGCTTGCGGCTTGCTTCCACCACACTCGCCTTATGCGGAACGCCCCTAAAGGGGTCTGTAGAGTGGTGCGGTCGCAAATGTGAGGGAACGAAAGAGCCTGGTGCTCCGAGGTATGCAAGGATCGCGGTACGGGACAAATACCAGGTCAGCTCTACGGTATTTCTGGCGATAAATGGTCGGCCTTGGCGGTGGCCGTGACTTGGGCCGGGACGCAAACCGCGAGGGCGGCTGCAGCATGACCAGGGCGATCTATTCGATGGAGACAGCTGGGGCCGCATTGCGCGATCGCGAGGTATGACCGTTGCCAGCGACAGCGCAAAGAGCGTGCTGCCCCAGATTGGCTAGAACAGGCCTATCAAGCGATAGTTCGGAGTGGCGCTGGAGAGGCCCGAGCGTACACGTCGACGACGTGCTCGCGATCTTCCTCCGAGAGGCCAGATCATCCGGAACGCATGGGGTTCCGGTGTGGGACGCGAGCCATCCGCAATGGAGTGATCAGCCGCACAGGCCGAGACCCGCGGACAGAACGACCGCCGCAAACATCGATCACCAATACCCGATCTATCGATCGGAAATTTATCGGGATCAGCAGATTGATTTATTCACAGGGACCAGCTGCACTTCCTGGGAACAGCGCGGCGGTGTAAGACCTCGGGGAGTTCGTAGCCCAGGTTTGGTATCCCACACTTGGTCGAGCCTTTCGAGGCTCAGGCACCTTTTACAGGGGAAGATCAATGACTCAGATCGAGTGGGCGACAGCGCCCAAACCATGGAGCTGCATCGGGCCGAGATGGACACTGATAGCCGCGGACCTCGCCGCGGGGCGCACGGCGCGTCTCCCGGTGGCCGCGCTCAATCGGTGGCGAACCGCCGGGATACGGGCGCGCCTAACTCAAGAACAGGTGGCGCGGCGCGTGGGCTGCTCCGTGAAAATGATCTATCGGATTGAATACGATAAAATCGATCCATCTGATCGCCTTCGTACAGAGCCTCGCTGCCGCTCTCGGGGTGCCGGAGGAGGGAGACGGAGGTACCCCCTCAAAAACCCGCGCAGGCGCCCCGCTGAGTTAGATGAGTCGGTTCCGTCGGTACTGGCATGGCCTGACGTCAAACGCGCCACGCAGCGGCTCCGGAGAGCTCTCGGTGAGCCTCGATGTAAACGTCGCGCATGTTTGCCCGTCGTGCGGACAGCCAGAAGCCCCTAACCGACGCCGAGCGCCATTCGCTGATGATACGACGCCGCAGGCGCGACCCGGACCAAGGTTCTGGCGGGGCGGATCGGGATTGCAATTCCGACGCTGTGGAGCTGGGAGGTGGGCATCCGCACGCCTAGCAGCGCCCATCTCGACGCATGGAGACGAGCAGTTCCATGACCCTTTGTTGCCTACGGAGGATTTCCGGCCCAGAACTGACAACCCCGGCGCTCGGGGGTGAGCGCCGGGGTCCGTTTGCGCGTGAGCTCCAGCCACATCTAGCCCAGGGAAGTGCCGATATGACCTCGCCCGTGAATTATGGGGGAACCACGCAATAATCAAGAGTTTCTTGATTAAAATTGCGTGACTCGACCGGTGCTCCAGCCAACATCGTCGTGATGCGAATTCCTCAATTCCAGGGGTTTTCTAATGAGTGAAGAGACGGGCCTATCCTAAGCCCCGACAATTCGACCTAAACCCAGGAGATTTCCTGGCTGACGTGGCCGGCGAGATGACGCCAACAGAATTGGGCGTCTACTGGATGATTTGCTTACTACAATACAAACGGCGAGGTTCAATCGAATACGATGTTGCCATGATCCGGGCAAAATTTCCTGCAGGGAGCATGGTTTGTGCGCCGTCGACGAGGATCGTGAAGAAGCTCATCAAGAGCGGACGAGTCACCCAAGATGATGACGGCAAATTGAGCGTGCGGCGGGTGCGAGAGGAGATAGAGAGGGCGAAGAGAAGGGTGAGAGTGGCTGTAGAGAGCGGTGCGAGAGGTGGCCGTCCTTCCAAGAAGATCAATGGTGTTAGAAAAAGGGCTGGGTTTACCCACCACCACCACCACCACCACCAAAGAAAGAAGTAAGTAAAGAAGAAGTCCCCCCGCTCACTACGTTCGCTATAGCCCCCGTGAACGGGAGGGCCCGACGCACGACAGCCCAAAACCGAAGAGGGATGAAGATGGCTCAGGACGAGGTGCGCGGCTTTCGGCAGATTGGCAACCTTCCATCCAATCATGCGAGTTTGGCGAATCGCTCGGCGTCGACGTCAACGCAACGGCCGACGAATTCCGAGACTACTGGATCGCCTTGCCTGGACGCGCAAAGCTACCAAGCTCGATTGGGACCGCACCTTCCGCAACCGATGCCGCGGAACGTCGCTGCTCGAAATTATCGGCAAGGGGAGGAACCACACAGGACTGGAGCAAACGGACATGGACGAAAACTCACCCCAAGTCAGGCGCACAGTCTCGCTGGCCTCCAGTACATCTGGGATGCCGATCGAGAGGAAGATCTCCGAAGCTCGATCAGCATTACGAGGGGCTACATCTCGTGAGAGATCCGGCATGCATTCGCCCCGTTGCTGGCGATAAATCTCAGCAACGCGCCGTCAGAGTGGAATTGGCGATGCCGATTTACGTCAAGGCGCTTTGCGATATACCGCCAGATTTGCTATGCGAGGCGGTCATGGCGCATATTTGTGCGAGCGAGTGGTTCCTAAGCCAGTCCACTTGCGCGCGTTGGTTTGCGAAAAATTGGATCGGCGGCGACGTCAACTCGAAGAGTTCAGAATCCGGAACTAATGGCTCGCAATCAACCATTCGTTCCTCCCCCGGGCTATTGCGATCCCCGCCCGCTCGAAGAAATCGCGGTCCGACGCCGGCGCCAAGCCCCGCTATGGGGCGAAGTCCGGCGCGTGTGCCAGCGGGGGCAATTTACGGCCATTTTCGGAAGTCTTGGACGAGCTCGGTTTGAACAAAGGAGCTTACAAATGAATAGCCGGTTGGCTACTTTAGCCGCCGCGGCTTGCCTTATCGCATCAGCGGCCTCCGCAGGCGATTTGACGGGCACCGCTCGCGTCATCGACGGAGACACTCATCGAAATCGCCGGAACTCACGTCAGATTGTGGGGCATAGATTCTCCCTGAGCACGATCAGACGTGTCAGGACAAGAACGGTCAAATCTATCAGTGTGGCCTAGCCGCGGCGACGATGCTAAGCAGAGCTCACGGTCAGGCAACAGATCGCGTGCACGCCGGTGGGTCACGACCGCTATGGCCGAACGGTCGGGGTATGCCGCACCGCGATCGGCCTGCTCAACTCCGCGATGGCGTGCGCAGCGGCTGGGCGATTGATTACGCCAGGTATAGCGGCAACCGCTATCAGCCCGAAGAACAAGAGGCGCGCTCGAATCATCATTGGCTTGTGGGCCGGCGACGTTCGAACTCCCCCGAGCAATGGCGGCAGCGACATCCTCGCGTCGTCGGCCAGCCGACTCCCCTCTGGAACCTGTGGAACCGATGATGAAAGATGATGATGCAAACAACACCGATGATCCGGCGCTCGACTTCATTCGCCAAATCATCCGAAGAGCGTGTTGGGCTGTCTCCTATCACGAGGTGAGATTACCAATCGTCTATCGAAATTCTAAGTTTGCTCAGAACTGGTGGGGCGGGCCGGCTTCGCCGACCTGCCGGGCGATCCTGATTACGATCCTGATATGATAACTATGAAAATATCGAGGCATTTGCCAGGCATCTTGTGAACGATCCACAAAGCTCGATCGCGTATCACGAGGAACAACTGAGAGAAAGCATCGGATAATCTAGCGATGGCCAAGATCATGCTCGCCCGAGGCGGGTATACCGGGCTGAGATCAATGTCGCGGAAATAGCGGCGGGTGAACGTGCCAAAGCGGAGGAAGCGTGGACGGGTGAGATTACAAAGATCAAATGTCGCGGCCACACTGTCATGTCGATCCTCAGCATCAAACAGCACCTGTTCCCTTGGCTCGATCACCGCACCCTCGCCGAGGTGCTCGAAACCGAGGAGCTGAGGCGCCGTGCCACAGTACCCAAGGTCTGCCGACCGGACTATGGCCCCGTCTCGAGGGCCCTCACCCGCAAGGAACGTGCCTACAATACCGGAATAGACAAATGAGCGTTGATCAGGCAAAGGGATTATCGAGTCAAGGTCACCGTCCGAAATAACCGGATTCTGAGCCTGATCGAACGTACTCACACCCGGTCGCTGCATTCGCTCCGAGACACCCATCTCCCATATCAATTCTTGAGCAATCTAATCTGCATGCGGAGCCAGCGCGGACCGAGCGCGGTGAATGGACCAACCGTGTGCTAGACCTAGCATCAGCCCTCCGGGTTGAACCCGATGAAATGTTCACAGAGCGGCAACATCGGATTGCCCACGGCATCGGTCATTCGCCACGTCAACGAAGAGGATATCGTAAGCCTTTCGGAACAGGAGGCGGCACGGCTTTTGACTACGGACAACCTTGATCGGCAGATATATGGGAAACAGATTGCCGACCTTCGTCAATCTTCTGCCGCCCCGCTATCGGTTCGTCGCTGAACGCCGTTTCGGGCTCAACGGTCAGAGATGTTATGGACGGCGAAGATCTCGGTGCGCTTATGAATATCAGCCCGGCGCGGGTCTATCAAATGGAGGTCGCGCTGCATCACGTTGCTGCGTAATAAGATCGCCAACTTGGAGGCCACGGACCGCCTCGCCCAATTGAATGTAGAGAATCTTATGCCGAGGACTCGGCAATCCTGATATAATGCGCGGCAGGCCGAGGCCTCTACTCCTCAGCCTGCCACTTTGACATTGACGATGAGTGAGATCGCCCATGCCCAAGAGACAACCTACACCGAAAATATGCTCAGTTGAAGGGTGCGAGAGACCACATTTTGCCCGTGGGATGTGCAGAGCACATTATGACCGGGTGCGAAGACCGGAAAGACCAAAAATTCCCCGCATAGCCAAGCCTAAATTTGATTTAACTGGTCGTCGGTTCGAACGTTTGATTGTTCTTGGGTATGAATTTAGCGGCCTTCGCGGAATGCGACACTGGAGATGCCTATGTGACTGTGGGCGCGAAACAATTGTCCGTGGCAACAACCTACTCGCTGGGAACACAAAAGGATGTGGAGGAACTGGGGGCGGGATGTTCACGAGCGAATCGCATAATTGGTGACCGGAAGGTGCATATGCGAGAGCGAGCGCGCGTTAACGAACAGAAACGGCGGGCGCGGGAACGGAGCTTGCCTGACGGTTTCTCGATCGCGGATTGGCGAGCCTTTGCTCGCAAGGTCGCCTGCGGTGTCATTGGTGCAAGCGGCCATTCAATGCTCAGCGGCGCGCCACGCATGACCACGTTATTCCGATCATCAAGGGTGGGGCTAATAGCGTCGAGAACAGCGTGGCGTCGTGTACTAACTGCAACCTACGCAAGGGAACTCGCGCATTTAATCCGAATGACGGTCAGGGGATTTTGTTATGACTCTTTTGCCGTGGACACGGCAGCGGGGACGTGCCGTCCCATGCTGTAAAGAGCCTGGGCTTTGCCTTTTGGTTCCCCAAATCGCTCCGCGATCTGGTACCCCAAAAATCCCGCAAGCGGATCAGGAACTCTTGACCGCATTCCCTCGCTCACCGGCGCGAGGCCCTCGCTTCGGTTGCAGCTGCACCGAAGAGTAGCAGGGAAGAAGGGAAAGAAGATGGAACAGATTGAAGAGATCATCGACAGCCTGGTCTTCCGGGCCGTGTTCACGAAACAGCGAAACCGAGGCCGAGTGCCTGGTGCTCATCATCAAGGCAATCCGGGCGTGGGAGTTCGGTGATGAGTGAAAGAGCAGTTCCGGGCGCATGTATGGGAATGCAGCATCAAGCGCGTCATTGCGATGATCGAGGAGTTCTCGGAAGGGTGGTCGCCGAATGGGCCATCAAAAGCTACCGCGACCGCGATCTGTGCGAAAATTAAGAATATGCCGGTGCCAGGTCCGACGTCGGAGGGAGCATCGAAATGTTGACGGCAGCGCAGCTAGCGGGGATCGTCTCTCGTACCGTCGAGCTCAGGCGATGCGGGCCGAATCGTGTGGAAGGGACTCTGTCCCTTTCATCACGGGGACACCCGAGCTTCCACGTGTATCGGGGCCGAGATGGTCGTGGCCGGTATCATTGCCATGGGACGTGTAAGGCTGACGGGGACGCCGTCGACTGGCTGCGCAAGGTCGAGAATAAGAGTTACCGGGAAGCCGGTGGCGTTGCTCCGGATCCGCAGATCGAACGCGATCGTAAGGAGCGCCATCGAATGCTGACTTGTTGCACGCGTACCGGGACAGGAACCCGGATTGCTGTATCCCAGATGAGTTCCTGCTAGCTCACCCAGCCTGGCTCTGACTAATCCCGACCGAAATCCATGTTGCGCAGATATCGGACGCCTTGGCGAGTTTCTGGCGTAATATCGTCGAGCCGGTCCCACACACTGTTCCATTGTGTCAGCGAGCCGCTCGGATTTGGTATGCGATGTCAGATAACGCGCTTATCAGGCGGTCCAGGTCGGTTGGCGGCGCTTCATCATCTTCTCCTGCCATCGCTCCAGACCGCCTGGCTCACGACGTGAAAGGAAGGGAGGCGGCGCATCATCATCCGACGACGGAATCTCTTCCGTCGGGTCAGGCGAATGCTCTGGTGCCGAAGGTTTACCTGACCGCGCATCTCGCCCTCTCTTTGCGATCCGGCGTTCAAGAGCCACTAACTCATCATAGGAGCCCGTCGGGGTCGAGCGCGTGGCAAGACCAGCCTTTTCGACCAAAGCCCCCAGCGAGATTAAATGGCTCACGCGCGCCCGGCGCTTCTTGTCCTGCAATCTGGCGATGCTCTGTTCGTGCAGCGCCTGTTTTTGCTCGTACCGGATAAGCCGGTCTCGAAGACCCTTTGCCAAGCGGAAATCCTCCAAAACTGATGATGCTCAGAGCGCTACCAAAAAAATAACCCGTGGCAATATATTTCGTTTGCTCGCGCGGGAAATGGCCAATATAATAAGCGTCAGGTTATATCGCGTGCTTCGGAGTACCCAATGCCCAGAAAACAAGACCCGCTTCACGCGATCCTCGACGCGATCGAAGACGTGAAAACGCTCCGCCAGCTCGAAGTCTTGCTCGAGGCTCTCCGGGAGAGAAACACCATCGCGCTCGCGATCTCAGCGGAAATCGTTAGCGAGCCATTTGAACTCACCGATGGGGAAATTGACAAGGTTTGCAGGGGTATTCTCGGGTGATTGCGCGATCAGAGACGTCGGGGATAGCACGTGGCCGGCAGCGTGCTCTCAATGAGGAGGAGAGAACATGCGTAAGGTAATAATCATGTCCGCACTGTTAGCCAGCACGGCAATGCCCGCGGTAGCAGCCGAAGTCCATCTCGGGATAGTGACCGGGTGGAAGGCTGGGCTTGGTTGTTTTGTCTTCAGGATTGATGAATAAGATAGACCAAATGCCGGATATGCCTATGGCATACCAATGACAGATTTTGGGAAGAACAGTCATGGCACACGGCGTCGAAGAGGCATTCTCCAATCGATTCCCACTCTCTTTCTTTGTTGGAAAGCTACCTGACATCAAATGTATGATTCCCAATAACGCTGGGGATGATCAAGAAATAACGGTCAAGCAAGCATACAGACTGTCACAAGCTTTTTCTCTGATCTCGTTACCTTGAGCGTAAGCCGTTGGGGAGAGGTGGGGACCGCCGAGGGGAGACAGGGAAATGGCGGTCCCCACCGCTTTTTCAGAAAGGAAACTGAGATGCCGTTTGGTTGTAGAGATCCGGATCTTCGGGCGGTAAGATTTTATGAAAACCTGATTGCGGACATTCTGGGGTGTGCGTTTGCTTTGGCGATGATTATCTTGCTGGGCTGGATCATCCTGACATCTGAGGCGTATAACTTCAAATGAATAGCTGGCGATGCGCTGTTCGCGGTGTCTGGCCCGATCTTACCCCCTTGCCCCACGCCAGGCATCTCACTCGATCTTTGGTTCGGCGATGACGAGACCGCCGCTCGCGAGTGGTTCTCCTCGTGGAGGGTGAGGCCGTGCTCTATCAAACAGACGATGCTCTCGGAGAGCTTGGACGCACTGGTGATAGAAAGGAAGAATTGAAAATGCTGAGTCGTGAGTGGCGACTGCGGATGGGCGTCGCGGTCCTGCGATACGGGATCCCTGCCGTGGCGGCTTCTGCCGTCTTTGTCGTCCTCCGAGGGATTATTGTGACGGCATCAGACCCTGTCATGTGGCCGCTCACCTTGGTCCTTATCATGGCGGCGGTGATGGTAGGGTGCATGGTCTGCGTGTTGGTAGGGTGAGATGAAGAGGGAAAAGAATGACCTTACCTAAGGGGCTAAAGGTCGTGGGGTTGTTCGCACTTGGCTCCTTTGTCGGGGCAATTCTAATCTACGGAACGTTCTCTCAAGGTCCGCTCTCGATGGAAGTCGCCCCGACGGGGAAAGCGGCCGAAGTCTGCGTGGGAATCTTCCCGCCATTCCCGTTCCCCGCTCTTTGCTCAAACGCGAAAGACTGATAGAGAGAGAAAAGACGAAGAAGAACGCAATATGCGTTGACAGATCGTTTCGTGCGCGGCATTAGCTCGGGGTGGCCATCGAATTCGCCCGCGCGCGCTTTATCTCCCGCAGCAAAGGCGGCAACGCCGTTCGATCTGCCGCGTACAACGCGAGAGACACTCTAGAGTCCGAGCGGACCGGCGAGCGGTTCTCCTACCAGGACCAGGGCACTTTAGCTTTTCATGAAATCATGCTTCCGAAGGAGCCAGCGACCGATTCGCTGATCCATCGACCCTTTGGAATGCTGCAGAGCGGGCGGAGGGCCGCAAGGATTCTCAGGTAGCCCGCGAAATTGTCCTGGCACTTCCTGCCGATGCGGAGATCACCGACAAAGACCGAGATCGTGTTGGCGAGGTCCTTTGCCGAGGAGAACTTCGTTGATAAGGGATTGGCAACACAACTCGACATTCATGTGCCGCACTCGGGTGATTCCCAAGCCGTCAATCATCACGCTCATCTCTTAGTGACGACCCGGCGAATTGAGGGCGATCCTTTGAGCGTCTTAAATTTCAGGATTCCTCGGTACGGGCTATCAATGGCCGGCCGATCGTCACCAAGGCGGAGCAATGGGGTGAGGTCTGGGCGCAGCACCAAGACGCCTATTTCCGCGCGAACGGAAAAGGGATTTCCGTCGATCCTGTTGCACCGGTCCCGGCGCGCACATCGGGCCAAAACGCTTTCGTCATCCCCAAGACTTGCGAATAACCAGCAATGCCCAAGTCCGAGAAGTGAACGCCAAGATCGCGCGTAATCCAGCTGCTGTAGCCGAACACCTTGGGCAGCGCCCGTTTGATGGCCGAGCGCTAGGCCGCTTTCTCAGCAAGCACATAGCCGACCCGGAAGAACGGAACGAGGTTCAGAAAAAGGTTCGCGATTTGCAACACGATGCCCTTGAGCGAGCATCGTGGGCGGATCGCGGCAGCCTCGGGCAGAAACTGAGTGTTGAGGATGTCGCGCGCCAACTTTCGCCCGCCTACGCCAAACACCTCGAAGAAGCCACCGCGCTTCGCAGAAAGGCCGACAAAGCTGACTGGGTTCAGGAACCGCCAGGATGTCGAAAAAGAGAGGGCGGATTATCGGATCGAGGAACGTTGGGCTAAGATGAGTCTCGTGCAAAAAGCCGCACATCTTGTGGGCGCAAAGGTACGGCCGGTTGGGGCGCTTCCAGGATATTGAGCTGAACCTTTGGTCCAATGAAGCCGGTCGCGCCGATTACACCATAACGAAGTGGTCGATTCGCAAGCAGGCGTATCTAGCCGATCTCGATACCGCGGACCGGCTAGCTAAAGCAGAACTCCACGAGATCCGCCCACCAGAAAAGATCAGCTTGTGGCAAAGGGCTCAAGCAGAGCTACAGAAGCGGCAAAAATCGCGCTCAACGCGAGACACGCTCTGGATAAAATGGCGAGCGACGACAAACTAATCGCGCGAGCGCGGCGTGCGCATAATCACGCCCAGACTTTATAGCCGGGGAAACGACACAAGCTATGACCGAAGAACGGAAATCTAATCGAGATCACACACCTTGTTTAAACATGGCGCGCGGAGCGGCGAGCGCTCGCCGCCACTTTTATGAGGACACCCTCCCCTGGCCAAGACATCCGCCCGGACCTCTGCCTCCACTGACTTCGGACGTCAACTCGTTATCGCCCGGGCGGGACCCTTTATGAGCGAGAAGGAGCTCGCCGAATGGCTCGATGTGGATCAGGACTACGTATCCCGCGTCCAACTCGTTATCACCCGGGTGTGGACCGGTATGAGCCAGAAGGAGCTCGCCGAAAAGCTTGGTCTGGCTCAGAGCTATGTGTCCCGCGTCGAGAGAGGCGCAGAAAATCTGACCCTCTCGACATGTGAGCGATCTCGCGGATGCCGTGGGGTGCATCTATTCGAGTGAATTACGTTTCCTGGATCCGCAGCGAACCGCCACGGTGATTCCTGTGATCATTAGGAGAATCCCGGATGTGACCCTCTCGACATGTGAGCGATTCGCGCTCGCCCTTGACGCGGTTTTTCACGGAAATTTCACGAACAAATAACGCTTGACATTATATAACCTGGTGGGTCAAACCGGCAGCGTACATTCTCCGCTGGAGGGTCGCCTCCGTTGCCTCTTTTGTCTCTGGCTCAGTTAACTGTTCTCGCTGCAACCTGCGCTCCAGGAGTTGCCCCGGCGACGATTGCCGCTCTTGCGAAGGTCGAGAGCGGGTTCGAGACCAATGCAATAAACGACAACACGACAAAACGAGAATACAAGGCAGCGGATAAAGCCGAGGCGATCGCTATCTCTCAACAGCTGCAGAAAGCCGGGCATTCGATTGACCTCGGGCTGATGCAAATAAACAACCAGAATTTTGGATGGACGGGTCTTACAATCGAAGACGCATTCGATCCATGCGCCTCAATGCAGGCCGCGCAAACTATTCTTACGGGGTTCTCGAAATACAACACCGGCTCCCGGAAGCGTGGGTTCGCCAACGGCTATGTGGCGAAGGTTGTTGACGCATCAGCGGAGATCAAGACGGGAGTTGAACCGGCGTCCACCATCACGGCGCAGGCGGTGGTCGCGGCGCCGAAACAAGAAGACTGGAATGTCTTTCCCGATAAGGATGTTCCGAGTGCTCCGCAAGCGGCCACATCCAACCCATCAGAGGGGACCAATGGCACGGAAGTTCATGACTAATGTCGCCCTCATCCTGCCGGCGTTATTCGCTCTTGCCGTGATTACGGCTACAGGCGCGGCCGCGCAAGTCGTTGGCGGCGGTACCGACCCCACCACCATTCTCACCGCGATCACGACCTTTCATCCTTGGCCCATTCGGGCAGGCGCTAGCTGTGCTCGGCCTCATTGCGGCCGGGATCACCTTTATGTTCGGGCGCTTAGGATTGCTACATCTTGGAGCATTTGTCGCCGGCTTGGTGCTCGTTTTTGGGGCGTCTTTCCTGGTATCGCAGTTTCTGGGCGGCGCGGTCTCAGCGGCTTACCAATGGAAACGTCCGACGAAGCCACGCTGTTTGTTGCCGCCACCAGACCAGCCATGATCGCGGGCCTGCCAATGGGCCTCTTCGTTATTTTCCTTATGGTTCTAGCGCTCATCATGATCTTTATGCAGAACCCACTGTACGAGATTATGCTGGTGCCAGCGTGGTTCGGCGCGCGACTGCTGCTGCGCTATGACTACAACGCTGTCCGCGTCGCCGGGCTTTGGCTACAAACCAAAGCGCGATCTTTCGACGCCGCCCACCTTGGTGGTGCTTCTCCGGCGCCATTCCCGATCTCGCCAGTCAGAACATCCAAGAGGAATCGCCCAAGCATGAGCGTCGCTTTCGACCATGCTGGCCAGCGGTTTGGTCGCCTTGTTGTTATTAGGCGGGCGGCGAATACCAATCGCGGCGGCGCTGCTTGGCTATGTCAATGTGATTGCGGTGAAACACTCCAAGTTCCCGCCCGATCCTTGGTCAGGGCGCGCACCCGGAGTTGCGGATGCCTTTAAAAGAAACGGCTGCTTCGCGCGGCCGTGCTAGCGCAAAAAACATTACAGGCTTAAGATCTGGACTTCTCGTAGCCGTAAAACGCATAGGCACGAAAGATCGTCAGGCTGTTTGGGAATGCTTATGCGACTGTGGGCATGTTACAACAAAAAAGCGCGCGATATAATCGATAACCGCATCATTTCTTGCGGGTGCTACGGAACGTACACGCTCTCCGCCATTGAGGCCAGACAATGTTCGTCTTTCTGCGCGCGTGGGGCCGCCAAGAGAAACAATCAGTGGCGGGCGGCTGAAGGTCATTTCACTGTCGCTACAATAAAAGCCTTATTAACCGCCCAGCAATATCGATGCGCAAATCCGGCTTGCCCAACCCGTCGATACTCTATCCGCAAGCGGTATCACGTTGACCATATAATTCCGCTCTCAAGAGGTGGATGCAATAACGCGAGCAATATCCAGATATTATGTCCAGCCTGCAATATGAGGAAACATGATAAAGATCCATTCTCGTGGGCGATATCCAATGGGTATTTGCTATGAGAGGAAGTAACGGCTGGTACGAAAGATCTGCGGACGCCTACCTCCGTATCTTAATCACATATCGCCCGAGGTACTTCTTCTGAAAGACGGGTCGCGGCTGGCAATGGCGCGGCTTCGAGGCATACCCCACGAGTTGGCATCAGATTCCGAGCGGGCGGCCGCGGCCAGGAGCCTTAACAGTCTGTGGCGAAATATTGCCGACGATACCATCACGCTGAACGCAATCTTGGTCCGCCATAAGGACGTCAAAAGCTCAGCCGATGCATCATTCCACAACGCCTTCGCCGCTGGCTTCGATCGCGTCTACCGCGAGCGCGTGTTGCGCGATCAACTATTCGCCAATGATTGGTTTCTTTCGCTCGTCCTCTCGCCCCGCGTGGTTGTCGGTGGCCAGACGGCAGGGCGCGAGATAAACCGCCGATTGGCGAGATTCCGAAAACAGGCCCAGACAAATTTCTACAATCAGTCAGAACTGGATGAGCTTCGAATCTCAATCGACCGAGGTCTTGAGGGATATCATTTGCAGCGCCTCGGGCTGCGCAGGAGATCGCGGGGTCATGTTCAGCGAAATTGCGGAGGCGTTGAGACTGATCCTGACCGGCGAGTCTCTTCCAGTCCCGCTTTTAAGCGGGCCGATTGGCAATGCGATCTATACGGACCGGGTGATTTTTGGACGAAAGGCATTTGAAATTCAGAGGCCCACAGGGCCACGGTATGGTGCGATCTTTGGTTTGCGGGAGTACATGGACAAGACTAGGCCTGGCATGTTTGACGCTCTCCTACAGCTGCCAATGTCGCTTGTCCTGTCGCAATCGTTCGGCTTCTTACATCGCACCGAAGCTGACGACAAACTCGAACTTAAGCGGAATCAGATGATTTCGGCCGGAGATCCGGCGCTAGAGCAAATCGAGGAGCTTGTTGAAGCGCGGAGCCAACTGTCCAGTAAATTCGTCATGGGCCTCGCATCACCTATCGCTCGCTGTTTATGCCGATGATTATCATGAGTTGGAGCGGAATGCGGGGATGGCGCGCAACGCGCGCTTGCCGGAGGCTGGCGCGGTGGTGGTTCAGGAAAGCCTGGGAATGGAAGCCGCATACTTTGCTCAGCTTCCGGCAATCTTGACTGGCGCACGCGACCCGGCGCCATCAGTTCTCTAAATTTCTCCCATTTCGTGAACTTTGGTGCTTTCCCCACGGCGCCTCCGAAGGGCGCTGGAGGCCCGGCGCTGATGCGTTTCAAGACGACGGCTGGTACTGCCTAACGATTTCGTTCCGCATGTTGATGACGTCGGGATGACGGTGGTCTTTGGCCGGATCACGTCCGGCAAGACGACATTCCTAATGACGTTGTTAGCAATGTTCGATCAATGTATCGGCGAGAATGGCATCGTGTTCTTTTTCGACAAAGACCGAGGTGGTGAGATCTCCGTCCGCGCCGTCGGTGGGTCATATCTGGTGGTGCGGGCGGGCGAACCGAGTGGATTGGCGCCGTTGCGCGGCCTCGCCAACATACCTGTCGATCGCGATTTCCTGGCCAGATGGCTCAAGGGACTGATTCTTCCTCGACGGTCACGGACCCATGCCGCCCGAGGATGACGCGCGAATAGCTCGGGCTGTTGCCGCTGTGATGCGGATGCCGGCGCATCTACGAAGCATCGAAGGGGTCCGCCAGTTCTTAGGGTGGCGCGACACGCATGGAGCGGGCGCCCGGTTGGAGCGCTGGTGTTGTGGGTCTGGTCTCGGCTGGGCCTTTCGACGGCGAAAACGACGAGGTCGATATTGCCGGCCGCATGGTTGGTTTTGACCTGACCTCAACTTTGGAAAATCCTGAGATCGTCAACCCCTGCCGCGCAGTATCTGCTTTATCGGATCTGAACCCTGATGGATGGGCGACGTGTCGTCGTTTCGCTCGACGAGTGCAGGGCCTACATGCTTCACGAGAGGTTCCGCAAAGATACTGAAGATTTTCTGCTGACTGCCCGAAAAACAATGCCGTCATCATTCTCGTTACGCAGCAGCCCGAGCATCTTTTAGATGGCACGTTCGGCCCAACGATGGTGAATCAATGCTTCACCAAGATCTTTTTCGGAATCCGGATGCCGATGAAATTGTGCATCGCGAGAAGCTAAACATGACCGAGGGCGAGTTCCGGGCGATCCGCGAGGACATGCTGCCGGGGTCGCGGCAATGCCTAATCAAGCGGGAGAGCGGCTCCGTCATCATTGATTTCGATTTAGGGGCAATGGCTGAGTATGTGGCCGTGTTTTCAGGCAGAGCAAATACGATCCGGTTCGCTGAGAGACTCCGGGCGCGGGATGGGTCGCGCCTGTACCTTAATGACCCTGGTTATGACCCGGATGAGGGGCGACGCTGGGGATTGGGTTGACGAGTTCATGCGCCGGCACAAGGAGGCTGTAGATTGATCGCACAATTTTTGGCGACGCGCCTGAATCGGAGAGGCGTTTATTTCTTAACACCTTCCATGGTTGCCTTTACCCTCGGATTCTCTGTAGCGACAGAGTTAGTTCTGGTCGTCATGTTAACGGTGAACTGATGTTCATTATTTTCTCCTTTCGCTGGATGCTTATCGTCTTTGGGATCGGAGTGGTTACGGGCTGGATGGTCGCAACAAAGGCTGGCTGCCCCGCTTGGGATGGCGGCACTTATGGAGGATGGGTATCATGAGACGCAGCATGTTGGTCGTGGGGATCGCCGCTGGCTATTGCATGGCGACGAGCTCGGCCGTTCATGCGCAGCAAGCCGTCGTCTGCGTCAATTGTTCCACCCCTTGAGGAGGACCTCAAGGATATGGCGCAACAAGTCCTAATGTACGCGGAAGAGGCCCAGACCCAAATAAACACACTTATGGCTTACAATAACTTAATACAAAACACCGTCAGTCTGCCCGTGAGCTTGTACCATGATATTACAAGCAAGGTGCAGCAGATCACCGGGTTCGTGAAACAGGCGGAACTGACCAACGGTTATTCCGGTGACATGCTCTCCAGTTTATCGGCAGGTACTTATGCTCTCGATAAGGTGGCTAATTTCCCGACGCTTGTCGCTAACGAGAACAAAGCTGTTGGGAACGCCCCTGACAAAGGCAGGGAACGCCCCGGCTGCGCTGCCGGATCAACTCGATGCCAGCAGTTCCTCCTTGGCAGCCATCCACGAGCAGGCGTTCGGCTCCGATTCTCGGAATGCGATTTTGCTAAGCCCATACGGGCGTGAGCGCGGCGAATGGACAAGTGAGCGCCGCCGATGCCGCCGCCCGCGCAAGCGGGATGCAGGCGCTGCTCACCATAAATGCCGCGAATATGGAAAAAGACAGCTACATTGTGTCGCTCACTGACGCTCATCAAAAAGCCGGGATCAAAGCCGCTTGCGATCAGGTGTTGTCGATTACCGTGCCTGCGTGCCAATAGGGGAATTCGGTGAAGGATCAACCACAGCCGATCCGTTGGTGGACGGTTCTGGGTGAGGCCGGTTTGTTAGCGATGGTCGCGATATTAGCCGCCACATTTTATCAGGAAATCGGCCCAATTTTTGGGCGCACGAGTGGGGATCGGCGACACTGTGGTTCCACTATTTCTTTGGAAACGTGTTGTTTGTCCTTGCGTGCATGTTCTTGGTGTGTGCGGCGTGTGCATTCATAGATCTCACAATCACCTTCCTTGCTCACCTGGTGTCGTTGATTACCAGGCGTCGTCGATTACCGTGCCCGCGTGCCAATGAAGTAGGGGGAGATTAGAGTGATGTCATGTGCTGCTGCTGCGTCCAATAAGATACCTCGGCCCTGGCATGCGCGATTAGTGGCATCGTATGTCTGCAGTATATTGGCACTCATTGTGATGCTGATCGATATCAGGAACGTGTTGGGTAGCTTATTCGCGTTTCTACTTGGCGCGGCAGTCGCCCTTAGCGTTGAAGAAATGTGGGTTGGATTTATTATTCGAGGTCGGGCGAAAGGAGATGAAAAATGATGATCAAACCATCCGCCCTGATTGCCCTTGGCCTGGTCCTGGTGTTCCAGGCGCTTACGCACAGCAGCTCACCTTCGAGCAGATCGCCAAGCAGTGCGCGGCGGAGATCAACGCAAAGCAGGGGTGCGGCACCTGTGGTGACATGTGGCCCGCCTGGACGCGATGTGCTGTCGAGAGAGCCTATGGCGACGCGGTCCCAAAAGACCGCCTCGACGCCTGCATCCAGGGAATATGGCAGCGGCGGTGGAATCAGAACACGTGTCAGCAGTGCGGCAACCCGGTCGTCGAAGCCGCGCGCTGCGCTATTAGCCGGGCTTCCTGAGAACATGCGGCTGTCCAAACACACTCTTGCGGTCGATCCATTGCCGTTGGACTTTAGCGGCGGCAAGCCGTTCTACGTTTATCTCTACCGCGATCCGCGCCCGGGGAAGAAGAGAGTGCCGATTTATGTGGGCAAGGGCACGGTTGCCCGCAAACGTGCCGATACGCACTGGCGCCAACTCCACTGGAAGCGCACAGCGCGAACCAATCTATTTTTCGCAGCGGTGCTTCAGAAAATTCTTGATGATGGCCTGGAGCCAATAGTTGAAACTGTAGGATGGTTCGACACAGAAATCGACGCTTTCGCAATTGAAAGGAAGCTGATTGCGCGTCTCGGGAGGCGCAATCTTGGCCGTGGGCCATTATGCAATCTAACCGATGGCGGCGAGGGCGGGGCTGGCCTGATAGTTTCTCCCGAAACCCGAGCGAAACTATCAGGCGCGTTGCTCGGCAGGACCTTTTCCCCAGAACATCGCGCCAATCTGTCAGCTTCGTCACTCGGGAAACCCCTCAACGATAAACAACTGGCGGCTCGTGCTGCGTCGTCAGTTCTGGCGGCGGTGACAAAGCGTGGATCGAAGGACACAGCTGAGACGCGCAGCAAAGAAGTCAGCTGCGATGAGCGGTAAGCCTAAATCTGCGGAGCACCGAACCGCACTGTCAAATGCGAAGCGCGGCAAGCCCCCAAGCGATAAACACCTTGCCGCGATGCGTGCTGCGAGCGAACTGAGGCGAGGATATACCCACACCGCTGAAGCGCGCGCCAAGATGTCAGCTAAGCGACGTGATGCTTGGCTGCGCGGCATGTACGGGCAGAAGGTGCCGCAAGCATGACGATCAACCCATTGGCAATAATCCCCAAATACGAGAGTTCGAATTGTACAGATAACCACACCTCTCTTTCAACCAGCAGTGGATGTTTTGGTTTTTTGGACAGTTCGTGGAAGACGTATGCCGGCGGCGCGGGCGTGGACACCACGAAATACCCGAGCGCAGCTGACGCGCCGACTTCCGTTCAGTTTGCTGTGGCGGCCTACACCATCAACAAGAACGGGCTAAAAGATTGGACCTGCACCGGGTGCGACGCAAAGTTCGTGGATTATGTTAACTCGCATGGTGGTACGAGCAATTTTACGACGTCTGGGCTCTCCACCAATCCAGCCGATTATTCTTCGCTTGATACCACCGCCGGTCGCTCGGCATTTTTAGCGAGTTCGGGGTTGGCGGGTCTGGAGCCGATGGAGGTCTCACATTCGGCGACGGCTCGACCATAACGATTGAGGGGACGGGTGGCCAAGCAGCCCTAGCGGGCGTCAGCAGTCAGGGCGGTAAGCTCAATCGCCCTTTCACATGGGCCTACGATAAATTGATCACCAACACGCAGAGCATTGTTTCAGCCGAAATTCAACAGACGCAGCAAATGGTGGCCACCTATATCACGCCCCTTCTCATCCTTGCCTTGGTGGTCGTCGGCGTTCGCGTAATGTATGGCCGCTAATGCACGCTCTCACCTCATTTGTGATGCGACTCATCGTGGTAGTTCCGCTTATTGCCGTTGGCTCGAGCTGGTACAACGACTACGTGATTAATCCGGTGCTCAAATTCCCCGGATGGTGGCAACAATATTTGCTCAATGCAACCGGGCCGCAGCCGCTCAAAGACGGTTCGCCCGCAAGCTTATTCGACGACGTCTATATCGGCACGTGGGCCACGGAGCGGCGCATATGGGCAAGCGCGCCCTGGAGCATTCATTCTATCGAACTCGCATTTGAATTGGCCGCTGCCCAGGCTATAATTGTCCTGAGCTTGGCCGCCATGTTTGCGGCATTCGCCATCCTTACGATTTTGACGTTGATTGCATTGATCCTCGGGCCGATCGTGATTCCGTTCCTTTTATTCCGACGCACCGAACTGGTGTTTTGGTCTTGGCTCTGGGTCACTGTGACCCTGCTCCTGTCGCTGTTTGCGATTGACATTATCGTGGTCCTCTTCGCGACGGCCGCATCGCAACTCATAGCCGCGATAACTCCCACCGGCACTCCGGACACCGATCTGCCTGGCTTCTGGGGCGCGGCGCTGGTGTTTTTCCTAATGGGCATGACGACTGTATTCGTACCGCGCATGGTCGAGCGTGTGGGTGGTGGCGTCAGTGTCGGTCTTGAAAGCGTCCGGCACTACATGACCGCCGGTCCGGTACGCAACGCCGCAAGATCGGCTTGGCGGCGGATCTGAGGCACATGAAAATGACGCCAAGCCAAGCGACGTTGCGGATAGTCGAGAAGAACGAGGGCAGCCAGGAGACTGGTTGGCGGGCGAAGCTAAAGGCGACGCTTGATGAAAGCGTCTGGCGCGCGTTGAGTTTCGGTGGCGGGTTCGTGCTGCTAATAGGGCCCGCATTGCTTGGGGCATGGGTGGTGCAGGTAGAGAATGCCGCCGATGCACAAAAATCCACATTGATCGAATGGCTGCAAGAGGCTGAGAGAGACCGAGATAAAGCCACGCAAAAACTTGCTCAAGCAGAAAACCGACAAGTGGCAAACCAGCGGCAGCTTTACACCGACTTCTTGCGGTATCTGTCCACGACGGCACCTCGGTCGAATCTCGCTAAACACGGGCAATAAATTGCGCGGCCTCTTCCTCTTCCTCTTCCTCGTCATGATCCTTGCTCACCTGGGGGTGTTCACCTATGCCGCAATCGCGCTTCTCCTATGGTTCGCGTTTCGCGTTGGTAGGCGCGCCGTTCTTCCGTTTCGGCGTGAGCTTCAACGGTAGGGCTATGGCCCTCGGTGCTGTCTTGATCGTTTCGGCATGCAGCGGTGGCGCAGTGCCGCCTGTAGCTACCGGGCGGTGGACGGCGCTTAATGCTGACCAGTGGACGCCCACCGAGGCGGATATCGCTTGGCTGTCGCCGCGATGACATCTCGACTTCGGCAATGGTGGTTCCAGCTTTGGCATCCCCGCGGTGCGAAATAGTGGATCTTTCCAATATGACTGACCGCGAGGTCGCGCACTTTTATGGCGCCCATTTTCCGGGGCGTTTCACCAGAGATGAGATCGATCGTGGCGTTGGTCGACATATCGACTGGACCGAGGTCGACCTCGTTTGGCGGTCGCGATGATCGAATATCGACGCTGGACACTCGCGGTCTGCTGGGGGTGACGTCCCTAATGGCCGCGATAATTTCTGTCGTAGGGGTGTTCGTGGCCATCCGTTTGGTATTGACATGAACGACATCGCCATTAGCACGCAAGCCCCCCAGTGACGGCGCCGGACCTCCAGGCAAGCTACGCTCAAGTGCGCAGTTTTCAGCATGAGCGAGTCCGCTCCGTTATCCGCATCAACAAGCTGATGGCGACGGTGGCCGTGATCGCTTTGACTGCCGACCTCGCGCTCGCCATGGCGCTAGTCTTCGCGTTGCCGCTCCAGCGCGTGGTCGCCCTTCCTATCCTGGTGCATGACGCCGATGGCACGATGGACACTGCGGTATCGATGTCGGATATGCCGGTCTCTATGCGTCAGGCTGTAATTCAAGAGGCGGTCTGGAAATACGTGCGCTACCGCGAGGGCTATAATTTCGCCGACGCAAAATATGCCTATGATCTCGTGAGCCTTATGTCGGCACCTAATGTTAAGGACGAATATCAACATTCGTTCCTCGGGAAGTACAATCCTGACAGCGTGCAGTTAAAGGTCGGCAAGAAAGGTCAAATCAACATCGAGCAAATCGGCATATCGTGGGTGCGCGAGCGAGTGGCGCTTGTCCGATATTGGCGCATCACTCAGATGTACGGCGAGCGCCCAGAAAAAGCAGCTGGACCGCGACCGTAGAGATCGACTTCGCCACCAAAGTCTCCGCATCAACTCGGATTGTCGATCCAGGCGGAGTTCGCGTCATCAGTTACCAGAGCGCAAAGGATTCCACGTGATTAATCAAATCGACGCTGAACTCTTCAGTTCCGCCATTGCCAACGCCGTCACCCATAAAACTGAAGGACGCGACGCTGAGGCAAGCGCGTGGATGGTGGAGGCGTGCCGTCTTATCGGGTGCAGCGATATCATCAATGTACGCGGCCGCGAGCTGCGGCGGGATTACCACGCTGGGCCGCGGGACGCTGTCTTGGAGGCACATTTCTAATGCAGCCGTTTAAACTCAGCGCTCTTGCCGGCGTGGCGTTGTTTGCCCTTGCGGCGCCTGTTTATGCCTTACAACAACCGACCCCGGGCAAGGCCGACTCGCGCATCCGTTACGTCACTTACGACCCGGCAAACGTGGTGGAAATTTGGTCGGCGCCAGGGGCTGTTGTTACCATAGAGTTTGCCGAAGATGAATCGGTGCCCGACGGAGCAGGGGCCTCAACTGACAGTCACACGCTTGAAGCCACGCCTCGTGGGCATTTTCTGTTCCTCAAATTCAAGGGTTGCATGCTTCCCGAGCCTATGACCGTATTGACCCGCAAAGCAGACGGGAAACTGAGGCGCTACAATTTACAAGTTGAGACCAAGCCCTACATTTGCTCCGCGCAAAATCCCCATCTCGTAAATGTATCGACCGGTGATGCGCCCTCGCTGAGCGGCGCAAACCTCAAATACGTCTCATCAGAGAATGCGCCTCGCGGCTGGCGCGGACGTTCATTACGCGGTCGTCTACAAATATCCAGACGACGAAAGAGCAGCCAGGGAGAAGAAGGCTGCTGAGCGTCAGGCCCAAGAGGAGAGAAAGCGTGCAGCCACGTTACTGACCCAGCAGCCTCTATCCCGCACCGGGTTCAATGGGGCAGCGCGAAATTACCGCTACATGGCGCGTGGCTCTCTTCAACAATAGGAACGCAGACGATGAGCATAATTCGGCATGGTCTTATCCTCATTGCTCTCTCAGCCCTTTCAGCGTGCGTCGCGACGCCAGCACCACAAGGATTGACCCCGAGTTCGGTTTATGATGATGGCATGAGCACCGTTATGGTGTTTCCCGCGATGCAACGGGTGCCGGCGGTGTTTCGGCGTAATCCCGATGGGAAAGAAGCTACCGCAAATTTCTCAGTGCATGGTGGAAATACGCTCGTCATAGAGGGCACAGCACCGCAATGGTTCCTGAGAGATGGTAACGCCGTCCTTGAATTATACAATTTCGGTTATAACGCGATTGGGCAGACGCCAGACACAGGCACGACGAGTCCTGACGTTCGCCGCGTTTTAAAGGTCGACGCCAATGACCGTTGAACACCATGAATCGCCTTCCCCCGACGGTGTCTCGGTCGTTGGACGTGATCGGGCTCCGCTTAGTGGCGGCCGAAAGCTCATCATTCTTGGTGTTCTCGGCATCATCGCCCTCGCGATAATTTTCTTCTCTCATCTGATCGGAGGGGCGGTGGCAAAGTAGAGAAACACGCAGACGCGCCGTCAGTCACAAAGGGCATGCCGTTTTCAGCGCCGCCCGAGGTGGCGCCAGCCCCGAAGCCTCTGCCGCTGCCTATCGTGGCGCCGACGATACCGTCAATCCCGGCGGCGATGCCTAAACCAACGGCGAACACCGGGAACGATGCCGCGCTCAATGCCAAAATTATTTCTTTCGGCGGCAGCGGCGGTGACCATTCAGCGACAGCCCAGCGCGGCGACGATCCGGAGCACAACAAAGGAAGCGGAGACAGCGACGATTTCTCGGCATCCCTGCGACGATCGGATATAGGGGTTCTGCTAAGGCCAAAATGCTGCCGCATGCGCGGATGACGGTCCCCGAGGGGACCGTAATGGCCTGCATTCTGCAAACAGCCATCAACAGCCAGCTCAAGGGCTTCGTGAATTGCGTATTGCCCTCGGAGGTGCGCGGCGCCACGGGCCAGGTAATCCTCCTCGACAAAGGAACGACAGTCTTTGGTCAGATCCGATCCGGGCTCAGGCAAGGACAAGATCGGCTCTTCATCCTCTGGACACGCGCCCGCACGCCAAAGAATGTGATTGTTGCGCTCGATTCGCCCGCAGCAGACGAGTTGGGTCGCGCAGGTGTGCCGGGAGAGGTCAACAACCACTTCTGGCAACGATTCTGGGGCAGCTATCCTCTTCTCTGTCATCAGCGCGGCACCGACAATTGCAGCGAGCGCCCTTAACAACGGCAACAACAGCAACAATAATTACACCTCGTATTTATCCCCGCAGCAACAGCTTGCCGACACGGTTTTACGCAGTCAAATCGACATCCCGCCGACGTTGGAAAAGAACCAAGGCGACACTGTCAGTATCTTTGTCGGGCGGGACCTGGATTTCTCTGAGATTTACGACATTCGGGCGCAGCGTTAGGACGGTATGACCCGCGCACAACGTCACGCTTACATGGCGTCCCGCGCTTGGGCACTACGGCGCGAGAAAATTCGCAAGCGTTCGCGCGGCATCTGTGAGCGGTGCCGGGCTGCACGAATGGACGCCGTGCATCACCTTACCTATGCTCGCCTTGGCCACGAGTGGGATAGCGATCTCCTCGCAATTTGCGACCCGTGCCACGCATTCGTCAGCGGCAAGTCTAATCACGACCCGCTCAACGTCGGACCGTGGAAATGGTTGAAGCGGGTGGCTGTGCTTGGCATCGGCGCATATCTCGCGTGGGAACTCCTATGACCAATGCTGTGCAGCTCATAAGTCTGTGCGGGATGCTCGTGGCCGGGATAACAGCGCCAGGGATGGCGCTGAAGAATGGTTGCCCGCGGGGCTGCTATTCGGCGTCGCTTCCGGTTTGGCGGTCGAGATACTCCCTCATCCTAACATTCGGGGTGCGCCTATGACCAGCCCCGCGGCGTCGCTGCTCGAGCACCTTCTGACGCCGCTGCGGACCTGGCTCGATTCGCCACTCACCGAGGATATTGCGATTCAGCGGCCGGGTGAGTGTTTTGTCCGTCAAAGGGCGAATGGATCCGCGACGAGGTCGAACTCACCTTAAGTGATCTCGAGGAGATCGCAATCCTCGCGGGCTCGCTCCGCCACCAAGACGTCGGCGCATCGGCGCCCCTGTGTGCCACCAGAATTATCCAGCGGCGAGCGGCTTCAGATTTGCCTTCCGCCGACCGTGCCCCTCAATACGGTGTCGCTGACGATCAGGAAGCATGAGGACTCGATAGCGCCTATTTCCAGCATGAAACGACGTTATCGCGTCGACAACTGGAACCAATGGAAGCGTCGGCGAGAAGGGCGCGATCTCGCTGGGCCGTTGGCTCTTTACGATGACGGAGATCTCGAAGGATTCCTCGGCGCCGCTGTGCGAAATCACATGAATATCCTTTTGGCGGGCGCGACGGGTTCCGGAAAAACCACGATGGCCAAGACGCTTCTGGCGGAAATCTCACCGTCAGAGCGGCTCATTGTCATCGAGGATACCTTCGAGTTAGCCGTCCTGCAGCCAGATACGGTCCGTTTGCTATATTCAAAGGTTTCGCAACCCAGCTCATCCTTCGTCCATTCCACCCAATGGCCGCCTATTTATGGCCCTGAAGATCTCTTGCAGGCCAGTCTTCGGATGCGGCCAGATCGGGTGATTCTTCAGGAGCTGCGTGACGGATCGGCGTTCACGTATATATCGGCAATCTGCTCAGGCCACCCAGGCTCCGTGACAACAATTCACGGCGCCACAGCAGAGGATGCAACGCAGAAGGCTGTTCGTTCTGGCGAAGTCATCTCCTGCCGGCGCCGCGCTCGACGGCCATACACCTCGCGAGCCTAATTTCAGGTGCTATCGATGTCATCGTGCCTCTACACGAGCGGGACGGCCGATTTGGAATTGGTAGCATCTGGTTCGTCGCTGACGCCGAGCGGCGCGGGGAGTGTCTAGCCGATCTGCTCGACCATGACTGACTTAAACCAAACCGTCACCACCTAACCAGGGAGATGAAGATGCGTAAACTACTAATGGCCGCTGCCACTATCGCACTCGTGCCGTTCCGCGGCACAAGCTGCTGATTATGGACCAGCACGTGCGGCTGCTTTTGAAGCCAATTCAGCAGCACAATGCGCTTTCGTGCGCTTTGACGTTAGCGGTAGCGATTGGGGATGGTACGCGGTAAGTAAAAGCGATCAATGTACGATAGTATATATGGCGTGCTTTTTGCCGCGGCATCCACTGGATTAACAGTAGTTTGGGATACTAACTGGGATACGGTTTGTGGATGTTATAAGATCAAAAAGGTGCGCATAGGGCAATAACCCGTACCATGTCTAAGCTCTGGTGTTGGCTAGTCAGGTTCGAAATACTCACAATCTATTTCGAATACTGCCTCATTCCAACACCAGCTTACGGTTAATTACCTTCTGGGGAAAAAACCCAAATGAGCACCCTGATCGGCAGGGTTGTATTATTCCTCGTTATCATAACCCTTGTCGCAAAAGAAAACCCTTGCCAGAAATCGAGGGTCTCTATGATAGAGTGTTTTATCATACAATGCACAATGGATGTGAAAATACTCCCTATCAAGGCAATCCGTCAGGATTTCTTTGCCCGCCACTGCCCGATGATATAAACAAACATTTCAACGGGTCTTTTTCCCTCCAGGACCAAATTCCCGCAATGGATGTATCGTAGTCCGGGGACCGCAGCCGGATGTCGAAATCGATGCAGATGGTGGGCACTGGAGAAAATACTACGGCTGTCGGTTCGTTGAAATCATGGCCATTGCGGACGTTGTTGGCAATACGACAGGCTATACCAGGTTGAGCGACCACACAATCACGGGCGACTATTGTCCGTTACTAGTTACCCAAGGTACATATGGACATTGTACCGGCACACCCCTTGACACTGCCTCATCCCAACCGCGCGCATTTTAGGAGGATAGAATTAAATGAACCTTACGATGCTTAGGATCATCATATTCGTCGTCACCGCCGCAACCTCCGCTGGAGAGTATGCGGCACTTAATGGGATGTTTGATCAAACATATTACAACCTGATGCACGAGGATGTGCAACCACCCTTTGGGGGCTGACAGATACCTTTGTCCACCCCAACCCGGCGATGCAGAAGAAGTATTTCAATGGGACATTCTTCCCCCGTACCCATACTCCCGAAACGGTTGCCTTGTTCAACGCGCGCCCCAGCCAGATGTTGAGATCGATGCAAATGGTTCGCATTGGGTAAAGATACTACAGCTGTCGATTTGCTGACATAATGGCCATCTCGGACGTTGTACACCACACAGAGGGATATACGAAACTAAGCGACCATACACCGACAGGCGAGGTTTGCCCGTTATGGGTTACGGAAGCTCCAGTAGGACACTGTACCGGCACGCCTTGAGTTTATTAGGATGTCTACGCCGTGGGCACTTTCGCTTCGCCTCAGCCTGTTGCTCAGTTTGTGCCTGAGTTCCTTCACGATTGTAGCGAGGCCTTATCTTTCTTGCCGGCACCGGTTTGCTGCGCACCGCATCCTATCCGTACTGGGAAGTGGTGGGAATATCTCATCACCTATCCTGACCAGCCTGTGGTACGGTTTTGGCTGTTAGTCAGCGGTGTACCGGCCGCAGTAACGGCCATACTCTTCCTGGTGGCGTTTTCTATCGTCAGCGCAATTCGGGGGTCGCTTGGGCCTCCGGTCTCGTCACTAACTCCTGGCGACCACGCATGAATCAACGGGAGTGGCCGCCGGCCCGGCTCCCGGCTCCACCTATTATCGGGGCGACCGACAATTATGGGCATGCGCGGTGGGCCACCGAAGGAAATGCGCGAGCGCTGGCCAATGCCAAGGGGTGGGCATGGGGCTCTCGCTGTCGGAGGAGTTATATGACCCGCGCCTCGTCAAAGGTCCCTACCGACCCCGCCAAATGGCCTCCTGGGGCCCTGGCGGCTCGGCACCGATACTCTATGACGATTGCACGGTGGGATCAGGACATTCGGTCCGCATCGCCGGGTCCGGATCTGGGAAAACCGAGTCCCTAAAGCTCTCCCTCCGAACCACTTGGTCGGGTCCCACTGTCGTCCTCGATCCCAAGCAGACCCTCGGCTCCAGAGTTAGAGAAAGATCGGCACCGATTCGGCCACCGAACAGTCATCCTGAATCCAGATTACGCTTCGGCTTGTGGATTTGATGTCCTCGACTTCCTCGATCCAAACTCGACGATGCTTGATCCACAGATTGACGATGTTGTTGAGTGGGTTTGCGGCGAAACGCCGGAATACAGTGGAGCCGACAACAGCAAATACTTTACCGGGGCAGGCAAGGACATCGTTAGGGGGACTTGTAAGCCATATGATGGCAGATCCGAACGTGCCCACCGGAAGTTAAAACCTTGCGCACGCCACGTCAAATAATCTGCGAGTCCGAGGATGAATTCCGTCGCATCCTGCAGCACATCCACAACAACTCTCCCTCACAACGCGCCAGGCAACTCGTGGCATTCGCCGCGGGCGAGGCAAATGATGCGCTCCGCAGTATCCATTACACTGCACAGAGACTTACCGCCTGGCTCTCGACCGAGATGCTGGGCCGATCTAGTCTGCGGGAACAACTTCCAGAAGTGCCGATCTTATGGACGGCAAGACCGATGTGTTTCTCGCCTTGCCGTTCCAATCCCTTGCATCAGAGCCGGCAGTTGCACGGTGCATCCTGGGTGCGCTTTTCCAACACCATGTTCCAGAATAAGAGACCCTGCCACACGGCCCGTTCTCTTCGCGCTCGACGAGGTCGCTCAGCTGCGCCATTTTGCCCCTCTGTCAGTCGCATGGACGATGGGCAGAAGAATACCGGATTCGCCTTCATCTCATGTATCAATCCACCGGCCAAATTACCAAACAGTGGGGAGCGCGCGGCAAACTTGATCTGGGAAGAAGGTGCCGAGAGTGGGTAGCCTATGCTGGTGTAAAGAGCCTTGGGACAGCAAAGGAATTAGCTGAAACCCTTGGGGACTATCCTGTCGTTGCTTTGTCCGAATCTAGCAACACAGGCACGCAAGGGCGGGCGATGGAACCGCGCTCACGCTCGCGCGGCAACACGATCACCCGTTCGGAGATGGGGCGGAGGCGCATCAGGCCGGAGGAAATCATTGAGTTGCGTCAGGACGCACAACTCATCTTCGCGAGTAGTATAAGACCGATGGTCTGCGGACTGCCTCTCGACTATCGACGTCGGAGAGAGACCGTAAAAAGATAGGAGGGGAAAAATGGCAGATCGCGATGTCCAACAAAAAACAGACGAATGGATTCGAGACCATGCGCGACCGCACTCCAGACACGGATAGGGAAGAGACACGATCGCGAAACCTGGATGATCAAGAGGAGAGGTCTCGCTCAAGAAGCGCGACAATTTAGGGAATGAACCGGATTAACACCCTCTTTCGCGAGCAGATTCGTCGCGTTTCTTGCCCGACATGCGCTGCCCTACCGGGTAGCCCGTGCACCGAGCCGACGGGCGAGGCGCGGCGCGATCATCACCATGCCGCACGCGTCACTGCGGCGCGGCGCTGGGCAACCGCTGCCGATGCCACATGGCGGCGCGTGGCGGGCAGGTGGTTGCGACCGTGAAAAGAGGTGAGATGACCCAAAGCGAACTGATCACCCTCGTTGCCGATGATACCAATCTCCAGCGAGACTCGAGGTCGCGCACGCGGTCGAGGTCGATGTTCTCCGCGATTACCCACGAGCTAGCAGACGGTGGCGAGGTGAAATTGCCGGGGTTCGGCAGGTTTACGGCCGCGGTGAGCCCTGCCCGCGACGGGCGCAACCCAAAGACCGGGGAGAAGATTAAAATCGCCGCCAGGAGGCAGGCTCGCTTCAAGCAGAGCAGGGCGCTGAAAGAGATGCTCAACCCGGTGCGACTGACCGGCGCAGCGCCCGCGTCGTGGTGAAGTTCCTCCTCGCGGCTGTCGGCATCGCCGCAATGATCTCTGCGCCGGCGATGGCTAAAGGATGGCACTCTAACGGCCATCGATCCCGGGCCACGCGAGACCGGCGTAGCCCATGCCGGTGGACCGTTGGGTTCCTTGACGCCCGATGAGATTGGCGTTTTTCAACGCGGGCCGCGAAATGTTTCGTAAATCCGACACCGTGGCGGGCGGGCTCGGGCCGCGGTTCAATCTCGATCGGTTGCGTCGGGTGCCATTCTCAGCCCGCGATCGGCGGATCGAGGTCCGGCGCTCAACCCGCAGGTCGCGGTGGCGACCAAAGATGGCATGCGCAATGTCTTGCCTGCGTTCATCACTGCCTCGGGCCCGGTGCGCGGGCGCGCCTTCCAGTCAGACGGCGGTGTCCACGCGCTGTTCACCGTCGCCGGCAGCTCTACCGTGCCCAATTGCCAGATCCGCCAGCCTGATTTTGCGAGGATCAGGAATGTCGTGTTCCGTATTCCTACGCCGCTGTTTGGGCTTGGCCTCGTCAGGTTGATCAGCGATGAGAGGCTTGTAGCCGCAGCGCGGCAGGTGCGCACTTCAATCGCAACGAGACAAATTTTAATCGCTCCGGCAACGATGGGACCACCACCAGGTTTGGGTGGAAGGCTCAAGAACAAGTCGCTGATGATCTTTGCTGGCGAGGCATACAACGTCGAGGCAGGGGTTAACAGAATGGGCTCTTCCTAACAGGCGTGACCCCGAGCCCCGCTTGCTCGGTGACTCGGGCACCTGAGACCAGACAGATCTTGCGGGACGAACGCCATCGAGCGGCAGCCCCGCTGCGGATTATTCGTCCGACGTGGTCAATTTCACCGGGTTTATGCGGGGCCTCGCCGCCCCGACACCATTCCCCGATTCGCCATCCTCGGCTCGTGGTCGCGCGGTGTTCAATTCTGTTGGCTGCGCCGGATGTCACGTCGGAACTCAGCGAACAAGTACCGGGCGCGAGTTCTCGCCGTACAGCGACTTTGCGCTGCACGACATGGGCAAAGGGAGCTTGCCGACGGCATCGTGCAGGGCGAAGCCTCGGGCAGCAATTTCGCACCGCACCATTGTGGGGCGCCTCGCACGCGTCTGTTCTTTTGCGCGACGGCCGCTTACCCGCGACCTGTTGGCTGCGATCCAGGCGCATGATGGCGAGGCCAAGGCCATCATCAAACAGTTCGGGCAACTCCCCGTGAGCGACTTCAGCAGGCGATCTTGGATTTTCTGCGTTCCTTGTGAGGGATTGCAGATAATTCCGTTCTCATTGTGATGTTAGTTAACGAAAACGGAATTGGCTAAAATTATGACAGAAACGAGCTGTCTCTTGTAGGTAAACAGCTCATTTCTGTTCCTGCTCTTGTAAATAATCTTCTTCCCATCCAGGCATTTTTCGGGAATTCTGTTTCGGGAATTCTTAGTTCTTGTCAGGGTGTTGCGGACCAGGGCTGGATATTGATCAAGGGGGAAGGCCCTGCCGTCGCGCCTGTGGTCACCGGATTGCAACGACAACAGAAGAGCATTGACTTTAGGGGACATCTGTGTCAGGCAATCTGTCAGATGAGGTCGTATGGACCAAACCGCCCGGCTCCTGCCGCGGCGGTTTTCTGTACACCCGCCGCGAAGGGGGCCATGAGTCGTCGCGGTAGACGCAAAGATGGCCTCCGCGAGAAGAGACGGCCGGCTCCAACGCGCCCACGAAGACATCATCCCGGAGGGCCTCGCGATGCGACGCATGGCGACGGCTTGAGCTCTCCGGTGCTGAGCGCGAACAGATGGTCGAAAACCCCTTGGTGTCTGTCTGGAAGCGCGGGGTGCTCCTCCGGATCGAGCACCAGGCCGGCCGGACGATACGAGCGCCAGCACCGGCGTCACTGCCCTGCGCGCGGACGCCGCAAGCCTGTATCGGCAACCTTCAGCCCTCGGGTGAGGATCGATCGCGATCCCGACCGACGCCAACGACAACGCCACGGCCGAAGCCGCTTATCTGGCGAGCCGGGAGGCGCTGAAGCGAGCCGGGTCCGCGCCTTCCACCTGGTCACCAACGTCGTTATCTGCCATCACTGGCCGCGGTTTCTCGATACCGAACGCCGTCGACCGCCGGCGGCATGGTTGCCGATGCGCGCGATTGGCGGCGTTGCGGGCGGGTCTCAATGCGTTAGCCGGGGCGATGCATCTGCGCGGCGAGAAGGGCGATGACTTTGGCGTCTTGCTGATCAGCCTGAGGAGAAACTCGAACGCCAGCCGACCGAGAGAGTCGCCGACGCGCTGATCCACGAGCTAGCGTCACAAGCCTGTTGCTGCGCCGTGAGCCGCCAGCGGCTGAAACGTGAGCAAGCCATCGCCCCTCCGGAAACCGCGATCGCAAAAACGAGGAGGGAAGAGAAGCGGGGAAGATCGCTCGCCTCCGTGGATCGGCTGAAGCGGGACGCGCCCCATAGTTGACTTATAAGTCAACATAGAACGCTGGGAACCATACAACCGGACCGACTTGCGACACCAGCGGACGTACTCTTTCTGTTCTTGATACGCCGGCGCTCCCACGGTCAAAGGCCAAGTGTGCCATGGCAGATTCTCCGGCGCGGGTGCAGGTCCGTAGGGTCATAAAAGCGAACGAGTTTTGAACCTATGGCCCACGGCGACCCTGGCCCCTCATGATCTTCAGCGCCGGGGTGAGTGTCGTTCAGATGTTTGACATCCATGGCCCAGGCGGCGCAATCCGGAGCGATCTGCTACGGCGGGTGCGCCTGGTGGCTTTACTTTGATTCCGGGCTGTTCGGATGAGCTGCGGCCTCGACGCTGCAGCTAGAGCACGCCCATGGATGCCACAGATCTTGCGGCGCTCTCCTACCTAGCCGTCGCCGACAGCGTCATCGCCTGCGACCTAAACCAAGCAATCGAGAGGTCAGGCGATGGTCACGATGGTGCTCGCCGAGATCGGATTGGGCGAGGTCAAGATCGGTCGCGCGCTCTACAATCCTGCGCCGCCGCATCACCGCGCATCAACGGAGCGAGCGGCTCTCTCGCCAGAGTCAAGAGGTTAGGTTTCACGTGAAACCTGCGTCTGTGCCTGCCTCCCCGCCGCCTGACATCTACGACAACGATGACGAATTCGACGAGGCTATAGAGCTGTCCGCTGAGCGTGCTAGCGAGATAGCGCGCGGATTAACCGAGGTCGCTCAGGAATATCCTAATATCGCCTGCCCGGCACGCGGTGTTGACGCCAGATCCCGGAAGGGATGCTGCTCGAAAGCGATTTGGTGCGATGGGTGATCCGACCCGACCAAACCGAGCATCGCGCCTTGCTCGGCGCCTTGATCCGACCAGAGCTCCCTATGTCGCTTGGATTGCTGGCAACTGCTGACGCCCTCCCAAGGCGCCGTCGCCCGGAATATTGGCAGCTCAGGTGATCACGATTAAAGATGGGCTGCCCCATTTGGTCCAGTTGCAGGCCGGGCCATATCCGACCTTGATTCAGGCCTGGCGGGCAGCGAGCCAGGATAAAGCGGTTCAAACCGGGTTTGATGTTCGTCGCTGGCGAAGCGCCGGCTGTTTTTGCACCACGAGGGACCCGATGTTGGCGCCTGACCGATCGTACCGTACCTCGGCAAAACCCGAGGGGGCGGGTGTCTAGTTATATTGGGTACGGATCTCGTACCCATCACCGTCGCCGACGGCAACAACGCTGAATCGGTCCGTTTTGGGCGTTTTGCAGCGCGAAAAACAGGGAAATCGGTGTGAAATTCCTGTAAAATGCTTATTTGGGCAGGGAATTTGATCCCTCTCGCAGCCGGATTTGCCCGCGAACTGCCCAGAAACGCACGCGGCGCGGCGGGAAACGTGATTCAAACTCCCGTCCAGCCACGCGTGCGCGCGTGTGAGGCACAAGCTCATAGGATTTTGCGCGGATGATCGATCATGATCTCGCCGGGGTGTGGCGAGTTACATCGGCGCCCCTAATCCCGTCCGCGCGCAACGCCCGCACTCACTCGCCAGCTCAAGTGGCGGAGATCGCCGGCAGCATCAGGGAGTTTGGATTCACAAACCCGGTCCTGATTGATCCTGATGGCGGGCTCATAGCGGGCCATGGGCGGGTTTTAGCGGCTCGCCAGCTCGGGATGCCGCAGGTCCCGACGATTTGCTTGGCGGGGCTCTCGGAATACAGCGGCGCGCTTACCGGCTAGCCGACAACAAGCTGGCTCTCAACGCGGGCTGGGACCCGGAGATGCTCCGCCTCGAGCTGGGGGAGCTGGAAGCTCTCGGGCTACGACCTATCGCTTACCGGGTTCGGCGAACTGGAGCTAGGCGAGATCCTCGCCGATCGGACCGAAGGATTGACCGACCCGGACGAGGCGGGCATCTCGGGTCCCAGCCCGCGTTGAGAGCCAGCTGTTGTCGGCTGGCCACATGCTTTTTTAAGATTTATCAGCCTGGCTGGCTATGACATCGGCGCCATCGAAATCAATCGGACTCTCAACTCCTGATGCTGGCGATACTCACCGCTACTGGCGGCTGAGCAGAGGCGCCGTGTCACTGGCGGGTATATCGCTCCCTAATCCCGTCCGCGCGCAACGCCCGCGCTCACTCGCCAGCTCAAGTGGCGGAGATCGCCGGCAGCATCAGGGAGTTTGGATTCACAAACCCGGTCCTGATTGATCCTGATGGCGGGCTCATAGCGGGCCATGGGCGGGTTTTAGCGGCTCGCCAGCTCGGGATGCCGCAGGTCCCGACGATTGCTTGGCGGGGCTCTCGGAGATGCAGCGGCGCGCTTACCGGCTAGCCGACAACAAGCTGGCTCTCAACGCGGGCTGGGACCCGGAGATGCTCCGCCTCGAGCTGGGGGAGCTGGAAGCTCTCGGGCTACGACCTATCGCTTACCGGGTTCGGCGAACTGGAGCTAGGCGAGATCCTCGCCGATCGGACCGAAGGATTGACCGACCCGGACGAGGCGCCGGAGGCTCCCGAGCATCCTGTCTCGGAGACCGGCGACCTGTGGCTCCTCGGCCGGCACCGACTGCTCTGCGGCGACAGCACGGTGGCGACCGACGTCGAGCGCGTGCTCGGCGGCGATCGCAGCCACCTCATGGTCACCGATCCGCCATATGGCGTGAAGTATGACGCAGCGTGGCGAGATGAGGCGGCGAAGCCTCCTTCGATGGGGAATCGAAAGATACGCCGCCACAGGTGCGGTCAGAAATGATGAGAGGATCGATTGGACCGAGGCTTGGGCGTTATTTCCAGGCGATGTTGCCTACATCTGGCACGCTGGCCGGCATGCAAGCTCGGTGCAAGCATCAATCGAAGCGGCAGAATTTGACATTCGCTGTCAGCTTATTTGAGGCAGAGACGCACCTCACTATAGGTCGCGGGCACTACCATTGGCAGCATGGAACCATGCTGGTATGCCGTCCGCAAGGGCACAACCGGCCATTGGCGCGGCGACAGGAACGCAAACAACCTTATGGACAATTCAGCACCGTAAGTCTGAGACGGGGCACAGCACGCAAAAGCCGGTCAGATGCATGCGGCGACCGATCGAGAACAACTCCTCGCCGGGGCAGGCCGTAGCATGAGCCATTCTCGGGGTCATTCACTACCGGCATCGCGGCCGAAATGACGGGGCGATCATGTCTGCGCGATTGAGATCAGCCCGCTATACGTGGATGTAGGCGTCATACGATGGCAGAACCTGCCGGCAAAGACGCGGTCCTCGACGAGACTGGCGAGACGTTCGAGAGACCGTCAAACTCAGGCGAGAGAATGTGGCCACGACCACCGCCCTCATGGATCTCGGCTTGATGTTCGAGAAGATGCTCAGCTCTAGTTAGACATCGGAAGATTATCGATATTGATCGTCGAGCGTGTCGCGATTCTGGTGATGGACCAGCTTCCCGGGAGGGACAGGGCCGTTCGCCGCCTCCCATACAAGGATGGCCCGTAACCGCCATCGATTTGGTAGGGCGATTTTCCACGTAGGCGCGTGGCCCTGGGTCTTTCTTTCGACGCCGAATGCTTAGCGCCCCTATAGGCTTTGTTTCAGGCCCCACCGTCCTGCCGGGTTTGAACTCGGTCGTCGGCGATAAATGGAGGCCTTTGCGACCAGAGTTCAGGGTGTGAGCCCCGGTTTGAACGATGTCCGGTTTGGCTTATGCCCCTCCGCCAGCTTGTTGCCGATCATCCATGGCTTTGGCCGTCGGTTATGGGGTAACGAGCCGACCCAGGTGGCGCGACACGACCCTGAACAAAAACGTGCGGTCGCTTGCCGGTAGGGTTTCACATGGAAGGCGCGAGAACAAATCTCGCACCTTTTTCTCTATCACCTTCGCCCTCCGGCGTGGTAGCCGCCGCCATGTGAGCCATGGCCACCACGGTGGCCGTGCGCTTTACAGCCCGCGATTGCGATCATCAGCATCAGCAAAATCAAACCGTGGGCCGTCAGCTTGCCCGCGAGTGTGTCATTGACCGCGTGCAGCGGCATGAGCGAGCAGCGTCTCGCACGCCAATTCGACGCGGCGCGGAATCTTCATACGCACCCCGTGCGCCTTCGTAATTGCTGATGCTGCTCACGTCGACGCCGAGCGCGGCTGCAAGCTGCGCCTGAGTCATCTCAAGCGCTTGCGCAGGGTGCGCGAATTCTTCGGCGGTCAAAGGATCTGTCCTCCGGTAAGCCAGCGCCACGTTTGCGGCGACACGCGGCAAGAGTTGATCCGCCATGTGCGCCGCAGCGGTGCGGTCAGCGTGTCTTGGTCGAACCAAAATGCTGGGCGTAGGCAAGCAGCCCGCGGTGGTGTCGTGAAATTCGGTCTCATGGGGTTTCATCCTTGGCGTGCTTCTAACAGAGCTGAATATAATGCCGTCTGCAAAAATTGCAAGCCGTGTCTGTCAATGAATAAAAAATTCGTCCCCACCGCGCAGCAACGGGAAAATGTCGAGGCGATGGTGGGGTTTGGAATCCCACAAGATAAGATCTGCCTGCTAATCAAAAATCAAAACACGAAAAAGCCGATCGATGGAAAAACCCTGCGTAAATATTTTCCCGACGAGATTGCCACCGGGGAAACCAAGGCCAATGCGCAAGTCGCTGGCTCGTTGTTCAAAGATGCTACCTCTTGCCCAAACGATCGGGCTCGTGTAGCCGCGTCAAGCTTTTGGCTGAAAATGCGGGCGGGCTGGAAAGATACCACCGTGCATGAGCTCGTTGGAAAAGACGGCGGACCAATCAAACCGAAAATGCTCTCACCATCCTCTCTGCCGAACTCGACCGAATTGCCGAACGCCTCGCTGGTGATGCGTCTGGCGCTGAAGCCGAAGATGATACGGGAGAAGATTCTTCGGAAACTTAAACCGGAAGAGCGCGAGCAGCTTGTATATGATTGGGGATACCGGGCTCGGCCCAGTCAACAAGCGCCGCCTGGCAATTGGAGAACGGCTGGCTTCTCGCCGGCCGTGGCTTTGGGAAAACTCGCGTCGGAGCCGAATGGGTTCGTGAACAAGTCGACCAAGGCAAACGTCGCATTGCATTGGTGGCGCCAACTGCCGCTGATGTTCGCGATGTTATGATCGAAGGTGAAAGTGGCATTCTCGCGGTGTCGCCGCCGTGGAACCGGCCGCATTATCAGCCATCGATACGGCGGCTAACCTGGCCAAATGGCGCCGTTGCCACGACCTATTCCGCCGACGAGCCGGAACGATTGCGGGGCCATCAGCATGAGGCTAGATTGGTGTGACGAAGTAGCTTGTCTTGTCGCGGGGACGCTCATCGAGACGGAGCAATGTGCCCGACCAATAGAAGATCTCATTCCAGGCGATCTTGTTTGGACCCGCGGCGGATTGCGCCGGGTTGCCGCAGCGGGGCCGACTCGATTTAATGCACCGTTGTGGTGCCTACGAGATCAGCAACGGGCGGGAACTTGTCGGCACCGGCAATCACCCGATCTGGCTTCGAGATCATGGCTTTGTACCCTTCAGTTTGTACGGGAAAATGATATACTGGCACCATGGTGCCCAAAATTGTCGAGAGGCGTGGTGAACGCTGGTATCTCAAGCGGGCGAACGACCCCAGAACTATCTGCTGTTCGCGAGTTTGCGGTTACCGACATCGATCCGCACGTTATCAGCGTGACGAAACTGAATGATCGAGGCATTGTTTATAATCTTGATGTAGAAGGCGAACACGGAGTATTTCGCCAACGGCGTCATCGGTTCATAATTCCTGGCGGTATCCAGAAGCCTGGGACATGCTGATGTTTGGGATGCGCCTGGGCGACAACCCGCGCACCGTGGTCACCACCACGCCAAAGCCTATCAAAATCATCCGGGATTTGCTGGCTGATCCTATGGTCGTTCGTAACGCGCGGGTCGACTTACGAGAACCGCGCTTTTCTGGCGCCCGCCTTTCTCAATCAGATCATCCGCAAGTACGAAGGCACCCGCCTTGGTCGGCAAGAGCTCAACGCCGAGGTTCTCGACGATATCCCGGGCGCGTTGTGGACCCGTGATATCATAGAGCGCAGTCGCATCCGAAAAGAAGATCGTCCGCCATTGCGGCGGATCGTTGTGGCGATTGACCCGGCGGCAACGAGCGGTGAAGATGCTGACGAGACGGGACTCATCGTTGCTGGCATTGATGACCGCGGGCATGGTTACGTTATCGACGATCGATCGGGTCAATTGCCGCCTATCAGAATGGGCCCGCGAGGCGAATTGCGCTTTATCGCCGAGAGCAAGCTGATTGCATAGTCGCCGAGACCAATAACGGCGGCGAGATGGTCGAAAACACCATCCGCATGGTCGACATGAACGTTTCCTATAAAGCCGTGCACGCGTCGCGTGGCAAGGTAGTGCGCGCTGAACCGGTAGCAGCACTATACGAGCAGGGCCGCATCCATCATATTGGTGCGTTTCCAACGCTGAAGACCAGATGTGCGGATTCACCACGGATTTTGATCGCAAGGCTGCGGGACTCTCACCAGACAGAGTCGACAGCCTTGTCTGGGCATTTTCCGAACTCCTGGTCACGGGGATCGAGATCGCAGGGGATGTTCGACCTCGCACGGCGGCAATCCGAGGCGCTTGCGGCTAAAACGCGGACTTAGCCGCCAAGGGTCGGCCCGAGCCCAGCTACGCTATCGGGAGCATGGAATGGGCGGCGCAGCGAAGCCGAGAAAGAAGCGCAAGCGAGTTAATATTGGATGGCGGCAAGCCTCTCGTTTCTATAATACATATAAATGGTTCGGTCATCAGGGAATTCATACACCCATTGGTCAATGGTCGCAGACCCCACTTTTGTGGTGTTTATTTTAGATGCCTTGCAACTAACGTCACGCAGACTTAATTCCGCACTTCCTATCTGCATCGAAGAAAGGCGGTTGATGCATTCCGCTGATTTTGCCCGTATTCGGCGCATTGCAGCATCGTAATCCGCATTGCTTTTCGCAATGGCTTGCTCGTATTGAGCATAGTTGGCGGCAGACCGCTGTTCCAAAGTGGGGCCGCAACCGGTGCAACCGATCGCAACGGCAGCGAAGATGATTGATAAGCGGGACATCCGTAGCTCCTTTATCGTCGATTACCCGCGCGCATCGTTGGCGGAGACTAGCGCAAGGACTTAAGAGCGGCATCGATCTCAGCAATGGCCTCCGCCAATGTGTTGCGCCAAGTCATAAGATCGGTACGTTCGTCCTCGCCAATCTCCCCATCGGGGTTGCGACACGCATCGATTTCATCGCGCGAGCTGTTCCGATGAGCGTCTCGCCCTCAATGGAATATGACAATTCCATAAAATGGATGCCGAGCTGCCCGGTGCTGAGTATGAATGGCTCTAGCCCATATTCTAGAATGAGGCGATCAGTTATGGTTTTCGCGTCCTCGTGATCCTCCAACGCAGCCTCAAGATCAAACAACGCGTCTTTCAACGTGGCCCTGACATTTAATATCAGGAAGCGGCGGCGGCCTTATCGTTTTCTGACGACATTGCACATTCTCCTGGGTTCACTGTCGGCGACAGCATCTATAGCATGGCGTAAGAAATGGCACCACCGCCCGACGGCGCGCGCACATCGTTAGCGGGGATGGTGTCGCTGCTGACGCGACCCTTTCGCGCGGGTAAGGCGCCGACCAACACACAAGATGATCTAACTCAATTCAAGGAAACCTTCCAGCCGGACTCTGGAAACTTCTCGCCAGGATTTCCATTGGTTCCTCCTCAGAGAGAACCAATGCGAGCCTGGAACTACCCGTTCAGCTGGAATACCATCTATAGTCCGCGTTCCTACGAGGACATCGACTTTGCCGAACTCCGCGCCCTCGCCGAAAATTACGACATCTGCCGCCTCTGCATCGAGACCCGCAAGGACCAGATAGAAAAGCTCGATTGGCAGATCACGCCCAGGACACGGACGTCGTCCCGGCAGATGCGCCCGAGCGCGCCCAAAAGTTGCAGGACTTTTTCCAGTACCCTGACGGTTACCAGAGCTTCGGAAGCTGGCTGCGTGAATTGCTGGAAGATCTCCTGGTCATCGACGCGCCCGCCATCGAGATCAGGCGCAACCGTGGCAATGATATTATTGGCCTGGACGTTATCGACGGCAGCACAATCAAGCCGCTGCTTGACTATAATGGGCGCACGCCGCGCCCACCAGCGCCGGCTTTTGAGCAGGTCATTCACGGGCGACCGTGGGCTTTGGTGCAAGACGGCCAGCGCACCAGTGAGGAAAATGCCGACGATCCGATTCAGTTCACCGATAGCGAGCTGATTTACCTGCCGCGGAATCGGCGCGCCCACAAGGCCTATGGGTTTAGTCCCGTCGAGCAGATTTTCGTTACCATCAACACAGGCTTGCGGCGGCAGATCAGTCAATTAAACGAGTTTACGGACGGGAACATGCCGCCAGGCATGATTACCGCCCCGCCGGCTGGAACCCTGATCATATTCAGCAATTCCAGGACTGGTTCGACTCGATCTTGGCGGGCAATCTCGCCAACAAGCGTAGGTTAATGTGAGGGGCCGGACGGCGCCCGTTATCAGCGGTTTTCGAAGCGCCGCTCAAAGACGATTTTGACGAGTGGCTGGCGCGCGTCGTGTGCTTCGCGTTCTCGTTGCCACCAACTGCATTCACCAAAACGCAGAACCAGTGGCGAGCAAGAGGCATCGAAAGAAGCGGCGCTCGAGGAGGGCCTCGCCCCGTTGATGGGCTGGGTCAAGCGGCTGCTCGACAATATTATCCAGCGCCGCATGGGGCACAAAGACCTCGAATTCGTCTGGACCACCGCACGTCCGGTAGACCCGGAGACCGCAGCAAAGATCATCGACATAAAACTGCACAGCGGCAGGATGACGCTGAACGAGGCGCCGCGACGATGATGGCCTCGACCCGGTCGACGGCGGCGATCACGTCATGTTCTTCACGCCTTCTGGGCCGCTGCTGCTTTCAGCCGTTGTCGGTGGCACCGGATATCCTCGCCCCTTCATAGATGATCCGCCTAACGATCCAGCGGACCGCGAGCCGCCCACGCTTGATGAACAGCCGGGCGCAATCCCAGACGAGGGAACGCTGGCTCCTCTTCCGCCCAAGCCCGGAAGGCCAGGCGACTCAGCTAACCCGAGGAAAGATCCGAACGCAGGCGATAATACAGATCGCGGCCCAGGTGCGAAGGTCAGTAAGAGCGTGATCCATGGATGGGTCGACCACTTTCGCAAAGCGGGAGCTACACCAAAGATCAAGCGGGACGCCTTTCTTTACATGGCGCCCGCAAGATCGGCGGCGAGCGGTGATTTTGCGCAATGCAGCTCTTGCGTGATGTGGGTCCAGGATTATGATGCTTGCACGATCCACGGGGAAGACGTCGAAATCGAAGGCGGCGATTCCTGCGGCCTGTACGTTCCCGGTAAACCGCAACCCTCGGAACGGCGACGCGTAAATTAGTTACGCCGCTTCAATCCGGGTTGGTTAGTCGCAAGGTTCGTTGCGAAAACTGTGCCTCCTACGACAACGGCAAATGCGCGCTTTATGACGAGCTCAATCGGACGGCCGTCGACTTGTTCGATCTTGATGTCTCGGTTGAAGCCCGCGCTTGTTGCAATGCGCAGATGCCTATCGAGGAGGTGCGCGCCGACAAGGCGAGCAGCCCTTTCGCCCGACGCGGCCGGGTAGGCGCGGCGCCCGGCCGCAACGCGGCCTTACTACAACGGACCGAGCAGCACTTGACGCGGAAGCTCAGATCGCCTTCTTCGCCGAGCGCGCTAAGCAGCGATCGCGGCGCAGGTCGCGAAGGAATTAAACAGCGAGGATTAGGATGAGCATTTTTGGGAACAGCAAGATCCGTGAATTGGAATTGCGTATCACCGGACTTGAGCGTGAGCTTCCAAGAGACGAGCGATAAGAATGCCGCCGATATTTTTAGAACTCAAGGCAACGATTGAGAAGAACGTTATAGAGAGCGCAGCCAAAGACCAGACAGATCTCTCAGCTTAGGGCTGACGTCGAAGCCAAGGAACGCGAAATCACTAAGCTGCTTAACGAGGCGCAATTGCACCGACGGTGAGTGGGTCTGTGATGTTCGTCACATTGACGCGGTTTCTTGACAAGGCACCGTTCTATCTGGGGCAGGGGATCTGCATCGAGCCGACGTTGCCACGCGAAGCTGCGCGGGTGCGCTAAGCAAGATCAATCTGTGCGGCGTGATCTATTACGTGACCGAGGCTCCCGAGGAGATCGTCGCAAAATTTGAGAGCGTGGATATAAAGACGCTGCTGAACCAGCATAGCAAAGACATGTTGAACTGGTTAGAAAACCAATTTCACTCGGGCGCTCTCAACCGCCCCGGAGAAGACACGGTGGCGGCAAAGACCAAAAGGCTTCCGGCCACCTCTGCGACAGAATTATCTTAGCGCCGTTTCGATTTTATCGACAGCCGCCAACATCACGTCTCTCAATCGAGAAAGCTGCGCACGGTTTCTTAGCCCAACTTCGGTATCAGCGATGTCGCTGGCCCAATCACGAATTAATTGGTCTGGTTCTTCGGCTAGAGCCATCCCCGTCAGCGAGCGAGGAACACGTTAATTCATCATACTGGGCACCACCTGCCCAAAATTTGAGTATCGGATTGTTTTGATCATCGAACGATATTCCGACGATACCATCATCGACGATTAACGTGCGGAGAGCATCGCTCAGTTCTTTCTTGAACCAGCGTTCAAGAGATTTGCTGTTGAGCGTTCTAAACACATGGGCGATCTCTTGGCATATTTCTGTTTGATAATCGCTTAAATCAGGATTGCTTGGTTCCCAACAATCAATAATGCCTGCCGTCACTCTCGGCCATGCGCTGTCCCTCCAACGTTCGTAGCGCGGCACATCATATGACAACTCCCGCGTCGTCGCAAACAATACTCCAGGAAGAGATTCTCGGCTGGATCCTCGGCGTAGCCTTCTGTGGCGGTCGGCATCCTCATCAATTATTCCTGCGCCGTGTGGCTCGTTGGCTTCCTTCTTTTCCTGACGTGGTAAGCCAATGACCGACAATCCTCGGATAGGCTTCGTCATAGAGTAGTGTACGGATTTTATCATATCTGGCGGGAGGCGCGCTTATAACCGCAATGATGGCGACCGGATCGGTATCTGAACCGAACCCAGCGACGATTATTGTCGCCGTAGCTACTGGTCTTATAGCGGCGGCTCGAGGTGCCCAGAAGATGCTGGAGCCAGCGATTAAGTCATAGGCTCGCGATCCTGAGCATGCTTCAGCGCGCGGCGCATTCTGAGGCCCATGCCACTTCATCGGAAAGTACAATTGGATCTGGACACTCACGAATGGGCCAACGGTCGAGTGTGTGACGCCGGTTATTCTCACGCCACCCATTTCTGGCGGACCTCCATCGCATGATGACATGGACTGTAGCGACCATGCGTCGTCGGGTTGCATTCGAGACATCAGGTCGGCAAGGAATTTGCGAGATAGAGGGGTGGATGATTTCATCTACATAGGACCCATCCATGGCCTCGCTAATGATTGAGGATTACACTCCGCAATGTCCAGCGAGGGGGCGCAAGCTCGCGCCCGCGCGATCCTCGCGCACATTGACCTCGGCAATTGGTCGCCCGCAGGCTCTCATCTCACCGAGGGCATCGCCCGTGTATATCTCCGACAGCTATCGTCGGTCCTCCGGGCTGTCGGTTATAAGACCGGTACCGAGACCATCAACCAAGCGCGCGCCAATCTAGGGCGGAAGCCGGTCGCGCATGGCGATATCTCACCCTTCTGGGCGACCACGGCGTATCACGCGTGCTAGCGAATTGCGTAAGGGATGTTCTGACCGACGAAGAACAGCGACGACGTCAGAGGCTCCAGGAACAAGAGGACGAAGCCGACATCGGCGTCTCGGTCGATCTCGTCAACGAGCGGGCAGCCGAGTGGGCCGCGACGCGGGCCGCCGCTCTCGTCACGGACATTTCCGACAACACCCGCGACATGCTCCAATCCGCAGTCGCCGACGCTATCGAACAAGGGATGGGATCGCGAGAACTCGCGGAGAGGATTTCCGGGAGTTTAGGCTTCAGCGAAGCACGCGCGGAGACGATCGCGAGGACGGAGTTAATCCGCGCCTCGAATGCTGCGGCACTAGAGGCTTTCAAACAAAGCGGTGTAGTTGATGGAAAATCTTGGTTGACTGCGGGCGACGACCAAGTGGAAGAAGACTGCGAGATGAATGAAGCCGATGGCGTTATTCCGCTGGACGATGATTTTAGCTCTGGAGACGATTCCCGCCAAGTCATCCTAATTGCCGCTGCGCGCTGCAAGCTGAATTCCTCGATGAGGAAGAATAATGGCCAAGATTTACATCGTGGAGTTTGCTAGCACCGCCATCGGCTCTGCGCGGGCAGGATGTCAGTGGCTCCGCAATACCCTGAGTGCGCCAAGCAGGCGGCCATAACGAGCAGCGGATCTTCACAACAGAGCGCAGTGTTCTCCGGGCGAACGCGATACATCCAATATCATACCGACGGTATCGTTTCAGTCGCCATCGGACCCAATCCAATCGCAGACGTACTCTATGACCGAGTCGCGGCTAACGAGACCAGGTCCATCGGAGTCAACCCTGGCGATAGATTAGCCGTCATAACCAACACCTGAGCGGAGACGCGCAATGATGGGATCCAGCGCGCCGCCGCCGTCGCCCCAAGTCGCCGGGCTGGGGATGCTCGCGGAGTTTTCCGACCTCCTGAAAAACGCCGAGCCAATCCTTCGCGAGCGCATCGAGGAATTGAAGGCGGCAGAAACCCAGGCTAACGCAGCCGCCGAAAAACTCGCCGCACAGCAGGCCGAGCGCGACGCGCGGCGCGCCGAACTCGATAAATTGGCCGAAACATTGGCACAGCGCGAGGCCGCTGCGAGCGAGCGCGAGGCAAACTTGGTCTCCGCTACCAACGATATCGCCGCACGTGAGACGGCACTAACCGTATCAGCAGACGCAGTCGCGCGCCGCGACGCAGACCTCGCCGCCGCCGAAAGCGAGCAAACCAGCCGCCATGCCGCCGAAGCCCAGCGCCTAGCCGGTATTGACACTACGACAAAGCTGGCTCGGTCCAAGGCCACCGTCGAAGCCGATCAAATAAAACGCCAGGCCATCCATGAGGCCGAACGCATCCTGGACGAGGCGCGCACCGCAATTGCCAGCGAGCGTGATGCGGCGACCAGAGAAATCGCAGAACAGCGAGCGCTTGCCAAAGTCGAGCACGCTGCACGCGAGAAAAGTGTGATCGAGCGCGAGCGGGCACTTGCCCAAGCGCAAGCGGCACTGCGCGCGGCCGTTGCCGCGTAATTTTTTAGGCCCGTCCCCAAAGGAGTTTGACCCATGTCGAATTTTTCGTCGCCGCTGTTGCAGGCTACCTGCTCCACGACATACAAAAGTGCGGGCATCCTTATGGGTGCGACCGCTCATCGTATCCAGCTGTACGAAGCCGAAATCGGTCAGACTGGCGGGCTTTCGTCTTCGGACTGTCAGGTGCAATGGGATATCTCGCGGTTCGCTAATACCAATCTGCTGACCGCGACATCGGTTACTCCGCAACTCAACGACGAAGCGGATTCTGCGGCGACCATCACATTCTTTCAACGCAGTAGCCTCCGAGCTGACCGTTACCACGGCCGGTGCCGGGTTGAACTTGAAGAACTGGGGGCTTAACCAGCGCGGTTCGTATCGCTGGCGCGCCCTCGATAACGGCGATCAATTGATGGTTGCGGCAACCGCGTCGAAGGGATTGGCCTTCCGCGCGCCTTAGCGTCAGCTTCACGGGTCATTGGTAGGCAATATCTCCTATCTGGAGCGTTGATCCTTGGCGACCGGCAATAAACATCACGGGCCTCGCTCCTGGCGGGATAGGCGAATATTTCTTGCCCTATGGCCCGGTGATCGTGAATGAAACCTGCACTTGCGGGCATTGCCAAAAGATCATCGACGTGGTCCACCGGGCAGGGGTTAAAGAGTTGCCGGCCGTCTGCTACAATTGCCAGAACTTCATCTGCCCGATGTGTGAATCCAAGGACGAATGCACGCCTTTCGAGAGGGTGTGTGAGATCGAAGAACGGGCCGACGTGGTTGCTGCTGTGGCGGCGGCTAAAGGCGGCGACCGTCACGACACAACATTTACGCTTCCTGGTCGAACGCGAGCGGGGACGCACGCAGTTCTTTATCGATGTGGGGAAAGTGACCAAGTGAGTCATTGTGCTGATTGCGCATGTTGGATAACAGACAAGCAACTTCTGTTTGCCAACTTCTGAGCGCCTTGAGCCACTGGCTGAGCCGGGGAAGGGTGTGCCGCGGGCCCCTTAGTGGGCTAGCGGTAGGCCCTGATTTTGGCTGTATCGCCTTCATTCCCGGAGATCAACATATCGATATCCAGGATCATCGCCCGCTCGAGGTTTGGGATGTCTGGGAGATGATCCCGTGCCCAGACTGCCACGGGAACGGTACCCCGAGCGGGTCCCCGAGCATCCGACGAATAGCACGATCGGCTTTTCGGCAGACCATCGCTGCGCCGGTACGGGTAAAGTGCGGCGCTATGGTGATCGGTTATGTGGGGATGAGCAGGCCCGCATGCACCCGCTTGAAGCGGCCAAGATCCGCGCCGACAAAGAAGCGCTGCTACGGGCCGACCTTGATCGCCAGTCGCCGAACTCGACAAGCCGCCAGCGCCCCCGAGACGATCAAGGGCAGCAGCAATCTGCCATTCTGCATGAAGCCTCGACCTTGGCTGCGGCGACAAACGGCACGAAGTGGTTCATTCTGGTCGACCGCCTCTCTGCGCAGTCGAACCCGACGTGGTGCTCGACCTCGAAAAGATACCATGGCCGTGGCCCGACGGTTCAGTCGACGAGATCGTCATGTCCCACGTGCTCGAACACCTGGGCCAAGAGCCGGCAGTCTTTTCGAGATTATGCGAGAGCTTTACCGGATTATGAGGCCGGGAGCGAAAATCCACATCACTGTGCCGCACCCGCGCAGCGACAACTTTCTCGCCGCGCCAGGACACGTTCTGTCCGATCCTACCGCAGACGATGCACCTGTTCTCGCGGCAGAAGTGCTTGGCGGCGCAGGGCACTGTCGAATCGAGCCCTATGCGCTTGAGTGCGGCGTGGATTTTGAAATCGAGGCGGCGTCCTATGTTTTGATGGGCAACGTCCAGGCTGCTTTCGATGACGGGCGCCTATCAAAAGACGATGTTGAGGAAGCAATCGAGACGCGCTGGAACGTCGTCAACGAAATCAAGATGACAGTGCGCCGCGTATGATTGAGCTTCTCAAAACCCGCTACGGCCAGATGTGACCTACCGGACACCGATACAGCGCAATATGTCCGGCTCAAAACCTCCGGCGCTTCAAGCGAAGACGCGGATATTACCGCAATGCAGGAGCTGCTCGGCGAGCGCGCGCGAGGAACATTCTATCGATGTTGGTGCTCTGTTCCGGCACTTGGACGCTGGCAATGGCGCCTTATGCCGATTATATCATTGCAGATCGAACCACAGCCGGCGATTTGCGATCTGTTGGACGAGACGATCTCACTAAACGAACTCGATCATAAAATCTTGATGGTGCGCAGCGCCGCTGGACGCTACTGCTGGGAAACTCTGGTTGCGGTGCTTGACCTTGAGAAGCCGAGTAATTTCGGCGGTCTATCGCTGCGTGAACCGTTGATTGATCAACCCAACGCGCCTACCGAAAGAGTCTCGATGACCTCTTTGGATCAGCTGATCGGAGTAGCCGCATCGGAGGCGTCTCATCTCGCTGATCAAGATCGACGTCGAGGGCAGTGAATGCGACGTGCTGCTCGGTGCGGCAAAGACTATCGCGCGGTGCCGACCTTTGCTGTTCGTCGAATGCCTACACCGGCTGACCGACATAGACAAACTCCGCGCGCTTATTGAGGATCTGGGGTACGCGATTCATCAGCGGGGCCCGAACTTTCTTTGTCTCCTCTCTAAGCATTTCCCGCTTGACCGTTAATATGCCCTCTTTGAGAGCGAGAAAATCAACTTGTGCCCGCGGAGAATCATCAACGGGTCAACGTCGCTGCGATAAACCGCCGCGTAGAAATCGCCGGTGGCGTCCTCCAGCCTTAGGGTAAACAGAATCCGCATCGGATTACGCCAGCCCTGTGGACCAACGGCACATCACTAGGAACCATGCCTGATATCACCACCCTGATTGAGCACGCGCGCAAAGCGTCGAGGCGGGTGAGCCTGCCACAGCCGAAGCCTTTTATCAAATTATCGGCCGCGAGACCAAACTGCTGAAGAGCGGGATTGAGCGGGTTGCTCACGGTGAGGCCTGCGTCTTTTTGCCGTGATGGCGCTAAAGAAAAACCGCCTCGGCGAGGCCGGCGACTGGTACCGCGAGGCGCTAGAGGCCGATCCGGCGTGCGCGGATTACCGCATCGACATCGCGATGCGGGTCTATTTGCCGATCGGCATGCTGGACTCCGCGCGGATCGAGGCCCGGCGCGCGACACAGCTGGAGCCCGACAATGTCCGGGCCTGGCGGGCACTCTGCCGGCATCGAGCATGAAGCTGGAAATGCCGCGGCCAGCCGGGTGGCTAGCGATAGAGCGCTGGAGCTGGCGCCCGATGACGCGAGAGCGCTGCTGACCTCAGCTACTCTAGCGATAGACACCGGCGACTACCGGCGTGCACGGAGCCTCCTGGCCCATATGCCGGAGGAGATCCGGGCCGACGCCGTCCATTGTGAGGCGATGATGCTCTATCGCGAGGGGCGGCACGAAGAAGCGATCGCGAAATATACCGAGGCGATTGAGTTGGGCCCCGAGGATCCGCACATGGTGCGGTGGAATCGCGCCCTCCCGCGACACTCTATCGGCGACTACGCTGGGGGTTGGGCTGACTTCGAGGCGAGGGCCGACCAGACCACAACACCAGGATTCGGCGTCGCGTGCAAGCGCTTTCACCCTTCCGCTGTGGCGCGGCGAGCCGCCGCCGGCGAGGCTGCACCTGCACGAAGAGATGGGGTTCGGCGACACCCTGGCGCTTGCCCGCTACGCGCCGCTTCTCGCCGAGCGAGGCTACGACGTCCGGCTCGAGGTGCGCGAGGAGCTGCTCGAACTCTTCCGGCGCAGTTTCCCGATGGTCAGGGTCGTGCCCAAGGCGATAGACTACCCGCACGGCCTGGGAATCGAGCCGTTCGATTACCACTGCCCGCTGCTGAGCCTGCCCTACGCGCTCGGGACCACCGTCGAAACCATACCGTGGAGCGGACCTTATCTCGTAGCCTATCGGGGAAAGGCGGAGCACTGGCGGCAAGTTTTGCACCTTTTCTATGAAAGCTACCCTCAAGCTCTCTTTATCGCCATATCGGACTAGCGTGGTCTTCCGGGATCCGCGACGGGCTCTGGCTCAAAGAATACGGGCTGCGCAAATCGATTCCGTTTGAGCAATTGATGCCGCTCGTTCGCGGGCAGGACGGCGGTAGGTATCGTCCGTTTCCTTGCAGGCAGGGCCGGAAGCGGCTGACAACAAATCCATCGCCCGCGGCCTCCAGCCCGGCGAAACCTATGACTGGGATGATACTGCCGCGCTGATCGATTGCTCTGATCTCGTGGTCACCGTTGACACCGCGGTGGCGCATCTCGCAGGCGCGATGGGTAAACCCACGTGGATTTTAATGCATTGCGAGGGGTCTTGGCACTTCATGACCAACCGTGAAGATAGCCCATGGTATCCCACGGCGCGCCTCTTCCGCCAGGAACGTGCGCACGATTGGGCGGCGGTGATAGAGCACGTTTTTGATAATTTGAACGCCCGGCTGAGGTGACTATGCGCGTCTCTGGTCAGGCCACGTGACATGGTTGCGATCTCGCCGCGCCAGTCGCATTACCCCTACTCTCCAACCTCACTAGCCTGGCGCATGGGGCAGCGAAACCTTTGGGGCAAATCGGTAACGCCGCCACAGGCTATATTGACACCGTCTTCTCGCTAAAGCTGACAACCGGAGCCACCGTTGTTTCAAATGGGATAATCCAAGTATTCTTAATCTCCGCTGAGAACGCCACGCCGGTTGCCGATTGGACTGATGGCATCAATCCCAACGCAACCATAACGCAGCACACGAAAATAACAGACGCTTCTACGCGTCAGATCGCGTATAGACTTGGCGCTGGACAGAACACGATCATTACGGCGGCAACGGCCTACACTATCCCGCAATTTTCCGTTCTTATCTGTCCTGATTCCGGCCGACGTTCTGCGCCGTGGTGGTATGAATCTAACAGGCGGAGCATTAAGCGCCACCGCTGGCGACTTCTCTGGCTTCTCGACGATCCAGACATAATGGCATCCACCACCGTCGGCCTCTGTCCTACAGCAAAGCGACGGGGAGGATCAGGTCCATCGTGGTGCCGGGTGACGATGCCGAGCTTGTGACTCGGCGAGTTCATCCTGGCGAGAACACGCTCGTTATAACTCTCGCACAGTACGCAGCTTCGCCAAATCCCAATTCTCTTCCAGGTTCTCGTGAATGCGGTAACCGGGCTTAATCCGACGACAGCGGATCGGGCCGTGTTCATCAATAACGCCGGATTTGTGCAGCTGACGGCATTTATCGACCAAGCTTGCGGCGACGGGGTGCCAAGCGGCTTATCCCTGGCCTTTAATGATTTTGCAATGCCGGGATGGCATCGAAGTCAGGAAGGAAGATTTTTCAATGTAAGCTTTCCCGGTTATGGGAATAGGGGGCGACGTTCTACCAATTTAAATTTTTTGCTTAATTAATGACCACCGTATTTCTTGTCTCTGGGACCAGCTGGGCGGTCCCGAGCGATTTTACAAGCACAAATACTGCTGCTGTCATAGCCGGCGGTGGAGGAGGGGCGTGTGGGTTGGGGTATAATCTTCCTCCTCCTCAGAATGCCTGTTCATATGGCGGAAGTGGCGGTGGTTTTGCGCAATCGCCCAATCTATCGTTAACACCTGGAAATAATATTACCTATCAGGTTGGCGCGGGAGGGCCTGGAGGTATCTACTCAGGAACCCAGCATGGTGGGAATGGTGGCAGCAGTTTTTCAACGGAGCGTCGGCCGCTGCGGCATCGGTTTCTGCCACCGGTGGTGGGGGTGGAGGATGGTATCGTGACGCTTCTCCTGCCGTCGGCGCTGGGTTAAACGGTACGACATTATTCAACGGTGGGGTTGGGGTGACCAACCGCCGTTGGGCGGTGAAATATACAATGGGGGTGGTGGCGGTGGTGCTGCGGGGCCAGGTGGAAATGGTGGTAGGGGCGGTAAATCATGGGGTGCTGGCGCTTCAACTGTGAATGGTGGTGGTGGCGGCGGCAACGGTGGTGGTCAAGCCGGCGCTGATGCTTTGGTTAGTACTACTGTAGGTGGAGGATATGGAGGTAATGGCGGGGCGGCTAATACTATTGGCCCAAGCAGTGGTGGCGGTAGTAATGGTGTATACATAGATCAACTTTCTCCTGGTGTGTCCGGTACAAATGGAACAGGCGGTGGTGGATCCGCTGGGGCGTCATTTTCTGGTGATGGGGCATATGGTAGTGAATGGGACTCCACTCATGGTAGTGGTGGTGGCGGCGGTGGTGGTGGCGGTTATTTTGCACCACAAGCTATGCGTGGTGGAGCGGGCGGTCTTTACGGCGGCGGCGGTGGTGGCGGCGGTAATAATGACATTCCAGGTTCGGACGGGGGCAATGGTGCGCAAGGCATTGTCGTCATTATTTATACACCCGCGGGTGCCGCCGCTGTTGGTGTATTTCTGCCGCCCTTCATTGAAAGCTGGGTATGAACGCATTCCGGGAGCTGGGGTCGCATATCCATCTTTATTCATCCTAAATAATTTCTTATACTCAACCTATGGCGCCCATAATGGCACGGTGGTTTGGCTAAGAACCAACATTGGATTTATCCCTTTATGGTCTACTCTAGAATACAACCGATACAACGAATTGCGCCCCGGGTGGCTCGGACGAATTTAAGCCATTCCTACTTGTTCAAACTGTCCTCACCACGCCGACCGGCAGCAACCAGACTTATGTGCTTCCGGGCGATTGGAATAACGCCAACAATACCGAAGAAGTGTGGGGCGCTGGCGCGGGTGGCAATGCGACCCATGCTAGCACAAGGCGAGGCGCGGGCGGTGGCGGCGCCTACACATCAAATACAAACCTAACTTTAAGCGCTAATGCGACGTGGCAAACCGGAACTGGTGGAACAGGTGATAACGGCACAACCAATGCTCTGCTTGGTGGAGATAGCTGGTTTAATGGCACAACATTTGCCGGCGCATCTGTAAGCGCGCATGGGGCAGCAGCTCCAGGCACTACTAACGCAGCTGGGGTTGGTGGATTAACGACCGGCGCTACTGGTAACGGCACCAAAAATGCTGGTGGCAATGGCGCCGCTGGAACAACGAACGGATCTGGAGGCGGCGGAGGTTCAGCCGCAAGCGCCACTGGGGCTGGCGCTGTTGGCACGGTTGGAGCAATAAGCCTGCCGAAGCCTGGAGGCAAGGGGGAGATTGCCCAGGAGGTGGGACTGGTGGGGCTGGCGGACTGAGTGGCAATAACGCAGGCACAGTTGGTACCGCGAATCAAGCTGGCGGCGGCGGCGGCGGTGGTGGGGGTCACAGGGATCTGGTACTGATGGGGCAGGAGCGAATGGCGGCCTTCCTGGCGGTGGAGGTGGAGGCGGGGGCTGTAATCCCGGTTTAGCTAACGGTGGCGCCGGGGCTGGTGGACAAATTGTAATTACTTATATTCCGGCTGGCGGTGTCGGTTGGGGCTTCTGAATCGTCAGGGGCGCAATTCGTTATTCAGCCACGCCCGCGCGCGGTGGGTGGGGTGCCGACCTAAAATCTTGGAAGGCGGCGCCCGATGCCAACGCTGACCTTTCAATCCCTCTTTGAGGTCCCGCAGCCGCCGCTGGTGGAATGGAAAAATGCCGGGTGGCAGCCGCTTCCCGGTCCTGAAATACCCGCGACGGCAGAGTGGACCGATCAGATCCTCCGCGAGCGGTCCGGCACCGCCGACGCTGGAGTGGGGGTTCGCGCCGAACAACCCGCAACCGCCGGTGCCGACGACGATGAAGCGCGCGGGCGGCGTGCTCGACGCCTGGCGCAACAATGCTGCACCTTACCTCTTTGTTTCGGCAGTAACGGTTAATTGGGGTTTCGCTCCGTTCCCTGTTCAGCCGAGATACCCTCGGCGCTATATCGGCCCCGTCAAACTGCCAAGCGCCGGTCCAGCGCCACCGACCTTGGAATGGGGTTCACGCCGAACAACCCGCAGCCGCCGATCCCCGCGACGATGCGGCGCGCCGGTGGCGTGCTCAATGCTTGGCGCAACAACGAGGCTGTCTCTCGTCTTTGTCCAAGCTGCTCAGGTCCCGTTGGTCTGGGATCCGACGCCGTTTGCGGTGCCGACGCCTGATGCCGTTGGGCAGCGCTTCGCCGCGACGGTTGGTCCGGTCAACGTCCCGGCGGTTTTCGTGCCGTGGGTCAATGCAGGCTGGGAGCCAGATCAGCCGGTTTCGCTGCCGCGGGACCCAGCGATCCGTTTCCTGGCTGGCCAGCTACCGGCCGCCGTCAACATCGCGAACACCTACGTTCAGTGGATCAACGTCGGGTGGCCTGTTCAGCCGCCGCAACCTCCAAATCAGACCGCGGCTAAGCATGCTGCCACGGCTGGACCGCTCAACATTTCTGTTATCTACAGCCAGTGGGTCAACAGCGGGTGGCAAGCGACGCTTCCGGTGCCGTTGACTGCCGACCCGGGGACCCGTCAGAGCGCGGGAGCCTGCCTGCGGCGCTCAACATAGATGTACGCTTTGAGAATTGGCGCAATCGCGGGTGGGAGGCCATCCTCCCCAGCCGCTTGCACATCCGCCCGCCTCGCGTCAGATGGCGGCTCAACTGCCCGGCCAACTCAACATCGAGTATGTCTTTCAGGACTGGCGAAATGCCGGATGGGCGGCAACGCTGCCGAACCCTCTGGCTCAAGACCCTACGGTGCGGCAGAACACGGCTGGGATAGCAGGCGCGGCCAATGTAGACGCGCCGTTCACCCCGTTCCTCGCTTACGGTTGGCCGGCAGAGCTCCCGCGGTTGCCGCATCGGCTCCTCGAGCGCGCCGCCGCTAGCCTACCAGCCGCGGTAAATATCGAAACGCGCTTCGAGAATTGGGTAAATCTCGGCTGGCGCCCGGCCCTACCTGAGTTGCCCGCCTTCCGACGCTACTTCTCTATGCCCGAGCTGACCTGGCGCTCGGACCCTATCTTCGACTTTTTCATCGTGCCCCTCGAGTGGGGATTTCAGCCGACCACTCCTGAGGGCCTGCGGACGTGGTTCGCGCGCTCGGGCGCAGTTATGCCCGGGGCGAATATCGATGCCCCGCTGTTCGGCTTTCTGCCGGCCGGTTGGGCGTCGCAATACACCGACATTCTCGCTAAGCCGCCGCGTCGCTTCCCGGTAGAGGCCCAAACTCTCGCCCCAGCGCCGTCGATTCAATGGGTCAACACCGGGTGGGAAGCGACGCTACCGTTGCTCACGGGTGATCCGGCGACCCGTCTTATGGGAGCGCACTTCCCGGCCGCGGTCAACATCGATCCGCGGCTCGAGGCCTTTCTGGCTCATGGCTGGCAGGTCCTTCCCCCTCATCTGCGCCATCCGCGCCCAGAGGCAGGCGGCGCGTTCATGCGGGGCGTTGATATCGATGCGCGGCTCGATAACTGGATTAACACCGGCTGGGTCCCGATCCTGCCGACGCCGCTGATCCACGATCCGCTATCACAACAGGCGGCGGCAGCGCTGCCGATCTCGACAAACATTGATGCACCGTTCTTCGGCTGGATCAACGATGGGTGGGGAGCAACTCTCCGCTCCTGACGCGCAAGCCTGCGACCCGCTTAATGGGTGCAGAGCTTCCTGCGGCATTCAATATCGATCCGCGGTTCGAGAATTGATCAATACCGGGTGGACTCCTGTCCTTCCCACGCTGCCCGCTTTCCGACGCATCTTCGCGTTGCCGGAATTAAGCTGGCGTTACGATCCAACGGCCGCGCCGATCGTCCTCATTCCTTACGAGTGGGGCTTCCAGCCGGTCACTCCCGAAGGCCTGCGGACGTGGTTCAATCGCGCAGCGGCGATCATGCCGGGCGCAAACATCGAAGCGAAATACGAGCAGTGGCGCAATCAGGGCTGGGTTCCAACCTTGCCGATGCTGCGCATCGTCAGGCGCGCGATTGACCTTGGCGCCTTCACTTGGCGCACCGATACATCTCGGCCCGGTAGCTCACGAATGGGGCTCTCGTCCCGACCCTCCCAGCTGCCTTGCGCAATTGGTACAACCGCACGGCCGCAATTGAGGCCATCCACCGACCCGTTGATGAATTCATCTTCGTAGAAGGCGTAACCAGCGAATTTCTGCAAACCTACTTTATCGCCAATTTGGCGAAGATGATGAACCGGCGCGGATGAGGAGCGCACCATGACGGTGACATTCAAAGACGCCGCTACCACGCCGCAGGCGTTTGCCACGCTCCCGACATCGGCAGGCGAATTGGCCGTGGTGCATACCCAAGCGGCAGCGGTCAACGGTGTCGCGACGCCGATCAGCAATGCCTCGCCCATGCCGGTAATGCTGACCAGCGGCCTCGTTGCATCCGACGGGAGCGGCACAATAGCCGCGGGCGGCGTGGCGCAGAACTTGTTCAGCGGCACTGTCCCGACCAATGGCTATTGGGTTTTCAATCACAATGCCCTGTTAGGACGCACGCTCTATATTTCTGATGTTGGAGTCGCCAGTGCCGGCGGCACATCAGTTGGGGTTGCGCCGCAATCTGAATGGCGCACCCCGCCAGGATACAAACCGGCAGCCACAGTATCGATTTTTGGCACCGATACAGGCGACGTCTTCGCGGCGCGAAGGTGGTAACGCGCATTTCACGAAGCTGGTAGGGGGAAACTACTACAGCCCCGACCCCGCCACTGGCGGGCTCACACCCAACCCGCCGATGGCGGGTTTTTATTGCCCGCCAACTGAAGGAAATTTCACATGGCCGTTACGCATACTTGGCAACTGAGCGTAAAGCCCTCAGGGCCTTCCGACCCTGCCAGCCGACACCGTGACCACAATCACGGGTGATTGGTCGATCGATATCGATGACACCATATTGGCTGGCCAGACCAAACAAGTGTTCGACGGTTCGCTCGATACCGCAAAAATGATCTCTTGGGTCATGCACTCGAGTGTCGCGTCCAACACTGTGAACACCAATTCCAGCACCGGGGCCGGCGGACAGAGCTTCGCGTTGGGCGCGGCTAAATCCACCGGTTGGAATAGCACCCTGCAATTTTCCAACACGATCACCACCGACATCACGGGGATTTGGTTGGTCAATGGCGGTACTACGGATGCGGTGTTTCGCGCATCATTCCTGATGGTCATCGTCTAAACCGGCTCGGCATTTAGCGATTTGCAAGAGGAGTCCTGATCATGGCCGGTTTCACACACACTTTAGGTGCAACGTATCGCACCGATGCCGGAACGATTTCTTCGACTACTTCCACCTTTACGGGAGACGCCGAAATCGACCTCGATTCTGGTGGTGCCGTTGTCGACGACTAACAAAGAATTCGACATCCAATTCACGAAAACGGACGTGGTCTCGATGATCATGTTCTCCGACAAGGCGGTAACGTTGAAAACCAACAGCTCGGGTAGCCCGAGCGATACCATCAGTCTCGCTGCTAACATGCCCCTGTGTGGCACACTGACTCACCGACCGCGATACCGATCGTCGGCAATGTCACGAAAATATTTGTCACCAATAGCGGCAGTACGAACGCGGCAATCAAAATCCGTGTGTTGGCGGCGATCGGCGTTTGATCGCGGTTTCGCCGCGATTTCACAGGAGTTTCGGCACGGTTTCAATACGGTTTCCGCCGGTTTCAAGGAGAATTCGATATGACCACACTAAAAGTCATCGCCATTGCCGGGCTCGCGCCTTCCGGGGGTTCAGCGGGCCGAACAGCGGGAACGTAGCCGCAGGCTCCGACGGCACCTTCACCATCGATGTGCGCGATATCCCGTTCGCCTATGAGTCAGGCTATGTACCGGCGCGCACCGATTTCCGGCAATATTACACGACAACCGCGCCCGCAGACGCTAGCGCGGGCCTGCTCTTTGCCTCTGCTGCCTTGTCAAACGGCACAAAGGCGATCGCCGCAAATGTTGACTACATGCGCGAAGTCAAAGCTGTCGTAATTCCCGGCACCACGGCGATTACCGCTGGCACTCTGACTTTGACCTATGATGCCAACGATGGCACGGCCTCGCAAGTCGACGCTCTCGATCTGTCGACCGCTGTGTCGACCACCAAGACGCTCGCTGCGTCTAAAGGTGTGATGCGGATGCGCTCTCAAATCGTCACTGCGTTGGCTGGGGGCGCCTCACCGACGTTCTACATCGGCACCACAGCATCCCTTGCCTTACCGATAGCGCCCGGCGCGCAAAACGCGGCGATCATCAGTGAGATGCTTGACGCAGCAATCGTCACGGTGGCAAACGCCGGGACCCTAAGCAATGCGGGGATCTACACACCGAACTCCGCCCCCAACGGCACGCTCAAGTTCGGCGTGAATTACACCACGATCGCGCAGTAGGAACTCCGGGGATGGAGCTGCTACACCAGGCCGCCAACGCGCGGCATATGACCGGCGATAAGACGGGCAGCGCGGAGCGCTATCCGCACTCCTCGCGGCTGAACCGGACAATGCCGAGGCCTGGGTCGATTTCGCCCGCCTGCTCGCCGACCAGGAGCACCTCGAAGCGGCCGAGGTGGCGGCGCGACGAGCCGTGACGATCGATTCCGAGGCGGGTCGGCCGCGGGCTATGTTGGCCAATGTGCTGCACCAACAGCAGCGCTATGCCGAGGCGATGGTCGAGCACGAGCTCGCAGTCGCGCGCATGCCGGATTACACGACTTACGGCAATCGCGCGCTGACTCGATACGAGACCGGAGATCTCCAGGGCAGCATCGTTGACTTCCTCGAGGCGCTACAGCGCACCGAAGAGGCCGCGCACGTTGCCTCTATCGGGGTCGATCTCGCCTATCCGGTGCTTGCGTCAGGCGATCTCCGCCGCGGTTTTGCGCTCTACGAAGAGCGGTGGTGTCGCGTCGCCAAGAGCCAGGTGTGGGATCTCGGCATTCCGGAGTGGACCGGCCTCGGAGAGCCTGGAAGGCAAACGGGTCCTGATTCATCAGGACCAGGGCTTTGGTGACACGTCCCACTTCTGCCGGTCTCGCCCGCGACATCGCCGAGCGTGGGGCAACGGTCGAATTCGCGGTGCCGGCCACCGTTGTGAGGCTGCTCGAGGTTAGCGGTTTGGCGATCGCAGTCCACGACATCGCTACCCCGCTACCGCAGACCGATTTTCACATCCCGGTGTCCTCGCTACCCCATCGGCTGGGGATCACCCTCGAACAGGTGATGAGTTCTGGTCCATCTGTGGGCGCCGCCGGCTCCTGCTGCGCCCAGCATCCAGCTGCCGGTCTCACTGTTCGGTCGGGATGCTGCGGATCCAAGATCGGCATCGCCTGGGCGGCCCGCCCGACGCATCCTTGGGCGATCCGCCGCAGCATCCTCCTCGAGTGGCTAACCGATTTCCAAACCATTCCCGGGCGTCGCCCTCTACAGCTTACAGTTCGGTCCTCGCCGCATCGATGTACAAAAGCTCGGGGTCGCCGGGATGATCCCCGATCTGTCGTGGATGATTCGCGACTGGGCCGATACCGCGGCGATTATCGACCAACTTGACCTGGTGATCTCGGTCGATACTTCTGGTGCCGCATCTCGCCGCAGCAATGGGCAAACCGACGATCGCGCTGCTCGGCTATCCGCAATGCTGGCGCTGGTCTCCGCAACCGCGACGACTCGCCGTGGTATCATTCGATGACCTTGTTGCGCCAAGAGGCTCCGCGCGATTGGAGCTCGGTCATGCAGCATCTCAAAGCGATGGTGACCGAGAAGGCGGAACATGCGCGATTGGCATCTGGCAGCTCAAGTCTTCTTGCTCACCGTGCTGATCGTAATCCTACTCGTCGTATACATGCTGAAGTCGGCAATAAGAAGCGTGTGCGCAAAATTGAAAAAACGCCCAAAGTAGTCCTTCCCGACGTGACCCTGGTCGCGGTAGACGCTGCGGCGCACGATCTCGTGCGTTTGGCGATGGAGGACACTCTTGCCGAGATCGAGCCGGCGAGGGTTCTGTTATGGACCGACCGCCCTGATCTTGCGCATCCCCAAGCGCAATGTTTCCGCATCCGGCACGGCCATCGTTGAAAGAATACAACCGCATCCTCTGGTTTGAGGTGCCCCAAGAAGTCCACACCAGTCATTTCCTGGTAATCCAGTGGGACGGCTGGGTGTTAAACGGCGCGGCCTGGACTGACGAATTTCTCAGCTTGGACTATATCGGCGCCCCGTGGCCGTGGCATGCCGATCTCCGAGTCGGTAACGGTGGGTTCTCGTTGCGGTCGATGGCGCTGGCACAGTTCATTTTTGTGCAAGCCCATCAATATCCCGTGGCGGACCAAGAGGACGAAGCGCTGTGCCGCACGCATCGCTTGTCACTTGAAAAGCGGGCGGGACTTAAGTGGGCGCCTTTAGAGTTAGCACAGCGATTTTCGATCGAGCATGGTGCCGTGCCGCCATTTCAAGACGTTCGGATTTCATGATTGCCGGAACTTTGCACGCTTGCTTCATCCGAGGAGAAGTCGCGCGGCGAATTCAAATGGCGAGCGATTACGTGCGCGGCAAGGCCGCGTTCAAAGAACTCGTCGACGTACAGCCGGCGCCATATCTGAGAGCACTTGCCGCGCCTTTATCTGCTGCGGCGCAGTGATGTGATGTTATGGCGAGCCTCTCAGGAGCGTACAGATATGATCATCACCATCCTCTTCGTCGTAACAATGTTCCTGTGGTTTCTGTCATGCCTCCCGGTACCCCAGGTCGCCCCCTTTGGGTGGGCCAGTAATTGGCTCGCGTTTATTGCTGTCTTACTCTTGGGCATATTTCTGTTTATGCCGGGATTACGGGGCTGATCTCGCAGGCCGTCGACTGGCAGTGGTTCTGGGTTAAGCTCGTACTCAGTGCGATCTTAATTGCCGGGCTGGCAGCTGTCATCGCGCTATGGGATAGCCTTTGACGATTTCTTCCTCGGTGGCCAGGTCCCTATGGCGTCTTCGCGGCTGGACATCAGCGTCATGCTCGTCGGTGGCTGGTCTTGCCGGTCGGTCATCCGCCACAGGCGGGCACATTGCGTCGCATTGAGCACGCCACCATTGGCACAATTCATGCCATTCTTCTCTAGCTAGAGTGCGAACGAATTCTGGAGGAATAGTGATTCGCTCGTTTTGCGGCTTATAGGCCATGCACGATACCGCCTCTGCTACGGGTAAAGCATTCTTCGGAAGTCTACGGCCACCCCGGATGCTCGATTCTCGACGTCGGTAGTTGCGATGTCAACGGCACTCTGCGGCCGTTCGCACCGCGGCGCGCGAGATATACCGGGGTGGACCGCGAGCCCGGCCCGGGTGTCGATATCGTCAACGACAATCCCTATATGCTACCGTTCCGCGCCCAGCGCTTCGATCCGTCGTCTCTACATCGTGCCTTGAGCATGATCGGATGTTTTGGGTCACCTTCGCCGAGATGGCGCGGGTCGTAAAGGCCGGGGGCTTCGTCTACATCAGCGTCCCGGTCAATGGGCCGGTGCATCGTCATCCGATGGATTGCTGGCGATTCTATCCCGATGCGTACTTTGGCCCTAGTAGACTGGGCGCGATCTCGGCGGCAGCCGCTGTGCGGGATCGAGACGTTTCTGGTGCCGCCGCGCGCAGATGTGTGGACCGATTTTGTGGCAGTTTTCGGCAAAGTGCCGGTCCCTAAGCGTGGTCTTATGAGGCCGTTGTTCCCGGAGGCGATCAATCCGTGACATGGCATCTCACCATCCCCGATGATCAAGGTCTTCACAATCTACCATAGTCCGGAGCCGCCGCACGAGCCACGCGGTCCCTTCGAGCCCCTCTCGGTCTACTGCGACGATGGTGACAACATCGCCGATCGCGAGGCCTACGGCGAGATGCGGGCGCACTACTTCGCCTGGCGAAACAATCTGACGGCAGGGCTAACCCATATCGGGTTCCAGCATTACCGGCGCTGGCTCGACTTTGATTGCCGTGACGCCTCTTTGGTGGCCACTGCCGATGCCGCGCTCTTTGCATTGCATGTTAAAAGCCGACCATTGCCAAGTTGGGTCGAGAAAGTCGACGTTGTGACCGCGGCTCGGTGGTTCTTCCAAGGCAACGATCGGCGACCAATACAGCCCTCTCATCGCGGGGGCGACTGGAACGCGTTCTGCGCTGAGGCGCCAGTTCTCGTCGAGCACGCGCTCGAGGAGCACAGCTATCACCCGTGCAACATCTTTGTGATGCGGGTTTGCGAATTCGATCGCTACATGCGGTTCTGGTGGCCGCTGATGCAGCGCATCGAGTCGCGCGTGGAGCGACTGCCCGACGGCTACCAGGGGCGAGCGATGGCGTTTTTGTCGGAGCGGATCTTTAGTCTTTGGGTGGATCGCGAGGCATACTCGGCGGCCTACGAGGTGCCGCTGATCATGGATGCGGGTGCGCACTGCCGCCGCAGCTCTGATCACAAAGTCATGTCGAGCGTTTTCAACTCCTTGATTAACTCTTCAAGCGATCAGAATGAGATCCTTCCGAGATCCCCCCGGTGGAGGCGAGTCCCATAATGGGCGCACGACCAAATTATTGCCTCTTTGAGGGTTGTCGAGCGAGCTGACGCTTCGTGTATCATCTCGTCGTTTGCATGCAACTCAAGGGTAAGGTCGGTCGCCCTAATACAGATAAAAAATCGGAGGCGTATTTACGGAATAAGTTTTCTGCTGCCGCTTCTGCCTTCAGATAAACCAGATTTTCCAAGCGGTCGATTAATTCCAGATGATCGGCTGTAACTTGTCTCTTCTCTTCATCTGTTAATATTTCGATCATGTCCATTGATCTCCTCGTCGTTGGTTCTGGATTGACTGGGGCCACGATCGCCCGCCTCGCAACAGACGCTGGGCATCGCGTGCTGGTGTTGGAGCGCCGCGCGGAGATTGGCGGCAACATTCGCGACGCGGTACACATCAGCGGCATACGGTATGGCCTCTATGGCCCCACTATTTTCGCACGTCATCGGACAAGATCTGGGCTTTTGTCAACCGATTCGCTACCTTCCGACCCTTCTCAGCCGAGGTAAAGACCCTTATTGCAGGTCGGTTTGAGGCTTGGCCTGTAACGACGGAATATCTCTACCGCGAATTCGGCGCGTGCTGGCATATGAAGGTGCCGCATCGCTATCCAACCTCGATCAAGACTTTCGAAGATGCATGCCTGGCCGAAATGCCAGCCGAGGTGTACAAGAGGTTTATCCGCGGGTACACCGCCAAGCAATGGGGTGTCGACCCAGCGGGCCTCGACGCAGGGCTCGCCGGCCGCTTTGCAGTGCGCGATGGTCAGGATCGAAGGCTCAAGCAAAGCACGCACCAGAGGCATCCCGAGCGACGGTTATGCTGCCTTCGCCGAGTGTTTGCTGAGGGGGATTGAGACCCTTTGCGGCGTGGATTATCTGCATTTCCCGACTCCCTCTACACTGACGGTATTTACCGGGCCGATCGACAGATTCTTCGGTTTCGATCTTGGCCGGCTCGGTTACCGTGCCCAGCAGCGCGAACTCATCTGGCATTCGCGTCCGGTCCCGAAGCACCCAACGGTGCAGACCAACTTTCCAGACCTAGCCGAGCCTGCGATCCGCGCCATCGAATGGCGCCACATGGCGCCGCCAATCGGCAACGGCACGCTGATCACCATGGAATATCCCTACACGCCAGATGATCCCGAAGATTTCGAATATCCGATGCCCACCGCAAAGGATCGCGAGCTTTACAGTAAATATCGGGACCGAGCGGCACGCGAACCGCAGGTGATCTTCGCGGGGCGGCTCGCGACCTACCGCTATTTGGACATGGATCAGGCTATCGGTGCGGCAATGAAGTGCTGGTCGCGTGAGATCGAGCCGCGACTGAGATCATGAAATTCATTATAACCTTTATCATAATAATCCTGTCCTCGTGCAGTTACGAGGCCACAACACAAACAGTCGATAGGATAGCTGCTGCATGCAAGAGGGTGGTGCCTATTGCCAGGGTGGCCTCTCTAGTGCCCACACCACCAGCCGCCGAGATCGCCTCCTATGTCATAATGGCATGCGAGACAAATGAGGGGCTGGCCAAGCTTCTAGCCGATCCCAACTCGGAGGTTTGGTTGAATAATCTACACGGCGAATTATCCCGATTGCTACATCATAACCAAGAGTGATGGTTGCGTGATCATTATAGAGGATAATGTTCTCGACAGAGAATTGTGCCGATCGATCGTAGCGCAATATGATGCTAAATTGGCAGCGGGGAGATATCGCCGAACGGTCGCGGTTCGGGACGAGAGACATATTTTTACACATGGTAACGGATAGCGTCCCCTATCTCGTCGCTCGCGCTAAAGATCTTCTGTCGTTTCATTTATTTCATGCCCTTAATGGTCCGCTGATTCTTGACTATTGCGCATATACGCGGCTGACGGTGGGCCGTGGGCACGAGCTCCATGCAGATGCGGTAACACTCGACGGTTTACCGAACCATACCCCGGACCGGGTAGCGAGCGCAGTGGTCTATCTCTCACACGGTGAACCATGATTTTGATGACGGCAAATTGATCTTTCCTGCTTTGGGCGTGACAATCTCGGCCATGCCTGGGCTATTCGTTGGCTTCCCAACAGATTTGAAACACCAGCACTCCGTCACGGTTGTTTCTAGGGGAGTCAGAGATGCCATATTGATTTGGTTCAAAATGATTTAATGTGGGACGCGTTCTTTTATAGCGAAACCATCGCCGGCAGGTTCACTCCAGAGGAGTGCGAGCGCATCATTGCGTTGCATCAAAATTCGGGCATTGTGCAGAGCAGAATAGCGGGCATCAGAGACAGCGATCTCTTCTGGGTTCCGCGGACGATTGAGACCGCCTGGATATTCTGAGCGCATCTGGGATGTCGTGACACTCTACAATTTACGATACGGTTTTGGTCTTTCCGAGGAAATGGGTCAGCTGCAGTTGACCCGCTATGCGGCAGGCCAGCAATACGACTGGCACATGGACCTAGGCGCCGGCGCGATGAGCCTTCGCAAAATATCGGTGGTCGTCGAGTTGGCCGGTCGCGGATATGACGGCGGTGGAATTGAGGTCTTCTATGGCGAGAGGACAGTCAATAGGATCGCTCTCGGCCAAGGGATGCACTGATCTTCCCCTCATTCATTATGCATCGGGCGTTGCCTGTGCAGAGCGGGACCCGATGGTCCCTGGTCACTTGGCTGATCGGGCCGCAGCCCCTGACGTAATCCCATGATCAGCGGAAAGGATCGCAATGCCGATACCTAAACCGCATCGTAACGAAACCGAGAGTGATTTCGTCTCCCGCTGCATGGGCGACAAAACAATGGTCGATGACTACGACCAGAAGCAGCGTGCCGCAATCTGTTATCAAACTTTTCGGGATCGTCACAAAAATCCACCGCATTATTAGGACCAAATGCTATGCGCCTTTACGGAGCGATCTCCAAGATCGAACCCCTGAATGATGGCACAGTGCGGGTACACGGCATTGCATCGTCTGAGGCGGTCGACGACCAAGGCGAGGTGGTCCAGGCTTCCGCTATCCGCGCGCAGCGCTGCCGGGATACATGCGATTTCCTGCTCTGCGTGAGATGCACCAGCTTTCGGCTGCCGGCACCACGCTTGAGGCCGAGAGTTGACGCTGATGGCATGACGCGAGATCGTCGGCCATGTTGTCGATCCAATCGCAGTCTCCAAGGTTAAAAATCTGGTTTATCGGGGTTTTTCAATCGGTGGACGGGTTACTCAGCGCTCGCCGGCGGACAACAAAACAATCACGGGACTGACACTCAGCGAGATCTCGCTCGTCGATCGCCCAGCTAATCCGAAGCTGTTTTCGATATGTGGAAATCAGACATGTTTGAATCTCAGCCGGCAACCGCAGCACCTTTTAATCCGCCAGTGCAGATTTGGGCGTGCAGCGATCCGAGCCACCGGCACATCGCAAAGGCCGACGCCGTGAAGTGCCTGGAAAAGATGGCGGTCGCTGGTGTTGCTGAGCAACCAGAGTCTGATCCCAGAACCGACGGAAGCCGACATTGAGAAGCAGGCCACAGATGGCGCCGCTTCCGCGCAGGCGCTGATCGACGCAGCGCTGGAAGGCTGTTGAGGACGGCGAGGTAGCGCTCGCCAAGGCCGAACCCGACGAGGCCAAATTGGATGCGGGCACTCTGACATTAAACGACGCCAGAGATGCGGTCGCCAAGGACAATGGCGACGACATGGGCGAGGCAACCAAGCAGGACGAGTTCGTCGGTAAAGACGACGGCGATATGGGCGAGGCTACTGACGGCAGAGCTAAGCCTGGCAAGAAACGCAAGGCCAAGACCGAGAAGGTCCTCTCCTGCGGAACTCGACAAGAGCCTCTGGGACATCGGCGAGTGCGCGGAATTGATCGGGCGGCTGAAAGCGATGTGCGAGCGGCTCGCGATCGAGACGCGCCGCGGAGGGCGACGCCTCCATGGCGCCAGATAGCTGCGAGGCCGCATGCGCGAGCGCGTGTGCGCTCCTACGGGTGCTGTGTGCAGAGGCGACTCAAGAGATCCTCGACGGAACCGAAATCCCGGGCCCGATTGGCCCAGAGATGAGCGCGATGATGATGTCGGCGATCGCCGAATCGCTCGCCAAGGCGATCCCCGATCAAAAGAAAGTGGAGCAATTGATGGACACTCTCGACAAGGCTAACCGGCGCCACAGCGCGCCCCATCTGGCGCAGCTAGACGTGGCAGCTTACGCCATCGAGAAGGGCCTGGAGATTGGTGGAGTGAAGCGGGGCGAGATGGCGAGCGCCGGGCGGGCGCACAAGGCGGTGCTCGACAGCGGCGCTACGGTTGTCGGGGGCGGAAGCCGACAGATGCTGACGAACTCCAACCCTTCCCCGGACGGCGGTGCAACCACACACGCGACGACCGACACCGGAAGAAACGGCCTGACCGCTGTGCCGAACCCGACAGGGGCCAGCCCAGCGAGCCCGTTCCCCAAGGTCAGCAAGGCAGCCGGGGCCGATGAGTTCGAGGCGGTCGACGCGATGGTCAAGGCGGGCAAGCCTGCCGCATCGCTGTTCACTCGCGCTCACGATCTGCTGCATGACGTTAGCGAGGGGGCTACGTGCAAGGACGGCACACCCAAACCGGCCCACCTGTCTGGCCGGGATATGGCCCGGCTGATCGAGGCCCACGACAACCTCATGGCGATCGAGAATGTGGTGTGTGCCGCCGCGAGCGCTCCGGAGCCCGCTGGCGTGTCTGGAAGTCCTGGCGACCGTCGATACGGTCAAGGTCGCGGACGGTGCCCCAGAGGTGGCGGGAAAGACCGCCATGGACTGGATCAAAGAAAATACTCCAGTCATGGCGACGGAGCAGGTCTGGGAGGTTGTGCGCCTCGAGCGCGATGATCTCGCTAAAGCGCTGGTAACAGAGCGTGCCGAGAAGGCCGAACTCGTCAAGACGATCGGCGCAATCGTGCCGATGCTCGACAGGCTCACCAAGCGCGTCGACCAGATCGCCGATACGCCTATCCCAGGCCGGGCCCACACCGGCGCCGGCGTGGCAATTAATAAAGGCCAGGACTACGGCGGGAGCGGGCTCAACGGCGGCGGATCTCCAGAACGGGCGCCCCAGCTTCGACACCGTCCTGAAATCAATGCCTCCCGAGGTGCGGGCCGCCTGCATGACGTGCTGCCGGCCGATGACCAATCCATGCTGATGATCAAGCATTCCCTCGGTCAGCCTATCTCCTACGACCCGGTCAAGCGGGTGCTCGTTACCCCCTAATCCCGAAAGTCAATCGGAATTAAGTCGATCCGATTTAATTCCAGTTAATTCCCATTCCGGCCCGGAGACGGGCCCGAACCAAAGCCCGCCAACCGGCGGGTTTTTTTACGCCCCCCAGCGGGAGGAATTTCAATGAACCCGATTAGCGACGAAACCCTGATGCTGCTCAAGGGCAGCCTCGCCTCACCTGATGAGGCCCTGTCCAGAGTCGATCAGCATCGCAACGGGGCTGCTTGCCTACGACCTGCAGGCGCCAGCCAAGAACCTCTACCCTTTGTGACCCCGATCCGAAACGTGATGCCGCGGGTCGGCGGCGGCACCGGTGCAATGACCAACTGGCGGCAAGTGTCCGCGATTATCGGCTCTGGCTTTGATGCGATGGGGTGGGTCCCTGAAGGCCAGCGCTCGGGGCAGATGTCCTACACGACATCGAACCGCTCAGCCTCCTACGTGACGATCGGCGAGGAAGACGCCGCGACTTTCGAGGCGATCTCGGCTGGTCGCCAGTTCTGAAGACATTCAGGCGCGGATGACCTTCCGCCTGCTTCAGAAGATGATGCTGAAAGAGGAGATGGCGATCCTCGCTGGCAACGCCTCGCTGCTGCTTGGCACCCCGGCGACCCCGACGGTCTCCGGCCTCTAACCAACGCTGCCTCTACCCTGCCCACCGCGACCTACTATGTGCGCGATCGTCGCTCTGACCGCCGAGGGCTATCAAAACTCCAGCGTTGCAGCCGGTGTGGCAACCAGCCAGATCGATCATCGGCGCCGACGGCAAGACCTACACCATGTCGGGTGGCTCCTCGAATATCAGCCCGGAAAGCGCCGGGCAGGCGACGACCATCAGCACCACTTCGCTGGGAATGAAGGTCACCGCAATCCGCGGCGCGGCGGCTTATGCCTGGTATATCGGCACGTCCGTTAATGGCGAGAAGCTGCGAGGCAATCACCACGATCAATTCCTACGAGCGCGCCACACCCCTCGCCGGCACCGGGCAGGCATACTCGGCCGTTACTGTCGACAACTCGGCGAATGCCAACTACGCCTATGACGGCCTGCTGACCACCGCACTCAAAGCTGGCTCAAACGCCTACATCAAGACCATGGCAGACAGGCGCCGCCGGTACCGGTACGGTCACTCGACCGCCTCGGGCCGCGGCTCGGTCAGCGAGATCGACACGATGTTCCAGACCATGTGGGACACCTACCGAACTCAGCCGACCGTGCTCTACGTTAACTCCCAGGAGCTGAAGAACATCACCACCAAGGTGCTGTCCAACAGCCTCCGGGCCGCTGCTGCGGTACTCCGAGCCAGCTGGCCCGGCAAGCGGAGCCGGCTACCAGATCACCGCATCGGGCGTCGTCGAGTTCTACTACAACCCGTTCGCGATCGACGGCGGCCTGCGCATCCCCATCCGCATCCACCCACGCGTCCCGCCCGGCACGATCATCGGATGGGCCGAAAACTTGCCGATCCAGTACCAAAGTAACGAAGTTCCCAACGTCTGCTGAAATCAAGACACGGCAGGACTATTATCAAATCGATTGGCCAATCGTCACGCGACAGAGGCAGGTCGGTGTCTATGCCGAGGAAGTGCTGGCGGTCTATGCTCCTTTCGCAATGGGCGTCATCTGCAATATTGCGAATGGCTGACGTTTGACGTAGAGCGCAGTCAAAGATACAAGACGGATCGGCGGGGGCGCTCTAAACACTCTCGCCGGCCCTAACCTTCCACCGTGTCGAGGCACGACAGACGCCATAGCCGCGGAGGCCGGGGCCGGCGAGCGCCAATATTGCAGCGAACTCCGGGAGAAGGAAACGGTGACCAGATCGGCGAAACAGGTGTCGGCGGCTTCCATGCTGGGCGTCGACTTTTCCCCAGCTTTGCTCGATGTGGTCGCGCGCCATGCAGAGAATCTGTACGGCCATCTCAGCGAGGGGGACCCGCGGTATTGGCGGGAGATCTATGCTCCGGATTTTATTCTCTCCATGGGCGGCGAGGTTAAGTTCATCGCCCTCTGCGAGGCCGTGCTTGCCGCGAAAGGCCGCGCATGAACGCCTATTCGCCCGCCCTCATCGAAATCGTCGCCGATAGCCTCTATCGGCAAACCAACCCTCGTCGGCGTTGGGAAGCGAAGGCAATACCGCTTCACATTCGTGATTATTACCGCAGCTTGGCTCGCGCTTGGACCGATGCTATGGGCGGCGAGGCTGAGCTGATCGCGTTCTGCGAGGCCGTGCTCGCCGCTCGGGCGGCGTCCAGCTAATCTTTGGGAGCACCGACATGACCGTCACGCTGGTTGTTCCATTTGGCGCACAAGGCAGCCCAATTTCATACGGCACGGTTGACTATTCGCCGATGGCTTATCGCGCGGATATCACCAATTCGAGATTCACCGTGGCTCGTCGATGTCCCGGCGCATGTGGCCGAGCGGCTCTGTCACAACGCAGGGTTTTATCTATATGTCCCACACCAGGCGGGCGAACCCGCTGAGTAAATCCATTGGTCACTCTGTTTTGATAAGGGCGTTCCATGGCTGATGATCCGCTTGACCCAGAATCCCGCGCTGCGCGCCGAACTCGAGGCGGCGCTCGCTATCCCTAATGTTCAGATAAGAGGTCTGCACGATCTCGCTGCAGTCTCTATATCCCCGAGCTGCTGGCGGAGATTAACGAGCAAATCATAGCTCGCGAAAGGCGCCGCGATCTAATCCAGGCTGTACTCAACGCGCTTGATGGCGTTGTCGTGGCCCGGCGCGCGCTCAGCGCCGATGGCTATCCCGCACTGCCGGATATGAGAACTCAGTACCGACCTATTTCAGGAGCTTCAAGGACAAGATAGTGACCTTAAAGCCGCTATCAGGAATCTTTGAGGCGCCGCCGGTGGCCTCACGTATATCCGCCGAGTTGGGCTCTCCAGCGGATAAGCCGCCGCGTGGCGCGCGGTAAGCATGGCCCTTTAACTTAATGGAGATGATCCAAAATGCCTGACGTCACAGTAAACCAAAATTTCCCCAACGCAAAAATCACGATTACCGATACTGCAGGAAACCCAGCGAACGTAGATGGCGTGCCTGTATGGGCGTCATCGGACGAGACAGTTCTGGTGGCAGTCCCGGCCGCCGATGGTATGACAGGGCTGGTTGATACCGTTGGTCAGGCGGCCCCGCTCACGTCACTGTTACGGCAGACGCCGATTTGGGCGCGGGGATTGTCCCTCTGGTCGTCGTGTTTCCCGACATCAATGTGACCGCGGGCTCAGCCACGGTAATCACGGGTGATCTCGGAGCGCCGGCAGATAAGGCCCCGCCCCGGGCGCTTGATTAGCCCCTGATATCGCTGCGCTGCGGAGCCAACTCGCTAACATCACGAAAACCTGCAGCGCGCGTCGCAGCGCGCGTCGCAGGAAGGAGCTTCACCGACGCCCGGTGCGTATATCTACGGTTGCGCCCCGAGTTGCTTATCCCCCGCTCAGGACCAGTGTCGGCTGGGCCGGGCGTTGGTGAGGACTTATGTTACGGGAACCAGTAACCTTTTCATCGCGGGTTTTGTAAAGGAAATTCTCTGTGGCAGCTACCATCACCATAAATAACTTTTCATTGACGGTGCCTGTCAAAGATGGTCCCGGAAATCCTCGGGATTTTGTTGGCCTTTACAGAACAGGTGCGGCCAATAATGCGTGGCTGACCTGGAAATATTTGGCGAACAACAATGCGGCGCCCGTGCCCAAGCAGGGTGTTAAGACGGGCACTGTTAGTTTGGTATCGCCCGGACCGTCGGGTTCGTATGAGGTCCGTTTCATATCAATTAACCCATCGGGGGATGAAGGTAGAAGATACGTGGTCGTTGATTACATTCGATAAGAAACAGCCCGTTCCGCCGCCAGCTCCACCGCCAGCTCCACCGCCAGCCCCACCGCCGGCTCCACCGCCCGCGCCGCCGCCAGCTCCACCGCCCGCGCCGTCTCCAAATGGTACCTTCTCATGCCCACCATCAGGTTCGGCACTGATCGATAAAGATCTGAATCGCTGGACGTGGACAACGCTCAAGGTACGGCCGTTTTGAGAAACGGCCGTACACGCGAGGAGGAGGTGGCGCTTCCCAAATGTTGGTGCAAGATGGAGGACAATTTTACATTCTTTCTGATCAATGGTGGAGATGGAGTGGAGGTACCAATCCAAATACCGGTTTTGCGCCGAATAAACCATCAGTGATCCCTCCACCCTGTGGGGCAGCTCCGCCCGCGCCTCCGCCATCACCTCCACCTCCGGCCGGGCCGCCATTTCCGAAGGCAATGACATTCACCCTTCATCGCCGACCTTACCCGACAATTCACCAGCTGGGACTCGTATATGCTCCGTCTCCGTCACGATGTCCGATAACTCTCAGTTCACCGGAACCTATGACCACGAGCGATACGAACTTTTTCGCCATTTCGGGTTCCAATGTGGTCACGGCGCGAGCACTCACACCAACAGATGACGGATCGCACTCAACAACAATAACCGCGACTCAGGGAACCCAATCCCTTGCCGCAAGGGTGACGGTCTAGTGCCCAGTCTTAATGCACTCCTTACTCTAACCGTTCAGTCAACAACGCCCGGTACGAGGACAAATTTCATCTCATCAGTCGTTAATCTGGGTTCGCCGGATACCGGAACGGCGTCGCGAGCGCATGATGATAACCATCGGGCCGAATCCCATCACACTTTACAAGGTTGGTCGTTGGATCGCCGCCGGCAACAATCAGAGCCACCAAATTAGGGTTTGTTACGGTCCAAGTTGGATGAGATTCTTTCCAGGTTGTTCCTGGCGGTATTGCGACCGTGAACACTTCGGGTGCTACGCCAGGACAATTTGCCTACGTCGATTTGCAAGGGCCCACGGTACTCCTTGCCGGAAAGCCCTATTTTATAATGAGTGATCGAGCACGGCGGGGATGTATGGCATCGAAATGACACAGTTGTCTCAACGACTGCGGATGCCACACTAAATGGCGGTGCTGCCGAAGGTTCTTTAGGATCTGGTTGTGTCATAGATGGCACCTCGAACCATCCCTATATTCCACTCAGTTTTCAATACACTGTGGGATTGCCTGTAGGATATCCCGCCCAAATGGTTGGCAGTGTCTACGGTGATCTGGGAGGACCGGAATTTCACTCACACTACAAAGGAGTAGTCTCTGGAACCAGTTACTCTTGAAGGCCATTTTGACACTAATTCCGGTGGTACTGTCACCTACCAGTGGATGCTAAACGGTAATGCCGCGAGCCCAATTCTTACCGGGCCTCCATCAGGAGGTTTCCCCTGGACCTTTGATACAACTACAGTTGCCGACGGTACCTATATCGTCTACCCAAAGCTTCTTGATTGGGATACGGATAACGCTGCTAGCCCAAAGATTACGAGCGTAGCGTTGATCGTTGCTAATCATGGCACCAATATCGCCGCCGGGCAGCTTATTCCGTGCGCTCCAGTACCGTGTGCATAGAACCAATCCACGACCTGATTTTATCACCTACGATGGTGTGCCTAATCCGGTTCATAATACCTACCAATGGCGTACAATTTTAGCCCGCCAACATCCGATCGGAACGCTCCACTTTACGCCGAGGTTTGGCCGGGACCGCGGACGAGGAGAATATCATGGTCCGCCGCAGTGGTGTACGACCCCGAGTGGTGGGGTCCAGGTTCAGTACCGAGATCCATTAGCGTACCCCTACTACGGAGGCATCTTGCCATGATTTTGCGGTCAAGCACAATACTATGGACGGGCCGCGGCTAAATTCGTTGGTTTCGGGCTATACGAATTACGTCGAGGACCCGGATGTAAGTGGACAGTGGTTCGGCGCTGAAATCAACGGACGTATTTTCAAGATCGCTCGTAACGGTACGGTTACTACGATATTCGGACCTCCACCGTGACCGCACACGTTTGAATTTGCATATGGATTCTTCGTCTGCTGAAGAGATTGAGGATATCAGGTTAAATACTGGCACATACCCCGCTGGGGTCGATGCCCTTGATGGCGCCAACGATGTGTGCGTTGACCCGCGCGACCCACAACATTCTTTACGTTCCCGTACAGCTCAAGCAATTTATTGCCAGGATCAATATCGCGACCCGAAGTGTGTACTGTCTACGCTGGTATGCCTCTAGCCCCCGGTTATGTAGACGGGCCTGCCGCAAGCGCTAAAATTTCATATGCCAACCAGTGTCATCATGACGTCTTCCGGGATCATGTACGTCTCGGACCAGGGGAGAACCATGCCATCACGCAGAATCAGGTGCGGATGGCAAGACCGTAGATACTCTATGCGGCGGTAGGGTAGGGCCAATACCGCCAAGCATCGAAACTCTTACTTCACTTGGTGCCATTCACAATGTTATCGGTACCATCGTAGTGGAATACCGTCAACAAATACGGGAGATATGATCTTATCCTCTCCGGCGGCGCTTGTCGCCAGGACAGACGCTGAATATGCAAGGGAGTATCCAGCTCGGCTGGAGCATCACTCAATAATCCCCCTGCTTATTGGCAAGGTTCATCATTGCCAGCGTAATCGATAGCACTCACATTAAAATAACAGTTCTCAAGGTGTCTTGTCTAATCCGCGAAATTTTGGGACCATCTCCGGCCCGATCACTCTTCAGGAGTATAACGCGGATATTTACAGCGCGCCGGGCACCGTCTCGTTCGATAAAGCCTATGTGACTTTCCCTAACTTTGGATACGTTTCACCTCAACCGGCAATATCGTAGTTGGAGAATCCTCCACCGACGCTAATCGACTGATCAATCTTACGGCCTCGACGATCACCCGTATCGGGTGTTTCGGAAATCGCCTCGGAACAAGACTACAAAGGATGGTATTGGGGCGATGTTGATTCGGCAGGGGTGTTTGGGTTGGTCGACGAGGGTGATTCAATTCAAGGTTCAGGATGGCGTCAGTGCGGCACACTATACCTGCACAGCTCCATTGAGGATGAGTTCCAATCCCCGGGCAACCGGTCTTCTCGCAGCAGTTCGCTAGGTGACAACAATCAATATGGCTTCCCAGCTACTCGGAGGGCTGGTGCACTCCTGGATGGTCCGAGGACGATTATCCTTGGGCTATTTCGCTGTCACGAAAAGAAAGTCGCGATGATTACGACAGGTATGGCTGACTGGCAGCCGACCTGTTATAGGCTCAAACAATCTAGCGACCCTGACGTCAAGTTGGGGGACCATCGCGTAAACTTCGCCACCGGGAACTGGGATGCAGGTCTTATAATAAATGATATGGGTACTGTTCGGGGCTTTCCTTGGGGATCGAGGCCAGGATTCTATAACATCTGGGGCAGGTTTGGCGCGACGTTTATCGGCAATGGTCCTGGTCCTCACACGTTTGAAGATCTCATGTCGGCGTATCCAACCGATGAAAGATCTAGCTGGGTTCATTCAATCTGGCATGGGTGGGCGCGTGACCCGTCCAGAGCTTACTGGCAATGATCTGCGAGATTTTATCTATTTCGTCCGGCGGGCACCATGCAGGGCAGCCTCGGCCCAACTCCTACACAGCCGGGTCCAAATGATCCGGATATCGCCCCACCCGTCATACTAACCGCATCCGCTTCACGTCTAAGCGGAACTCCGATCCAGGTATCGTGGACAACCAACAAACCCACAATCGGATTAGCTAGCACGGGCTCTGGAAGACTCAAGCTCTTCAAGATTTAATTCCTACCCAATGTACTCGGAGATTGAGTGGATATAGAACATCACACACTGTCACAATATCCGTGCCTTCCGGTATGGACCCTATTTACTACATAGCAACAGCCAAGGATACGGCGGAAGATATCGTCCATACAGCGGGTAACACGCTTTAACCGCGCAGATATAGGTTTTCGATATGTCTAGCGTGTCGTCGATCTCAACACTAAGCAGTAAATTCTGCATTGGCTCATGCGGCTCCACCCGAGCTGCGGCTGTCGGTTTTACTCACAGGGAAACATTCTTTGACGGCCCGTGGAGCCTATCAACGATAGACGTAAATAATACTAAAGGCTCAGGTTTCAAATGGTACGTTGACGCGACGTGGCCGAGGTCCACATCGTACAGCAATATCCCTACTGGCACTTGGCGAGGTTTGGGAATCAATTCCCTCTAGCGGTTTTCCATATCCAACAATAATCTTGTCTTTGCGCCTCAGGGGCCGGTCAGGTTTGCTTCCGACAGTGTACGTCGGCAACATCATGACCTGTACCGCGATCTCCGATCCACCTTATTATCGAGGAACGACGTTTCAGTGGCGGTATGTACATTGAAGTGCTGGCGACTTGGCCGAACGGTACAGAACACGGCAATGAGCCCTCATGGCCAAACGCATGGACTATGCCAATCAAGTTCCTAACTGGTACTGGGGTCGTGCCCCTACGATTTCTCTGAGATTGATATATTCGAGGCGCCGTTTGGCCGTAACTTTCATCAGTGGTCTTTCGTCGGCGAAGTTTTAACGGATTACGCCAGCAACGAGTGAGAACTACCCCATTAGAGGATGAAATTCGGCATTCTTCCAGTCCCCGGCAGCTTGAACGGTGGCACGCCAAAGCTGGACTATTATGCCAAGCGACGTTTTGGTTGCGACTTCGACGCCACCATCGCCCCTACGGGACAGGCGTTTTGAGACAGCTGCCAGTGAACCAGCAGCTCTAATCTTGGGTGCGGCACAATATCAAATCCAGATGACCGTACAGACGGTCAGGTGCCGAAGCAACGGCCTCCGTCTTTAACATCCATTTCGCCCGAGGCGGCAGCAAGATCATGGACAGCCGAGTGGCGGTGGCAGCGGCACATTGACCACTGCTTATGGTAAGATCGAGTTTGGAGTATTCCTGGCTACGCCTGATAGCACCCACGCTGGAACTTTTAACCTACCGATGTTGGAATGGCGTCGCGATGAACCCAGGCGGGCCATTGGTAGGCGCATTCGGCTATCCTGCGATGATGCAGCTCTGGATTGCCAACGGTGGGAACTCCTCTACGGCGTCGGAAACGATCAGCTCTGGGCACAGTGGGACGGATATTATTGGGTCGGCAATGCATGGCGCCAGTTTTGCGGATGGGCCGGCGGCGACGCCAACCCCAGGGCCGTTACCAACTTTATAACCCGCCCTCCATATGCCGGCGCCCGATGGTGCATCGATCAACAATGGTTCGAGGATCTTTGACTACGATTGATGGCGTTTGGGAATTCGGCTATAGCAGGAAATGGGGATGGCGTGCCCGATTAAACGGCATTGACATGAAGTGCATTATGAGGGAGCTACCACCTATTTTGATCAGATGAGCGGTCGCCAGTCATGGCCGGATCGTTCCTCCGTCATGCTGATGGATCGGGTTGGAGCCATTGGGCGCTGAACCAACGCAATAAATCGACCGGCCCCTACAGCGGCGCCAGTACCGAACTAATCTGGTGGTTACTTACCATCTCGCACGCAAGTGCCTCGTAACGCCCTGCTGGCAGCATTTTGTGGCGGATGTTGCGGTGACGCTGAGCGACGGATCACCATTTTCCGGTACGTATTTGTTGTGGCGTCCGGATGTTGAGCCATTGAGTATTCGATGTCAGGATCAAAGATGGTGGTAAGTTGCCCCACCCCAATTCGGCCACCTTATCGACGTTACCGTATCGCAGAATGACACGGCGACCGTAATATACTCTTCGCTTGCCACAGTTACCTGATTTCCATACTCCAATCTATTACACGCTGATGGGTGTCAAAATAACGTTGAGGCTAAAGATCATGGCTACATTTGGCGAACTCGCCCAACGCTGGACGAGGTGCGCCAATGGCTCACCGCCTTCTGCCAACGCCACCCCCACCGCCGGTCGGAGCATGTCAATGAGATGCTGGCCAGGCTGGATCAGCGCCACCACGGATTTTATCAATCAAGTGCGGATTGGTCGCCCGCTTAATTTGCGTAAGACTGGATTGGCGATACGCGACGGGTGGGGAACCCCGATGCGGTCACATTGAGCACCAGGGTTTTCGTTAGCTGCCATTCCGGTCGTGCAAGGGATTGGCGTCAAAATATTGGGCCAGGTTATCCCGGCAATTCCGGGACTCAGATCCCAACCTCGCGGCCGGGCATCTATTTTTCTGAGTTCGCATCTCCATCATCCGCGGCTATCATGTGCGCGTTTAGCTGCTGATATTGTGTCGAGATACAATACACCGCTTCGGATATCCGAATCCCCCGGGAGGCCTTGACCTACAGGCCTGTGGTCGAAGATTCGTCGGTTTCAAATATCGCGAACGCCAGCACATCGGGTTGTCGATGCGAACCTATGTGGAGGCGCGCAAACCCAATATCATTGGGGATTGTTCAGGCGCACCGAGATAGGCAGCGATATCGAGGCGGCGCTTACACAATACAAGGCAGTAGCACCGATCGGCCGGACCACTTTGCGACGCACCGCGCCGACGGCAAGCGATCCCGGTGGTCGTGGTGGCGGTATGATACGAGCGGCGGATGATTTCAAAGCTATCAAAGAACGGATGCAGGTAATCCGAAACGAGATCGAGATGGCGAGGGCAGCGGAAAATCCACCACAGCCCGTGGACCCCCACACCGGCATCGACGCCGAACACCGAGGCCGCCGCCATCAACACTATTCCGGGCTAATCTACACCGGCTCCGGTCGCAATATCCACGCCGAGTCCCGGCCCTCACAGGTCCGTTTCGCGCTTCCAGACCTCCGCACCACTTCTTCTCTCGAGCTCCCCGGCAGGTGCCGCGCGGGCCGCCTTTATATCAGAAAGCTCGCCGATGATCAGCATCCAACTGCAGGGCGAGCAGCGACTCATCGCCCGCCTGACCGGCGCTGCCCGAGCAGGTGCGCATCAGCCTCCGGCCGTGTCATCACCAAGCTCGCCATCGAGGTTGAGCGCAACATCAAACTGAAGCTGTCCGCCTCGGTGCTGAATGTGCGGACCGGCGTGCTGCGGGCGAGCATCCACCATCAGGTGCTAATGAGCGCGACCAGCGTCACCGCGACGATCGGGACCGGCGTGAACTACGCGCGAATCCATGAATTCGGGGTCCCACATTCCTGGGAAATCCCAAAATTGAAATCAGCACGGGTATTGGCTTTTGAAGTCGGCGGTGAGAGCGTCTTCACCCGGCGGGTAACTCATCCGGCCCTGCCCGAGCGCCTCGTTCAGAACGCAGCACACTCGCGGAAATGGCCCCTACATACGTGCCGAGATCGACGCCGCCGTTAAGCAAAACCGTGGCGACGGGACAATGATTCAGCGCGAGTCGATCTATGCGGCACTGTGGGAGAAGGTTTCGACCGCCGTAGCGGCAGATTTCGTGACCATACAGCGCCGGTTGCGGCACTACGCCGAGGTGACCCCAGCCGAGCAACCGGCGATCTTCATGGCCGAGACCGGCGGATACGCCGGGCATCTCGCCGGCACACGCACGGACTACCAGACCAACGCGCCAGTGGTGTGGACGCTTACCGCAGATTTCTACATCTACATCTATGTCACCGACGTGACGATCGCGCCGGGGTCACTCTTGAATCCACCTCATCGACGGATCGAGGCGGCATTGGTGCCCAAGGCAGCCGACAACGGCTTCCAGACCCCTCGGCCTTTATAAGCAGGTCCGCCACGCGCGGCTGCAGGGCAAGCTACAGACCGACGAGGGCGTGCTCGGCAATCAGGCTCCAGCGATCATCCCGGTCCAAATCTTCTGCATTTAGCTGCCTGATTGAAGAATTCGCCGTGATGGCGTATCGCGGCATCGCAATAAGCCGCATGCGCTTCCGCAATGGTTGCGAACGTCCCTAGATAAACTTGCTTCCGATTCACAGTAATACACGCCGTGTATCCACCTGCTTTGTGATGAGATGCCCTCACCCCCTTAATGCCAATGGATGAGTCCTTTCGAACTCGACTGTTAGGAACGGTTTTGCCCAAAAGTGGCATCGCGTAAATTGAACCACCTATTATCCGCGCGATCGCCATTCCAATGGTCCACCTCCCCGCCGGCGGGGTCAGCTCCGGTCATTATTTTCCAAATTATTCGGTGTGCTAGATACCCCTGTTTGTCAGAGAGACAAGCCGATTATAGCCAGCGTTGTGAGGCCAACCTGCGGTTTGTCCTGCATACCGCGTGTTCCATGTGCCCCAGATATTATCAGTCTCAAAATGGGACCGCGGGCGCCGGCGCCAGCGCAGGACGCCAGTTTTAGGATCGTAAGAAAGACGCTCCCGAAGATAGGTCGCGGTTGGTAATCCGTTTTTAACTGCCGCCATTCGCTCTTCTCCTTGCTGGGCCTGGCTAGGCTAATCCCTCCGTTCTCTCAACGCAAAGAGGCAATTATGGCTCAGCTCTCGTTTGGTCCCGGAATCGTGTGGGGTGAACAGCTGTCGACAACGCGGTCATCGACCTCGACCACTAAACTGCCCGAACCGCTCGCCGGCACCGGGCCGACGCAGTTCGGCATCACGCAAAAAGCGTCGGTCAACTGGTCGCTTCACCGACAAGCCGCTCTATGGCCAACAGCAGTTCCCGGTAGCGGTGGCGCGCGGCCAGGGCAAGGTCGACATCAAGATCACGAATGCGCAGTTTAACATGCTGCTGTTCGCCGACATCTTTTTGACTGACCCCGACAGTTGGGCAATTCTCGGTGGCGCAATCCGAGGTTATCGTGGCAGCGGGCGGCTATTCGGTCATCAATGCCGCCACGTTTCTTGATGACCTCGGCGTCCGGTACAACGACAGCGGAAATCATCTCTACCGCATCAGCGGGGCACGCCGCCGGAAAATACCGATCCTAATATCACCCCGCTTCCGCTCTCAGGAGCAGGAACTTATTCGGTCGATCTTACCAGCGGTGCTTATACGTTCGATGGTGCGGACGCGGGCCTGGAGTTGGTTGTTTCTTACGCCCTATGCCACGGCCGACACCGGGGTTCAGCTGTCGATTACCAACCAGGGCCAGGGATTTACCCCAGCCTGGAAATGCACGTTCTTCCAGCAGACATCGCCAGGGCAGGCCGGCGCTAACACCAGTGATCAGCCATTGGCATTGCGGCTCAACGCCTGTGTCTCGTCCAAGCTCACCCTGCCGAACTCGGCGATCGATGCATGGACCATTCCCTGAACTCGACGCTGATGGCGTTCTCGAACGCAGCTGGTGAAATCGGCGTGCTCAGCATGATTCAGCTGTAACGGCGCCGAAGGGGGATTGATGAAAAACCGTAAAGACGGGGATGCCGCTCATTCCTGGCGCACCCATTTCAATGGGTGGGCGCGAATGGAGTGTCCCCCCATTAACACTGGGGCAACTCCGCAGACTAATGCCGAAGGTGCGCGCCCTGTCGACAATCGGTTCCAGTATGGGTGAGGAAGAAATCGGCTTCCTGTCGAAGTCGCTACTGCCGCGCTATCGCGCAATTATCCTGACATCCTGCCGGAAGCCGTCGAGGACATGCTCGACATGAGTAACGCCAGCGCGGTGCTGATGACCGTGCTAACCGGGTCGGGCCTCAAGCAGGGGGAAGCGGAAGCGGTGGCGAACCCGACTGGGCCGAGATCTACGGACTCATCGCCACCGCCTGCGGTTACAGTTACCCCACTATGAGACGATATGACGCTCCTCGATTACGAGGAGCTCTGCCGCTACTGGGCAAAAAGCCCGCCAACACATTTGATGGTCGCAGCCTATCTCGGTGTAGGCAAGCCGGCTGAAGGCGCGGCGCAATCGCCGCAACAAAGCGCCCAAGCACAAAGAGAGGCTATCGCCGAGATCCTGCAGGGCGGCGGTGCGGCCGTGGTCAGCCGAACAATCTTCGAAAAGAACATGAGATTCACACCGACGTTCGATGCCGCGGAGTTGTTTGCGCGGAAACCTGTGCCGCATGCGCGACATCCTGAAGCGCGGAGGATTTGATGGCCGACCACTGCGGTCAATGCGGCCTTTGCTGCAAGTTGATGGGCGTCACTGAACTAAAGAAGCCGCAAGGCGAATGGTGTCGCCATCTTCATCATGGCGATTTCAATATGAAATCGTGCACGATTTATTCCGAACGCCCGCCACCCTGCCGCAGTTTTGAATGCCTGTGGTTGTCGTCACAATCACGGCCCAGTCAGCGCTATCAAACGGCAATGCGGCCCGATAATAGTCATGTCGTGCTGGTCATGGATATTTTTGCGATCCATGACATCGATCGCAATGAGCGCATTTTGTTTGCACATTGCGATCCGCTCTATCCACATGCGTGGCGGCAAGGCCTGATCAAGCAAGCGATCGAAACTTTCCTCAAACGTGGCGGAACGGTACTCGTGCTGATCGGCGAATGGCGTGCGCTAAAGCGGCCGGGCGGCGGCTGGGTGTTTGGCAAGCAAGCCGACATCGAGGTCGCGATGGCGCAGATCCCCGCCCCTACCGTTCCACCGCCATCGCCGCGGACTGAGACAGCGTTGCCGAAAATGTATGGGGTTCCGGGCGGTGGGCGACCAGCCGATGCGACGTTTAATGTCCCCGAATTGATGCGTCGACGATAGGTAAGCTCGATGGCCGATGAATCACTCAATATCGTCATCGGCGCGCAGGTCGGCGGGCTCAGAAGCCGGCATGGCTGGCGCGGCCAATAGTGTGGCCGCCGAATTTGAAAAAATCAAGGTCGCCGTAGCTGGCGTTGAGGTCACATTAGGTGAACTCCAAGCAAAATTTGGTCAAGCTTTCAGGCGATGTTCGGCGGCGCGCAATCAGCCGCCGCCATGGCCGAGCAACTTAAATTATTAGGCGCCAACGCCAAAGAAGTTGACGCGGCGTTGGCGCGGGTCACGCAAGCGCACGTTGCGGCGCCGCTGCAGCCACCGCTCATACTGGCGCCACAGGCGCAGCCACCGGAGCTGCGACCGCTCATACAGGCGCTCAGACTGGCGTTGCCGCAGCACTCGGCCAAGCTACAGCAGGGCATAGGGAGGCAGGCGACGCGGCGACGGTGCACGGCACCGCATTGGGCGGGATAACCGGCGTCTTGAATGGCCTTGCAGCGACATCTCACGCCGCACTTGCGCCTCTGACCGCGTTTCGCGGCGCACTCACTGGCCTGTTCGAGGTATTTCTCGTCGGTCTGGCCATAGAAAAGTCTATGATTTCTTTAAGCGAGATGGCCAGCTTCGGCGAGCACGCCATCAACCTAGGCGCCGCTCTGGGAATTAGCGGCGAAGAATTCGTACACCTCTCGGAAGCAATGCAGATCGTCGGCGGTAACGCCGAGAAGCTCGTCAACGCGTTTCGCTTGATGTCAAACGCCGTTCGGGGTGCCGAGTCCAATGACATGGGCAAGCACGCCGATGCGTTCCGGAAAATGGAAATAGATGTCGAGAAGTTCGCGGAAAAGCTCCGGACAGAACCGATCGAAGCCCTCAAAATGCTGGCTGACGGCTACACCCACACTGGTAGACAAGTTCGGGACCGCCGGTGGTGTTGAGGGGCCGCTAGGGGCAATTTTGGGCGCAACTTTGCAGAAACCGTAAAATTCATCAAGGAGGGCCGGGACCAGGTCGACCGATTGATGGCCGAGGGGAAAGCCCTCGGATCCCCAACCCAAGAAGTTCTCCAGGACCTCGACAAACTAGACGATGGTTTCAACAAGATCGAGATCTCGGTACACAATCTGGGCATCGCCATCACCAATGCCCTCGGTAGCAACATCCTTTTCTTCCTGGACAAGCTGACCCTTGTCATTTCAACGATTACCACTTTCATTAATTGGCTAAACGCCAATGAGAAACCCATGCCGGGCGAATATTCTGGCCCATTTTCTCCTTTGCTTAACCTTCCCGGTCAACTCGGCTTGGGTAGCATTCCTGGGACTACAGAGGATATCGCGCGGCAGCGTGACGAAGAAGAACGCGGCGGGATTACGACGAGGACGGGTGCGCGCGTAAGTCACGGCGGCGGCAGTGCGGCGGCCGTAGACGATCTGCTGCGCATGGAGAACAAGCGCCCGTCAGATGACGAGGTGAAATCCTACTATCCCTGACGGCGGCGTGGGTATGGACCCCACGAAAGCGGCGTGGTGCGCGATGATTGTCAATGCCGCGCTAGCGCAGCACGGTGTTGCCCCGGCACCAAGTCAGATCGCGAACAGCTTCCTGAATTGGGGTGTTCCTGTATCGCCGTCAAAGGTTCAGAAGGGCGACGTCGTCGATATTCCGCATGGCCACGGCCCGGACGAAGTCGGCGGGCATGTTGCGCTGGCAACCGGAGAAGTCAGACGAAACGAGACGGGCACAATAACGGGGATCGAAGTAATAGGCCGCGCAGGTACCGGCGAGGATGCGATCCGCAGGAGATGGCGCAGCGTCGACGAAGGTCTGAACATCCGCCGCGATCCGCTCCAAAGCGAAGTGTTTGGTCCGCCAATGCCAGCCACAGGAACGTCGGCGGCATAAACTCCCTGGCGATCAAAAGGACATCGATGAAAAGCTGAAAGCGTTTGATGAGAGAGAAGAAACGCGCTGACGCGCAGCACCAATTTTACATCGACTATTACCGCTCGATTGGCAACCTCTCCGGGAAGAGGCGGAAAAGGAAAAGAAAACCGCGTCGGATCTCGACATCGTGCGGCGGCGTCAAGAGACGATACTATCTTATGACGGAGGGGCCAGACAGGGCGCACATCCGCAAGCAATATCTCGACGGCACCAACGAGGCCGAATGGAAAGCTGCAGACGAGCGCGTAAAGGCTGAGGCCCACGCCAACGAAGAGCGCGCCAAGCTCAGGCTCAAAGAGCTTGCGGAGTCCAAGAAGGACGCCGACGCCAAATTTGAATACGACATGACGGTCGCCAGAAAAGGCACCCAAGAGTACGACAATATCGCGCATCAAAAGCTTGAGGTCGACAAACGTTATTTAGAACAACAAAAGGCGGTGGTGGCTGCCTCCGGACTGTCGCCTACAAGGCAACAGCAATTATTCCCTGATATCATGGGGACATCAGGTACAACGAAGGCCGACACCGCGGCGCTCAAGGCCGATCAAGAACTGGCTGATCAGCGCTCCAGAATTGCTGTCCAAAATGCGCAAGCGGCACTTAAATCTGATCAAGAGGCGGAGCGGAGCGCATTGCAACGCGCTCAATCACGTGCCCAGATCGAGGATCAAACCGCTGATCACTTGGCCGCAGTCCAAACCAAGATCGTCCAAGACTCATGAGAAGGCTCAGAAAACAATCCTGACTGATGCAATCGAGAACGCCAAGGATCGGGAACTCGTTGAAAACAAATTACAAAATGATCTGAAATTGGTCACTCAAAAGTCTACCGAGGAACAGGCCAGAATCAAAGATAAGGCTGAGGAAGAGCACGCCAAGCGCGCCGCGCAGATCGATCGAGAGATAGCCCACACCGCCGCGGGGGCATTGTTGGTTTGGCCTGGGGAACAACCACGCCACGCCAAGTTGTCGCGTCAACAGCTCAGACCCTTGAGACTCGGGCGCTTGAGCATGTATTTGAAAAAGCATTGTCTGCCACCGGTATCGGAAAAGCGTTTGACAAACTATTCACCACGATCGAAGAGAAGGTGTTTGGTAAAATTTTTGATAAGGTCACCGATAAAGCAACCGACACTGTAATCAGCGCACCCGTGCAGGCCGGCGCAACTGCCATGGCGCTGACTCCTCTGATTACAATAAGCGGCCCGGCGGCTACTGCACTGGCAATGACGCCACTTGTTACCGCACAGACCACTGCGTTGCTGGGCCCACTTAGCGTAATCGCTCTTGCTACGGGGCGAAGGCCGTCCCTGTTGTCGGCGCTGTCCTAGAACAAGGCGGCATCATCCCGAGCGCCGCGGCCGGCATGACGGTCAATGATGGGCGGGGCGGCACTCTGGCGATCGTGCATCCGAACGAAATGGTGCTGCCTTCGCATCTCTCTCAAGGGATCCAAACGGCGATCAACGCAGGCAATTTCACATCAGCGGCGCTGGCGGCGGGCCCGTGAATTTCGCATATTCCCGACGATCAATTCGCCAGCATCGCCGGACATGAAACAGCTCTTGAGCCGGCACGGCAGCGACATGCTCTATTGGCTGCACAGCCAGTTCCGCCCGGAGCGCTGCGGGTTCCGGCCTAACCCGCGTGCGAGGTCATGGCTGCGCCGCCGATCTATCCCGAACTTCAGGGGCTGACCTTTCGATTTCGTGCGGCGGCCGATGTGGTCAACGAACGTCAGCACGCATATCTCTGGCCGGCAGACGCGCATCGCATATTACGAAGGGCTCGGTCCGATCTATGAGTGGGATTTGCGCTATGACATGCTGCGCGATTACCGCGTGGACGTCATCGAAAGCGAATTTCGGCGACTTGAGGGATTCTTCCTCCAACAACACGGGAAGGCTCAACGGCTTCCTATTTCGCGACCCCGATGATTGGTATGTCACCGGGCAGGTGCTTTCCCCCAGCGATGATACCGGGACACGGTTCCGCTTGGTGCGAACCTATGGCGATCCTGGTTACGGTGCATCAGGGGCCGATCCGTTCGGCGCATCGAGTACCGAGCCGGTCGGCTGGGTGAACCTTAACGCGCCGATCAATGTCTACCTTAACGGAATTCCGCAGGCGGCAGGGAGCTACACCATTCATCAGCAGGAGACTGTCCCTATCACCTGGGATGGTTCGGATCTATCCACGCTGGATCCTTCCTTTGCTGACTGGCCCACCACCTCCCTGCCTTATGCCTCCGTCGGAAACCAGATAATTGAGATCCCGGGTGGGGAGGAGCGACCGTCACCGTTGATTTTGCATATTATTTTTATGTCCGGTTTGGCGACGATAGCGTCGATTTTGAGAATTTTGCCCGGCAATTGTGGGAGCTGAAAAGGTCACGCTGCACACAGCCTGCGGCGCGAGCTTGCGGCACCGGATTTCTCGGTGCCAATCGAGCCGCCGCCGCCGGGGCCGGGCAGTGGAGCCATCACAGAAGCTGGATCGCCGCTCTCGACTACAGTGAGTTTTGCGGAATCCTCACGCGCCATCCCGATAACCACGACGGCTCCAAACAGCATCGTTATTCTACACATCGTAATCAATCAAGAGGGCGATCCCGCCCATCGGCAAGACCCATTCCCGAGTATATCATCCCTTAGTGGCGCCGGAGGGACATGGGCGCGGCGATCTCGAACAGGGGCCAGGTCGTAGACGGCTTTTTATCCGGCGATATCTTTGTTGCTTCGGAGACATGGTGGGCGTTGGTGCCCAGCACAGTTACGGCGGCCGACGTGACCATTAACACAGATTCCGATCTTGCGTTTATGTTGGCGACGGCTGTTGCTGTCACCGGCGCGAACCTGTCGGCTCCGTGGGATCCAAGCGGCTCGCTTCCTGCGGTCGCCACACATCTCTCTGGCGCCGCAACGATCCCGAGCGTTTCCGGCGTTACGACGACAAACGCGAATGACATCGTATTGTTTTTTCAAGATGTATTCAGTGTCCTCTCGCCCTTGTTAACTGGCCCTCCGGGGTTTACGCAACTCTCCTATAGTGAGGCAGTTCAAGCGTTTATAGGCCTTACGGTTTACACCCAGGTCTCTAGCGAGCATGTATCCAGTGTGATTTCCGAGACGTTAACGGCGACTAGCGGCGCGCAAACGACATGGATTGTAACGGCTGACGCGGTGCGCGCGGCCTAACCCCAGTTCTCCGCACGAGGCACAATCACAATGCTGATGCAAGCTCCCGCCGGGCACCCTTTCGGGTGTCCAAGTCAAAGAGCTTTCGGGCAATACATACACTGTCGGCACCGACTTGCTGGTCAGCGTGACAAGCCAAGCCGACGCTATTGCGCTGCAGTCTCAGGGATTTTTCCCGATCGTAGGCGGGCGCAATAATCTCACCGCGGTTGTTGACCCGGCGGTGGGAAACGACAACACCCAGGACTACGCGATCCTCTCGATCTGGCTCAACACCGCAACATCGCCGCCGCGCGCGTGGATGTGCGAGAGCGCGGCAACCGGTGCCGCGGTGTGGTTGCAGATCTCAACCGGGGGACTGATCGCGACCGCGGGATCTGGTTCATTGGTCAACTTAGTGCTGAGCGGGCTGCTGACTCATTCGTCGAACACCGCAGTGACCGCATTCAGCGGCGGTGGCCAGGCCAGCGCCACGATCCTGACGAAAGAAGTCAACAACATCACGACGGCCAGCGCGTCATCGGCGCCCTACGACTCCACAAAATTTCAAGCATTGTCCGCTGGCCAAATCATCTGGCTAACCAATACCTCGGGCAATCCAGTTCAGCACTATGCCAATGGCTCCGAAACGATCAACGGATTTGCGAGCGCCACAGGCGTAACGCTGCCTGTCGGATTTGTCGGACCTGCTGTCGCAAACAGCGCCACGACGTGGCTAATTCCGAGTCTTCCGTCCTCCGCCACCAATGCCATCTACAATACAAACACGGCTACGTCGGGCACGACGCTGACCAGCGCGAACATCTCTGGCGCAAACCAGAAGGTCGTATTGAACCTGACAGGCACACTCGGAGGCGGCGCCAACGCGCAACTCCCGACCGTTGCCAATCTGGTGGCGGCCATACCGAACGCCGCAGCGGGACAATCCTATGAACTGCGGGTAATCAACAGCTCATCGGCTAACTTCGCCTGGGCAATCACGACAAACACCGGATGGACCCTGAACGGCACGATGATCACGATCAGCCAGAATACGTGGCGAGATTTCCTCGTGACGTTGACTACGACCTCCGCCGCGGTGCTGCAGACGGTTGGCAACGGCACTTACACCTGATTACCCATGCCTCTGTTTTTCCCGACACTCATTGGTCTAACCTTTAATTTCATCTCGACGGCCGAAGGGATCGACCAGCATTCAGACACAGACGACGGGCCGGGAGGGACGTGTCGGCTATTGGACCTTCCCGCTCTACGAATGGGAACTGTCTTATGATTACTTGGGCGACACGCCCCGCACGCCAGCGCTGTATCCGAGCTTTCTCCAGATAGTGGGCGACCCGCCGCCCTCAGCTACGATAAACAGCGAGATAAGGCGATTACAGGGCTTCTACCTCGCGATGCAAGGGCCTCTCACACCCTTCTATTTTTTGGACCCAAACGATTTTTTACGATAGGCCAGCCCATTGCGATAGCCGACGGCACAGAAACATCTTTTCGAGTCGTGCGCACCACCGGAGATCCGGGAGCTGAGGTCACAACACCGGTCGGGCTGGTAAACGAGGGAGCCGCATTCACCCTGAACGTATTTCTCAATGGCATCCTGCAAACAAAAAACACGGATTACACGATTACCGGAGAAGGCGCGGGGATGCGTTTGTAACATTCACGAATCCCCGGCCGATGTGGCGATCACCATGGATGTCGGTCATTTCTTTTACGTGCATTTCAAGGACGACCAAGCGGAATTCACCAAGTTCGCGGATAAGTTCTGGATGGTCAGGAAGCTCACGCTTGAAAGCCTCCGCCCTGAACTAATTCCAGCACCGGTACCCTAAAAATGCGTGAGTGGTCGATAACAGCGCTGGCGTTTTTCGCCTCGCGAGGGAAAGCCCACCGGGCCGATCTTTTTACCTTCAGCCTAGCTGACGGGACGACTTATTGGTGGACTACTCTCGACCGCGACGTTACCTATGGCGACGTCACGTGGCTCGCGCAATCGCCAAACATCCAGCGAAACAGCATGTCGGTACGCAACACTACCCAAGTGCCGGACCTCGAACTTGAGTTGACTGCGCTCGATAATGATTTCGCGGGCGGTGTCAACGTCAAGCGGGCCATCTTCCAAAGCGCATTCGACGGAGCACGCGTGCGCTACGAACTGCTGCCTATCCCCATCACGCCGGATCCGCGACTAGCGCTCGACACCTCCCTCGGCCCGCCGGTGACGATGTTTGAGGGTCGCGTGGGCGAGATCCAACTAACCGCGATCGGCGCCACTATCAGGGTGCGCGGCGACGTGGTCGTCATGTCGCAATACGCACCTCGAAACGTATATCAGACGTCCTGCCAGCATCGCTTTTGCGACGAGGGGTGCACACTAAACGCTGCTGATTTCACCACATCGGGCACCGTCGGAGGAGGATCGACGGTATCGGTTATCGCTGGGGGCATCGGCGAGCTGGCGGCACATGGTTCGGTCACTTTTACGAGCGGAGCGAACGCAGGCCACAGACGCTCGATCGTTGCCGCCGATGGATCAGGGTTCACCCTTGCCTATCCGTTGTGGTTCCTGCCTGAAGCGGGCGATTCCTTTGATCTGTTTCAGGGGTGCGACAAGCTGCTCGCAACCTGCACGGATACCTACAACAACCGGCTCCACTTCCGCGGGTTCCCGGCAATACCCGACGCAAGTTATGCGGCGTGATTACTTGACATTACCTTGCAGAGGTCGTTTATTTCATCGGCTATCCATGGATACTTAACGCAAATATTTCCGATGAACTTGCGGCGATCCTCTACCAACAGCGCGGTGGTCTTGCCTAACATCTGTATAATTAGGTCCCGCCGATCCGATGCTCCGGCCCCTGATGCCTCTTCGGCCAATCGGCCTGCCCATCTAACATTTATAAGCCTACGCATTTTCTCGCGCTCTATAGGCTTTTCCATACGTTTTGTGGAACTCGCAGATCTCTTCTCATGTGAGAGTGTCTTATTGAAATCGCGCATGCGCTGTTTGTGTTGCTTCGTCTCCTCCGGAGAAAACGTGGCCCAGAGATTATTGCCGGCCTGAATCGCGTAGCAGCGGCACGCTCCAGACCATCAAGCGTCCAAGTCTTGCGCTTGCCCTTTAGCTTGGCCGACATTTTCGCGCGGGCCTCTGGCGTGTGTTTCCGCCCGGTCTGTTGACGCGAGATCTCGGCGCGCTGCTCGGCGCTCATCACCTCTATGCCATCACCGCCCTCGGTACGGTTCGCCATCGTTAGCCCCGAATCGCGGAACTCTTGTATCCAGGCGTGCTCTGCGGCGCGCCAACCTGCCACATCCACGACTTCAAGGGTAATCATCTCGACTTCTCGATCATAGCGCTTGCGATGCTCGCGCATGCGGCGGGCGGGATCTTTGCTTTTGCCGACGTAAAAGATGTCCCGGCCGGGGCGATGCAATCCGTAAATGGTGATCTTATCCATGGGCACAGTATACCATCAAACCTTTAGCGTTGAACCAAAGCCGATCGCCGCCAAATGACCAGCGGTAACGGGAACGGTAAGCAGCAGCTTGTTATTTTTGGGGCGGTTGTGGCTTTAATTTTAGGACTTGTTTCTTGGGAATTTGCCTCAACTCAGCATCTGGAAGTCATAACAGCGAAATTAGAAGATCGGGTGGATGCACTTAGGACAAATCTCTCGGAACTGCAAGCGAGTGTGCTGCGGATGAAAGAGATCCTTCTTGATCTTACGCTCAAGGTCAACCGTCAACGACAGGATCAGGCGCCATAACCGGATCATTCCCGCCAATGGACCCTCGTCGTATTGCCGCAATCGCCGAGGCCGAGTCGTGGCTCAACACCCCGTTCGAACACGCGACGATGATCAAAGGCCGCGGTGTCGATTGCATCATGCTGATGGTCGCATGCTTCCGCGCTAACGGTATCTCTACCAGCTAACGTCGACCCACGACCCTATCCGCGGGCGTGGTTCATGCACCGCAACGAAGAGCTCTATCTCGGCGGGCTCGAGCAGTGGTGCCACGAGGTCTTGCGGCCGGAGCCGGGCGATATCGGGGTGTGGCGCTTCGGTCGCTGCTTCGCGCATGGCGCGCTGCTAGTGACGCCTTTTGTTGACGATCGCAACCCGTACCGGCGCAAGGGCGATGTGATTCATGCCTATGAGCCCAACGGTAAAGTAGCTCGGGACGAGCTGATCATGGGGCAACTCCTGCGACGACCTGTCCGCTGGTTCAGCCCCTACATTAAATGAGCGGGATACTCT